>Ga0310694_10003188_pt1 | contig 16220 bp, 13 predicted proteins | sample 174DNAGHGhighgp2_FD_203884 | JGI IMG/M metagenome (GOLD analysis project Ga0310694, IMG submission 203884) | Sheep rumen microbial communities from Palmerston North, Manawatu-Wanganui, New Zealand - 1742 DNA GHGhigh gp2 (v2) (version 2) | ecosystem: Host-associated > Mammals > Digestive system... | reverse complement strand
GTTCTGCAAACCAGGAATGTCCACTGAATCGGAATGGAACACGAATGTCATGACTCTGCCCGTGGAAAGTTGTTCACTCGGAGAATTAACCAAATTATATTCCCCTATCATGTGGTTAATGTCACATTGAGACGCATCGCCATCAAAGAGCCACAGCGTGTCGCCATCACCCATAGCAAATTCCTCAAACAAAACATAAAGTTGTGTGTTGGAAATGTTTGTACGCAACGTGATAGTGTCGCGCAAACCTCGGGCAAAATAACCCGTGCCACCGGGGTCGTAAAAATATCTCGGCTGGTCATCAATGTCGCCCACAAATGAAGTAGTTCCCATGATAATGTCACCTTGTCCCGCAACCTTTTGCCAAGGGACAAACAACAACAGCAGTATGCTTAATTTGAGTATCTGTTTCATCATTTTTGAAATAATTTTTCTTTATAACGAATAAAGCGGGGGATTGTTACAGTAGATTTGATTATTTTTAGGTTTGCATTTTCAACATACTATGCCAAGTCCTTCTTTTTGAAAATAATTTTTTTGTTATTCGTCAAATTGAAAAAAATGTATTTTTGCAACGTAAAATTTTTATTAACCTAAAGACAAATACAAATGGAAAATTCAACAGTATTAACACCGCAATACCTTGATTTCGGGGCATTGCTGGAATCAGTCAGAGAGAACGGCCGCCGCATGCAAGAAAGTGCTGAACGCTATGCTCTGTGCAAGCCGGCGGCGTTCAAGCTATTCAAAAAGGAAGGCATCGAAATCGACCGCATTTACGAAGGCATCCACAAGGCCAAGGAGGATGGACAAGATGTGATGGAGATTGATGTTGCGCTCTGTGACACCTCGGTGGCCGTCATCGTGGAGGTGAAGACTCGCTGCGGCAAACACGACATCGACTACTTCCTCAGCCAGATGGAGCACTGCAAAGAATATTACAAAGAATTCGCGGACAAAAAACTGCTTGTGGCGGTCGCGGCCATCAGCTACGACACGGGTGCCATCAAATATGCCCACAGGAAAGGCGTATATGTGCTGAAGCTTACCGGCGAGGAGACTTTCACCTTGTTCGCCCCTAACAACCCGAAAGCGTTTTAACACATCCAAAGACAGACTCTAATTATGCTTGAATCAATCTGTTAAGGCGGATTTGAGTAAATTGGTGTGGGTGTCCGTAATAAAAAAATCCCGAATGCGCTTTTATTTCAAAAAAAGTGTATTTTTGCAGCCGCAAATCGGACGGGGTGTGGCGCAGTTGGTAGCGCGCTACGTTCGGGACGTAGAGGCCGGAAGTTCGAGTCTTCTCACCCCGACATTTCTGTAGAGACACAATGTGTTGTGTCTCTACTTTTGTTAAAAAACACATATCTATCCTCTTGAAATTGTAGAGACGTTTCATGAAACGTCTCTACAGCATCAAATTAATCTGTCGGTGTGTATTCGTATTTTATGTACCTTTGCGCCCCAAAATCGGAAATTATGACCAGACTGTATAATATATTGGTTGTTGCAATTATCGCGTTGATTTGTTCCAGCTGTACCCACACGGAAACCACCTACTACCCCGACGGCAGCAAGCAATCCGTCATCCAATACCGAGGGAAAAAAGAGCATGGCAAAACCATCTATTTCTATCGCCGCCCAAACACCGTGGAAATAGAGGTGGAGATGAAAAACGGCAAACGCAACGGCGAGTTCCACCGCTATTTCAAAAACGGGCAGCTTGACACCTACTGCATCTATGAAAACGATTCCATTGAAGGGTTGGAGGTTATGTACACCGCCAACGGCTGCAGAAGCCAGGAATACACATACGTCCACGGCATAAGAAACGGTCCTCACAAGGCCTACCACCTCGATGGCAGCATCAAGATTGAAGGCGGCTTCCATAACGACCTGTTCGACGGACCTTGGAACTACTACGACGAACGGGGTGTACTGGTGGGCGAAGGTCAGTTCAAGGACGGAAATGGCGAGGTTACTTTCTACGACAAAAACGGACTCAAGGAGAGAACCACCCACTACAAGAACAACAAAAAAGACGGTTCTGAAGTCTATTATACTCCTTCGGGCGACATTTACCGCGAAACGATCTTCAAAGAAGACCGCATCGTCAGCGACAAAACTGATTCCACACTGTTACAATAAAATGAAACGGATTTTCGTCATTGCCACAGCCATCCTGCTGTGCGTCTGTAACCTGCACGGTCAGAAAAACCGCAAGATTCTTTATCGTGCGGACATGGGCTACTATGACGAAGAGATCCTCAACGGCGCGAACCGACTCATCGGGAACGTGAAATTCGCCCAAGACAACGTGGTCGGCTATTGCGACAGTGCCTACCTGTACGACGCGGAAAACTACATCATCGCTTTTGGCAACCCTGTGCGCATCATCGTCAGCGACTCCGTCATCTTGTATGGACGGCGAGCCTACTACGACGGCAACATCCGCCAAGCCGCCATCGCCGAAAGAGTCCGTCTGGAAAACGGAAGTTCATACCTGCTGACCGACAGTCTGTTCTACGACCTCAACACAGACTGCGGCTCCTACACCACCGGAGCACGCATTTTCAGTGACGAGGACACCCTGACCAGCGTCATCGGCAGATACTACACCGCAACTGATGATGCCTATCTCTACAAGAATGTCCAGTTGCACAGCAGCAGCTACGTCATGAACTGTGACTCGCTTAAATACAATGTGTCATATAAAACGGCATATTTCATCTCTCCTACACACCTCGTCAGCGATGAAAACACCATTTATACCGAACACGGTTACTACAACACCAACACCGAGATTTCCGTCTTATACGGGAATGTTCTATTGACGGGGGAAAACCAGATCCTGTCCGCCGACAGTCTGTATTACGATAAAAAACTGCGTTTTGGCAAAGCCTGGAACAACGCCAAATTTGTGGATACCACCAACCATTTCATCCTACAAGGCAACTACCTTGAACATCACGAAAACGGAGGCACCTCCATCGCTACCGACAGCAATTTGGTCATCTACATTGATGACAACAACGACACGCTGTTCCTGCATAGCGACACCGTGAAAGTTGATTTCGACACTGCCTCCAACCCAACGTTGTTACGAGCCTATTTCCATACCAAATTCCAACATAAAAACATCCAAGGAGCCTGTGACTCTATGAGTTACAATGTCAATGACTCTGTCATGATGATGTACTACAATCCAGTGTTTTGGTCTGACAACTACCAACTCTCCGGCGACACGGTGCGCTTCATCATACTGGATTCCATACACTCCACTGTAGAATTATGCAAATCCGGGTTCATTATGGGAGGTTTATTCGAAAATTCGGAATTCAACCAGATCAAAGGATTGAACATAAAGGGATTTCTGAAAGACAAGGAATTACAACGGGTTGATATCGTTGGGAATGCCGAATGTATCTATTATGTTCAGGAAGAGGACAGCTCGCTTATCGGCATCAACACCTCTATTACCAGCGAAATGCGTATTTATCTGGACAGCAACCAAATACAGCAAATCCGCTATTTTGATGCACCTAATGGGCAGATACATCCCGATAAGGAACTTCCAGAAAAAGACCGTAAGCTACAGGGTTTTAGGCGGTTAGACGTGTACAGGCCCTGGAAACCAGAAGATCTTTTCGTGATGCCCGTCCCTCGAGACCCCGATGGAACGAATAAAGACGATGACACAACGAAGCGATGAGCCATGTAGCTGAACATATAAAACTGATTTTGAAATCCTTGCCGGAGAAGCCAGGGGTTTATCGCTTTTACGATGACAAAGGCACGGTGATTTATGTCGGAAAGGCAAAACGGCTGAAACGGCGGGTTTCCTCTTACTTCAACAAAGACCACGAATCCGCCAAAGTGCGGATGTTAGTGACGAAAATCCGCGATATCCAGACGGTTGTGGTGGACAGCGAATGGGACGCTTTGTTGCTGGAGAACAGTATGATAAAGCAGTTCAAGCCCAAATACAATATCATGTTAAAAGACGACAAGACATACCCATGGATTGCCGTCACAAAAGAACCCTTTGCGCGAGTGTTCCCCACACGCCGTCCTGATGCGGCCTCCATGCATCTGTTTGGCCCCTATTCTTCTGTGAAACAGATGAATATATTGCTTGACCTCATCAAAGAGATGTTCCCGATTCGCAACTGCAAAATACTGCGGAAAAACGAACGACCGTGCATGCAGTATCAGATTAAGAAGTGCGCCGCTCCCTGCTGCGGCCTCATCACACAAGAGGAATACCAAGAGAATATCGAAAAAGCGATGCAAATCATCAAGGGAAACCGCAAAGAGGTGATGCGGCAGTTGAGAACGGAGATGATGCGATACGCCGATGAATGGAAATTTGAGCAGGCAGGAGAAGTCAAGCGCAAAATCGAGGCTTTGGAGAATTTCATCGGGAAATCCGTAGTCGTGAACCCTTCTCTCACCAATATGGACGTTTTCGGCATGGACGAGGACGATGACTGTTTTTACATTAGCTTTTTACGTGTCATTGACGGTGCCATCGTGCAAGCACAGACTTTAGAAATCGACAACCGGTTAGACACCACTCGGGAGGATGCACTCTGGACAGGCATCTTAGAAATCCAAGAACGGTTAGGCGGTCTGTCGCCCAGTCTGTTAGTACCTTTCATGCCAATTCTCATCCCAGAAGGGTGGAATCTTCAGGTTCCACAGCGTGGCGACAAGCACAAGTTGGTGGAGCTGGCCGTCCATAACGCCCACTTCTTCATGCTTGAGAAAAAGAAGCGTCAGGATCTGGTGGATCCAGACCGGCGCAACCAGCGCGTGCTGTTAGCATTGCAAGAGGCGTTAGGGATGAAGACGCTACCGCGCCGCATCGAATGTTTCGACAACTCCAACACGCAGGGAGAGGAACCCGTGGCCGCCATGAGCTGCTTCATTGACGGAAAACCCGCTAAAAGCGAATACCGCCACTTCAACATCAAGACCGTGGTCGGTGCCGATGACTTCGCCTCCATGGAGGAGGTCATCTATCGCCGCTACCACCGACTGTTAGAGGAGGAAAAGCCACTGCCCGACCTTGTGGTCATCGATGGCGGCAAGGGACAACTTCACGCTGCCTGGAACGCCATCCAAGCCCTCCACATCGAAGACCGTCTCATGATGGTGGGCATCGCCAAACGATTAGAGGACATTTACAAAGTAGGCGACGACCTGCCCGTTTATATCGACAAACGTTCCGAGGCACAGAAGCTGCTGCAGCACGTCCGTGACGAAGTTCACCGCTTCGGTATCACCCACCACCGCAAACGCCGTGCCAAAACAAGCATAGCGTCTGTGTTGGACAATGCGCCCGGAATCGGCAAAATCCTCAAGACCAAACTGCTGAGAGAATTCAAAACGGTGGCGAGAATCACCGCCGCCACCGAACCCGAACTCGCTGCCGTCATCGGCCCCAAAAAAGCCGCCGACCTCAAACAATACCTTTCAAAAATGTAGAATGCAAAATGTAGTCTATAAAACATAATTCCTTAAGCAGTCCCGAAGGGACAAGACGCGCGAAGCGCTAATAACCCCATACAAGCGAAGCGCAGTGTGGGGCAAACAAAGATGAAAAACGCAAGAAGTGCTAATAACCCCACACTGCGATTTGTTTGTGTGGGCCATCAAAAAACAAAACAATGAAGAAAAACCTCATCATCACCATCATCGCCGCAATCATTGCCGTCTCGGCCACGGCACAAAACAACCAATTGACATACCCCTCCACTTACGTGGAAACCGTAGTGGATGCCACAACCCTGCAAGAACTGTCACGGGAGTTCTCCGTTGACCGCGTGAAACGTAACACCGACAACACCTTCAACACGCGCATCAGTCTGTCATACAAAGACTTTGACAACTTTCTATCAAAGCATATCCCTTATACAACTTATACCCCAACCCGAGCCACTATAACGATGGCACAAAACTATGAGGAGATGACCGCCCTATGGAACAGGTATCCGACCTACAGCACCTATCTCGCCATGATGGACACCTTCCAGACACGTTATCCACAACTTTGCAGAATTGATACGATTTTGACTGTCACTCCCAACAACCACAGCATTCTCTGCGCCCATATTAGCAACAACCTCAACGACAACGAGGGCAAACCATCCGTTTTATACACCTCCACTATTCACGGCGATGAAGTGGTGGGCTATTACATGATGCTCCGACTTATTGATTTTCTGCTAACCAACTACAACACAAGCACATATATCACTGATTTGGTCAACGATCTGGATATTTGGATTTGCCCGTTGCACAATCCAGACGGGACCTATCACACTTCCGACAACCAAATTAACAACTGGCCTGTATCTATCCGTTACAACTATAACTGGGAGGACTTGAACCGCGTCTTTCCAGAAATCAGTCTGCCAGTCACCCGTTCGCAATACGAGCCCGAAGTTGAGGCTATGATGCAATTCCTGGAAGCGCACAATTTCACACTTGCGGCCAACTTACACGGAGGTGCGGAAGTCTTCAACTACCCGTGGGACAGCTGGACATCATCGCAACGCAGCCACGCCGATGCCGACTGGTGGGAATATGTTGGCCACAACTTCGCAGACACTTGCCACCTCTATTCCAACACCTACATGACCGAAGAGAACAACGGAGTCACAGAGGGCGGAGACTGGTACGTCATCACAGGTTCGATGCAAGACTACCACAACTTTTACCTTGGCACCCGCCACGTCACCATTGAGGTTTGCGAAGACAAAGTCTTATCATCCAACCAGTTGCCATACTATTGGGACTATGTGTATCACTCCTTCCTGAACCTCATCACCGAAGCGGACAACGGCATCCACGGCATCGTCACCGACTCGCTGACAGGCGAACCGCTGCAAGCGCTGGTCTATATCGAAAATCACGACCTCGACCATTCTTACGTGGAGAGCACCCTACCCTACGGCGACTATCATCGCCCCATCAAGGCCGGACAATACTCCGTAACCTATTCGGCCGAGGGCTACCTCCCTAAAACCATAGTCACGACAGTCGCCGACGGTGAAAAATCGGTACAGAATGTGCAATTGTCCAAACCCGTCGGCATTCCCGAATACGAAAGCCGAATCACTGTATATCCCAATCCAGCACAAGATTTTATCACCGTGGAACTGTCTGACGGAACGGAAATTGACAACATCACCCTATACGACATACAGGGCCGCCTTGTAGAGACGTTTCCTGAAACGCCTCTACAGACCGCCAAATTGGATGTCCGCCACCTTCCCACCGGCACCTACATCCTGCATATCAGGACAACCAATGCCCTCGAATTTATCCGGAAAATACATGTTTATAACTGATAATCAACCCAAACATAGCCTGTGATTTGTTTTTTTTCGCTCAGATACAAAGGTATGGATTTTTTTATTACTTTTGCTACGCTTTATTTGTAGCAAATAGATTTCCTAAATCTTTGAAAATTAGTAATATAAAATATTTTTTAGTATGAAAAAATTGACAAATAACACTTCTTTGGGCAAACTTATTCTGCTCTGCAACGTGGTGGTGCTTGTTCTTTTCATCATCTCAATGCTCTTTTTGATGAAATTTGACAAGACCAACAGAGCGGTCATCCAAGAGCGCAAACACTACAACGATTTGTACGAAGCGTATGCCACTGCACAACACCCGCTGCGGCAAGACAGCGCCGAGGTGGCCTACTACCAATACAAATTGGACACACTGCAGCAGAAGACTCCCGCCAGCAAAGACGAGCGGAAAGTCCTTGCCGAAAGCATCGAAGTCACCAAGCAGACGTTAGCCGACAAGAAAAAATTACAAGAAGAACACTGGAACAGCGTGGCTGAGCTTGAAAAAGAATACTCCCCGGCTCTTCAAAACTGGGAGAATCTGAATGCCGACAACGCTGCCGCCAAGAAGAAATTCTGGATTATCGCAGCACTGGCCATTGTCGCTTTCCTTCTCAAAACGTTCCTTTTCGCTGTCTGGGGCTCGAAAAACAACAAGAACCTGCACGCTATCGCCCCGTGGATGAAAAGCGGCATGAAGCCCTGGATGTCTTACGTTGCTTGGTTCGTCCCCATCTACAACCTCATCAAACCCCTCTCCTTCTTCAAGGAAGTGTGGAATGAAACCGACTATGCCCTTGAGAACATCGGTGCCAATGAAAGAAACGAAAACGCGGTGGATAACTCCAACATCTATATGGCTATTTGGTGGGGATTCCTGCTATGTAGCGTGTGGTTGATGAACTACATCCTGTTCGGCACGTTCTTCCGCGAAGGTGCCCTCTATGTCAAAGCCAACCACGGCACAATGGTGGTCGTCGCCATCATAATCATGGTTATCTGCATGGTCATCGAATCTGCGTTGATTCTTAAATACAACAAGAAAAACATGCAACTGATTGAAAACGAGAGCAAGTTTTAATCAGTAACCATAATTGTCGAACAAAAAAGCAGGGTCAAGACCCTGCTTTTTTTGTTTTTGCAAAAGGAATCATGGTAAAACCTTCTCTATGGTTTTCCACAACAAATCCGCCGTTCGATCCCAAGTGAAAAGTCCTTTCCTGGCGATAGCTTTCTCTATCAGAGCGTTTCGTAAACATTCATCCTGCTGCAAACACCCCATTGCATCGGTCAACTGGTCAGGACTGCTTGGATCCACCAAAATGGCGGCGTCACCCGCGATTTCCGGCATAGCGGTCACATTGGAGGTAATGATGGGGATATGCGCGTTGAAAGAATCCACAATAGGAAGCCCAAAACCTTCAAACAGCGAGGTATAAACCATAGCGATGGAACTGGCTGTCAGTTCGCAAACAACATCCAAAGGTTGACGCCCCAAAAGCAGCACCTCATCGCGATGCCGCATTTTCAAATAGGTGTCCTCTATTTCCCCAGCCCACCATTTCTTCTCGCCCACTACAACCAGCTTCGTAGAACACGCATACCTGTCCTTGAACATGTCAAACGCCCTGAAAATATTGTCCAAATTCTTGCGCTTGTGAATGAGCCCGACAAAAAGGAAATAGTCGTCCCCTCCCGTGTATTTCATTCTTACTTGATTCTGCTGTTCTTTTGTAAGGGGTTTGTACGCCGGATTATTGCCCGAAAAAACAACATCGACTTTATCGGAATCCACTTGAAACGAGCGAATGATGTCCTGACGGCTATAATCAGACACGGTGGCCAAACGAGAGGCATTTCGGGCAAACTTCGGGAAAAAACGGTCGTAGTAGCGGCGCACAACGGGCGGCACAAACTCCGGATGGTGCAAAAAGTTAAGGTCGTGGATGACATTGACTACGGGAATTTCCAACTTAGTCGGAATCCAGCCATCCGTGGACAAAAACAAATCTGCTTTTATCTTTCTGATTTTTAACGGGATACCATATTCAAAAAAAAGATACCAAAGATAAGGATGCCGTGCCTGAGGATGGACGACTACCGGTGTGACATTATCGCTGAAAAGAAATGATTCGTCAAATTTCCGGTCGAAAAAGAAAAAAAACTGATGTTCCGGATGCATCCTCGTAATCCTTCGCAACGTCTCATACGTAAACTGACCGATACCCTCCAATCTGTCTTTCAACAGCAGGCGCGTGTTAACGGCAATTTTCATAACACCAGACGATTTTCAACGTAATTTATACGGAATGAGGGTCTTTCTTGTCACTGCTGGTACGGTAGGCATAGTCATCATGAAAGGTTGACTTTTCACCAAACCTGTCATTTTCCGAAGTAGCAGGTTCTATATCCTTGATATTCAGCTGTGTGGTCACTGTATTGTTCCAACGATTTTCCTCGACATGGTAAAGCACGTTGAAAGGCTTTGAATCGCTGACAATCGGAAGTTGGGATTTTTGATTAAAGGCGATAGCGTCAATAGAGTTGCCACGTTCGTATGGACTTAAAATCCTGCATTTCAGATGCTTGTCACCCACAATACGCGCATTTCCCTCATCAACGACACCATCTGTTTCAAAGACGGGTTCCATATTCCCCGGACCGAAAGGAGCGAATTTTTTCAAATTTTTCAAGAACTGGGGGGTGATCTCTGAAAGATTCAGCATCATGTCAACCGTAATCTCCGGCTCGTATGAAGACTCGTCAAGATTCTCTTTCACATATTCCTCAAAGCGTTGTGAAAACTCCTCCAAATTCTCCTGTTTCATCGTCAAACCGGCGGCATACTTATGTCCGCCGAAATGTTCAAGCAAATCGGCACAGGAATCAATACCGTCGTAGATATTGAATTCCTTCACTGAGCGGGCGGAACCGGTAATCAGGCCGTCATCAGAACTCATCAGCACGATGGTCGGTTTGTAGAACTCCTCCACCAGACGGGAAGCCACGATGCCAATAATGCCTTTCTCCCACTGCGGATTGTAAATGACTATGCTCTTCCGATTCTCAAATTCATGAGAGTTACGGATCATGTCCATCGCCTCTTCCGTGGCATTCTTGTCCTTCTGTTTGCGTTCGTTGTTCTGTTTGTTGATACGGGTGCTGATTTCCATAGACTTATCCTCGTCCTCAACGATGAAGAGGCGAACAGACTCCTTGGCACTCTTGATTCTGCCGGCCGCATTGATACGGGGGCCAACGTAAAACACCAAATCCGAAATGGATATCACCCTTGTGAAGAACGTATCTTCACTGAAAGGGGGATAAGTACGCATCTTGATGCCCGCTTGGTCGAGAATGGCACGGATTCCCATGCGAGGAATCTTGTTAATCATTTCCAACCCGTAATGGGCAAGGATACGGTTTTCGCCCGTTATGGCGACAATATCGCAGGCAATGCTGACGGCAACCAAATCCATGCGTTTCAGCCACAGCTCGTCAGGGAGATTATTCCGGAAACAGTAACCTTGCACCAATTTGAAACCCACTCCACACCCGGAAAGCTCCTTGTACGGATAAGCGCAGTCTTTTCGCTTGGGATCCAGAATGGCAAGCGCTTTGGGAAGCGTGTCACCTTCGAGATGGTGGTCGGTGATGATGACATCTATACCATATTCATTAGCCAGGTCAACCATATCGTTGGCCTTTATACCACAATCAAGAGAAATCAGCAGATTAATACCGTTTTCTTTACAATAGGAAATACCCTTTTCCGTAATGCCATAACCTTCAGTATAACGGTCAGGGATATAGTATTTGATGTATTCGTGGGCGTCGGAGCCGCGGATTTCACACAAGAAAGAATACACAAGGGCCACTGCTGATGTGCCGTCCACATCATAGTCTCCATAGACCATGATTTTCTCGTCATGAACAATGGCTTTGGAAAGTCGCTCCACCGCCAAGGTCATGTCTTTCATCAAAAACGGGTCGTGCAATTTTTCAATATCGGGTTCAAAAAAGTCACGAGCCTGCTGAACCGTGGAGATGCCGCGCTGAGCAAGCAGAATCGCAAGCGGCCGCTCAAGTTTCAGATGCTCACACAGTTGCGAAACAACTGTTTCATCTGGAAGCTCTTTTTTCACCCAATGTTTTTTCATTTTATCTATTATAAAAAATCCGCTGCAAATATATAGATTATTTTTTTACAATGTTATATATTCCCAATTTTCATCTTTTTGTCTATATCCGTGATGTATTGTTTCATCTTCTTGTCCGTCTCACTGAGGTTCCGTATTGTACGGCAAGCGTGGAGAACTGTCGCGTGATCTTTGTTACCACAGTAAGCGCCAATGACAGACAACGGCAGATGTGTGTATTTCTTGGCAAAATACATGCTGATTTGCCGCACCTGGACAATTTCGCGCTTGCGTGTCTTGGCATTGATAGCCTCCACTGAGATACCGAAATAATCACACACAATCTTTTGGATATATTCAATGGAAATCTCCTTAGCGGTGGATTTCACATACTTGTCCACCATTTCCCGGGCCAAATCAAGCGTGATATCGCGGTGGTTAAGGGATGCTTGAGCCAAAATGGCAATCATGGCGCCTTCCAACTCACGTGTGTTAGCCGTGATGCGCAACGCCAAATAGTCAATCACCTCCTTGGAAAACTCTATACCATTGTTCTCCAATTTTTTGGTAATGATAGCTGTACGTGTCTCCAAATCAGGAACTTGCAAATCCGTGGCCAACCCCCATTTGAAACGATTCAGCAAACGAGGCTCAAATCCGGTAATATCGACTGGAGATTTGTCGGAAGTCATGATTATCTGCTTCTTAAGCTGATGCAAATGGTTGAAAATCTGGAAGAAAGCCTCTTGGGTTTTCGTCTTGCTACCTGATATGAACTGGATATCATCCATAATGAGCATGTCCACAGCTTCATAAAACCAGTAGAAGTCATTAAGATTTTCGCTTTTCACAGCCTCCATATACTGCTGGTAGAACGTGTCAGCACTGACATAAATGACAATCTTGTCGGGGAAATTAATTTTAGTCTGAATCCCGATAGCGTTGACCAAGTGGGTTTTACCCAGACCCACGTCAGAGTATATGAAAAGCGGGTTGAACGGAGTCTGCCCCGGCGCTTTAGCTATGGACATTCCGGCTGCGCACGCCAAACGGTTGCAGTCGCCAACAACATAGTTGTCAAAAGTCAGCGTTTCAGAGAGATTGGACGGAATACGCTGCTTTTTGATGCCCGGCACAACGAATGGCCCCGGTATATCCTTACGATCCATGGTATTGACATCCAATGGCGGCATCATCAAGGGGTTTTTCACCGCTTTGCGTGAAGAAGAAGAAATTGTGATGGATGAGTTCTGATCAGGAGTCTTTCCGCGTTCCATCAGCACTTTATAACGTAATCTTGCATCATTGCCCAATAACTTGCGTATAGCGGTGCGAAGCAGATCCACATACTGTTCTTCCAAAATCTCTTTGTACCACAAGCTCGGCAACTCTAACGTGAGCTGTTTCTTTTCCAGTGACACAGCGTTAATCGGCTCAAAAATAGTGGAATACACCTCCGGCGACACCGTATCCTTGATGATGTCCAAACACTGATTCCAAATCATCGTATATGAAGGTAGCTCTTTTTCCATTTGTAGTCTTCGAAAAGTTATTTTTTCATATTGCACTTATAGTTAACCAATTAGCGGAAACAAACCCGCCGTTATTTGACACCGCAAAATTAACAAAAAAAAAGTTCAAAAAATTTTTTTTCAACCCTTGATTTTTTGAAAAAAAAGTATAAACAGACTCTTCCGTTGTCTAAGAAAGGCTATGACAGAAAGTTATGGAATTCCTGAAATTTCCCGACATCCTGCCACGTGTCCGCGTCATGAACATAACCAATTATCCTGTGTTCTCCCGCTCCGCTTAGGTAGAATTGAGTGACGGAAGATTTCTCCACTGATTGGATTTTATGGGCAAAATCAGCATTCATAACATGTATCCCACTGAAAGCCAATCGCATAGAGCCATCCATTTCCCTAACGACAATCTTTTCCCGCGTTTTGATGTTTTCCCAACCGCAAAGAACACACTCTTCCCCCCCGAAGAGGAAATAACGCTGCGTCTGCCTGTTTCTGACTGCCAATGTGGCATCAGCTTGGCAGCGTACATGATAGTCTATCAGCTTTGACAAATCAATGTCAGAAAGTATATCTACATTGTAACAAAGTATCATATCGCTTTCCTCCCAGAAAGGCTCGGCAAATTTCAATCCTCCGGCAGTGTCCCGCAAGTAAGCTCGTTCATCGGAAATGCGGATTTTCCCGGCCAAGGGATGCCGTCCAACCGCATCCATAATCATGTCTGGAAAATGATGCACATTGACAATCACATTTGACACGCCACATGCCTTCATTTTATCCAAAGCATTGTCCAACAACGTTTTCCCTTTGTATTTCACTAACGCTTTTGGTTTGTCAGCCGTAAGAGGATATAGACGCGTACCCAAACCTGCCGCAAAAACGAATCCTGTAATGTTCATACTGTCAACTATTTTTTCAGGCCGCAAAAGTAACAAAAAGTTGTTGATTTCATCTTAAAAAACGCGAAAACCGATAGAGGAAATCTAGTATTTTTGCAAATTAATATGTAATATCTTGATTATGAAAAAAATCCTTTTCGCCGTCATAGTAGGCACCGCCCTGTTGTTCGGAGGCTGCAAAAAAATGATTTCCACTGAATACACCATCGGATGCTTGGGATACCAGATCAACGCCATAAACGGATCCAATTGGGACGAACTGCAAACGTATTTCTCCTCACATGTGAAATACAACAAACTGGTAACGTTTGAAAGCACATCCCTTGCCGAAAACGATGCGAAGGCCAAAGAGCTTCTGGATGAACAACTTAAACTAATAGACACAGAATATGTTTGCTCACTAATTCATGGCGAGGACTATTTCGACTATGGTATAGCCACCATAAACGCAGGCGGAGACTACAAATACATTAAAGTGGTACGTTTTAAAGAATACGGGACTTACGAGATAACTTACTAATACCCAACTCATCTCCGGACTCTTTCCTTCAGCATCGGGACAAATACGAAATCCCCGAAATCCTCCTCATCGTATTCCGAATCACTGATTTTCACGATTCGTTTCATAACTTGTGACTCCTCTCCGACGGGAATCACCATAATTCCACCTACAACTAACTGTTCGACAAGGGCTTGCGGAATCTCCGGAGCCCCACAAGTCACAATAACTCTGTCGTAGGGCGCAAACTGCGGAAAGCCCTTGAACCCGTCGCCATAGCGAGTGACGACAGTCGGCGCAAGCTTGCTCAGCAGCGGCCTCGTGCGGTTGAACAGCGTGATCTGCCGCTCCACCGTGAAAACCCGCGCCCCCATGGCATACAAAATGGCCGCCTGAAACCCAGAACCCGTGCCGATTTCCAGAACCTTCATCCCTTTACTCACCTCCAATAGCTGCGACTGGAACGCCACCGTGGATGGCTTTGAGATGGTCTGGTCGGTGGCCAATTTCAAGGCCTCATCCTCATACGCACGAGGCCAAAGCAGCGACTCCAGAAAAAGATGCCGCTCCATCTTGTCGAAAGCCCCAAGTACGTTTTCGTCTGTAATGCCCTTCTCCCGAAGGCCTTCAATCATTCGTTTCTTTTGTCCGAGCAGGAGGTAGTTTTCTGTTGCCATAATTCAATTTTATTCTGATTTTGCCGCTGTAGAGACGTTTCCTGAAACGTCTCTTGTCTTAAAACGTCTCTTGTCTTAAAACGTCTCTTTTCCTGAAACGTCTCTACAAGAAATTATAGTCCAAATGATGATCCATCAAAACAGTGCGTGCAAATACGTTCCTTGGGCAATCCTATCGCTTTGGTGATGGTATCCAGCGTATTGAATTTCAAGGTATCAACTCCTAAATGCTGGCGGATGATTTCAACCATCTTGGCATATTCGGGCGTGGTGCTGTCCATGTAACGGTGCAGGTTCTTGTGGCTGTCACCCTCCAACTCTTCAATGACCCGGCGTGTGATGAGCTCCATTTCCGTCTTGGAAGCCGAGAAGTTGAGGAACTCGCAACCATACAGCAACGGTGGACAACTGATACGGATATGAACCTCCTTGGCACCATACTCGTACATCTTTTTCACATTATCACGCAACTGCGTGCCACGGACAATGGAATCATCGCAAAAAACAACACGTTTGCCTTTCAACAGGTCGCGGTTGGGCAGCAGCTTCATCCTGGCCACGCGCTCTCGCATCTCCTGACTCACGGGCATAAAGCTGCGCGACCATGTAGGCGTATATTTGACGATGGCACGCTGATAAGGAATCTGCTTGCCGTTTGAATATCCGATGGCCATACCGATGCCAGAGTCGGGAATGGGCGCCACAAAGTCGACTTCCGTGTCGTCGGTCTTGCCCATGGCATAGCCGAGCGCATAACGCGCATTCTCCACGTTAATGTCTTCGTAATTCACCGATGGATAGCCGTAATAAATCCACAAGAACGAACAAATCTGCATCTGGTTGTTCGGGGCAAGCAACTGCTGGAAGCCGTCAGCTTTCACCTTGACAATCTCCCCCGGTCCCACAAAATATTCCGTCTGGTAGTCCAGATTGGCGAAACTGTGATTGTCGAATGCAACGGCGCGCCCATAATCGTTCTTGCCTATTACAATGGGCGTGCGTCCGTAAAAGTCTCGGGCAGCGATTATGCCGTCCTCGGTCAAAATCAGAATCGAGCACGACCCTTTTATCTTGCTATATACATATCGGATGCCCTCCACGAAATCGTGT
>Ga0310694_10003186_pt1 | contig 16221 bp, 16 predicted proteins | sample 174DNAGHGhighgp2_FD_203884 | JGI IMG/M metagenome (GOLD analysis project Ga0310694, IMG submission 203884) | Sheep rumen microbial communities from Palmerston North, Manawatu-Wanganui, New Zealand - 1742 DNA GHGhigh gp2 (v2) (version 2) | ecosystem: Host-associated > Mammals > Digestive system... | reverse complement strand
TGTTCCTGCACCCCCGACAGTGCCGCCACGATCTGGCTGATACGTTCCGCTGTCTGGATCGTAGATCTGATTCAGCGGACTTGTCGCGGACGTGTAGCAGTACAGCGATACAAGAACGTTCAGCGGTGCAAAATCGCGTCTGATTCTGATTTGATTTTCCATATTCCTTGTTTATTAATTGTTATATTCTGACGGATCGACGGTTACGCTGCCAGTAGCCGTGTTCCCCTGCTCATTCGTTGCCGTGAAGTTGAACTGCGTAGACAAGATCGCTGCTGCAAGATCTGCTTCCGTGATGACAAGCGTTCCTGCGAAGTCTGTGTGCGCGTTGTTCCAGACTGCATCTGCGCCAGTATTGCCAGACTCGCGTGTGACAGTCCAGTGAGTGACTTGACTTGTCACGTCTTCGTTGTAGCCGTTGTAGACCTTGCAGACAAGTGTCTTCGTCTCTCCGTCGCCCATGAAGTTGTCGCCCCCAGAGTCGATCATCATGTAGTAGCGCGAGTTCACTATCTGTTCGATGCGTCCAGTGAGATAGATGTTGTTCAGATACGCTGAATATCCAGTCATGTCGAGACCGAAGATCGAAAGATTCGAGAGATCGCCAGTCTGCATTGCGATATTGTTCACGTCCCACTCCCACGATGTCTGATTGATCAGATAGCGCGTGTACGTCTTCGTGTTGAACTTGCACTTCTGACGTGACGTGTTCGTAGGATTCGCGTAGCAAGCGAACGTCATGAATGCGTGCGGGTGCTTCGGGTACGGATGACGCGTTGACACTGCACGCAGCACGTACTTGAATTCCGAGTTGTGGACTGTGTCCGTGATCTCCGTGATACGGAAGTATGACGTGTAGAAGCCTGCAAAGCGGAAGTTTCCGCGTCCGTCATCGTAGTCATCGGAAGAATTGTCCGCTGCGATCTCCGAGTGATAGATTCCCATGCAGAGATCATCTTCTGCGATCGCTCCGTATTCTCCGTCTTCGAGTTTCAACTTGATCGTTCCAGTGTTAAGCTGATTCCCCTCTCCGTCAACGTCGATCGTGACTGACTCGATGATTCCTGCGCCAAACGTAGTCCATGAGTTGCCGACTTCTATATCTGTGCGATTGTATCGCAGTTCTGGAACTTCCAAAAACTCACGCAGGATCAGAGACTTCAACTCTGCGTCAGCGTCGCCAGTTATGCGTCCACCGATGCCCCCGACGATGCCTGCGACGAAGTTCTGTCCGAACTGTGCTCCTTGAATATGTCTGGACTGCTTCTCGAAAGTGATCGCGCCTGCTGCCGTATCGTCTGCGTCCTTGCGCAAGAACATGCGACGTGCCTTTGCTGATGTGAGTGCGCCTGCGCTGTTGCTGTTGACAACGTATGTCAGTTGTCCGAGTGCGTCAGTGACAAGCTTCACTTCCTCGCGTAGCGTTGTCGTTGACCCTGCTATGCGGTCTTCTCCGATTTTGATTTCCTGCTTGTAAGGAATAGCGAGATTCGTCTTCACTGACAAGACGCGTGTGTCGTAGCTGTAAGCGCGATTTTTGTACGTCACAGCTTGTCCGACATGCAGGATCAGAGAGTCTTTCTTGAACTGCACAGCGTTCGAGTTGAACGTGTAGTTGTTCAGATCCAGAAGCATCTTCGCGATCTCCACGTCAAGCGTGTCTGCAAGTTCTGCCTGCGATGACTTCACGTATTCAGCAGGCATCTTGATATTGAACAGTGTGACACTGTCTCCGTTCGTCGGAACAAGATACTGTTTCGCAGGAATGATCGCCCCATTCTGTTCAACAAAGATGATCTCGTAGTCGCCTGCAAGAACATGAAAGTCGCCAGAAACGCTGTCAACTGTCTCTGCACGCTCATGCCATGCAAGTTCAAACTCGCGATCAAGAAGATTTCCACTGTTGAAGTGAACGGAAAGCGTCAGTCCTGCGATGATCAGATCAGTAGACATATTGAAGTTAGCGATCTGGAAGTACCAGATTGCGTATGTCTCATATATTGGGTTGTGCTGTTCGTCTTCTCCGATCTGGATCTTGTTTCCGTCTTCGTCAAGACGATACATCAGTCTGCTTCGAACGTTGGAGATCGAGAGTGCAGAACGCGGATAGATGCCTTCGAAGACTATGCTGATAGGAAAGACTTCGCCACGCGCAAGATCAGAGACGAATTCGCCAGTGACAGCGTCGAAGTGTCCGCTGATGTCCTTGTAGCCTTGCGGATAGATGTCTGGATCGAGCGTCAAGTGCTTCGTGACGCTGCTGTTCGTCGCAGCACCGTTATAGTCCTGCGTGATATTGCGCGATGATCCGTAAGCGTAGAAGCGCGTGTAGTACTTGTCACGCGTGTTCTGGACGTTCGGATGATTGATGTTCTTTGAGACTTCAAGCGTGAGATCGTCGTAGTAGCCAGTGAGATCTGCATCGAACTGCGCCTTACCGAAGTAGATCGTGTTCGATTTTAGATCTGCGTGCCACTCTGTTTCAAAAGCTTCCGCGATCATATTCAGTCCAGACATGATCGTCACGTTGCTGAATGTCAGATCGACGTACTTGTTCACGATGTTGTCTGCGATGTTCGCGTGCCAGATCTCGCCAGTCTCGTAGAGTATGCTGTTGCAGACAGCTACGAGAAAGTCCACTGGACGCGCTGTGAGAGACCAGTCGAATTCCTTTGACTGGATGACGTTTTGTGCGCTGAAAGTGTACCAGAAGAAGGGTTGACGATCCCACAGCATTGCTCTGGACTTGAAGACTGGCTCATATTTGAATCGCTTGTCATCAGTCTGATCTGGTGTGTACGGATCTGCAAGCGTGTAACGCTCATTGTTGACTCTGATGTACGATCCTTGCGGAAGACGCACAAGCGAGCCGTAGACGAATGACAGCGTTATATCGTCACGCTTCATCAGTTCTTCTGTGTGCTCGCAGTTCTCGTTCAGAAGCACGTCGAAGACTTCCACGTCGGACGTATTGTAGATCTTGATTCTCTCTGTCATAGTCTTTAGCTGTTATTGTTAGACTGTGTGATGTCCGTCTGTGCTCTGTTCTTTGGATTCGGTTCTTCCAGAGTCAGCGCGAACTTCGCATTGCGCTTGAAGAATGTCTGGAACTGCTTGCAGTCATGATATACGAAGCGGAAGTACACTGTCTTAGGATCAGTGATCTTGATGACGATCTGCTGCTTTTCCAGTTCAGCACAGAAAGCGTCGTACTTCGTAAGGAAGTCCGCTTCACTCGCTGCTGTCATGTTCAGCGTCAACTGGATCGTGCGTGACTCGACTTTCGGATCTTCGTCGTAGAACACTTCTTTTCCGTCAGCGATGACGCTCTCATTCTCGATCGGCTTCTTCACTGCAAGCGGTGTCAGAAGTGCTGTCAGAGACTTCTGATCGAGATAGATCCCGAACTGCGTGTATGAGTTCACTCCGTTGATTTCAAATGCTCCTATCATAGCTTTTTATGAGTTTTGTTCGACGATACGTTTGATCTTGCTTAGATCGCTCTCTATTCGCGGCAGACTGTTAGAGTTGCGCGATATGTTTTCAAGATAAGTCTGACAGTTGAAGATAAACTCGTTCGTTGCTTCCAGAAGCGACATTGTGAGCGACTGATTCTGTGCGATCACTGGGATCTGATCGATCACGAAGTCTGCAAGACGCGTTGTCTGCATAAGCTGTGATGTCTCACGTCCGAGTAGTGCAGTGCCAGTTTCCTCGCTGACTGTCTCGTAGCCACCGCGTGAAGCTTCCTGACTGATAGAACTGCTGCTGTCATATCCAGTGACGCGTGCGAGTTCGTCACGGATGCGTATTGCTTCCTTGACATATCCTTCGTATTCCGTCTGCAACGCAGTGCGCTCCGAGTCAGAGAGTGTTCCGTCAGACATGTTAGTGGCGAACTTCTCGTACCAAGATTTCAGCTTTTCAGAGTACAGTTTTCCGATCTCGTTCGACAGCATAGCCTGCATGAACATCTTCGAGACATCTTTCGAGAAGTCCTCTGTCTTCGATTCCATATCCATAAGCATGCTGACGAAGTTGTCGTAGATCGTGTCGAAAGTCGTTGCTGTCTGCTGTTCGCGTATAGCGTTCTGCATGTCTTCGATACGTGCAGATCCTTCGATGATCTTGTTCAGATAGTCGCGAACGTCTCCGTCAAGCTTCGCCCAGAAAGTAGGTGCAGTTTCCTGCAACTTCTTCAACTGTTCGATAGAGAGATCAAAAAGTCCAGTCATACGTCCGTCTGCGACTTCCTCGTAGCTGAATCCTGCTTCTCTCGCTGCTTTGTATAGTTCCTGCCAACCTTCGTATGACATGCCGTTGCGGATGCGCACACCGATAGAGTGAGATCCCATAGATGCGCCAGAGTTCAGACGCTCTTTTCCGAGTGTGCGATATGCTTCGATCTCCTTGTCTATCAGAGAGAGTGCTTCTTTTCCGACAGCTTGAATCTCTGATCCGTAAGAGATCTTCAAGTATTCAGTCTTGCGATCGATAAGAATATCCCAGACATCGATCAGTCCGTTGTATTCCTCGACCATTGCATTGTACTGCGAATAATCCGCGCCAAATAGTCCGTCGAGAGCGTCAACGACTTGTCCGATACCTTGAACGGCTGACATTGCACCGCCTACGATGTCGCCAGACATCATCTGTCCGACTCCCGCGCCTGCTGTTGCGATACCTCCGAGTCCGTCCATGACTCCTTGAAGCTTTGAGTCATCGAAGCCGAAGATCGTTCCAAGACTTGAACTAAAGTCTTTCAGAGACGGAAGGAAAGAGTTTATATCGCCTGCAAGCGATGTGATCGCGTTGCCGTAGTCGCCTACGCTCTTAGCTTTCTTGAACTGATTGAAAGTCTCATTCAGATTCGACTTGAACGACTGGAAAGCTGACTTGTCTTTCAGAACGTTTTTCAGTTCGCGGATGCGCTCTGTGACTTCCTTGATAGAGATCGATCCGTCTTGAATCTTCTTGATTTCGTCATCAGTGAAGCCGAGAGATTTCAGATCAGCTTGCGAGATCACTTTGTCGGACGTGCTTAGAGCGTTTCCAGAAGCGTCCATGATCTTGCCGTTCTTTCCTTCCATGAAGTTGATCAGCGTCTCGTACTTCTTGATGATCTTGTCGATCTCCGAGACAGACTTTCTGGAAGTGTCAGCGAACAGATCTGCCATAGACTGTGCAGCGAGTCCGAACTTCTGTTCAAGCTGTGCAAGACGTTCGTTCTGCTGTTCCTCTGCCATGCGTGCTGCTGCTTCGTCGCCAATAGCGCGTGCAGTGTTGATCTTTTCCGTGAATTCCTCTGTGATCGCAAGTCGCTGCTGCTGATAAGTGCCGTACTGCTGCAAGTACTCGTTCCAAGACTTGCGTATTTGCTCGTTGGCTTCTCTCTGTTGCGCGATCTCCGTCTGTGCGATCAAGTTATCATACGCGGACGTATCGACGCTTCCTGCGTCGCCTTTGAACGTCTGCTTGCGATACTTCTTGTCCTTTGCTTTCTTCAAGTCTTCCTGCGCGTCGAAGATCTCCTTCTGCGCCTGCAAAGTAGCGTTGATGAAGTCCTGCTTCTGCTTTTTCAGAGACTCGATCTGCAACTTATTGTTCAGTTCACGCTGTCTGCGCTCGCGCTCGCCTGCGTCTTCAAGTCCGTTGATGACAGCTTGTTCAGTAGCGTTCTGCATATCCAGAAGCTTCTGCTTGCGATCTTGCTCGCCTTGAAGCATAAGCTGATCGATCCGTTCCTGCGTAGAACGGATCTGTTCGTATCGCTGTGCTGCTTCGTTTGCAGCCTGCTTCGCGTCGTTCGCAGCCTTAGTCTTCTGCTGTTGTGCTTTGCGCTGCTGTGCTTCGATGTCGATTCCGACGGACTTCAATCCAGACTTCGCTTCGTCAAGACGCTTGTTTGCAGCCTGCCACTCGACTTCCGACTTCTTGCGTGCAGCTTCCTCTGCTGCTACGGCTGCGTTGTACTCTGTCATAGCGTCTTTCTGCGCTTGCTCATGAGACTTCGCAGTCATGCCTTGCAGACGCTTAGACTCGCGCTCTGCATCATCGTAGGCTTTCTTTGCGCTGTTATAGTCAAAGATCAGTTGCAGTGGGATCTGATACCACGGATTTTCGCGGACTTTCTCTTGCTCCGACTGCATTTCTGCTTCAAGCTTGTCGAAGACAGCTTTCGCGTCAGCGAGAGTCTTCGATGCTTCCGAGATCTTCACGTCAAGCGGACGGTTTTCCTTCTCTGCCTGCTGACGTGCTTTCTCATATTCCGCAAGCTGCTTCTTGTACTCTGCGAGTGCTGACTTAGCTTTCGCGATCTGTGACGCGAATTGAGAGACAGCTATTTGAGATCCTTGTGTAGCTGCTGTTGCAGCAGAATTCATTGCGGATTCCAGACCTTTGATCTTTCCTTCCGTGTCGCTGATATTCTTCTGCAACATTGCGTACTTCGTATCGTCAAGCTGCTTGTTCAGTTCCTTCGCAGCGTTCGCAGCGTCCAGTGTCGCAAGTTCCTGCTGTGAGTACTTGTCCGTCAGTGTAGGCGCAAGCGACTGCAACTCTCTGTATGCTTCTGCCTGCTGTACGGCTGTTGCGTTAGAGTCCTGCACAGTCTTGATCAGAGACTCGATCTTCTGTCTGCGTTCGTCAAGTAGCTGCTGCTGACGTTCAAGCTGATCGTTCGCTGCCTTGATTCCCTTTTCCTGCGCTGATTCAGCAGTAGCGAGTTTATAGACAGCGTAGACCATGCCGACGATAGCTGCTGTTGCAAGCACGTAAGGATTCGTCAGCGTCGCTCCGAGTCCAGAGAGAGACGCTTTCAGACGTGTCTGTGCTGCTGCAAGCAGTGTAGACGTAGCGGCTGCGCGTGCTTGCTCGATAGACAGCGTGTGTCCTGCCTTTGCAGCGAGAGACATTTGAAGTGCTGCTTCCGCTTCGACAGCAGAGTGCGCTGCCTGCACAGCAGTTTGCAACATGATCGCAGCTTTGTATGATCCGTAAGCTGCTACGAGCGTCATGAGGATCTTTCCGATCGTCTCGTAGTTCTCGACAAGCGTAGCGACACCAGAGATTCCTGCGCTGATCATTCCCTGCGTGTCCTTGCCGATAGAGTTGAACATTGAGTCGATATTGTCTTCCAGATTCGACAGCTGTCCTGCGATCGTCTGTGACTGCTTTTCTATAAGTCCGTAGAACTTGCCGCCCTCGTTAGTCATAGACTCGATAGCTTTCTTCACTTCCTCTGCGCCTACTTTCCCCGCAGTGACAAGTTCCCCGACTTGATCCTTTGCGACTCCGAACTGCTTCGCGAGTTCGTCAGCAAGCGGAATTCCTCGACCCATGAACTGACGAAGATCCTGCGTGAACATTCTGCCCTGCGTCATTGTAGTTCCGTACAGCATGACAAGATCTCCAAGCGGGATCGACAGTCCAGATGCTATGTTTCCGAGACGGATCAGCATGTCGTTGACTTCGTTCGCTGCTGTTCCGTATGCAAGTAGCTGCTTCGCTCCGTCTGCGACTCCCTTCAAGTCAAAAGGTGTCGTTGCAGCAGTCTTCGTCAACTGCTTCATCAGAGCGTCAGCTTCCTTTGCGCTGCCAAGCATGACTTCGAAAGCGACTTCAAGCTTCTGGAACTCTCCGCGCACTTTCATGATCTGCGTGCCGAATTCCTTCAAAGTCGCTGCTATGCCGATAGCTGCGAAAGCCTTGCCGATATTCTTCGCAGCAGAGTTGAACGAGTTGTCTACGACTTCGCCCTGCTGCTGTGCTTCCTGCCCGATCTCATGAAAGATGTTCACGACATCTTGCTTGTCACGATTCATCTGCTTGTGATCAAGCGTGACCGCGTATGATACTGATCCGTTATCGTTGTTCATATACTATTTTAATCCTTTGAATGGGTTTGTTACGTCACCTTCCGCGAGACCCTTGAAGTTGTTCGGATTGTTAGCGTCGAGAGATTCATCCCAATCGTCTTCGTCTGAATCGTAGGTAGGTGTAGCGAAGCCATACATGATCATGTTCTCGTATGTCATCGAATGCAGAACGTAGTCTGGTGTAACTCCGAGATTCTTGCATGCTCCGAGTATCATTGCCCAGATCGAGTCGTTCAGTCTACCACCTCGCTTCTTGCCTTTGTTGGCTTTAGAATGTTCGCTTCCGCAAGCGAAGTGGTAAGCCCGAAAAAACTTCCGATCTCCAACTTCGTGAGTCTTCCAGTGATCAGCATTTCGAGTTCTTTCGGACTGTATTCAAGAAGAATGTTCTGTGCTACATAGTCAGTTTCATCGATCTCTACGCTCTCGACAGATACTTTGCGATGTTCCAGAACGCGCTTCGCTCCGAGTATGAGCACTGCTGCGATGCGTCCGATGATCTTAGTGTCCTTTGCGACGCGTAGGACTTCATAGACGATATTCTCTGGATCTACGTCTCTGACTTCTGGGATCTGCGAGATCAGTTCAGAGCACATGATGACTGTTGCGACAGTAGGCTTCGAGACTTCGTAGTCTTGTCCTGCGACAGTGAACGTCTCTGATCCGCTTTGCAGGATCGCTTCTGCTGTCTTCGTTTCGATTGTCTTCTTGTTTGCCATGTTGTGTTATTGCTTTGAGAAAATAAAATAGGGAAGCGATCTGCGTGCGTGTCGCTGCCAGATCGCCCCCCAGTTTTAAATTATGGATATTAAAAAGTCGCTGATTTCGGATCAACCTGCGCCAGTGCCGCTACCTCCGCCAGAAGACTGTGCGGATGCAGTCTTAGTGAAGTACGAATACCAGACTCCTGCGTCAGTCTTGTGGAACTTGAACGTCAAGATTGCCTGATTACCGTTCTCCTCTGACCATGCAGGCTGATACACGATCGAACAGTTAGGTGCGGAGATACCGCGAGCACCAACATTCTTTGGAGTCAGCTTGACTTTCCAAGCACCGTCAACGACGTGTGTCTTGATGTCATCAGACGAAGCGATTCCAAGCAGAGTCATCAGCGACTGTGTAGGCTCGATAACAGTTGTTACAAGCTGAACAGTGCCTTCCTGCTCTTCCTCTGCGACTACTTCGCCACCAGTGGCGATCATCTGCATCGTGTTTCCGACTTCGGAAGACAGCGACGAAGAATTGTTCAGAATAGTTCCGATGTCAGTCAGAGTGGGATCTCCCTCTGCGGGGATCAAGCCGATCTCGATCTTACACTTTGACCATGCCATGATTTTCTGTGCCATATTCTTTCAATTTTAAAAAGTTGTTCTTGTATAGTGAATTCTCACATTGATACGAGTCTGTTCTATTTCGTCGAGATCTTCCGAGTACGGTGTCTCTCGCAGTTCAAACAAGTAGTTCACTTCACTGCATTCGTCGAAGAAGTCCTTGACAGCAGCTTCCAGAGTCTCAACGCGTGAAATGTCCGTGATCTTGTCAGATGAAGCATTCTGCGTCATTGGAACGTAGATGTTCAGCAGGACAACACCAGTCTGGAACTGTCCGTCGAGTCCAGAGAGAAAAGCAACGACAGCGTCTTCCGTCTTCGCGTTACGCGGACGCATGCCTTTGCGATAGAGCGTTCCCCCGATCATCGTATTGATAGGACTTGCCTTGATGATGCGGAAGATGTCTTTCTCGATCTGTTTCTCTGTCTTGATCTCGTTCATTTCGTTGTGAATCCTAACTGTTTGAGTAGTTTCGGAACGAGTTCGTCTGCAAGCAGTTCAGCACTTGTCAGTACGTTGTAGCCGTTTCGCTCGACGTATGCTGCGTAGTTCATTCCTGCAACGACGATCAGCGATGTTCCGCTGAATCTCTTTCCGACTTCCTCTAAGTACTTCTTTGCAGTGTCCGCGCCCTTCTTGCCTTGCTTGTACTGCGCAGGCAGTCCGTGCTTGATGATCTTTCCGTCTTCGACGATCGCGTAGCTGATGCTGCTGCGAAGATTGCCAGTCTGATCTTTGTAGTTGCCGTTCTCACGCGCTTCGATGACGCATTGTTCTCCGACATATTCAAGTACGTTGATGAAGACCTTGCGGACTTTTTCGTCGTACTGCTGATCAAAGCTGACGCTGATCGATCCCTTCGGTGTCTGTAACTTGATCGGCATTCTCTATCACACTATGATCTTGATACGATCCAGACTTACGTCCTGCTGATCCTGCACTGCGAATTCTCCGAGATCCGCACCCCTGCGCGTGAGACGTACACGATCAGTCTTAGCGACTTTCCCACGCTCTGCGAGCACGATGTACTGCGCTTGCGTGAAGTGTCCGTCTTGATATGTTCCGCGCTCGTTGCGAGTGTTCGTCTGGATGAAGCAGGGGATCGCGTCGCTCCACGATGCAGAAGCCTTGATAGGCTCTCCGTCTTCGTTGAAAAGCGATGCTCCAGCAGCAGCAGCGATCTTGTATGAGAGAGTTCCGTTCGTGCGCATAGACTACCAGAGTTTCGATCCGTCGTAGATTTCAGACTTTTCATCAGAGAGATATTCAGAAGCGTCCAGACCCGCACGACCGCACCAGAAAGAAATGTTGTTCTTAACTGATGCCATGTCGATAGAAGTCGAAATGCCGCCCTCGCTGCGTGAAGTCTCGACCCAACCTTTGACGATCAGAATTGCGCACTCCACTATGGCAGCAAAATTCGTAGACTGTGCTTCTGCGTCTGGATTAAGATCGTGATCTTCCAAGATGTCGTTCAAGACATCGTCATCAACATAGCAAGTGTTGCATATCAGCTTGCACTTCGCTCTGACCGCTTCTGAATACTTACGAGCCATACCTTATTCCTCGGTTTTGAGTGTGTAACAACCTCCGATTTCGGTAATCACTGGCAGAGACAAAGACTGTGCCTTTGTGAACTCTGTCTGGCGAGAGTTCTCCTTTTCGCCAACACCCCACTGCGATACGCGGATGCGTCCGTAGTTAGAGTAGGCTACTCCTGCTTCCTGCTTCAACTCGTTGTCAGCATAAGCGTTCTTTACGAGTCCAAGCTTTCCGTCTGGAACGAAGACAAGATTCTTGTCGTTCCAAGCGTCGATCTCTGTGACGGTCGTTCCGTTCTTTACGCGGACGTGACGACGCATCTTCTTGAACAAAGGAAGCTCGTTCTCTTCCAGATAGCTGTTCAGCTGATTCAGAGTCAGAACACCGTACATCTTGTCAGATCCTACGACTGCACGACGCAGCTTAGAAGTCTTCAACATGTATGCGATCTTCGAAGGTGCAGCGAGAATGTACTTAGGAGCAACTTTGCCCTCTGCTTTCTCGACCATAGCCATGATGTCTTCCAGACAGTCTACGCTGTCCTTGTTGGCTTCCGTCCACTGCGTTGTTGCAGTAGCGATGTTTTCAAGCGGCTGATTGAAGTTGATCTGTCCGCGAACACCGCCCTCTGGGTTGGTCGTGTTGTCGAAAGTAAACTTACCCTCGTTAGAGAGAGCACGCAGGAAGATCATGTCGATCTTAGCGCGTACAGAGTTCACTGGATCGGTAACTTGACCCCACATGATCTTGACGAGTTCCTTCTTTGCGGTTTCGTCGCTGATCGTCTTAGAGTCGAGAATAGAGAGCACCTTACGATACTCCTGCACAGTCATAGTGCGAGTGATAGCGTGCAAGAACACCTTGTTCGCGAAAGTCTCCAGACCCTCTGAACTCAAAACAGACTCGTTAGAGTTGTCGCCCAGAGTCGGAGCAGCGATCGTGATGTTGTACTTGCCCATGAGTTCCTCGAAGTTCAGTCCGATTGTAGGAGTGTCCCACTCCAAGAAGTCCTCGAACTGGACTTTGTCGAACAGTTCCTTATGCAGCTTCGACGCAGCGTCGAAACGTGCTTTCACCTGACGAACGAGATCGCCAAAAAGTGAAGAATAGATAAATTCCTTCATAACTTTCTTCGTTGTTTAGTTACTGTTTGATAATCTTGATTGTGTGATTACCCTTCAAGCAGATACCGCCCTCGTCGAGCCAGTCAGCAGGGAATGCAGGAATCACGTCCTTGATCACGATAGCGTCGTAAGCAACGTCCAGAGTCGGGAAGTCGATCGTGTCATCGATCTTCTTGTCAGCACCAAGCACAGCATTCGGAGTGTACTTTGCAGCAGGGGTTACACCGTCGCCAGTCGCATTGTCGGACTCTACGAGAATGTCATCTGCTGCCACACCAGTCAACGCGGCTTCAACAGTGATCACGTCGTATGATTCGTTAGAGTGATCGATCGCAGTGATCTTCTTTGCGAGTGACCCACCGTAGACCTGCACGTAGTCGTTTACTTCGAAGTAGTTCTCCTTAGAGACACGGATCTTAGTCGTAGTGCCGCCAGTGATGACAGTGCCATGCTTAACGACAGCAACAGTAAGATCGTCTGGGAAGATCTGCAAGAAGGTGGCACGGATCAGTTCAACTCCGTTGCTGATCGTGTTCAGAAGCTTGTAGCCTGCGGGCAGGATCTTCGCTTCGCCTCTCCAGAAACGCTGAAACGTTCCTTTGAAGCTTTCTTTAGCCTTAAATTCTACAGCCATTGTTTTTGAAGTTTAAATTAGACATTGAGTTTACTGTTCGGGCAAATTCTTTACCCAGTCTTCCGCTTCTGCTGCGATTGCGGCTTCCTCTGTTGCACGGTCGCCTGCTGCGTCTTTCGGAAGAAGTTTGTTGTTGACGAGATCCTGCTTGAACTCTGTCAGCTGCTTGCGAGCGTCCGCGTCATCAGCGATTGCGTAATTCTTCATCAAGTAGTCTGGAATTCCGAGTTCCTTCGCGATGCCTGCGATTTCAGATGCACGGTCAGCGGACTTTTTCTCGTTCTTCAACGCTGCGTTTTCGTCTTGCAGCGTCTTGATCGTCTTGTCATTCTCCGCTTTCCATGTCTTGAACCATTCTGGCATGTCCTTCGACGGATCTTCTTTCTTGCCCTTCGTCTCATCTTCTAATTTCTTAGAATCTTCCTCGAATTGCTTCTTTGCAGCCTGCACCTTGCGCGTTGTCTCGCCTTGCATTGCTTTGCCGATCTCTGCGAATGTGTTCACTGCTTTCGTGATGTCTTCGTCACTGGCATCATCCTTCAAGCCCTTGCTCGCTGCTGAAACAAGCGATTCAATTGCTTCTTCTGACAATCCGTAGTCCTTGACTGCGTCTTGTAATTTTGCTTTGACTTTTTCCTTCATTTTTTGAATTTGAGTTTTAAGTGAATGAAAATTCGTTGGCGAAAATACATAAAAAATTTCTTAATGGTGCTTATTAAACACTGCTATTTTTGTTAAATCGCGTTAATTTTAAATATTTCAGAGTGGGATTTTTCTCAAAAAGTTTGCAAATAACAAATATATTCCATAATTTTGCAAGCAGAAAAGTAATTCATCAAAAAATTCAGAGCAATATGTTACAGTCAGAGTTTACACAGCGAACAAAGATTAATGTCACAGCAGACATGTTCGCACAGATTCATGAAGACTACATGAAGTCGAATCTCGACAAAGACGCTTTCTGCGCACAGTGGAAGCGCAAGAATTCAGAGTCAGCAACGCAGGATCTTGTCGATCAGATCCAGTCGCTTCGTCAGCAGCTTGCAGAAGAAAAGCAGAAGCGTGAAGCGGAGCGCGAGCACGCACAGAAAGAACTTCTGGACGCGCTTCACAAGCGTTCAGCGTTGGAGAAAGAATTGATCCGTATCTTCGACATCGAAGGCGACTACAAAGCTATTCACGCTATGGAACAGCGGATCATGAACAACTACTATCAGAAGTAATTATTAACGTCTAAAATCAAAGCAATATGAATCCAGAGTATTTCAACGAAGCAGTAGCTATCATCAGTCAGTCACTTTCATGCGAAGTGAAGTTCAACACACCAGTCAACGACAACTACTCGAACACTTATCCGATCTTGATCATCGAGTCGAACGGAAAAGTGATCGACGATCTGCACAAAGCAGGATTCTCTATGAGTATGACAAAGAAAGGTCTCGCAGTAGATAAGTTTTAGTATTAACAAGAGCGTCTGGATCTCGCGTCTGGACGCGCACAATCATCAAAGCAATATGGAAAAGCAGTATCAAATCACGCTCACAGAGCAACAGTACAAGTCAGTGATCGCTATTCTCATGGCGATCAACAGTAACAGACGCTTCCAGACTGGATCGAATCTTCGCGAGTCTCACGTCTGCAACATCAACGACTTCGACATCAAAACTATGGACTACGTCACGGATTTCGACAACTGGACGGAGTCAGACGATCCAGTATATGTGAAAGTAGGATCAGAGATCGAGATCGACGGACGTACATACGTCTGCAAAGAGTACGTTACAGATCCAGACGCTGACAACGAGTGCGAAGGTTGCGCGTTCGCTGATCTTCGTTTCTGTCCGAATCTTGCTTGCTCTGACGAAGATCGCAAAGACAAGAAAAGTGTTCTGTTCGTAGAGAAGGGGGGTGCAGTATGAAGTTGTTCAGTCAGAATCCAGACTTCTATCCCACACCAGAGCGCGTGATTGCGCAGATGCTCATGGGGGAAGACATCATCGGGAAACGCGTCTTAGAGCCAAGTGCAGGAAGCGGAAACATAGTCCGTTGGTTGAAGCGCAACGGAGCGCAGGACGTGATCGCATGCGAGAAAGATCCGCACTTGCGCAAGCTTCTGGACGGACAGTGCAGACTGATCGCAGAAGACTTCCTGCAAGTGTCAGCAGACGAAGTCAGTCACGTTGACTACATCGTCATGAATCCACCTTTCAGCAGAGGTGCGGAACACATCTTGCACGCTTACGAGATCGCGCCAGACAACTGTACGATCATCGCTCTCTGCAACACAAGCAATCTATCTGGACGCAGTTACAGCAGAACGAACAACGTTCTTGCAGAGACAGTGAAGCTTCACGGATCTCGCGAAGATCTCGGCTGCTGCTTCGAAGATGACGCAGAACGAACGACACGCGTAGAAGTGTCGCTGCTGAAACTCTACAAGCAAGGATCTGGAGACAGCGAGTTCGCTGACTACTTCTTCTCTGCATACGACGAAGACGATCTCTCTGGATCTGGGAAAGAAGGTCTCATGTCCTATAACTTCGTTCGCGACATCGTCAATCGCTACGTGTCCGCTGTGAAGCTGTTTGACAGTGTTCTCGCTGCTTCTAAGGAGATCAACGATCTCGCGGACTTCTACGACTTCAAGACTGTCACTGATCCGACAACTGGCGAGAGTAAGCAGGAACGCGTCAGCTATGGATCTGTGCCAGTCCGCTTTGGTGCGATCGTAGTCAAGGATGACGAACGACTTGCAAGCGAAGGAACAGCGATCACACATGATCAGTACAAGAAAGCGTTGCAGAAGCACTACTGGAAGATCATCTTCTCAAAGCTTCACATGGAAAAGTACGCTACTGCACAGCTACGCGATCAGATCAATAAGTTCGTAGAACAGCAGACGAACGTTCCGTTCACGATGAAGAATATTTATCGCGTCATCGACATCGTGATCCAGACGAACGGACAGCGCATGCAGCGAGCACTGACGGAAGCTTTCGACACGATCTGTTCATTCAGTGCAGAGAATTCCACTGCGGGCGAGACATGGAAGACGAACGCGAACTACATGGTAAATCGTAAGTTCATCGTTCCCTACATCGTGTCCGTAGGTTGGAACTGTACGTTCGAAGTCGATTACAGCGACTACGTTCATCGGAAATGCGAAATGATCGAAGATGTAGTCAAAGCACTCTGCACGATCACTGGACGCGACTACGACACGATCGGATCACTCCGACGCTTCATCTATAACAATCGCGACAAGATCAAGTTCGGACAGTGGTTCGAATGGGGATTCTTCCGCTGCAAGGGATTCAAGAAGGGAACTATGCACTTCGAGTTCATCGACGAAGATGTCTGGTACAAGTTCAACTACGAGTGCGCACGTCTTCGCGGTTGGAATCTTCCAAAGAAGACACAGAAGACTCGCAGGACAAAGAAGACAGCATGACAGCAGGACGCAGGGAATCCAGACGGACGGATCTCCCTGCATGCTGTTTTGTAAAAGAACACGAAAATCCCACGTCAAAAACAAAAAAAGTTCTCAAAATATTTGCATATTTCAGTTATTTGCAATATATTTGCAGCAAGTTTAACAAACAATCAAAGCAATATGAGTACAAAGTCATTCACAATCACAGAGATCTTAGAAGATCGTCAGCGCGTCCACGATGCCGCTTCTACAGAAGTCAAGAAGCAGATGTGTGCAAAGT
>Ga0310694_10003185_pt1 | contig 16221 bp, 11 predicted proteins | sample 174DNAGHGhighgp2_FD_203884 | JGI IMG/M metagenome (GOLD analysis project Ga0310694, IMG submission 203884) | Sheep rumen microbial communities from Palmerston North, Manawatu-Wanganui, New Zealand - 1742 DNA GHGhigh gp2 (v2) (version 2) | ecosystem: Host-associated > Mammals > Digestive system... | reverse complement strand
GTTCCCGACACCACCCTCTCGCGCAGCAGAAGCGTCCGCACGCGCGAGACCGTCGCCTTGTAGCCGGCCAGCCGTGTCGTCTTTTTCATAGTCGGTAATTATACCAACTATTTCGGCGGAAGTCAAGGGCGAAACGCGGGAAAACCCGAAAAAAGTTTTCGGGGCGGCCGCGCCTGTCGCGCGGCCGCCCCGATGCCGACGGACTAAATCCGCCAGCTAGCTATCTCGACAAATCAGGGATTTGTAATCTCTGACACTTCTTCACAATAGTCCGAAATGTGCTTTGCCACCTTGTCCCCGACTTCGGACGTAGATGCCGCAGGCAGACCGCCGGGAACGGCGATGTCGGACGTGCGGACGCCGGACGCCAGCACGTCCGCCACGGCGCAATCGACTGTATCCGCCTCTGCGGCAAGGCCGAAGGCATGGCGCAGCATCATCGCAGAGGAGAGTATCGTCGCCATTGGATTGGCAATTCCCTTCCCCGCGATGTCCGGCGCGGAGCCGTGGATAGGTTCGTACAGTCCACCCTTCGCGGCGCCGATGGATGCCGACGGCAGCATGCCTATGGAGCCGGTGATCTGCGACGCCTCGTCGGAGAGGATGTCGCCGAACATGTTTTCTGTGAGCACCACGTCGAAGCGCGCCGGTTCACGCACAAGCTGCATCGCGGCGTTGTCCACGTACATGTGTTCCAGCTCTACGTCCGCATATTCCGCAGCGTGGAGCGTGGTCACTGTCTCGCGCCAGAGCCGCGACGTCTCCAGAACGTTCGCCTTGTCCACGCTCGTGACCTTCCGCCGCCGTGCGCGAGCCGCCTCGAACGCGATGCGGGAGACGCGCTCAATCTCGTGCGCCGAATACGGCGTCACGTCGTAGGCGGATGTTCTGTCGGCGGAGCGGCCTTTCTCGCCGAAGTACGCGCCGCCCGTCAGTTCGCGCACGATCAGCAAGTCGATGCCCCTGGCCACGATTTCGTCTTTCAGCGGACTTGCGCCTTTCAGTGCATCCCATACCTTTGCAGGACGCAGGTTCGCAAAAAGCCCCAACTCCAAGCGCAACGTGAGGAGCGCGCGCCGTTCAGGACGCTTCGCAGGGGCGAGCGAATCCCATCGCGGACCTCCGACGGCGCCAAGGAGCACGGCATCAGCCGCCTTGCATGCGGTAAGCGTTTCGTCTGGCAGGCAGTCCCCGCAAATGTCGTACGCCGCGCCGCCGACTGGATACTCCGTCATCTCGAAGTCGTGTCCGAACCTCTTCGCGATGGCGTTTAGCGCCTTCACCGCCTCCGCTACGATTTCAGGCCCGATGCCGTCCCCGGGAAGAATCGCGATTCTGGCTTTCATCTGCGCCTCCCCTTCAGGTATGCAGCAAGGCCGCCAGCTGCGATTAGCGCCGTCATAAAGGGAGGGAACGGCTCTGCATGGAATGTCCTCCCGGTGGTAAGGTCGGCAATCTCCCCTTTCTCGAGGTCCACCCGCACTTCGTCCCCGGCCGATATCTCCTTCGCGGCAGCGGGGCACTCAAGTATTGGGAGGCCGATGTTTAGCGCGTTTCGGTAGAAGATACGCGCGAAAGTCTCCGCGACCACGCACGAGATCCCGCTCGACTTGATTGCGAGGGGCGCGTGTTCGCGGGACGAACCGCATCCAAAGTTGCGCCCGGCGACAAGGATGTCGCCGCATTGGACGCGGGCGGCGAAAGCCGGGTCGATGTCCTCCATGCAGTGCGCCGCCAGTTCCTCGGACGCGGATGTGTTGAGATACCGTGCCGGGATGATGACGTCGGTATCGATGTCGTTGCCGTATTTGTGTGCTTTCATGCTTGTTAGTGGTTAGAGGTTAGTTGGTGCGGTGATGCGTCCGGCAATGGCCGAGGCCGCGGCCACCGCCGGGGATGCGAGGTACACTTCCGACTTGACGTGTCCCATGCGCCCGACGAAATTGCGGTTGGTGGTGGCCACGCAGCGTTCGCCCTCCGCGAGTATGCCCATGTGTCCTCCAAGGCACGGCCCGCACGTTGGCGGGGAGACAACGCACCCAGCCTCGACGAACGTCTTGAGCAGGCCTTCATCCATCGCCTTGAGCCAAATGCGCTGCGTGGCGGGAATCACGATGGCGCGGACGCCGTCCGCAATCTTTCGCCCGCGCATCACCTCGGCTGCGGCGCGCATGTCGGAAATGCGTCCGTTCGTACACGAGCCGATCACCACCTGGTCGATGGAGACGTCTCCTGCATCCCGCACAGGGCGCGTATTTGACGGCAGATGCGGAAATGCGACCGTCGGTTCAAGTTCGCAGAGGTCGATCTCGATGGTGCGTTCGTATTCGGCGTCCTGGTCGGCGGAGTGGATTCGCGGAGGTTTCGCGCCGTGATCGCGCAGATAGGCGAGCGTCGTTTCGTCCACGGGGAACATCCCGTTCTTCGCGCCGGCCTCGATCGCCATGTTCGCAATCGTGAAGCGGTCGTCCATCGAAAGCGACGCGATACCCTCGCCAGCGAACTCGAGAGACTGGTAGCGAGCGCCTTCGACACCCACCATGCCGATGAGGTGCAGTATCACATCCTTACCACACACCCATTTGCGCGGACATCCCTTAAGCACCACCTTGATTGCAGATGGCACACGGAACCATGTCTCTCCCGCCGCCATGCCGGCCGCCATATCCGTGGATCCGACGCCAGTGGAGAACGCGCCGAGCGCACCGTAAGTGCAGGTGTGGGAATCTGCGCCGATCACAAGGTCACCCGCCGTAACGAGCCCCCTCTCAGGAAGGAGCGCGTGTTCGATGCCGCAGTCGTGTCCGACCTCGAAGTAGTTGACGATTCCCTGCTCCCTTGCAAACGCGCGCATCGCGGCGCATTGCGCCGCCGCCTTTATGTCCTTGTTGGGCGTGAAGTGGTCTGGGACGAGCGCAACCTTCTCGCGGTCGAACACGCGTTCGCGCCCGAACTTCGGAAACTCCTTTATGGCCACGGGTGCCGTGATGTCGTTGCCGAGGACAAGGTCGAGCCGCGCCATTACCAGTTCTCCTGGGCGAACTTCCTCCCTGTCGGCATGCGCCGCAAGGATCTTCTGCGACATCGTCATTTTCATTTGCTCGCCTCCAACATGCGGTTAACCGCAACGAGCAGGGCCAGTATCGATCCCTCTATCACGTCCGTCGATACGCCGCGTCCGCGGTAAGTGCCCTTGGAGTCGGAAATCTTGACAAGCACCTCGCCGAGGGCGTCGCGGCATTCGGTGACTGCCTCGATGCGGTAGTCCTCAAGCGTGAAGCGGTGGCGGATTATCTTCTCCACGGCGCGGAACGCGGCGTAGATTGGGCCCGTGCCGATGGCGGCGTCCTGCACGCGCCGCTTGCCGCGCACGAGCGCGATCTGGGCGGTGGCGCTCATGTGGTTGCCGCTGTTCACAACGAACGACTCCAGCTTCCATTCCTTCGCGTCCGCGCCCCTGGAGGCAACGCGGGACTCCGCCAGCGCCGCAAGGTCGCGGTCGGTGATCTGCTTTTTCCTGTCGGCGAGAGCCTTGAACGCGGCGAACACCTCCGCGAGACGCTCCGCGTCGAGGTCGTAGCCGAGGTCCTTAAGGCGCGTCTCAAGCGCGTGTTGCCCGGAGTGCTTTCCGAGCACCAGTTCGGTCTGCTTCATGCCGACGGACTCCGGCGTCATGATCTCGTATGTCTCTGCCTTAGAAAGCACGCCGTGCTGGTGGATTCCGCTTTCGTGGGCGAAGGCGTTGGTCCCCACTATCGCCTTTCCGGGCGCGATGCGCACGCCCGTGATCGTGGAAAGGAGATGCGCCGTGCGGGCGATTTCCTCCGTCTTTATCCGCGTGGAAAGCCCGCCGTATGCGTCGTGGCGCGTGCGGAGGCCCATCACGATCTCCTCCATGGCGGCGTTGCCCGCGCGCTCGCCGATGCCGCAGATGGTACACTCCACCTGCCTCGCCCCGGCACGGACGCCCGCGAGCGAGTTGGCGACGGCGAGGCCGAGGTCGTCATGGCAGTGGGTCGATACCGTCACGTCCTCGATTCCCCTGACGCGGTTCATGACGGCGGAGACGAGCGCGGCGAATTCATCTGGCGTCGAATAGCCCACGGTATCGGGAATGTTGACAACCGTTGCGCCAGCCGCGATTGCAACGTCGAACACCTTGCAGAGAAAATCCGCGTCTGTACGCGAGGCGTCCTCGGCCGAGAACTCCACATCGTCGCAGAGTTTACGGGCATAAGCGACGGCGTGCTTGATGCGCTTCAGGCAGTCGGAACGCGAGATGCGCAGCTTGTACTTGAGATGAAGGTCGCTCGTTGCTAGAAACGTGTGGATGCGCGGACGCGCCGCGCCCTTGATCGCTGCCGCCGATACGTCGATATCCTTTTCGAGCGCACGGGAGAGCGAACATACTGTGGATGTCTTCACGGCGTCGGCTATTGCCTTGACTGACGCGAAGTCGCCGGGGGAAGCAACGGCGAAGCCGGCTTCCATCACATCGACGCCGAGAGATTCGAGCTGGAGCGCCATGCGCACCTTTTCGTCGATGTTCATCGCGTAACCGGGGGCCTGTTCGCCGTCTCGGAGCGTTGTATCGAATATCTGTATCGCATTCATCTGCATTCTTCCTTTGTGGGTTGCCTGGCAAAACAAAAACGGCCCCGCCTTTCGCGCGGAGCCGTTTGCCTTTTTCCTGAACCCGAACCTTTCTACACAAGCAAACACGCCCCGCGCCTCGTAAGCGCAAGGAGAAGAAGCCCGTTGAGAAGAAGGTTCGTATTCATTTGCCTTTTTTCCTAAACGCGGATTAGTTTATCAAATCGACATTCCGCTTGTCAAGAAACTCGGTGGAAATTTCGTGCGACTCCCCCTTGCTGAGCTTCAGTTCCACCGTGCGTCCGGCGTAACGGACCCTGCACGGGCTTCCGAGCATGGAACGCACCGTCGCCTTGACGAGCACACCGCCCTTCCATTCAATGTCAACCACGAACCCGCCCTGCGCACGAAGCCCCTTCACGCTGCCGTCCGGCCACGCCTTCGGAAGCGCGGGCAGGATGTCTATCGCGCCGCGGTGGGATTGCAGCAGCATCTCGGCGATGCCCGCCGTCGCGCCGAAGTTGCCGTCGATCTGGAACGGCGGATGCGCGTCGAAGAGATTCTTGTAAACACCGCTCCTCTCATGTCTCTTGCCTTTCGCCTCCACGACGGCGGGACGCAGAAGCCGCTTCACGAACGAATAAGCTTTGTCCCCGTCTAGGAGCCTCGCCCACAGATTCATGCGCCACGCGAGCGACCACCCCGTCGATTCGTCGCCGCGCGCCTTGAGCGAGACCTTCGCCGCCTTGAAGAGGTCTGGCGTCTCTGGCGTGATCTGGTTAGACGGATATAGCGCGTAGAGGTGGCTTGTGTGGCGATGCTTGTCTTTCGGGCTGTCCAGGTCGCGCGTCCACTCCTGCAGTTGCCCCCACCTTCCGATGTGCGGCGGCTCGACCTCTGCGGCGATGCCGCGAAACCTCTCCGCATAAGCCTTGTCCTTGCCGAGTATCTCCGTCGCCTCAGCCGCCGCAAGAAGCACATCCCGTGCAATCTGGTGGTCCATCGCCGAACCTGTCGATATGGCGGTGCCGTACTTTCCGGCACCATGCGGCGTGTTCTCCGGGGACGATGAAGGACATATCGTGAGTTTACCGGTAGATGGGTCGCGAACCATGTACGACGCAAAGAAGTCAGCCGCGCCCTTCAGCGTCGCGTAATGCCTGGCGAGGAATTCTCGGTCGCACGTATAGAGCCAGTGGTACCAGATGTGCATCGTGAGCCAGCCACCGCCTGACGGCCACATCCCGCACGCAGGACCGCTCGTCGGTGCGACGTGCCTCCAGCCGTCAGTGTTGTGGTGGTCAACCCATCCCTCCGCGCCGTACACCTCCTTCGCGTACTTCCTGCCAGCGACGGACAGCTCGTCGCACAGCCGCCACAGCGGCTCCGCCAGATCCCCAAGCCCCGTTACCTCCGCAGGCCAGTAGTTCATCTCCGTATTGATGTTGACGGTAAAGTTCGCACGCCACGGCGGTACCGTATGCGGATTCCATATTCCCTGGAGATTCAACGGCTGCGTCCCCGGCTGCGAACCGGAAATCATCATGTAGCGTCCGTAGCGGAACAACAACGCCGGCAGATACGGGTCGTCCGTCTTAGCGAAGTCGCAAATCCGCTCGTCGGTGGACTTATCCGGAAAACGGTCCTCTCCAAGCGAAAGGACGCAGCGGTCGGCCTGCGAGCGGTAGAACTTGGAATGCGCAGCTTTTGCCTTGTCGTATGGAACCTTCAACGCGGCGGAGACGGCAACACGGTTCCTCGCGGACGGGTCGCCATTGAGGTCGCGGTAGTTCTTGTAGTTCGTCGCAATGGAGACGTAGAGCGTCGCGGAGTTCGCTTCTTCCACAACGATCCTGCCGTTTGCGACGGACGCCCTTCCGCCTTCGGCAACGACGGCAATGCGCCCCTCGAACTTCAGCGCTCCGCCCTTGCCCTTCATGCGCGGCGAATCTCCCGTAGCGCCGCGCACCACAAGCTGTCCGCCATCGACGGAGCACACGGGATTTAGCGGGGAATTCACAGACGCCTCAAATGACACCGTGCCCTTCCTGTCGGCGCAGACGCGGTAGATGACGACATCGTCCGTGAAGCTGGAGAACGTCTCGCGCGTGAACCCTACCCCGCCGCGCTTGAAGGAAGTCCGCGCCACCGCGTCGTCAAGCGAAAGCGAACGACGGTAGCCCTCGGTCTTGCCATCTGGGAGGACGTGCCGAATTTCCAGGTCGCCGAAGAGCTGGTAGCTCGCCGTCTGCGTGAACTTCTTTGGAAGAGCCTTCACGGCCTCCTTGTTCTTTCCCTCGAAGAGAAGCCTGCGGCACTCCTTGATCATTTCCGGCGTAATTTCCTCCGCGCCCTCAATCGGTGCACCCGACCAGATCGTGTCCTCGTTCAAAAGCAGCTTGTCGCACTCCACGCCGCCGAACGCCATCGCGCCAAGGCGTCCGTTGCCAATGGGAAGAGCCTCGACCCAGTCCTTGGCCTCACTACGGTACCACAGCTCCATGTCTCCGGCGTAAGCACTCGATTCAGCCGCCGCCACGAGATCGCCCACGAGCATGATCTTCGCTGGCCAGAACTTTGTGCCCTGATATTTCGGCTTGGCGAGTTCGGCGGCGGGGTTCTTCAGACGGAACGCGACGGGTTGACGCGACGGCTGGTCCTTGTCGACCGTGATCTCCACCGTGTGTACACCGTCGGTACCGTTGAACACGCCGAGCGTGGCAATGCGGTGGTAGGTGCAGTAGCTGTCGAAGCGGGCGACGGGGGAAGCGGATTTCTTGCCGTCCACCGTGATCCACACCTGGCCGCCGTCGGGTCCTAGCAGGTCGTAGATCTGGCAGCAGGTGCCGCGGAATGTGAAGCGGAGCGTCGCGCCGGGAGAGCCCGAGTACCATATCTCGCCCATGCGATTCGAGAACGCGCGCACCTTGCCGTCTGATGGCGGGAGCTTCTTCCAGTCGCCGACGAGCATGGAAGGCTTAATCTCAACCATATTCGCCGCCTCCAGGTTGTCGGCGACGAACGGCGTGCGCAGGGCGGCGGCGTGGTCGGCGGGCGGCATGTCCTTCATCTGCGTGAAGCCATTGGCGACCGAAGCGAGGTAGAGGCGGTGTCCGGCGGGCGCGGGGTGTACGCCATCCTTCGCGAAGAGCGTCTTGCCTTCGCCGGCGCGGAAGTCCTTTCCGCTCATCACGAGCGTACCGGCCTTCACGGCGTCGATTACGCGCGGACCGAAACAGATGGACGGGATGCCATAGTGGTCGGCGAGCTGCTCCATGGCGCTCGCGGCGCGGTTGCATTTGCCGGCAAGATAGTCCTGCTTCATGGCCTCCGTGATCGTGTAGGTAAATACAATGTCGGTAGCAGGGTTTTTCTTCCACGTTTGGCGTACGATGCCCTCCATGGAACGCCAGATGTCCTCAGGCGCCGCTCTGCTGTCGTTGGTGGCGAACTCCACGAAGAGGAGGTCGGGGTTGTGACGAAGCGCATCGTACCCTACGCGGAATGCGCCGAGATTCGAGCCAGTGCCACCGATGGAGGCGTGGATTTCCTTGAACTTCGCCTTCGGGTAGGTGGTGCGGAACCAGTCCGTCGTAAGGTTGCGCCAGCCGTTCATGGCGGTGATGGAGCCGCCAAGGTAGGCGACCGTCACCTCCTTACCGGCCTTGACCTTCTCCATGAAGTGTCCCACGCCCGCGCGCACGCGCACTTCCTACGCCGAGACGGGACCGTTGTACACTGGGTCAGCGAAAACGCCAACTGCAAGAGTCGCCGCCATGATGAAAGACATTACTTTGTTCATATTTGTTGCTCCCTTCTCATTTGTAACGGCATAAGTATATCAAATTCCGCTGCTTATGTTAAACCAACACTGAAAATGTGGCTTGCAATTGGCCGCAGAAAGGACACGACATGCTTCGTACCGTAATAACTGAGCATTTTACACCCCTCAATCAAACGCTGGTGGGGTGGCGTTCGCCAAGGAGTCGCTGTACGTTTACACTGAATATGAGCTTTTGCGCGGCGGGGTCTGGACGCAGTGCCTTGACCCACGCCATGAGCTTGGCCTCGTCGCGCCAGAAGTAGTCCGTGCCGAAGACCATGCGGTGCGCAGGCCACTCGCGGACGATACGGTGCGCTTCGGGGTCGTCGTCGCAGATGCACATCACGGCAGTGTCGATCCAGCAGTTCTCGAACGGGAGCAGGCGGTCGATGGCACGGGGAGGACTTCCGCAGTGTCCGCCAAGGTGTGCGGCCACGAACTTGAGGCCGGGCACTGCCGTGAGGATTACGGCGATTTGCTCAGGTCCCGATATTATTGGCCAATCGGAGAATCCCGGGTCAAACCCGCAATGGCTGATCACGAACAACCCCGCGTCGCGCAATGCCGTGAAGAAAGGCACGTACTTCGGGTCGGCTATGCGCACTCCCTGATACTGGGGATGCAACTTGATTCCGGGAATTCCGTTCTCCTTCAGGATACGGATATGTTCGGCGAAGTCCGGGTCGTCAGGATGGACTGAGCCCAACTGGAAGATACGCTGCGCGGCGGACTCCCCTTCCTCGCCGGAACGAACGGCAAGAGCCCGGCGAAAGATCGCGTCGAACTGGCCGGGCTTCGTGGCAACTGGACAGTTCACGCAGCAATCTACGCCAGCGCGATCCATGTCGCGCAACTCCGTATCAATCGTGCCGTCGCCCGCAGGCACGATCAGTCCGTTGAGCTTTCCGAGCATCAACTCGACCGCTCGCGGCGCCAGGGCTGCGGGGAAGTTGTGCGTATGGAAATCTACAACCATTTTATTTCCCTGCGGAGTCCTTGGCCTTGTCCTTACCCTTCAAAACGTCATTGAGCATCTTCGCGTATTCCGCCGCAGTGTGGCCGCCCGTCATGCATGGCGAAAGAGCGTCACGTTCCCCGTTCATCACGCCTACGAACGGCAGGTTGTTGTCCGCCGGGGTGAACGTGGAGAGGAAGTAGCTGCGCTGGCTGGCGTCGTCAATGTCGAGGCGGATGAACGCAAACTTCTCCTTGTCGATCTTCAATTCACCGCGTTTGACGTACTCGTAGAACACCTGGCAGCGCCCGCACGCCTCGCGTCCAATCGAGACGACCACGCGTTTGCCGCCTTGCGCGGCGCGCTGGCATGCATCCTCGAAATCGTCTTCCGGCGCGAGGTACGACGGCAGTTCGGCCTTGACCGGCTTCGTCTGCAGCGTCTCCAGCTGGCGGCGTATCTTCTCGTGCGGCGACGGCGCTGGCGCATCTGCGGCAACGCTCGCCAGGGCGAGGGCCGCCGCGAATGTAATTCCTGAAACGATTCTCTTCATTTGTTTTCTCCTTTAATTTGCGTTGAATTACAGCCCCACGATCGATTTGATGTCGTCGTAGGTGAGTTTTTCCATTACCTGCGCGTCGGTGGTGCCTACGGTCGCGTCTATCACGGCCTGCTTTTTCTGCTGGAGCGCAAGCACTCTTTCCTCAACGCTTCCCTCAGCGATCATCTTCACTACGTAAACCGTGCGCTTCTGCCCGATGCGGTGAGCGCGGTCCGTGGCCTGGTCCTCCACGGCGGGATTCCACCACGGGTCGAAATGCACCACCATGTCCGCGCCCGTGAGGTTGAGACCCGTGCCGCCAGCGTGCAGCGAGATGAGGAAAAGCGGTATTGACTCGTCCGTGTTGAACTTGCGGCATTCGCCGAGGCGGTCCTTGGTGGAGCCGTCGAGGTAGCAGTAGCGTATTCCCCTTGCCTCCAGCTCGTTGCGGAGTATCGTAAGCATCGTAACGAACTGGCTGAACACGAGTACGCGATGCCCGCCGTCCATCGCCTCATCGAGCAGTTCGAAGAACGCATCCAGCTTGCCGGAGAGCTCGTGGTTCGTGGTTTGTGGTTCGTGGTTCGTTGGCCTTGGATTCTTCTCGCGGTATTCCTTGAGCAGTTCAAGATGGCACGATACCTGGCGGAGGCGCATGAGAAGCGCAAGTATCTCGAACTTCGACTTCGCGAAGCCCTTGGCCTTGACCATGTCGCCGATCTTGCCCTTCGCCTCGGCGAGCAGGCGAGAGTACCATGTCTGCTGCTCTGGCGTCATCGGGCAGTACGCAACCTTCACAATCTTGTCCGGAAGGTCCTTCGCCACTGACTTCTTCAGGCGACGCAGTATGAACGGATGCAGCTTGTGGCGCAGACGATCCTGCGCCGCCTGTCCTTCCGTGCCGCCGCAGGCGATTGGCTGTTCCACGTTCGCGTTGAAGGAATCGTAGGAACCGAGGTAGTCCGGCAGAAGAAAGTCGAAGATGCTCCAGACGTCCGCAACGGAGTTCTCCACGGGCGTGCCGGTGAGCACCAGTTTCTGCACCGACTTGAGGCGTTTCGCGCTCTTCGCGTTGCGCGTGGTACGGTTCTTGATGTGCTGCGCCTCGTCCAGCACGACCACGCTGAAGGTCTTGTCCGCGTACGCCTCGTCGAGGTCGCGCTGCAGCAGGGCGTATGAGGTGATTACGAGGTCCGCTTCCGGAATGCGCGAGAAAAGCTCGGCTCGGTCTGGGCCGGAAACCACCAGACGCTTCATCCACGGCGTGAACTTCTCCGCCTCGGCGTTCCAGTTCTGGACGAGCGACGTAGGGCACACCACGAGGGCCGGCTTGCCGCGCGCCTCCGGATCGTTGCGCTCAAGCGATATCCACGTGAGGGTCTGAAGCGTCTTTCCGAGGCCCATCTCGTCGGCCAGCAAACCGGAGAGTCCACTCCGCTCAAGGAAGCGCATCCAGTAAACGCCCTGCTTTTGGTAAGGACGCAGCACCCCTTCCAGCTCGCCGAGATCAACCGGCTCGAACTTCGCGTCCTCGTCCCGCGAGCGCGTTGCGGCCGTTTCCCGCCACGTGGGCGCGGCCTCGTCCTCGAAATCGACCTCTTCGAAGCTGGAGAGCGCGCCACGCACGTACGGCGCGTAAACGCGTGGCAGGCGGAACCGTCCCGGACGCGTCGTGCCGCCAGTCTCGGAGCAATCTGCAAACACTCCGCGCATCTCTTGAACCGCGTCGATGTTGAGGAGGTACGTGCGCCCGTCCTTCATCAGGTACGAGTCGCCACGGTTTATCGCCCCCTGGATTTCGGAATGCGCCACGTCGCCACGTCCCGAATCGAACTTGTACCCCACGTCGAACGCGCCGCCCGGCGCGTCAGCGACGTCCACAACCGGCACTATGCGCGGCAATTCGTCCAAAACGGCGGAAAGGCGATCGGAGTACGTGACCTTCCATCCCATGCGCCTTAGACGTGGTTCGCCGCTTCCGAGGAAGTTGAGCACCTCGCGTGGTTCCGTGATGAACCAGCGGTCGGAGTCAGACGGCTCGAAACCGAGCTTTGCGATCAACTCCAGCGCGGCACGCTCGGCAACTTTGTTGCGCATACGGTAGAGAAGCATGTCGTCAGGATCGGGACGGCATATCGCGTCCTGTGCGGCGGGTGCGCCACATTGTATTTCCTTGTCGCCGTACCGAGCGGAAAGCTGCGCGGACAGCGACGCGCGCGAACCGGAGAGCTTTACGTGTATCACGGGCGTATCCGGCACGAAGCGGAAGAACTCCTCGCTCGGCGACATCTGCACTTCGATCTGCTGGCGCAGAATGGGGAGGTTGTCACGGATGAACGACGGCATCGCCTCGCGCGGAATCACCTCGTCGTGGCGGTACACGCTCTGAAACGGGCCCTTCAGCACGTTCGCAAGCGGGAAGAACTGTGGCCTACCCTCCCCAGACTCCGTAAGCGGGGTGCTCCACACAAACCCCGTAGAGCCATGCACGAGGAAGCGGTCGGCGGAGGCGATGTGGTCGAACGGAAGCTCCGCCCATGGGAAAAGCTCGAACTGCCCATCCTCCTCGAAGTACTCCGCCTTGAGTATGCAGCGCACACGCGGAACCGAAGTGCGCATCGCGATGATGTTCAGGAAATCGTCCTTGGAGAGCGTGATTTCGGAAGTCGCGGGACCGCCGCAGATGTCCTCCAGCACGCTCAGAAGATCGTCGTCGCCCTTTGAAAGGCGCACACCTTCGCGAAGTGACGGCTCCTCCGGCGCGTAGCGCATGCCCGCCTCGTCCACAAGCGCAAGACGCGCCTTCACACCTTCCCCGTAAAACTCGCGCACGAAGTCGCGTCCCCACGTCAAAAGCAGCCTCATACGAGGACCGGACGCTCTCCGCTGGATGTACGATCCTGGATCGACGGCGGCGACGCTCTCGGCTCTCCGCCGCTCCACCTGGTACTTGCGCTCCGCAGCGGGATCGCTCATCCGGCACATCAAGATGAAGGCTGTCGCGACGACGTGCGGACATACCATCCCGAACTCCTTGTTCGTCTTGCACGGACAGTGCGAGATTATGCTGCCGTCATCCTTGAGCGTGAAGCCTGTGCGCATGTCCCAACCGCTTGAAAGCGCGATTGCGCCAGACACTTCGTGCTTCTCCGCGTCCCACTCCGCCTTCACGACAGCGCCCTTCTTCGCTAGGGCCATCGCCTGAGTAAACACCTCTGAGCCACCCCAGCTCACAAGCATCTCGTTTGTGAGGTTTTTCGGCGTCATGCGAGCACCTCCACAAAACGCGCAATGTTCTCGTCAATTGCGGCGGAGAGCTTCTCCTGTACCTCGCCGCGAAGTTCCGATAACTTTCGCAGTATTTCCGCCAAGGTTGAATCTGGCGACGGCTCGGTATCGTAGTCGGAATCCGTTTCCACCAACAACCGGTCTGCGGCTATCTCCTTCACGAGCGCGCGGTAGTTGACGGCGTGGTCGTTCAGCAACGCAGCCCCCACGCCGATGAATCCGTTTAGTCCATAAATGGCAGGAAGCAGTCCTCCGCTCCTCGAAAAGCCGTGGAAAAGAAACGCGGGAATCTTTCCGGCGTAAGGGCTACACGCCGCAGCGACTTCTCCCCAGCACTTCGCGCCGTGCAGCACCACGGGACGACGGAACTCCGCCGCCAATTTCAACTGCGCCTCGAACGCATTGCGCTCTATTGGGGCGATTTCCTTTTTCTTCAATCGGTCAAGCCCGATCTCACCCACGCCTGCATGGCTATCTGCGGCGAGAGCTTCGCGCAACGACGCCTCGCGTTCCGCACTCCATGCGTGAGCCTCCCACGGGTGTACGCCGTGGAAGCGATATTCGCGGCCGCCAAGCGAAAGATACGTTGCGTAGCCGCCTCTATGGTAGTGGGCGTCGTTCATGCGGCTTCAGAGGTTGGTGTGAAAGTCATGAGGAACCCACCATTGTCGGCGAGATCCACGAAGATGCGTGCGTCCGGCGCGACGTCAGAGAGAAGCGTGTTTCCACCGTCACGAATGACATCGACCACGTACGACGTGGATCGTAGTTCCGGCGGCGTGAGCGACCACACGTCCTCAAAACGCAAGGTAAGCGTCGTCGCCTTCACCGTGAACGCACCCACGCGCCACGTGGTGCCAGTGCGCCTTGCGCAGACAAGGAAATCATCCAGCTCGCCGCGAAGTACGCGAAACGCATCCCCAGCAACTTCACGGCCCAAGAACAGTTTGAACGCCGCCCGTGCGGCTTCTGTCACTGATTCGCCAAACGACGGTTCGGGCAATGGGCCGCGCACGAACGGAACGACGGCGAACGCCGCCGTCAAGAGGTCGCGTCCGTCGGCAAGCGCAAGGGATGCGATTGCTGGATCGGTTACAAGACGCGCCTCGGCAAGGTCGGCGGGACGCGTCCACACACGCTTGGCGCACCCTGGACTTCCAGTCCAAAGCACGCCATCGTTCCATTCAATCTCGCCTATTGCGTTCACGCCTTTCAATTTTCCTTTGCGCTGGTATTATATATCATGGCCTTATATAAATCAAGCCTCATTCCGTCGGGATTATGGTATAATTACCCGCGTCGTGAAAATGAAAGGAACTCGCCAAATGAACATCGTGAATACCTGTTGCAGTACGCTTGCCCTATCGGCAACCATGCTTTGCGCCGCGCCGACGCCGCAGCTCGGCATACTAACGCCGCCCGAGAGCAATGCTCCGCGAATCAACGGCACAAGGGTTTACGGGGTGCGTCCGGGACGTCCCATCCTGTGGCGTCTGCCCGTCACGGGGAAGCGTCCGATGCGCCTTGCGGCGGAGGGACTCCCGCCGGGCGCGACGTTCGACGCTGAACGCGGCGTGCTTGGCGGTGCGGTAGCCGAGCGAGGCACGTATCCAATCACATTCACGGCAGAGAACGGCGATGGACGCGTAACTAGGGTTTTCAAGCTCGTTGTGGGCGACAAGATCGCCCTCACGCCGCCAATGGGGTGGAACTCCTGGAACTGCTTCAACTTCGCGGTCACGGAGAAGAACATCCGCGACGCGGCTGACGCAATGGTGTCAAGCGGACTCATCAACCACGGCTGGCAATACGTGAACATCGACGACTTCTGGCAGAACAACCCCTACCGCTTCAAGGACGACGTGACGCTCCAAGGCGCGGAACGCAAGCCCGACGGAACAATCAACCCGAACGCACGCTTCCCCGACATGAAGGGCCTTGCCGACTACGTACACGCGAAGGGACTGAAAATTGGCCTCTACTCATCGCCCGGCCCCTACACTTGCGGCATGTGTACGGGCAGCTGGGGTCACGAATGGCAGGACGCGAAGACGTACGCCGACTGGGGCTACGACTACCTCAAGTACGACCTATGCACTTACAACAGGAAAAACTTCCGCAAGGGGATGTACAGCCACAAGGGAATCGCCGGCGGTTCGCCATTGGAGACCGCTACGCTGCCGTTCCGCCTGATGGGCGAGGCGCTTGCCGCGCAGAAACGCGACATCGTGTTCTCGCTTTGCCAGTACGGACAGGTGAGCGTGTCCTCTTGGGGCGAAAACGTGGGCGGACAGTGCTGGCGCACAGGCGGCGACTTCCGGGACAGCTTCCCGCAAATGGCGAAGATCGTCCGCGCACAGGCCTCGCTTTGGCCGTACGCCCATCCGGGCGCATGGAACGACCCCGACATGCTCATGGTGGGGCCCATCAGCATCGGCGGAATCGGCACCGTGGGCATGACAAAGACGCATGGCTGCACCTTTACGCACAACGAGCAATATACACACGTCTCGATGTGGGCAGTTCTCTGTGCGCCGATGCTCATAGGCTGCGACCTCACGAAACTGGACGACTTCACGCTTTCGCTTCTCACGAACGACGAGGTGATCGAGGCGAACCAGGATGAACTTGGCGCACAGGCGGCTCTCGTCGCCAAGGGCCCGCGCGCGCAGGTGTGGGCGAAACCCATGCACGACGGCTCGCTTGTGTTTGCGCTTTTCAACACGGCGGACGACGCCACGCGGATAGCGATCGACTACGATTCGCTGGGCATCGAGGGGAAGTGGCTCGTACGCGACCTCTGGCGACAGAAGGACGAAGGAATCTACGGCATCAAATATTCCATCGAAGTGCCCGGACACGCCACGCATCTGGTGCGGCTATTCCCGAAGGAAGACGCCCGCCTCGCCGATGGCGTGACGGACATCCGCATGAATTCCGTCTATATACAGTTCGAGGCATTGCGGCCGGTTGACAAACCTGGCTACAAGGCCCCGAAACCGCGCCCATGCAAGCGTTGTG
>Ga0310694_10003184_pt1 | contig 16223 bp, 14 predicted proteins | sample 174DNAGHGhighgp2_FD_203884 | JGI IMG/M metagenome (GOLD analysis project Ga0310694, IMG submission 203884) | Sheep rumen microbial communities from Palmerston North, Manawatu-Wanganui, New Zealand - 1742 DNA GHGhigh gp2 (v2) (version 2) | ecosystem: Host-associated > Mammals > Digestive system... | reverse complement strand
GAGCGGTGGAACGCTCTACTTTTCTGCGAAGGTAAAGACGGTTGCAATCCGCACTCTCAGTAGGCTTTACGCGGTGGGTTGCCAGCAACATCTTGGTGCAAGAATGCTGGCCGCTCTTGCTCGGTTTACTCAATGCTCCGGATACATGATCAATACCGGAACTCCATTCTACTTTTGCCATAATAGTTAAAATTTAGGTTTAATGGTTAATACTTTTTTTGTCTTACAGGCCGAAGGCCGATCTTACAGCGTAGCGGTCCTACAGTGTAACGGTCTGTCAGCCCGTAGGGCGGTCAGCAATGGTGATTTAGTCGCCGATTAAATCACCATTGCTATCGTAGTTCCCGTTCAACTTCTTCATCGCATAGCCGAACAACGAACCGATCTTGTTCTGAGCGTTATACTCAGCCACCAATTGGGTCTTTTGCTCGCTCGTACCAGCGAGAATCGCACGCACAGCCGCCGACACTTTCGCAAAACGCGCTTTCGCTGCCGTTTGCGCCGCACTCGGCTCCTTCGTGGACGGGTTACACAACTTGCCGGTATAGACCTTACCGGTCTTCTTGTTCGTGCGGAAGTACACATCGCTGTGCTCGCACACTTTCTTCTTCATGCTCTCAATCAGAGCCATAGGCTTAATTTCTGCCATAATAGTTAAAGTTTAGGTTTAATTGGTTAATAATATTTTGCATTTCGCGCTCATTTTTGAGCGCGCTTTCTTTTCTTCTGTTTTTCCGGCATGTCATGCCGGTCGTCTTCGTTCCCTGCTTCGGACAGCCGTCCGAAGAAAGATTCTTCTTTTGCGCTGACTATTGGTCGGCATCCCTCTTCTTTCCATATCGCTCGATGAACTTCTCCCTCGCGGCTTTCCTTGCCGGTGTATCCGTCCACTTCCGAGGACACCGCTGTACAATCTGCTGCCCTTTGCATATCCGGAAGTAGTATCCATCCTTCCTCAATGCACCTTTTAGGCTCTCTATCGGTATAATCAATTCTGCTTTCATAATCTCGGTTGTTACAGTTCATTTTCATTCGCATCTCGTTCGCACTCCGAACGTCACGCTTACGTGTGTTTAGGTCATTTCTAAAAACAATGCAAAGGTACTGCTTTTTCCTAACATACGCAATACTTTGTCCCCCAACTCCCGTCATACGTCCCGATAAGTATTGCTACACAACTCACATCCCTTACATTTGACTTTTTACTTTTGATGGGGTCCCCAACAATTTTAATCCATCTTATTGTCGATAGCGACAAAAAAGGTAAAAAGTAAAAAGTATAGAATTATAATTGTACATCGCGCACACACCCACGCAGAGATAATAAGGTATCGCTATTTCAAATTCCTTATTGTTGACTTTTTACTCTTTTTTAAACTAAAGCATAAAAGAAAAACAACAAAGAAACAACAAGAGAACAACAAAAGAAATTACAAGGGCAAATTTATGAAATAAAGTAAAAATAAAAATATTGACATTTTTCTTGCAAATAATTTGCATATATGAAAATATTATTGTAATTTTGCAGCCAAATTTAAATCAATAGAAATTATGTTAACAAGAACATTTAATGCAAAGGAGTACACGCTCCGCCTCAAAGCAACCATCCAAGCAACCGGAAAGCTTGGCTTTACTGCCGAGACGATCAAGACTCTCGGACTTACTTCGGAGTGTAGTATTCTTATAGGACCGGATGATGAAAATTCAGAGATTTATTATATGGGTGTACTACGTGAAAAACGTGAGGATGCCTTTGCCGTTATGAGTTCCGGTGTATATCTCTATCTGAACACCAAACAGCTCTTTGACGATATGGGGATTGACTATTCGGAGAAATGGACGGTTATGTTTGACCTATCGCGATTCAAAGAAGGTGATGAGTTGATGGGGTGTGAGTGTTACAAGATGCAGATGCGCCGTAATCCGCGCACAACAGAAGATAAAGATTGATGCAATCGGCTCTTGCACATATCGAATCTCTTGCTCCCAAGGATGCAGCCGTTGCGCGCATTCTTGGTGGGGTGAGTGAACTCCTGACGGGTGTTCAGGAGAAGTTTGTCGATTGTGCAGCCGAGAAAGAGGAATACCGTCAAAAACTCGAGGCTCCGGCCGTAGAAGTGGCGAATGTGGTGGCAGACGGAATGCAGAACGAGATGATAGCTATCATCAATGCCATATATGCCAGAGGAATGGTCAATTGTTCCAAAAAAGAACTGATGCAACGGATGGCAGATGCGTTAGGTTGCCCTAAGATAGCAGACTATAGTGGTCAATTACATAAGATCAAACTTACCAATAAGTACGAAGAGATTTTTGATGACCTGCAGAAAGCAGCTATTCAAGAGAGAGACAAGAACGATTAAGCGGTTGTGAAAACGATCGCTTTTTTTTTGCCTGTTCCGAAAAAAAACAAAAAAAATGAGGATACTATGCGCATAGTATCCAATCTGTATTTTCAAAAAGCAGTACCTTTGCAGCCGAATTCAAAAGTCAACATGACAAGCGCTTGTCATAATTTTATTTAACGCCTAAAAAAAATGAGATTATGGCAATTAAAAAGACAACCATCCTATGTGCGGATGTAAAAATGTACACGCAAGAGACTTTGATGAAAGTAGGTGAAACACGTAAGGGTGCTTTAACGATGCATGACGAATTTAGTCTGCAGTTTAACGAGCAACTCCCGCAGACATGTGAGCGCAACCCCAAGATCTGGACAGGTAGGCACTTTAATGTGCATAAGAATCGTAAAGGCGAGTATGTGGTGAACTTCAAACGTCTGGCTCTAAACGCTTTGCTTGATCCGTATAACTTTGCCGAACAAGTGTTCGTAGATGTTGAACGCGCTAAAGTAGAGTTAGGGTTATGATCCAGAGTAAGTTGAACTTCGAGGAGGAGAACAAAGTGCTCTCTCCTCTGGAGCGACTCTCGCTCCCCAAGGACAAAGACCTTCCTCCGGTCATTCGTGAGATCGTGACCAACGCGCCGCAGAATCGTAAGATCCCGGCTTTCATAGCCAGCCTCTCGCCCCTCTGCGCCATGTGTCCGCGCGTACGGCTTCATTATTATTACGACACGCGACCGTCCGCGCTCCTGTTGCAAGTCCTCATCGAGGGTGCTCAGTCTTCCGGTAAATCGTTTGCCGCTGACATCGAATCCCTCATCATGGACAAGACCCTCAAAGCGCGTGACAAAGCGATGCGTCGGCTCGAACAGGAGTACCGCGACAAGAAGAAACGTCGTAAAGCGAACGAGAAGTTGGAGGAAGAACCGCAGACCACCGTCCGTGTCGTGCCGCCCACTATCTCCAAGACCGTCCTCACCAAACGTGCCGACCTCTACGAACGCGTACTGGGTGACACCCTCACGTTCTGGATGTTCGCCGAAGAACTCGCACAGGTGACCGATGCCGGAAAGAACGGCTATTCGAACCTCCGAACTATCATGCGTACGTCCTACGATCTCGGCTCGCTTTTCGGTATCGACTTCGCGTCAGACAACTCGTATTCGGCTATTGTGGACATCAACATCTGCTCAATGTTCTGCGCCACACCCGCAGCACTCGACGAGTACTTCGACAAGAAAGCCATTGAAGGAGGTAACATCACCCGAACGATACTCTGTAAGATCGACGACGACCTCGGAGAAGACGGGGCAATCTTCATCCCGTACACCTCCGAACAACGGTCGGCTATCGACTCCATGCTCACCCGTCTCATGAACGAGACGTACGACAACGACGGAGGCCTGCAACCTACGGTTGATCTCGACATGTCATGGCTCGACAAGACCGTCTGCAAATGGGTGCGCGGCAAGGGTAACGAAGCTACGCTTAGCGGCAGTCAAGCCCTCGATGTCTTCCGCAAACGTTCCTCCGTCTCGGCCTTCCGTATTGCCGCCCTCTGCCAGTATCTCTACATGCAAGAGGAGTCTATGTCCGTTGTGCCGGATAGCATCCGGCGATTTGTGAAGCAAATCTATCTGTACATGGCAGAATACATTCTGCAAGCGATGTTGGATAGGTGGGGCAAACGCTTCGAGGAACTGAACGCCAAACGTGAAGCCGAACTGAAGCCCGGACCCAAGGAGAACCTCTTCGACCAACTGACGGAAACCTTCACGCGTGAGCAGCTCAATCTCCTCATCGAGAAGCAAGGAAAGGTCACGCCCGACAAGGTCTTTATCAACCGCTGGAAGAAACTCCGCGTCATCGAGATTATCGACAAGAACACCTTCCGCAAAGTCAAGAAAGGAGGCCGGTCATGAAAGGTATCTATCGAATCGTGAACCTCTGCGAACCACAGACGATCACCAAGTCCGACGGCACGCAGGTGATCAAACAGCAAGTGGTTATTCGTGAACAAGGCAGCCAGTACGAAGATGCGTATCTCGTGACATGGTTTGGAAACGAGCCGCTGAAAGCGACGAAAGGTATGTGTATCGCCGCTTCAATCCGGATGCGGGTGAACGAAGGCGTGTATGCAAGTGGAAATGGAGGTGTGCCGGAGACGCGGTACTACCAAGATGCAGTCCTGCAAGAGTACGCGTGTCTGATGCTCGGGAATATAAATGGGTAAAAAGTCAACAGTATGGAAATTTTTATTGTAAGACAAGATCACAAGTCTTGGGGCATCGATGGTCATTTGTACATCAACCGCCAGCGTGTCTGCGATACGGTTGAACATCCTACTTGTTGCAGACCCCAAGGCGAGTATCAGGTAGCGTTGGATAACAATCCTTTCCGACACGGCGACGGAGCGTTATCAAGCATCCACGGCGAGATCATCGTTGGCAAGCTTGCCCTTCCGGGGCTCGTCACCCAATCGGCTGAAACCTACCAACGTCTCTACGAACGGCTCAAGAAAGCCTTCCAACGCAAAACCCCCGTCCGCCTCACGATTAGAGGTTGATTCTCGAAACGAACTGTCAAGAAATCCTTGATGGTTCGTTTTTTTTATGCCTTTTTGCACAAAACCGATCTATTTTCGTGCAATATGCAAAAATAATTTGCATATATGAATTTTTTTTCGTATCTTTGCACGTATTTTGTGTGCAAGGTCAAACCACCGCTAATAGAAAAGTTATGGCAGATATAGAAAAGAGCAAACCGGAATTTGTGACCCGTGACGGCATCATCGCTGATGCTGACTATGTACAGTGGTTATCCGATGTCAAGAAACGCTTTCGCGAGAGCCAAGCACGTGCAACCGTAAAGGTGAACTCTGAAATGCTGGAGTTCTATTGGAGTGTCGGACGCGATCTTGTGACGCTCCGTGCCGAATCACGTTGGGGCGCAGGCGTGGTGAAACAATTTGCCCTCGATATGCGCGAAACCTTCCCCGATTCTACGGGATTCTCATACTCCAATGTGAAGTACATGAAACAGTGGTACTCGTTTTATAATGAGCGAGTTATAAAAAGCCACCAGCCTGGTGGCCAAATTGAGGAAGATAAAAAAAGCCACCAACTTGGTGGCCAATTAGACATGCCTGCTGTTTTTGGTCGTGTTCCATGGAGACACCATGTAGAGATATTCGCTAAATGTCACGCTCTCGATGAGGCGCTTTTCTATATCAATAAGGTAGCCAACGAAGGCTGGAGCCGCAGTAAATTGGAAGATCAGATTGCCGCTCAACTTTACCAAGCCCAAGGTGCAACACTATCTAACTTCGACAATACACTACCTGCTGAGCAAATCCAAATGACGCAACAACTCTTCAAAGATCCATACCACTTCGAATTCCTTTCGCTCAAACAAGACTATGACGAGAAAGATCTGGAGGAAGCTTTGGTTAAAAACATCACCAATTTCCTTTTGGAACTTGGTCAAGGCTTTGCGTATGTTGGACGTCAGATGGAGTTGCGTGTGGACGATGAGACGGTGTTCTTCCCCGACCTTATCTTCTATCACATCCCGCAGAAACGCTATGTGATTATCGAACTGAAGGCAGTCAAGTTTATGCCTGAGTTTGCCGGTAAACTGAATTTCTACGTTACAGCTGCCGACAAATTACTTCGTGGAGAAGGAGATAACCCATCAGTGGGTCTCGTAATTTGCAAAACCGCCAAAAGTACCGTGGTAGAATGGTCACTTCAGGACATTCAAAAACCGCTTGGCGTAGCAACCTACCAATTGAAGCAAGTAGTAGAACGTACCGTATTGGAATTAAAGCAACACAAGGACTAAATAAGATTTGGAACACGCGTGTACCAAATTCGCCAGCCACTATCTGGACAATTGAAAAGTGCAACGCGCGTCTCACAAATTGGAAACTGCTACCCCGCGTAGCAGTTTTTTCTATCTTCTTTGTATATGTTTTCTGCAATTTCATGCTGATTTCGTGCAATATGCAAAAATAATTTGCATATGTCAAAAAAAAGCAGTACCTTTGCACGTAGTTTTTGCGTGCATAACGAAAATCCGTCCAGTCCATGACGTAAAACTGAATCGCAGAGAAGCGTCTCTGCGGACATAATTACATATTAACAGCGTTTATTGACGCTATGTACTTGGCATATCCTGAATCTGGAAAATTCGAACAAATGTAGTCAAGGCATTGCAACGATGAATGTCTGCTGGTATATTCATACGCACATTTTAGGGTGTGTTGTATCTATATACGGCGTGGCTTCTGTGTTGCTTGACCTACTACATTAAAAGGCAATTCCAGAGCCAAGGATATGCGGGACAAGTAACATTGAAGCCCGCTTTTTTGTGTGGGTGTAAGAATGGCTAATAGGATACACCATGTAGGATACACCATGAATGATAATCCAATTCTGAACAATCCGTACGAAGAACCGAAGTATTACTACGATACGGATATTAATGGCAATCTCGATTACACGAAGATTTGTCATGGGCGTCGTCCATATACTTCGCAAATTAATATTACACCGCATTCTTCGCAAGAGCAGACTATGTTCGGTGGAAGTGATTTCGAAGAAGCAGACCCCAATGCGCGATTCATAAACGGCATACGTGAGGAAGTTAAACGATGGCGTGAAGCGGATTATCCTAATACGACGCGTGTAACGAAAGAACTCTTACATTTCTGGTTCTGTAACAATGAGCGCACGCCGGAATTATCTCTCTTTTTCTGCCAACGGGAAGCGGTAGAAACCGCTATCTATCTTAATGAAGTAGCAGACCGAGATCCAAATAAAGGACGTGCTTTGCTTCATGAGTTACAAGATAGACGGGAAACTATCTCGCAAAATCCCGATGATATCTTACCACGTACTGCCTTTAAAATGGCTACAGGAACGGGTAAGACGGTAGTCATGGCGATGCTTATTCTATATAACTACATCAATAAGCAAGAATACCACGGCGATACGAGGTTCGCAGATCATTTTCTACTTGTGGCTCCTGGTATCACAATCCGCGATAGGCTATCTGTCCTTTATATCGATGATCGTAAGATAAACCGGTACGACAAGAACGATTATTACCATAGACGAGGTTTAATCCCGGATCAATACGAATCATTATTGGGTGGTCTAAATGCGGCTATTACCATTACGAATTACCATCAGTTTGAGCCGAAAGTCTATACTGGAAAGAAAGCTTCACCGATGGATGGTAAAATGGTGTATAATAAGGAGACTCACCAACTTGAAAAACAGACGGACAATGAGGAATACTCTTCCGTCTTGTCGCGTCTTTTAGGACGCAACATGCGTGGGAAACGCATTCTTGTTATCAACGATGAAGCCCACCATTGTTATATGCCTAAAACAACATCCAAAGCCAAAAGCGATGAGGAACGTGAGACTGAGGAAGAGAACCAAAAAGCAATGGTATGGTTCGAGGGTTTACGTCAAATGCGCCTTAATGGCTATCGGGTACAGCAGGTATATGATTTAAGTGCCACACCTTATTATCTCAAAGGATCTGGATATCCAGAATATAGTTTGTTCCCTTGGACTGTAAGTGATTTTGGATTGGTTGATGCTATCGAATCCGGCTTGGTAAAAATTCCTTTCTTACCGGCTCTGGATGATAGTCATAATTTAACAGAGCCTGTCCTTCGTAACATCTACGAACCTATTCGACGTGACTTGCCAAAGAAAGGACAAAAAGCAATCCGTAAAGCCGCGAAAGAAAGTGGCGAAACAATTATTGCACAATCGCCGGTTCTTCCGTCTTTGTTAACCATTGCATTACAACAGTTTGTCAAAGATTACGAACAGTATGATAAAGGTATGCGTGAAGCCAGCGAAGCCAAAGCAAATCTTTTCACTACGCCACCTGTCTTTATCGTTGTTTGCAATAACACTACTGTGAGCCGTGAGGTATATCGTTACATAGCCGGATACGAAACTCAGAATGAAAAGGGAGAAACTATTTACATAGACGGAGCATTTCCGCTGTTTAGCAATTACCAAAACGGTATTAGCAAGCAGAAAGCGCCTACATTGTTGATTGACTCTACCGCTATTGATGAAGCTGGTGCTACTATCTCCGACGAATTCAAACAAGTATTCCGTCAAGAGATTGAGCAGTTCAAACGTGAGTTTGCCGTTCTTCATGGAGCCGGCTCCGCTGATCGTTTAACTGAAGGCGATATATTGCGCGAAGTTGTTAATACGGTAGGAAAACCAAATACCTTAGGTCACCATATCCGTTGTATCGTTTCGGTTTCTATGTTGACAGAAGGATGGGATGCTAATACCGTTACACACGTTATGGGTGTGCGTGCTTTCGGGTCTCAATTACTATGTGAACAAGTTGCAGGTCGTGCATTGAGAAGACGCTCTTACGAATTGCAGGCATATGACGTCAATGGAAATGAAATCGAACCGCTGAATATAAAGAGATATAAGCCGGAGAATATCACCTATAAGTTCTTGCCGGAATATGCGCATATCATCGGTATTCCATTCAAATCCTTCAAAGGAGGAACAACACCACCGCCTCGTCCACCTAAGCCAAAGATTCATATCCATGCTATTCCAGAAAGAAAGCAGCATGAAATTGTGTTCCCAAATATTGTTGGCTATCGAAGTGAAAACGAGAACTCTACGATTGAGGCAGATTTTACGAACGTGCCGCCTTATCGCCTCGATTTTACGGAGATACCTCTCACAACAACACTACGCACTCCTATTGGAGCAGCGCAAGTTACCTTAGCTTCTGATTATCGCGAGTTGCGCGACCAGGAAGTTATCTATGCTTTGACGCAATGGTTGATCGATGATAAATATACCGATATTGAGACAGGACGACAGTTCCAGAAGTTTGCAGCTATCAAGCGTGTCGTAAGCCAGTGGTACGATACGAATCTGGAAGTATTTGGCGGAGACGGCTCTCGCGAGTTGCGTCGGTTAGTGGTCTTCCATAAACGGGATGAAGTGGTCAATAGTATCTATGAGGGCATACGCGAAGCCAATAGAGATAGCGAACGAATTACGGCTATTCTCAATTACCATAATCCCGTTGGATCAACTGCCTATGTGCATGGATTCACCACAAAACCGGTATATGAGACCGTCAAATCGCATATCAATTATGTGGTCGCTGATACCAATTCGTGGGAACAGATTGCAGCAAAAACATTAGAGGAAATACCCGAAGTAGCATGCTATGTAAAGAACCATTTCCTTGATTTCCGCATACCCTATCTTTTGTTAGGCAAAGAACATCAGTATGTTCCGGACTTTATCGCTAGAATACAGAAAGACGGACAAATCACATATCTTATCATTGAGATATCTGGTTTCTCGGATGATATTGAGGGCAGCAAAGATGCGAAACGGCAGTATGTCCGGAACTATTGGATTCCTGCCGCCAACAACTTATCCAAATATGGTCATTGGGACTTTATTGAGATAGATGATATAGATAACATCAAGAAAATACTTATTAACAAGATAAACGAATTATGAAAACCACTCCCGTAGAAGCTATACGCCATGATCAAGAACGGCGTAAGAACATCCCAACTACAGAACGCGCCGGCGAGGAAACAGCTATTATACAGGATGAGCCTAAAACGGCACAATATGACCAATTCCGTCATGAGTTCACTCGTGGCAGAGATCCGGAACTATATTGGCTGAATAAATATCAGAACGACGATGAGGATACTCAGCGTGCCGATTTACATGTGGACATTCGGTCGCTTTATGTGCATGAAGATGTACAACCGGAAATGCTCATCAATCGCTTATATCAACTGCGCGAACAAAAATCTGCCAAACTACAGGGAATGAGTGATTTGTTCGAAGCCGAAGATATGCGGACCGTGGTGGAAGATGAATTGGAACGAGTGGCTGAATATTACCGCCATGACATGAACTGGAAGAACCGACTTATCCAAGGCGACTCACTTTTAGTCATGAACTCACTCCTTAAACGAGAAGGTATGGCTGGCAAGGTTCAGTGCATATACATGGACCCGCCTTATGGTATCAAGTATGGTTCTAACTGGCAGATGAAACTTAACTCACGCGATGTGAAAGACAATGACGAGAACATCAGCGGTGAACCGGAAATGATTAAAGCCTTCCGCGACACATGGGAGCTTGGCATACATTCATATCTATCGTATTTGCGTGATCGTTTAATCCTTGCGCGTGAACTGCTTACGCAATCAGGATCGGTCTTTGTGCAAATCTCTGATGAGAATGTACACATAGTGAGAAGCGTTCTTGATGAGGTATTTGGCAGTGAAAACTTCATAAGTTTAATCACAACCAAAAAAAGTGGAGGTTTATCAAGTGATACAATTAGTAATATTGCTGATTATATTATTTGGTATGCAAAAGACAAAGAAGTCGTAAAAGTTCGACATCTTTTTGTTTCCAAGAAACTAACGGAAGGAGTAGGTCTCAGATATAATAGAGTTGAATTAAATGACGGTACTATTAGACCTATAAAAATAGAGGAACAATTAAATCCTTCACTTTTGCCGCAAGGAGCAAAAATCTTTTTAGGAGGACCTATTACTTCTCAAGACTCAGCAAGCGCAGAGCAACCATTTGAATATAACGGAAAAGTTTATTATCCACCTAAAAATCGTCATTGGTCTGCTACTTATCCCCAGGGAATGAATAGGTTAGCTTCATTAAATAGAATAATTGAGACAAAAGAATTCTTAAATTTTAAGATATACTTTGATGATTTCCCTGTTGTTAATCTGACTAATTTATGGGATGACACAATGGGAACAGCCGAACAAGATAAGCAATATGTGGTACAAACTTCGACAAAACCTATCCAGCGTTGTATCTTAATGACCACTGATCCGGGAGATTTAGTGCTTGACCCAACATGCGGAAGTGGTACAACGGCTTATGTAGCAGAACAATGGGGAAGACGATGGATAACCATGGATACGTCTCGCATTGCGCTCAATATCGCCAAGAAACGACTTGCTATGGCGGTATATCCATATTACGAATTGTTTGACAAGGAACATAAAGACATCCGTCAAGGATTTGTATATAAGCAAGTACCGCATATCACGCTCAAATCGCTTGCAAACAACGAACCGGCAGAGACAGAAATCTTGTATGACCAACCGCAAGAAGATAAGACGCGAATGCGTGTTAGCGGACCTTTCACGGTTGAGACTTTGCAGAACTTCAAGATCACGCCACCTGAAGCATTGGAGTATCGGGAAGATGAAGCCGAGGATAATCGTCTCTTTGCACAACGCATTTTCGATCATCTGCAATCCAATGGTATTCGTAATGGTGACCGTTCACAGCAAGCTATCTTCCATCAGATAGAACCTGTAGCAAGTCCGTACTTGCACGCACGTGGATTCTATACTGATGGAAATGGAGTAGAGCGACTTACCTATTTCCATATAGGACCTAAGTTCGGAACGGTTAGCAAACAAGCAGTTACTATGGCGCTCCGTGAGTTCCGTTCGAAAAATCAAAACGAAGGTGCGTCATGGTTAGTCGTACTTGGTTTCTCCTTTGAAGACAATATCAACGAGAAAGATTATAACCTAGGCACATATCAGGTTTCCAAAGTGCGTATGCACGATGACTTGATGCAAGACGGTCTCCTAAAGAAAGATCGTGGAGCAGGTTCGTTTATCACAATCGGAGAACCGGATATCGCTCTTGTCAAAGACAATGACAAGTGTCATATCGAGATCCTTGGCTTGGATATATACGACCCGATTAGAGACGATGTCAAAGCTCGTTCAGTTGAAGATATTGCATACTGGGAAATGGACGATGACTACGATGGAGAGCAGTTCATCTGCCGTAGTTTGCATTTCTGCGGTGGAGACAGGAAAGAGTTTGACCAATGGCGAAAAGGACTAAGCGCCATTGCTTCACTCTCCACGAAAAAGAAAGCAGAACGAACCCTGCATCTTGAATTCAACGAAGAAATCTGGGATGCTCTTTATGCTTTCCAATCCGAACCGATAGAATATCGCCCAGGTCGCCGCATTGCCGTCCGTGTCGTTTCTCAGTTCGGTGAAGAATCCACTAAAGTGCTCACGATGGAATAATCCAACGCGCCTCACACGGGCGCGTTTTTCTTTCTTCCATTCTAGGGTAATCTAATTGCCCGCTCATCTATTGCATCATTGCAGAATTGCATTTTCAAATGCCTTCTTTCCGTTACTCTTTCCACTACTTTATCCGTTACTTTTGGGGTGGTTTTAGGGTGGTTTTAGGGTGAAATTTCCGATTTTCTGGGTGGTCTCTGGGTGGAAAATCAACTCTCTGTGTGTTTTTTGGGGTGGAATCCTTGCATATTCAAGATTTTTTTTGTACCTTTGCACGAAAATCGTGCAAGAAAGGAATGACACTATGCCCTGTCCACATAATAACATATCATGCCCTTGTCCGAAAGACTGTCCGCGTCACGGTTTCTGTTGTGCCTGCGTAGCACATCATAAAGCACATGGAACCAAACTCCCCGCCTGCCTCCGCGGCATAGATTGGCAATCATAGCTTGTGTCTTTTTTCTATAAATCTGAGTTATGGCTTGTGTCTTTTTTAACAAACACACCAAACTATCCTCAAAAAAAGACACAACCCAATACTGGAAAAAGAAACTATTACAAATATGTCTAAACAATTACAAATACGCAACTCTACAAACTGGACGCCATCATCTTTGCCGAGCAAGCCAAAGAGTTTGCCGAGACGGAGTTCGAGAAATACCGCATCATCCAAGACCCCCTTTTCGAATCCGATTTCGACAAATTCACTTTACCGACATTACCTTTTGATAAACAAGAATAACTGAGTGCTACAGGTATTAAACTCGTGAGCAACACTCACAACCGCAGTGTTCGCAATTACCTTTGACCAAACGAGAAACAGCAACATGTACCGCAGAGCAAATATGGGTTATGCACGATGAATGCTTAGATTGGGACGGACATGTTACCCGTGTTGATACGGCTGAATATGACTATGAAACCATGGATAAAAAATACTTGTGTGGAAAATACACCTGCGTAAAAGGCTTTTATGGAATAATACGATAACAGCCAGCACAAAAACACCCCATTGGGTTGGATATTCTTTAATATAGCTACTCATTAATATCTACTCATTAATATCTACTCATTAATATCTACTCATTAATATAATTATTCTATTTTAGCTTGTTCAATCATCATTTCCCCCACTCTACCTTGTTCCCTTTCCCTCTAATTTACCTTGTTCCCTTTTGCCCATTTCTCCGCCGCAAAGGGAACAAGTCTTCCCTCCATACCATGTTCCTCTCCACCTTATTCTCTCACCATACTCCTCTCTAGCTTGTTCCCTTTTCCTCCAATTTTCCCCACTCTACCTTGTTCCCTTTTGCCAATTTATCCGCTGCAAAGGGAACAAGCCTTCCCTCCATACCATATTCCTCACTTCACTCCAAACCATGTTCCTCTCCACCTTATTCCCTCACCATACTCCTCTCTAGCTTGTTCCCTTTTTATATAAATTTTGCATAAAAAGGAACAAGTCTATTGCGTATATCAAAAATTATTACTACCTTTGCACCCGATTTATACTTGTTCCCTTTTGCACCAAATAACGCCACAAAGGGAACAAGCCAAATAATACAGCCATGAAGATATATCTAAAGTACAATGCAGAGAGCGAGAAATATGCACTCCTCGTTACAGACGCGCTCCAAAAAGCAGGAAACGGAGTTTTCACCAGAAAAGACTTCAGTAGCGACGCCAAAGCTATGCAAGAGTGCCATCTGTGCATCGATATGACCACCGGGAAACTAGCTGAAATCACCAAACAGGCTCCCGATCCCCCCAGTGCCCCGCAAGGACTCAAGAAAGATGTAGATGATCGCGTGGGTAAATTGGTACTTGTGTTAGGCAAGAAAACCTTACCACGTCGACAAATAGTGGCCGATTTAGGTCTAACACAGAAGAGTCGTCGTAATTTCATTTATCACTACTGGAAACCGGCTTGGAACCTCGGACTGATTGATTTCGCTTATCCTGGCTCTCCCAACAAACCTGAACAGGCCTACCGCCTCACCGCGAAAGGTCTTGACCTCTATGCCCAACTTATCGGAGAAACAGCGTAGTGTTTCTTTCGGCACCACATTTTCATATAAAAATGTGTGTGTTTTTGCTTTTTATTTGTATATGTGCAAAATTTTTTGTACCTTTGCAGGCTGAAATAATGAAAAAGGACGAAGGACATATCGAAGTGATCGGGGCGCGGGTGCATAACCTGAAGAACATCAGCGTCTCCATTCCGCGCAAGCGACTGACGGTGATCACGGGCCTGAGCGGCTCGGGCAAATCGTCGCTGGCGTTCGATACGATCTTTGCTGAAGGGCAACGCCGGTACATGGATACGTTCTCGTCCTACGCACGGGGATTCATCGGTCAGATGCAACGTCCTGATGTGGACAAGATCACCGGTCTGAGTCCCGTTATTTCCATCGATCAGAAGACGACCTCCAAGAATCCCCGCTCTACCGTCGGAACAATCACGGAGGTGTATGATTTTCTGCGACTGCTGTTTGCGCGCGCCGCGACACCCTATTCGTATCTTTCCGGCAAGCCGATGGTACACCTGACGGATGAGCAGATCGTGGACCTAATTGTACGGGAATATGCGGGAAAGAAGATCCTCCTTTTAGCGCCGCTCATCAGTAACCGAAAGGGACATTACAAGGAGCTTTTCGAGACCGTACGGAAGAAAGGATTCGTGCATGTGCGTGTGGACGGCGAGGTGCAGGAGATCGTGCAGGGCATGAAACTCGACCGGTACAAGAACCACACGATCGAGGTGGTGGTGGATAGGCTGAAGGTTAAAGAGGAAGAAGATACCCGTCGGATACGTCAGTCCATTGACCGCGCGATGACGCAAGGCAACGGGATGATGCTGATTGTAACGATTAGCGATGATCGATTAGCGATTAGCGGAGCGCCTCGCTACTTCTCCAGAAACCTGATGTGTCCGGATACCGGACTGAGTTATCCGGAGCCGGCGCCGCATACGTTCTCCTTCAACAGCCCTTCGGGCTGGTGTCCGTGCTGCAAAGGACTAGGGAAGGTAAAAGTTGAAAGTTTAAAGTTGAAAGTTGAAAGTGAGGAGTTCGACGAGGCGATACGGGAAGAGAACTGGTGGGAGCAATTGAAGGAGTTAACGAGTGAAGGAATGAACGAGTTAACGAATGAAGGAGAGGAGGAAGAAGAGGAATGGATCGAATGTCCGGAATGCAAGGGTAAGCGGTTGAGCAAAGAGGCCTTGAGCTACAAGCTTGGCAAATACAATATCTCCGATCTCTCGGAGATGGATATCGATCAACTCCTCGCGGAGTTGGACCGCTTCGCTGAAAGACCGTCGCAAAGCGACTGTAAGACCGCTGACGCTGTAGGACTGACAGACAAGCAGAAGGCGATTGCGGAGCCGATATTGAAGGAGATCTGTGCACGATTGCGGTTCATGCAGTCCGTAGGACTGAGTTACCTGAGTCTAAACCGTAGCAGTCAGACGCTGTCCGGCGGTGAGAGTCAACGTATCCGCTTGGCGACGCAGATTGGAAGCCGTTTAGTGAACGTGCTCTATATCCTCGACGAGCCGAGCATCGGCTTGCACCAACGTGATAACGAACGGTTGATTAAGAGTTTGAAGGAGTTGCGCGACATGGATAACTCCGTGATCGTGGTTGAGCACGACGAGCAGATGATGCGCGAGGCGGACTGGATCGTCGATATAGGTCCTAAAGCAGGGCGTTTGGGCGGCAAAGTGCTGTTCAGCGGCAA
>Ga0310694_10003183_pt1 | contig 16225 bp, 14 predicted proteins | sample 174DNAGHGhighgp2_FD_203884 | JGI IMG/M metagenome (GOLD analysis project Ga0310694, IMG submission 203884) | Sheep rumen microbial communities from Palmerston North, Manawatu-Wanganui, New Zealand - 1742 DNA GHGhigh gp2 (v2) (version 2) | ecosystem: Host-associated > Mammals > Digestive system... | reverse complement strand
CAGTTAGGCGGTGGCGACATGTTTGCGCAGGCACCATTGGCTATCGTCGTCTGTGGAAATATGGAGAAAGCATTACAGGGTCCTGGGCATGACTTCTGGATTCAGGACGTATCAGCAGCAACAGAGAACATCTTGCTGGCTGCTCATGCATTGGGATTAGGTGCTGTGTGGACAGGTGTGTGGCCTCGTCAGGAGCGTGCACAGAATGTGGCTTCTGTCATCGGCTCCCCTGAATATATCATTCCTCTTTCAGTCATCCTGATAGGATATCCTGCTGAACAGCCTGCTCCCAAGCAGAAGTTTACACTGGAAAATGTGTCGTACAACTCTTACGGCAACCGTTAAATAATAAATAATGATCAATAGAGAACTGCTTGAACCACAGTCGATAGTTGTTGTCGGTGGTTCCAATAATACCCATAAACCAGGAGGCGCACTGGTGCGCAACCTGTTGCAGGGAGGTTATAAAGGTACGTTGCGCATTGTCAACCCAAAGGAGGACAAGGTGCAGGGTGTCAAGGTGTTTCATGATGTTAAGGAACTGCCACCTACAGAACTGGCGGTACTTGTCATACCAGCAAAGCTGTGTCCCGATACCGTGGAGCTGTTGGCAAGCGAGAAAGGTGTTAAGGCCTTCATCATTATCTCTGCCGGTTTCGGTGAAGAGACAAAGGCGGGTGCTGCGCTCGAGCAGCGCATCCTTGATACATGTCAGCGTTATGGGGCTTCACTCATCGGCCCCAACTGTATCGGACTGCTGACGCGTCATCATCACTCTGTCTTTACCTTGCCTATTCCAAACCTCAATCCACGTGGTGTTGACTTTGTGTCAGGTTCTGGAGCCACGGCAGTCTTTATTCTTGAGAGTGCGGTTATCAAAGGCTTGCAGTTCAATAGTGTCTGGTCAATTGGCAACGGAAAGCAGATTGGCATTGAGGATGTGCTGCAGTATATGGACGAGCATTTCGACCCAGAGCACGACTCACATGTCAAACTGCTCTATATTGAGAATATTGCCAACCCGGATAAACTGCTCTTCCATGCAAGTAGCCTTATTCGGAAAGGCTGTCGTATAGCAGCTATCAAGGCAGGTTCGTCAGAAAGTGGCAGCCGGGCAGCATCGTCGCATACGGGTGCCATAGCATCCAGCGACAGTGCAGTAGAGGCATTGTTCCGTAAGGCTGGCATCGTGCGTTGCCATAGTAGAGAGGAACTGACCACCGTGGGTTGCATCTTTACCTTGCCGGAACTGAAAGGTAAGCGTTTCGCCATCGTTACCCATGCTGGTGGACCTGGCGTTATGCTGACCGATGCTTTGTCGAAAGGCGGACTTACTGTGCCTAAGCTTGACGGTCCTGTTGCCGAGGAGCTGAAAGAACATCTCTTCCCTGGCTCATCTACTGCTAACCCAATAGACATCCTTGCTACTGGTACTGCCGAACAGTTAGGTATAGCTATCGACTATTGCGAAAAACGGTTCGATGACATTGATGCCATTGCTGTCATCTATGGTACGCCAGGATTAACTACCTTGTATGAGGCTTACGAGGTGTTGCACAAGAAGATGCTTGAATGCACCAAACCCATCTTCCCCGTGTTACCCAGCCTGCATACGGCAGGTCCAGAGGTGGCTGAGTTCTTGGAAAAGGGACATGTCAACTTCTCTGATGAGGTGACGTTGGCTACTGCCCTGTCACAAATCATGCAAACACCTGCACCTGCACCGTCAGAGATTGAGCTGTTTGGTGTTGATGTTCCAAAGATACGTGATATCATCTATCGTGAAACGAATCGACTGAAGTTCGAGGGTGCTCAGAGCGGTTATCTGGCACCTGACTCCGTTCGTGAGTTGCTCTCATGTGCAGGCATCCCACTGGTGCCTGAAATGGTAAGCACAAGTAAGGATGAGCTTATCAGCTTCGCACAGCGTGTGGGCTATCCTGTTGTTGCCAAAGTGGTAGGACCTGTTCATAAGAGTGACGTAGGTGGTGTAACACTTAACATCCGTACACCTGAACACCTGTCATTAGAGTATGATCGTATGATGAAGATACAGGATGCCACTGGTGTCATGGTGCAGAAAATGATAAGAGGCACCGAGTTGTTCATTGGTGCCAAGTACGAAGAACGTTTTGGACATGTTGTACTCTGTGGATTGGGAGGAATATTCGTCGAAGTGCTCAAGGACGTGCAGTCAGGCTTGGCTCCTTTGTCTTATGCCGAAGCATACTCCATGATTCACTCTCTGCGAGGCTATAAAATCATTCAGGGTACGCGTGGACAGGCTGGCATCAATGAGAAGAAATATGCTGAAATCATTGTCCGCCTGAGTACTTTATTACGTTTTGCAACGGAGATAAAGGAGATAGACATCAATCCGCTCTTGGCTGACGAGCATGACGTTACAGCCGTTGATGCACGCATCTTAATAGAGCGATAGTCAAGAACACCTGTGCCTACGCATCGTTTACCCTATGTCACACGAGAATCAAACGGCTTCAAACTCCTCGTGGACATAGGGTAAACTTTTTGTTATTCTTATTGTTGGGAGAAGGAATGACATCTCTTCCTGAAATAATAATTGAACATTTGCGCTGCTGCTCCTACTATGGAGGGGAGCGTCATACAGATTGTATGCAACTGGATATTTTGACTGAGCCAGAAAAAGAGAGAGTGAGAAAAGAAAAACGTGGTGAGATAGAAAAAATAATAGAAAAACTTGGAGGTATTGAAAATAATTCCTATTTTTGCACAAAAATAGGATAATAAACAAAGAAAAGATGCCGGAAATATTTAGATTTTTTGGTTTTTCATTCTTCTTTTATAGTAAAGAACACGAACCCCTTCATATTCATGTTGAGGGGAATGGCGGTATGGCCAAATTCGTTTGGAATGGGGTTGGTTTTGAATTGTTTGAGAAACAGGGGATCAAAGCCAATGACTATAAGAAAATAAAGAACGTAATAGACGAGAATGCTGATATTATCTGTAAACGTTGGAAAGAATATTTTGAAGAATAAGGAGGGCAAAGTATGAGAATTAAAGAGATTTGGTTTGATGCTGAATATATCTACGGCAGAGACGAAGAGGGTAAGGAGTATAAACAATCGTTATTGTGGTATCCACGACTGCGAATGGCTAATGATAAGGAGCGCAGCAAGTGTACTTTTGGGATAGATGGTATTCACTGGCGTAATCTTGATGAGGACATCAGTTTCGAAAGTTTCGAATACGAGGATGCAGAACCAAGTGCTCTTCAGCGTTTTTTCCTCACCCACAAGGAGATAAATGTTGCTGAGTTTGCGCGTAGGATGGGTATGAACCCAACGTTGCTTCGAAACTATATCAATGGTTTCAAGAAACCATCGAAAGAACGTGAACAAGAGATTCTTGACCACATTCACAAATTAGGAGAAGAATTGTCTGCTGCATGATCTTCAATAGAAGAAATATGTAGTATTGTAAATCTTGCAAGGTTCTTTTTCTTCTAAAAAATGAAACTGGTTTCATTGGCCATTTAATTTGGTTTACTTTGCCATTTAATTTGGTTTACTTTGCAAATTAATCCGGTTTCGTAAAAAGGGGTAGGCGGAACGGCTTCTGATTGTACCATCTTTTTCCGTCCCTGGGTATTCATTGTTTGATTGTCATTTATGATTTTTAACGGAGATGGTGCGGTCTTGTTCATATTATTTTTGTACTTTTGCATCAAAGAAGAAAGGACACGCGTTTCCCGATGATAGACAGAGCGACAGTTGACAAGATTATGGACGCCACCAACATTGTTGATGTGGTGGGTGATTTTGTTACCCTACGTAAGGCAGGTGTCAACTACAAAGGCTTGTGCCCTTTCCATGACGATACCACACCATCGTTCATGGTGTCGCCCTCTAAACAGATATGTAAGTGCTTTGCCTGTGGAAAGGGTGGCACGGCTGTCAATTTCCTCATGGAGCATGAGCAGATAACGTATGTTGAGGCATTACGTTGGCTGGCTCGTAAGTATAACATTGAGATTGAGGAGCGCGAGCTTACCGACGAGGAACGTCAGCAACAGAACGAACGAGAGTCGATGCTTATTGTCAATGAGTGGGCAAAGGACTATTTCCACGATATTCTGAAGAACAATGTTGACGGACGGGCTATCGGACTGCAGTATTTCCGTAGCCGTGGCATACGCGACGACATCATTGAGAAGTTCCAATTGGGCTATGCCTTGCCTCAGCGTGACGCTATGGCTAAGGCTGCTTTGGCAAAAGGTTACAAACCGGAGTTTTTGATAAAGACCGGTCTCTGCTACGAAAGTGGGGATAGAAAAGAAGAGCGTCAGCCCTCAAGCCTTACTGACCGTTATCGTGGTCGTGTTATTTTTCCTTGGTTCAATGTCAGTGGTAAGGTGATAGCCTTTGGTGGTCGTGTGCTCGACTCACGTACCAAAGGTGTGCAACAGAAGTACGTTAATTCGCCCGACTCGGATATTTACCATAAGGAGATGGCTCTTTACGGCATTTTCCAAGCCAAGCGTGCCATAGCCAAAGAGGATTGTGTCTATATGGTGGAAGGCTATACCGATGTTATTGCCATGCACCAAAGCGGCATTGAGAATGTGGTGGCTAACTCTGGTACTGCACTCTCTCCTCATCAGATACGATTGTTGCACCGTTTTACTAATAATATCGTATTACTGTACGACGGTGATGAGGCTGGCATTCATGCTGCCATGAGGGGAACCGATATGCTGTTGTCGAACGGCATGAACCTCAAGGTGCTTCTCTTGCCGGACGGTGACGACCCGGACTCTTTTAGCCGTAAACACTCTTCCGAAGAACTGGTCAACTATATCAAGGAACACCAGACGGACTTCATTCAGTTTAAGACTGACGTTATGTTGCGTGGAGTCACAGACCCCATCAAACGTAGTGAGGCCATCAGTAGCATAGTCAAGAGTATTAGTGTTATTCCAGACCCCATCAAGCGTGACACTTATCTGCACGACTGCTCCATGCGACTGCAGCTGAACGAACAGACGCTCATCAACACGATGAACAACTACATACGTGCCAACCGCGAGGAGAAGCGTAAGGAGGCACAACGGGCAGAGGAACGTGAGGCAAGGGCGGAGCAAGCTGCCGGCACACCCGCTGCACCTGTTGATGTTCCTTCAGACCAGAGGACACCTGCGAAGCAAGAGTTCTCTGCACTTACTCCACTGGAGCGTCTTCTTGTGCAGATGTTGGTACGCCACGGCAACGAGATCGTCATGGACAATGTAGAAACCGAAGATGGTCAACAGATATGTCTCACTGTTGCACAATATATTGACTACGACTTTGCACAAGACCACCTGCAGTTCCATGATGAGCGTAGTCGTCAGATTCTGAATGAAGCAGTCATAAACAGTGGTAAGCCTGACTTCAAGGCTGAGTCCTACTTCGTCAGACATCCTGACCCCAATATCAGTAAACTGGCAGCAGAGCTTGCTATCAATACCTACCAGCTGAGTCCCAGTATGGAAGTGCCAGAGCGCGAAGGACAACTGCTCAGGCAAGTGACCCATTTGGTGCTCGACTTCCGTATGGACGTGGTACGCCAGCAGATTCAACAGTTGCAACAGGCATTACGCTTGGCCGGTAACGACATGACCGAGACACGACGACTGCTATCAGAAATCAGGGAGCGACAAGAACTGAAGAATGCGCTTGCTCAACGACTGGGCAGCAATAGCTGATAATTTTACTAACACAGGAACGACAATATGCACGGACTTTACATCATTGGAGCAACCATCTATTGGATCATAACGGCACTGACCGTCATTCATGTCATCATGGATAACCGTCAGCCAGCCAAGACCGTGGCATGGGCGTTCATGATTGTCTTCCTTCCCTTTATAGGCATACTGCTTTACATCTTTTTCGGAGTGAACACCCGTAAGGAACGAATGGTGAGCCAACGCTCACTCGACCAACTCTCGAAGCGCTCCATGGTGCAATATGTGCAACAGCAGAGCCTGCAACTGCCCGACAATCACAAGGCACTCATTGACCTGTATATCAACCAGAACTTCGCACTGCCCTTCAAAGACAACGAGATAACGTTGCTGAGTGACGGTGAACAGTTCTTTCCGGCATTGTTTCATGCCATCGGACAGGCACGCCATCATATTCACATCGACCTATATATTATAGAGGACGACCCATTGGGTTATCTTGTGAGCGACATGCTTATAGACAAGGCTCGCCAGGGTGTAGAGGTGCGGCTGGTGTACGACGATGTAGGGTGTTTCAATGTAAAGCACGACTTCTTCGAACGTATGCGTCGTGAGGGCATCGAGGTGGTCCCCTTCTTGCCAGTGCGTTTCCCTTCGTTTACCAGTAAAGTGAACTACCGGAACCATCGTAAGATAATAGTTATCGACGGACATATAGGATTCATTGGAGGCATGAACGTGGCCATGCGTTACTTCAAGCGTGAGTGGCACGACACCATGGTACAGGTGGAGGGTAGTTCAGCTTACGAGCTACAAAGGGCGTTCCTCATTGACTGGTATTTCGCTGACCGTACGCTCATTTCCGACAAGAAATACTATCCAGCTCTACTGCCATCGGCAGGCGAGAAGAAAACGGCTGGCAGTCTGGCACAGGTGGTGACCAGCTCTCCTACGTCACCATACCCCGAGATTATGCAGGGCTATGTGCATGCCATATCGACGGCTCGGAACGAGATACTGATAGAGACACCATACTTCCTGCCTAACGAACCCGTGCTCTTCGCGCTGAAAATGGCAGCACTTCGTGGCACACGTGTTGAGCTCATTGTACCATTGAGGAGTGACGCACGTTTCGTGGAGTGGGCATCGAGGAGTTATCTGCGTGAGGTGGCTGAAGCGGGCGTACAGGTGTATCTGTATAATGACGGATTCATTCACTCGAAACTCATGGTGGTTGATGACACGCTGGCAACGTGTGGCTCTACGAATATCGATTTCCGTTCGTTTGAAAACAACTTCGAGAGCAACATCTTTATTTATGACGGACGCGTGGCATCACAATTCCGTGAAGCCTTTATGAACGACCGTCAGCATGCCACAGCGCTCACCGACATACCAGAACGTATGAAACCGTCGTTCTGGAATCATCTGCTGGAAAGCATTACCCGAATGTTGGCACCGCTGTTCTAAGGAAATAAACTCTCCTGGTCTTATATTCCAAAATACACCATCAGTCCTCCCAATACAATATACATGAGGGCGTAAGGAACGGCAGAACGTAGTATCTCGCCGTCTTTCCCCTGCATGTCACAGGCTGCTGTGGCAATAGCTATCGACTGCGGACTAATCATCTTGCCACCCGTAGCACCCGTGGTATTGGCGGCAACGAGCCAGTTGGTTTGTGAACCCTCAACACCGAAGAACGTGCTCTGTCCTGTCATGCCTAACTGACCGGCTACGTTAGCCTGTAGTTTGGCAAACAGGATGTTCGACGACGTATCGCTACCAGTAACAAAGGTACCAATGGCACCAATGAGTGGTGCGAAGAATGGATAGAACGAACCCGTAACGGCTACCAGCCCGGCAGCTATGGCGGCTATCATGCCACAGTAGTTCATGATAGATGCCAGTGCAATGAGTGAGATAATGGTGATAACGGTCTTTTGCAGATTTACCACGGTCTTTGCCAGTACCACCATGAGCCGTTTCAGCGACAGTCCTTGTATCAGTCCGCCAATAGTGGCACCCAGGAAGAGCATCAGTCCGGCATTGCTGATCCATCCGAACTTGAACGTCGATTCAATGACCGGTAGCGGTAGGGTAGTGACAAGGTTCGACTTCAGGAAACTGTTGACTGGGGGGCACAGGGCACCGCTGACCAGAATGAAGATGAGGATAAACAGATAGACACTCCAGGCACGGAAGGTCTCTGCAAACGTGTAGGACTTCTTTTCCTTCTTGTCCTCATGGTTCTCTTTCTTCCTGTCGAACAGACGGGCATAGATAATAATGGCTACAATGGCTGCCACACTACCAATGATGGCAGGTGTCTCTGCACCCAAGTAACGTGCACATACATACTGAACGACCACGGAAATAGAACCTACCCATAATGAGAGAACGATATTCTTTACCCATGCCTTGCGGTCAGTGAGCATCAGGATGATAAATGGCAACAAAATAAATAAGGGCGACAACTGTAACACAGCAAATGCACTGGTCTCGCAGATGGCTTCTGCTGAGGCTGCACCACCAGGGGCTACCTCGTTACACAACGTGGTGACTGGTACGCCAACGGCACCGAAACCCGTCGCTACCGTGTTGCCTATCAGTGCAACAAGAGCGGAAAACATGGGCTTGAAACCTAAACCAATGAGTATGGCTGCAGGAATAGCCACGGCAGTACCAAAGCCTGCCATGCCCTCAAGCAGTCCGCCAAAGCCCCATACCAACATGAGTACAAGGATGCCTTTGTCGTCGGTAAACGATGTGAACTGTGCTTTCACTACCTCTATCTCCTTTGACTCCACCAGGATGTTGTAGCTGTAAATAGCCATTAATATAATAATGAGAATGGGGAACACTGCCTTCAGCACACCTTCGACAAAACTCCACCATACCAGTCCGTAGATGCTTGCCGACTGGAATTTCTCGGGTATCATGTCGAGTGCAGGAGCGACAAAGAGTGCCAGAACTATAGTGACAATAAGGGTAATGAGTGCACTCTTGTGACCTGCCATTTTGAACCCCAACATCAGCACGAACAATAGGATAATAGGTACGATAGAAATAATTACAGACATAGACTTGAATATTATTTTGTGATTAGTTATTGTAGATGGCACAAAGATAGTGATTATTTCTGATTCCTCAAGCGTTTTTTCCTAAATAAATCTTAAAGTTCTGCGCTTTTTAACTATATAAGATATGTATAATGGAAAAAATCGTTATATTTGCACATAACTAAAAATCTTAAAAACAAGCAATACTAAACAACTATGAAAATCGGATTGTTTATTCCCTGCTATGTCGATGCGGTGTTTCCAGAGGTAGGTATGGCTACCTATAAACTGTTGCGGCATCTTGACCTTGACGTAGCTTATCCCCTCGACCAGACCTGCTGTGGACAGCCCATGGGCAATGCTGGTTTCGAGAGTCAGGCAGTACCATTAGCTGCAAAGTTTGAAGAGAAGTTCAAAGGTTTCGACTACGTAGTATCTCCCTCCGTCAGTTGCACCGCCTTCGTGCGTATCAACTATCCACGTCTGCTCAAGGGCAAGACGACGTGCGAGACAGCCAGTAAGGTAATGGATGTGGTGGAGTTCTTGCACGACGTGGTAAAGCTGGACCGTCGGCTGGGAACCTTTCCTCACAAGGTAAGCCTGCACAATTCCTGTCATGGCGTACGCGAGTTGGGACTGTCGTCACCCAGCGAACAACATGTGACGAAGTTCAATAAGATCAAAGACCTGCTACAACTGGTTGATGGCATACAAGTGGTCGAACCCGAACGCCCAGACGAGTGCTGTGGCTTCGGTGGCATGTTCGCTGTCGAGGAGACGGCAGTGTCGGCACAGATGGGTCTTGACAAGCTGGAGCGTCACATTCAGACAGGTGCTGAATATGTTACGGGTCCCGACTGCTCGTGCCTGATGCACATGGCAGGCGTGGCACGTAAGCAAGGCTTGAAGATGGAGTTTAAACACGTAATAGAAATTTTAGCAGCAGGATTATGAGTACACAACATAGCAAGAAAGCGGAAAAGTTCTTGAAGAACGGTACGTATGCCAAGTGGCACGATGCTACGTTCTGGGCTGTCAGAACCAAGCGTGACAACATGGCGCAGGGACTTGATGAGTGGGAGCAGCTACGCGAAAAGGCTTCGGCCATCAAGCGTCATACCATTACTCATCTGGACGAATATCTGGACCAGTTTGCCACCAATGCCGAGAAGAATGGTGTTATCGTCCATTGGGCCAAGGATGCTGAAGAGTTCAATGAGATAGTCTATGGCATCCTGAAGCAACACGACGTGAAGAAGATGGTGAAGTCAAAGTCGATGCTCACCGAAGAGTGCGAGATGAACCCTTATCTGGAGCAGCGTGGCATCGAGGTGGTTGAGACTGATCTGGGTGAGCGAATCATTCAGCTGAAAGGTCAGAAACCTTCTCACATCGTTATGCCTGCCATCCATCTGAACCATGATGACGTGGGTGAGCTGTTCGAAGAAAAAGGTATTTCCAAGGAGAAAGGCAACCATGACCCAACGTACCTTACTTATATGGCACGTCTGTCGTTGCGTAATGAGTTCCTTACTGCCGATGCAGGTATGACGGGTGCCAACTTCGGTATAGCTGCTACAGGCGACATCGTGGTATGTACCAACGAGGGTAATGCCGACATGTCCACGTCGTGCCCCAAGCTCCATATTGCTGCCATTGGCTTGGAGAAGGTCATCCCTAATTACGACTGTCTGGCAGTATTCCAGCGTATGCTCTGCCGTGCAGGTACAGGACAGCCTACCACCACTTATACGTCACACTTCCGTAAGGCACGTCCAACGGCAAAGGAGATGCATATCATCCTCGTTGATAATGGACGCTCCGAATGGGTGGGCAATCCTGACCACTGGGAAGTGCTCAAATGCATACGCTGTGGCTCGTGCATGAACACCTGTCCGGTCTATCGTCGTTCTGGCGGCTATTCTTATAGCTATTTCATTCCAGGACCTGTAGGCATCAACTTGGGCATGCTGCGCAATCCGTGGCATCACTCTGGCAACGTGTCGGCTTGTACGCTTTGTCTCAGCTGTCAGTCGGTTTGTCCAGTGAAGATTGACTTGGGCGACCAGATATACAAGTGGCGTCAGAAACTTGACAAGCTTGGTACTGCCAACTCAGAGAAGAAGATGATGTGTCGTGGCATGAGTGTGCTATTTGGCTCACCTTCCATCTACAAGATGGCAACAGCAGTGTCGCCAGTGGCTAATGTCATACCGCCGTTCCTCATCAACTGCTCCCTCAATCCGTGGGCTGCTGGTCACGACATGTTCAAGTTCCCGAAGAAACCGTTCCACACCCAGTTCAAGGAGCTGAAGGATAAATAGATAGAATCGTAAATAAATCGTAAATCGTCAAATCGTAAATAAGGAAGATGAGTAGTAAAGAAGATATACTAAAGAAGTTCCGTGCCAACGTACGCGAGAAGTTCGACATGCCTTCGCTCGATGATATTAAGGCCGTCACCTATCCTAATGTCCTGGTACAGTTTATCCGTATGAGTGAGAATGTTGGTGGACAGGTGCTTGAGGTGGAGGCTGGACGTGACATTAACAAACTGATACGTGAGCTCTTCCCCGATGCCAAGGAGATAGCTTCGAACCTGCCTGAAATCACTATTGCCACACGAAACCCTGATACTGTGGGACGTGCGCGCGACCTCAACGGCACCGATGTAGGTATTATCCGTGGTAAGTTCGGCGTGGCAGAGAATGGCTGCATCTGGGTGCCACAGGAAACAAAGGAGAAAGCCGTTTGCTTTATCTCCGAGAATCTGGTTATTCTGTTGCCAAAGAGCCAGATAGTCAATAATATGCACGAGGCATACAAGCGCATTGAGTTTAATGACTATGGCTATGGCACGTTCATCAGTGGACCGTCGAAGACGGCCGATATTGCGCAGGTGTTGGTGATGGGTGCTCAGGCAGCACGCAGCGTTACCGTGCTGCTGTTGCCTGAATAACTGTTGTTATCTGAACAGCGAGAAGTTCACACTGCCATACTGACGGTGCTCCACAAAACGCGGATGCTGGCTGAAATCGTTTTGCTTGCCATGCTCGAAGACCAACAGGCCTTCGGGCTTGAGCAGCTGACGATCCAAGATGAGGTTAGGTATCTCCGGCAACTCCTTCATGGCATAGGGTGGGTCGGCAAATATAAGGTCGTACTGCACCTTACACGATTTTACGAAACGCATCACGTCACCGCGTATTAATTGACAATTGAGAATGGGTGATTGCGATTGATGATTACCCTGTAACTTGTTTACACATTCGCAGATGAAACGGTGGTGGTCACGGTCCAGTTCCACACTGGTTACGCATTCACAGCCTCTTGACAGCAACTCCAGTGTAATACTGCCTGTACCGGAAAACAAGTCCAGAGCGTCCTTGCCTTCCAAGTCTATATATCCGTTGAGTACATTAAAAATGTTCTCCTTGGCAAAGTCCGTCGTCGGTCTTGCCTTAAATGTCCGTGGAATGTCGAAATGACGTCCCTTGTATTTACCAGTTATAATCCTCAATGTCTAATTTTTAATTTTTAATCTTTCATCTTTCATCTTTCATCTCTCCTACCTTCCCTTCACAATCATTGTCATCAGGTCATACGGCATGCCGGCTATTTGAGTCACTGGCGAACGGTTGAAGTCAGCAGTCGGGTTCACCACATACGCTCGTTTCAAGTATCGTCTCAATTCCTCCAATAACTCTTCCTGATGGGGAATGTTTCCTGCCAGGTGCAGCTCGTCATGCTCCTGTTGCAGGTTCAACTGTTTCCATACGTACAGCAGGAAGTACAGGGAGTCGTGCATGCGTTGCGCATCGAACGTGTTACAGAACTTAAAGCGGTTCTGCTGAAAACTGAACACCTCTAAGTGCTGGTCGTGGAAATAGCCAAAGAGCTTGTTGCGCACACCAGTGAAGCTGCGTTGATGCAGATGGCGCCACACTGGAGTCATGCAGCACATATATTGTGCCTGAGGGAAGTGGTCGTCAATGACCGTCTTCACATCTTTGTCAATGGCAAACAATGCTATGCAGTTCAGACTTGGCATCACCTCAGAAACGATGACTGCATGCTTCTGTGTAGGGTAGGAGTGATGGTAGAGCGTTTCTTTCTCCTGTTCCTCGAACAGGTCGATAGGCACCAATAGCACCCGGGAGTCCGTCATTACCGTTATGCGTTGATAGGAGTGCCCAAGCAATGGCTCCATGCGGAAAGCCTCTCTGAGGTTCGCCGACATTGAAATGCTGTTGTTCACGTCGTATGGTGCGTAGGTCACGGGTTGTCCTGTGTTGCCAGCATCCACCATGGTGAAGCTGATATGCGTACGGCTTAGCCTGATGATTAGTCGTTCGTTCATATTCTAATCTTTCAACTATCGTTTTTACTGGACGATGCTTGCAACGCACAGCACCGCCAGTAGCAGTGCAATGGCTCCTAAGATAATATTTATCCAGCGGTTGCTTGTCATGTTCGAAAATTTGTTTACCTTTGCAAAGGTAATAAGAAAAATGATAAAAACAAGAGATTGACCGAATAAAAAAAGCAAAACGGTGATAATTGATGAACTGACCTTCCGTATTCGTCAGGCTATGGGCATGACACCTACTGACGAACAACAATATGCCATCACGGAGTTTTGCCGCTTCATGACCGACCGTTCCGACCGTACTGTTATGCTCTTGCGTGGCTGTGCCGGAACGGGTAAGACCACGTTGGCTGCTGCCATCGTGCGTGCCATGAAGTCGCTCAGTCAGAAGTTGTTGCTGATGGCTCCTACTGGTCGTGCTGCTAAAGTGTTGTCACTCTATGCCGATACACCGGCTTCCACTATCCATCGTCGCATTTACCGTCAGCGTACGGCAGGCGACATGATGGCTTCCTTCCAGCTTAATTATAATGTGGCACAGGACACGCTCTTCATTGTCGATGAGGCATCGATGATTGCCAATGGTGGTGCTACTGAGTCGATGTTCGGAACAGGACGTCTGCTTGATGACCTCATCGAGTTTGTCTATGGCGGACGTAACTGCCGTTTGTTGCTCATTGGCGATAGGGCACAGCTGCCACCAGTAGGCGAAGAAGAGTCGCCAGCTCTCCTTGCCGACGTCTTGCGTTCTTATTATCTGAAGGTCTATGAGGCTGACCTCAACCAGGTGTTACGACAAAGCCAGCAGTCAGGCATTCTTTGGAATGCCACACGCGTCAGGAGTAGTTTTGAAGGTAGAGCCGGAAGTGTAGAGCTTGCTACAACCGTAGTAGAGAGTCCGGAAGAAAACTATAACCTCTACACTATAAACTATAAACTACCAATGGTTCGCTTCGCCTTCCCCGACATCCATGTCGTCATGGGCAACGAACTCATCGACCAGTTGGGCACCAGCTATAGCAGGGTGGGGAAGGACGATACCATTGTCATCACACGAAGCAACAAACGGGCAAACATCTATAATCAGGGCATCCGTAATACTATCCTTGACTGCGATGCTGAACTGTCCTTCGGTGACATGCTTATGATTGTCAGGAACAATTATTATTGGATGGGGCTTGAGAGTGGAGAGAAGAAAGAGGACGATTCCATGCCTGACTTCCTGGCTAATGGTGACCGCTGCGTGGTGCGTCGCGTGCGTAATCATCAGGAACTCTATGGCTTCCACTTTGCTGACGTTACCATGACCTTTCCCGATTACGACGACTATGAACTCACAGCTACCGTATTGCTTGATACGCTTAAAAGTGAGGCACCGGCATTGACACGTGAACAGCAAAACCAGCTCTACGAGGGTGTCATGGCCGACTATGCCGATATTCCTTTCAAGGCAGACCGTCTGAAGAAACTCAAGCAAGACCGTTTCTATAATGCCCTGCAGGTCAAGTATGCCTATGCTGTCACATGCCATAAGGCACAGGGCGGGCAGTGGGCTCATGTCTATGTCGATCAGGGTTACATGACTGACGATATGCTCACCACCGAGTATTTCCATTGGCTCTATACTGCTTTCACACGTGCTACCGAACAGCTCTATCTCGTCAACTGGCCTAAGACTCAAACTGAAGAATTATGATATACATTAACGACCACATCAACGACTTCGATCTTGACGAGGCACTCTCACAACTCTCAGAACTACGCCGTCAGCAAGCATTGCGCTTCCGCCATGAACTGGGACAACGTCAGTGTGCTGCTGCTTATCTTTTGCTCTGCAAGGCATTGCGAGAGCAATATGGCATCACCGAACAGCCCATCTTCTCTTATGGCGAACATGGCAAACCGTCAATCGTTGGACATCCTGACATTCATTTCAACCTCAGCCATTGCAGTCAGGCTGTCGTCTGTGCTGTCAGCAGTCAACCCGTAGGTGTCGATGTGGAGACCATTCGCCATTATAAAGAACCACTGGCACGTTATACCATGAACGATGACGAGCTGTCGCTCATCACCGCTTCGTCCGCTCCCGACGTGGAGTTTGTCAAGTTATGGACCAAAAAAGAAGCTGTGCTCAAACTCTTGGGCACAGGCATTCGTAATAATATGAAAGATGTGTTAGTAGGTCAACCGCCGGTAACCACCGTGGTCAACCTACAACGGGGTTATGTCTATTCACTGGCCGGCAACCTCGCGGAAGCGCTCCAGTAACCACTCCTTCTGCTCGCTGATGGTCATGTTCGAGTTGTCCAGCAACAGCGCATCGTCAGCCTGCTTCAGTGGTGATACCTCACGGTGTGAGTCTATGTAGTCACGCTCCTGCACGTTCTTCAGTATCTCCGCATAGTCTGCCTCCATGCCCTTGCCCTTTAGCTCGTCGTAGCGACGTTGTGCACGCACCTCTGCCGAAGCCGTTACAAACACTTTCAGCTCTGCATCGGGGAACACCACTGTGCCAATGTCTCTGCCGTCCATTACCACACCGCCGTCCTTGCCCATCTGTTGCTGCTGGGCTACCATGGCCTCACGAACAAAAGGCAATGCAGCTATCGGACTGACGTTGTTCGACACTTCCATGCCTCTTATCTCCTGTTCCACCAGTTCACCGTTCAGGTAAGTGTCCGGCCGTCCCGTCTCTGCATTAAACTTAAACGAAATATGTATCTCGTCCATCCGCTGACGCAGTGCCTCCACATTTATCTCTGCACCGTCAAACAGCCCGTTCCGCAGTGCAAACAGCGTCACACTCCGGTACATCGCACCTGTATCTACATAGACGTAGCCCACCTCGCGGGCCAAGTCCTTTGCCATCGTGCTCTTTCCACACGACGAATGCCCATCAATGGCAACCGTAATCTTCCTCATACTATAATCAACTATAAATTACTATAATAACTATTATAAACTATAATAACTATCCCTCACTATAACCACTATAAACTATAGCTCGCATTAATCACCACCGACCCTGCCGACACATGATATTTGGCATAAGCCACGTTCAACTTGAAACGCTGCAGCTGCAAA
>Ga0310694_10003181_pt1 | contig 16227 bp, 24 predicted proteins | sample 174DNAGHGhighgp2_FD_203884 | JGI IMG/M metagenome (GOLD analysis project Ga0310694, IMG submission 203884) | Sheep rumen microbial communities from Palmerston North, Manawatu-Wanganui, New Zealand - 1742 DNA GHGhigh gp2 (v2) (version 2) | ecosystem: Host-associated > Mammals > Digestive system... | reverse complement strand
CCCTGTAATTTATACCAAAATCGTCAACATAATTCCCTTACGGTCAACTTTAAAAAAACCATTCACAAAAATCATGAAAAGTCAAGAACAATTTAAAAATATTTGAAAATAAAAATAATTAGGAACCGAACAATTTGAACAAAACTATTTGAATTTAATCCTTCTATCGCTTGAAGCAAGCTGATAACAAGCATTTCATCATCAGCTTGCAAGCGATAAAAGTGCTAGAATGGAGATATATAATTATTTCATCATCATTATATCATTATAAAATAATAATTTCAATACAATTTATTTTATTTTGTTTGATAAGTAATATCACCACGAATATATGTTGAATTTCCTGAAATAGAAATAACATTAAATGAAACATTTCCTGTTGATGGTATATAATTATAATTTACTTTGCCACTAACAGAACCTGAACCAACTGATAGAAAGTTGATATTATAATTGTTTCCTGACTGTGGTGGTGCAAAACAAGAATCATTTATTACAACTTTGTCATTACCTGTTACAAGATTATTTGAAGAAGCTAATTGTCCGCACCATGTAACGACATCGCCATTTCTTCTTACTTTTAACGTAGAAGCTTCATGGTCAGAAGCATATGTTGGTGTAACCCAGCCTGTATCAGCATTTATTGCTATAAAGTTAGTGCCATTGAAAAATAAATCAATATTTTTATCAGATAAATATAAAGATTTCATTGGTGATTCATATTCACCATTCCATAATATATTATAGTAAGTTGAACCATTATTAAAAGATAATTTTGCATTGTCAGATAAACTATTTGATGGAAAATGAATTCTGTATAATTTATTAGTTATAGGATTTCCAATATTAGTTACAAATTCGCCGTTATTAGAACCACTAGAAGCTACAATATAATTATCAACATAATTTATAACTGCTTTATTTGTTGGAATATTATCATCTTCATAATAAGGAGAACCAGAAGAAGTTATAGTATCAACAAATTGATTTGTGTAAGGTTTCCAAGAATTAGTTTTATATTTAAAACCAATATATGCATAACGATATATATCATCTGCACTATAAATGAAAAATTGAAATGCTTTGTGTGTACTATCATAGTAGAATATTCCATTAGCAGTTACATCATAATTTTCTTGTCCGATTACAATTTTCTTATCATTAATAAATTTGTAAAAACCAGTAGCAAGAGTAACAGGATTATTGCCATCATCTAAAATTGTACCATTACTTTGAAGATGAAGTGAATAATTTAATTTGCTATAAAAATTACTTATATTTTGTAAAGCGTTATAAACTGCCTGTGATGTTGGAATTTTACTTCTATTATTTACGATTTCATTAGTTATGCTATTATGTTCTTTTATATACCAGTCACCTGAAAATAAATCTTGTCCTTCATAAAAATATGATTTATTTTCCATGATAAGTGTTTGAGTTTCAGAATCAAAATAAAATAATTCATCTGTATTTAAAATTAAATTATCAGCTGTTGCTTCATGATAATAAACACCATATGCACCTGTATTATAAAATCCTGTACTTAAACCAAGTGTACTATTTTCAGCAAGAACAATATTTGAAGTTAAATTAGTAACAGAAGCACCACCTTCAATATGTAAGTCAGCAGAAGTTTTATTTCCAACAAGTGGAACACCATTTATTGAAGGTTTATTATCTAAATCATTGTAATCACTTCCAGTATCAATTACTGTTGTTTCAACTTGTAAAATTGGCTCATCAAAATCAGTATCAGTAAATTGAAAAATAATATAATAATTAGAAGGGTCTGTTATTGTAAAGAATGTTTCTTCAATAAGTTGTTCAGTGTATTGAAGATTAGGTGCTGATTTACTTAATAATTCAGAAGGATTTATTGTATAGAAAGGATTTCCTAAACTTGAAAAATACATAACATTTGAACATCTTCCAGTTACTTTAAATTTTACATTTTCACCATTAAAATTAGGAATTGAGGCAAGTGGTATTAAATAAGCTTTTGCACCTGAAGTTGCTGTCCACTGCGGAATATTACTTCCAACACTAGTTGATGTTAAATCAAATAAAGTTCCAGTTGAAACTTCAACACCACTTATTTCTGTAACATTTTTATATACTTGTTTTGTAGGGAAATTTAATCCTAAATCTTGAAATGTTTTATTTCCAATTAATTCTATACCATTAATTGAAGGCTTATTTACTAGTTCATTATAATTATCTGTTCCACCTGAACCGCCACCACCTGTTGCTGAAATAACATTTCCATTAATTATTATACCATTACCGGGTATTAATTTTTCTTGAAGTCCTAACCCATTAGCATTTAAACCACGAATTAATTCAACACCATTAATTGAAGGCTTATTTTCTAATAAATTATAATTATAATTAGCACTTGATTGTTTAATATCTTGAATTGCTTTATAAAGCCACATTATTTGTTCTTCATAAGTCATTGCTTCATAAAAGCTTTCAGGAATTGTTCCAAATCTTAAATTCCAATTGAATGGATTTCTAAATCTCATAATTTTTACCACCTTTCTTTTAATATAAAGCAAAAAATAAAGGATTTAATTCTTCAATAATTTGAAGATTATAATTTTCAATGCTTTTTCTATAATTTAATATTTTATCAGCATTTGTCATTTTTAAATCATAACCGCTTTTTGTTTTTTCATATGAATCTTCACTTGTTCCATTTGTAGAATCATTATTTGAAACAGAAGCTGATGAAGAAGATTCTGTTGTATCTTGAATTTGATTTTCACTTTCGTTTGCTGATGTTGAACTTGCATAACTACCATTTAAGATGTTTTCTTTTGATATTTGTCCCTGCGGTGTGTCATTATTAATTGTAAGACCTGATGAATTAGAAGATGAATTTGATTCAGAAGTTCCATCTGTTACTGATTTTTGATTTGAAGAAGAATTTCTTGAATCAGTTTTATTTCCTGAATAATTTTCTACAAAATTAAAGGTTTCATTTTTCATTGGATCATATTGAACAGAAGCTGACCATAAAAGCAATAAATATTTTGGCATTATTTCTTTCATTTTTACATTTACATAATGTCTAAACATTTCAGGTGTTTCATATGCAATTTCTCTTAAATAATAGTGATTAAAAATTAATTCAGCAAGTTTTTCAGGTGACCAAGCATAAGTACCAAATAATGAAGTTGGTCTCATTAATTCTTCAATTTGTGTATCTGTTAAATAATCTTTCATATCATAATTTGTAAACCATGAAAGAATTTCATTTTTTCCATATACTTCTGAACATCTTTTAAGTGTAATTGTATAACTAGACATCTTCATCACCTTCTTTTTTATCAATTATATCATTGTCATCTTTTTTATCAATTAAATCATTAACAATTGAATCATAATTCTTTACAATATTTTGTAAATCAGACCTTACTTTAACATCAATTGCATTTTCACCTTCTAAACCAAATAATTCATTAAACTTTTTGCAAGCTTCTTTTCTGCATGAAAGTCTTGCTTGAAGATTTAAATTTATCATTTCATTATTTGCGCTTGCTTCACCTGAAACAAGTCTTTCACGTTTTTCGACATTGATGTTATTAATTCCCAAAAATGTAAGTGCTTCATTCCAAATTTCTTTTTTATATTCCATTACTTTATCAGCAATAAAAGGTGCTTCTGTTTTTATAGCTCTAATTGATTCAGGTGATATTTGCTTTTTATCAGCATAAATAACAGGTTCATTTCCTTCATATTTTTCATAAAGATTTTTCATAGCTAATTTCATTGATTCATCACCAACAATAATTGTTGGTGTTTTTTGTGCTCTGATATTTGTAAAAGCTGTTGATTCTGCTTCATATAATCTTAATGCAAAAAGTCTTAATGAAGGTTCAGTTGGAAGCATAAAAGGATTATTTTTAACCAAAATTGCATATTTATATTCATCAGTTTCTTCATCTTTAAATCCATTATAGGTTATTCTATCTTCTGAAAGTTGGTCAGTTGAAAAGCAATTAATTTTTGATGGAAGCATGTAAATATTTAAATCACCATTTGAAACAGCCTGTGCATTAATAAATCCATAATCTTCTGTTTTTAATAAAGAAGCTTTTCCATATTGATATAAGCACCTTTCAAGATATTCAGCATTCATTGATTTTGGAAGATTAATCCATTCAAATTGAGAAACAGCAACTTGCATTAATCTATCTAAATAATCACAAAAAGTTGCATTATTTAAAATTGCTGCTGATATAAATTCTCTGTTTGGATTATTTTTTCTAAAATTTTTCATCTTTTTCACCTACCTTTAAACAATTGAATTTGTTTGTGAATAATCCATGAAAGTAGCTGGATTATGCCAAAATGTTATTCCATTATTTAACATTTGCTTAAATTCATTTATATATTTTTCAGGAACAGTTGTTGAATCAACATTTGCTTCAATTGTTTTAACATAATTCCAATTGCTTCTTCCTGTTATATTTGGAATTTTTGTTTTTAATGTTTTATAACCAAAATTTGAAAAATAATTATCTATTATTTCAGCATATTCTCTTTGAATGCTATAATGATAAAATGCAAATGAATTTTCCCTTAAAGCTGTCAAAACATTTCCATTACAGCTTTGTGAAATTGAAGCGGGTGGAATTTTCTTTTTATTATTCATTTCTTTATATAAATTAAAAGCATAACCAAAAATTCCGAGTGTTCTTGTAGTACCTGAAACAATACCACCAACATCACCTGAATAAGCCCCAACACCTAATTGAACAGCACCTGCAATTGATTCAATTCCTGATTCAATTGCACCAGTTTGAATATTAAAAGAGTTCATTTGAAGCCAATATTTAAAAGAATCATAATAAAAATCTGTAACAGGGTATTTTCCTGCGGGAAGTGAATAAATATCATCATAATATAAAATATCACCTACTGAATAGCGGTGTCCATATTTAATAGGAATAATTAATCCGCTTCCACCCTGAACAGGGATTCCTGCAACTTCAAATTGGCAATCAGAAGTATTAAAATCTTCATAAGCTAATTCTTCTGTTGCACCATTTTGATTTGAAACAACTAAATAATTATATTCTCTTGTTAGAAGCTTTTTATTTTTTGGTGTATAACCATCAATTGAAGTTGGTTTATTAATTGAAACATCAAAACGATTTGGAAAAGTCATTTCACCAAATTCTGAATTTCTTCCTAATTGTCTAATCCAGCCATCAGGTTGATCAACATATGCTGAATCAAAATTAAAATTAGTAAAAGCATAAGGAATCATATAAATTGATTCAATATCTTCTATTGTAACATCAGGATATTCTTCTGTTGAAGCATATTCATTAATAATTTGAATAACATTTTTATAATATCTACATATATAATAACCGCCTTTTCCTTGAATGCCACCTAAATTTGTAGAAGTTGCTGTTGTTCCATCTTCTATTTTTTTAACTTGAACAACATAAACAATTCTATTCAATTCTTCAACTTGTTCTTTTTTGTTTAAAGTGAAAAAACCTTTTTCAATTCCTTCTGGAATAGTATTATCACCAACATTATCTGTGTTTGCATGTTCACGTTCAACAAGACTTCTTAAATAATGAAAATCAAATTGGTAGGTTTGAAAGACATCAAGCTTAATTGTCACATCTGTTAATTCATCAGATATATATTCCATATCTGTAATATAATAGAAATAGTATTTATAACTTTCAGGTTTATTCTGAACTATTGCATAATTATATTGTTCAATTGAATCAATTAAAGCGGGAAATCTAATTTTATATTCTTGTCTTTGATAACTTGAAGCTGTTAATTCTACACCATTTATTTGATTTAAAAAATAATCAACCTGTGAAACACCATCTGAAAATGTTATTTGGTGTTCTTTGGTGACATCAAATCTAACAAGCTTAATATAAGTATCTTTATTAATTACCATTTTTTCACCTACTTTTAAAATAGGAAGGAAGATTTTCCTTCCTTCCTAAAATACTAATTATTTAAATTAAGTACCACTTACACATTTAACTGAAATTGTATCAGTTAGTGAATTATTTGTTGCTGTAATTGTAACAGCATTTGCATTTGCTTCAACACCTTCAATTTCAACTTCTGTATCTGAAATTTTTGTAACTTTAACAACACCAGAAGCTGATGAAGTAAATGTTGTTTCAGAAGTTGCATTTACAGGTGTTAATTTAACAAATCTTCTTACTTTTTCGCCTTCTTTAATTTCAAAAGCTGTTTTATCTGTGAAATCAACATCAGTTGCTTTAATATCAGGCATTGCTGTTGCAAGAACAACGGCATTTGTGAATAAACTATAACCGTACATTCTATGGTCATTTAAGTAGTAAGTCCAAACTCTATTATTAGGATTATAAAATTCATCCATTTCAAAATCTTGTTGTTTGATTCTGAAAAATCTTTTATCACAAATTATTCCTAAAATAGCTGAACCATCAAAAGATTTGCTTCTTTTAATTGTTCCATCTGCTTGTTTAATGTTATCGTAAACATCAAAATCATTAACACCGATAATGTTACCTAGTAAAGTTGATTTATCAATATTAAATGCAAGTGCTAAAACATTAACATCTAATGTTGCCAAAATATCATTTCTTACTAGCATTACAATATCTTCTTTTGGTGTATAAGTTAATATTTCATTACCATAACCACCAACTTTTGCCCATGCATTATATTTTGATGATGGTGTTTGATAATTTAAGAATAATTCTCTTGCTTTTTCAATAAATGCTTTTGCATAAGAATCACTTCCAATTGGTGAATTAACAACAGAAATTTGAACATTATTTCCTTCATAAGCTGATGAAACAAGTGCTTTTGTCATGTTGTATCTATCTACATATGCACCATTATATAAAGCCATTGTTATACCATCAATAAAGGCATTTAATTCTTCCCATGAAGTGAAAGCATTTTTAATTTTTGCTCTTGTAATTGAAACAGGGTATTGAATATCAGAATTTACCATTTGATATTGAACTTTAACATCAGCCGAATATTTTGCAAGAAGACCGGCAAAATCATCAACGTTAAAACGGCGACCAACAACAGGATTTACATAAATTTCTTCACCAATGCTTCCAAGTGGAATTTCATCGCCATCTAAAACAGCAAGTGGATTTCTAAACATTCTGATTTGTAATTGAGTATAGGCAATTTTTTGAACAAGTTCTGAAATAAACTCATTCATAACTTTTGGAACTTCTAAAATTGGACTTGCCCATTCACCAATATTAGAAGTTGGCATAACTTCTTCAACGTATCTTGCATATAAAGTATTATTGTCAATAGAAGTTTCACGAATTTCATTTAGTGCGGTTCTTAAACCTTCTGGAATTGGCATTTTTATAACCACCTTTCAAATTAATTTTTAAAATGAAATATTATCTTTTGAATCTGCCATATTCATCAAACACTTCATTCATTGAAAATGTTCTTCTTTTTTCATTATCTTCTTCATTTCTTTTTTCTTCTTTTTGTGCTGGTATTTGAAGAAGTAAATTTGAATTAACTTGTTGAAGTCTTGAATTTAAATCTTTCAATTTTTTGATTTCTTCATTTTTTGAATCAATTTCATTATTCATATTTTGATTATCAGTTAGTAAAACAGCAACATCATCTAATACTACATTTGAAGCTTCATTTCCAACTTTATCAAGCATTGAAGAAATTTTATCTTCAAACTCTTTATATTTCATTTCTTTCACCCCTTATTCTATAATATTTTTATGTAAATAGCAAGTAAAATCAGCATTAATCAGTTATCTTTACAACATTATTTTCAATTGTAATAGCTTTGTAAAGTTTTTGTAATACTCTATCAGAATAAACATAAAAGTTCAAATAATTCATTGTTTTTAACTCTAAATCATAATATTTTTGAACAGCTTTTATTTGCTTTTCATATGTTAATTCTTTATAATCAAGTTTTTCTTCTTTATGAAGTCCATCATAAATTTTATTGATTAAATGCTGTCCCCATTTATAACATGTTAAAAATTGAATATCTAAATCATCAAGAAATGTTTTTGATTTTATAAAATTGATTTTCGTGATATTATTCATATATTCTTTTAGTGAAACAAAATCTACAAAAGAATAGTTCAAATCAACATATTTTGATGAAACAGCTTCCAATTGACCTTTTGATGAATATTGCCAAATCTGATATTTTTTAGAATCAATTTTATCTTCGTTCGCTTCCCACCATGCAAGCCATTTCATATATTTTGAAATTTTTTCTTCATTTAATTTATTTTTAAACCAATCAGCATTTGCATATATAATTGGTGAATAACCATTTTCAATTATTTTTTCACATGCTTCAACACAAATATCTGATAAAATTTCTTTTGATGGATTTCCATGATTATATTTATAACCATCAGAATCTTCCATATCTATCATTAATGGAAATGTTATTTTATCTTTATAATTCTTTATCATTTGAAGAAAGAATTTTACTTCATCTGTTGCTAAATCTTTTGTGGTTGCATATGAATAATAATATAATCCAAAAGGTATTTCATATTTTATACATTCATTTGTATATTCTTTAAATCGTTTATCAATGCCGAATCTACCATAAGTTGCTCTTATATATACAAAATCAACTTCTTTTTTTAATCTTTTAAAATCTATATTTCCATTAAATTCAGAAATATCAATTCCAGTTAATTTTTCCATAAATTTAATCACCTTTCTTTTCATCAAGTTCAGAAGTATATTTATTAAATATATCTTCTAAAAACTTCTGTAATTTTTTAGGTATTGGAAGCTTGCATTTTATCATATTTTTTAATATTGATAATAATTCATAAATTAAGAATAAATATAAAAACATTGTAGAAATTCCAATTGATTCAATTCCAATAAAATTTTTCACTTCATCAGGAATAAAACCAATTAAATTTATTTTAAGTAGATAATCAGTTGCCATAAAGAAAACAACAGAAATCATCATTCCAAATTTACGAATTAAGCCATCAATACCAATATTTGAATTTAACTTCTTTTGTCTTATACTTCTAAAAACACCAAATATTGTATCTAATACAACAAAAATTAAAAGAACCTTTAATTCATTAGAACTTTCTAATATATTAAAAAATTGCATAATAAAACCACCTTTCTATATGTTTATGATTTCATTATACAATTATTTTTTAAAATTAACAATATTATGTTTAATTATGTTATCTTTAATTTCAAAAGTTGTTTCAATTAATTTAACACCACCGCTTAACATGTTTGAAAATAAGTTTTCCACCGACATTTAAATCCTGTCTTGAAGTTTTCCCATGTAACAAAATTGTAACATGTTGAAGGCATTCCAGCACATGTTATTTTTATTTCATCATCTATTTCTTCAATATAACATTTTTGTCTAATAAATCTTGCTTTTTTAAAACTTGCTTCATGTTTCCATTTTCCAAGTTCATAATCATCTATTTCGCAAAATTTTTTCAATTCTTCAATTGAAAGTAATGTATGAATTGAATCTGTATCAGAATAGATATATAAATCTTTTCCATATGTTTTTATAGAATAATCTTTAATCGCCTGTGAAGTTCTTATTGTCTTATTTCTTGCATATGCTGTTATAAAACAGCCAATTGGAAGATATAATCCATTTTTTGATTCTTCTTCACCTAATTTATATTTTACAATGCCATCTTCTAAATATGGAATTTTGTTCTGAACTTTTAGTGAAGTGGCAAACTTACCGATATAAGGCATTAAGCATTAATTTGCTTAAACTTCTTTGACCTTTGTTCCCTTCTTTTGTTGCTTCAATTTTTCTTTGGATCCACTTATCAATATATTCATCAAATATACCAGTTATTGATTTGAACTTAAAACCACATAAATATTCTAAATTATAAACATCATATTGTTCAAGAAATAAAGCTAAATCAATAGAAGTTAATGTTAAAATAACAATTTCATCTTTTGAAGATTCAAGATATTCAGTTGAGTTAAAATGAAATCTATCATTTTTTATCTGTATCATTGGAATTTTATTTTTCTTTAATTTAAAAGAACATGCAATTTGCTGAATGTATAAGTCATAAACTTTATCTTCCTTATATTTTCCTTCATAATATAATGGTTCACCATAAGGCATTTTTTCAAATCGCATAACAGAAGGGTATAAAGAATTTACATCTAAAACAACACCATCTTTTACATCTTTTTCTTTATAAATAGGATTTAAATATGTAAATCCGCCTTTATAACTTCTTCTTATTTGTTCATCAACTATTGGTGGAAGTGAAGGAAAAAATCTTTCAAAAGCACGTTTATTTTTTATTCTTTTAAAATCAAATAATGCATTTGAACCCTGTGTCATTTTTATTAAACCTTCTGAAAATATAACTGAAAGTGCTTTTGCAACTATTACAACATCATTCTTTATATAATCTTTTTCTTCCTTTGTTAATGTATGATTTCTTGACCTTTCTTTCATGTAATCAATTTCAAGCTTTGATTCTGAAAGTCCAAAAGATTTTGAAATTTGCTTAACAGAAAAAGGAATTATTTTAAGTGAATCAATAAATGTTGCTTTGATTTTTTTATTTCCGTTTACTTTAAAATAAATTGTAATTTGATAAAATACACCAAAATCAGATATTAAAGTAGTGAATGTTTTATTTTTTGCTTCCTTTCTATCTTTAACCCATGTAAACCCATTTGAAAGCAAATATGAAATTATAAATTCACCATCAAATTTTAAATTATGAAAATAAAATGTTCCATTCTTCTGATTTTCACAAAATGAAATAAAACTTTCAATATTATTTTCAATTATAACATTTTCTTCATTTCCAATTTCACAAACAGCCCATGCCCAAACAAAAGATTCATCTTCAAGCCAAATTGCTGTTTCAAAATCTGCTGTGAATTTTTTCACATTTTATTCACCTTCTTCAATTGTTTCAGAATCTTCAATTTTTAATCCTAAATTTAAAGCAAGTTTATTTAATGTTTCTTGATATGGTGTTGATTCATACATAAAAGAAATATCTTTCAATTTTTCGCCTTCTTCAAGCTTCTTTAATATGTTATAAAATTGAATAGGATTTTCAATTGATTTTAATTTTGATAAAACTTTTTCATAATTAGAAAGTCCAACATATGTTGTTGTAAACATTTCAAGATAATTTTCTTTGTAAATAATTGCCCTTCTCATTTCAAAATCATAACTTCCCCAATTTTCAATTCTTCTTCTTGCTTCAAGTGAAATTTCTTTTGCCCTTTCAGAAGTTAATTTTGATGATGGTTTTTTAAGTCCAAAACTTTTTATTGATTTTAAAGTATTTTCAAGCTTTTTATATTCTTCATTTCCAAGTGAAGAACCAACAAAATATTCAGGGCGATTTCTTTTTATTTCACGCATTCTTTTTTTGATTCTTCTTTCCGCCTGTGCTTGCTGAAATTTTATTTCCTGAACTTCCCAATTGGTTAAAGCTTCACCTGATGGAAGTGTAACTTTTTTAAAAGCTTCTTTTCCTTTAAATCTTCCCAAACTTTCAATAACACGATTTAATTCATTTCTTGTTGTAATCAATTCTTTTGTTGCCTTATAATCTATTTCATCAGGAAGATAAGATTTATCTTTTCTTGTTTTTCTTAATTCCTGAACCTTTTTATTAAAATTATTTACAGCATTCTTTAATTCTCTTTCTGCTTCTTTGTTCCATCTTAAATATTGTTCAATTGGCATTCAAATTTCACCTTCCTTTAATCATCAAATTTTGAAGCATTTAAAATGCAAAAAATTATAAATCCTAAAATCACACCAAAAGCTAATCCTGTAATAAGTCCAATAAAAAACATTTTAACCATTATATTCACCGCCATATAGAAAATTTTGGCATTTCAAAAAGTTCATAAGTTTTTACATTATTACAATATTTTTCAACCTTAAAACCACGTTTTTCCGTTTTATGATATAATATAAAACTAAACATTAAATTAAATGATTCTTCATCAATAGATATGTTATATTTATTTATCAATTTATTCTTTTCTTCATTAAGAAATGAATCTAATTTTCTGATAAATCTACTTTGAACAGCTTTTGATGAAAAATAAAATTTAAAATTTTGAAAGCGATAAAAAATATCGCTTTCATTAACATTTAAATAAACCTTTTCCATTTTAATCATTCCTTTTTATAGAACTTTAAATCCTAATGATTTGTTTCCATTTGGTGTAGGATTTTTAACAATTTCAATTTCAACACCATCTTTATTTAAATCAGAAGCACCGCCACAGTCTACCAAATAATTAAGAAGCTTGTATGTAAACATTTTTGAACCTGTTGCATAAGATTTTCCATCAACTGAAACAATAACACATGAAATTTTTATTTCTGTTTCAATTGTTTCGCCTGTTTCTTCATTAATAATTGGTTCTTCAAGTTGCTTTTCATATCTTCTTATTAATACTTTATTGAAACGAATCTTTTCACCAACAACATCATTCAATTTAAAATCTACATTATTGCTTAAATTGAATAATTCCTTTGAATCATGAATGTTTGAAAATGTTCCAACTTCTGAACTTGATTTCTTTCTGAATGCATTTAGATCCATAACACTTGATTCTTCTACTACTTGTAAATCCTTAACTTCTTCATTTTCCATAATGAAAACCTTCTTTCTACCATTTAATGCATGGTTGCAAAATTTTATTTAATTAAGTAAGAAGCGAATGGAAAAAATTATTTTTTCTTACTTAAATTAAACCATTCTTGAATTAAAACATCTTCAACATTTTTTAATGCCCTTTGTTTTATTTCTTTAACTGACACATTGTAATTATGCCTTTTCAAATCTTTAAATTCTTCAATTGCCACTTTTGATTTTGAAAGACCACTATACCATAATTTTAGAATAACTTCTTTTGTCATGTTATCACCTACAAATTATTTAAAGAATTTTGAACTTTGTGCTGTTCTTTATCTGAATAATTAATAAAGACATTTATGATTCTTTTCTTTTCTTCAAAATAAGCTTTTAATGAAATCTTATTTTCATTATATAAATCTTCAAGCTTCATTAAACTATTCATAAATTGTTCTGTCATATTTAAATAATCATTTTCAAAATTCATTTTCATCACCTAACTATATGTTAATTCAATGAAATAAAAATTGCAATATTTTTTAAAAAATTTTTTAAAAAATTTTTTAATTTTTTATGTAAAGGAAACATAAGAAAAAGAACTTCAAATAAAATTTGAAGTCCTTCTTCTATGAAAGGAATAATTCTAAAACATAATTATATTATCATTATTTAATAGAATTGTAAAGTCTTATAATCTCAAAAACAACATGTTTAAGTTTTTGATTTTCATAAAATACAATTCCATATTTAAAATTCTTGATAAAAATTTGCCAAAAATCATATCTAGATAGTGCTGAAATCATCATCACATTTGGTTTTGAATCTTTTAATGTAATAGAAAATTTAAAAGGCGAATTTTCAAGATAATCTTCTGAAACATAAACTTTTCCATTTTTATAATCATTCCAAACACCAAAAGTTTCATTTTTATATATAAATGCAAAATTGAATTTTGCTGTTCCTGATTTCTTTTCAATAAAATCTGATGTTTTATCTAATATTTGGTTCTTCATCGCATAATCTTCATAAGTCGTTCCCTTCATTAATTTGCCAATTAATGTTTCTTGTCTTTCTTTTCTAAATTCTTCATTATTCATGTATTGAAGAAGAATTGTATTTTCTTTGAATAATTTAATATCATTATTATATGGAAGTCTTAAATCAAAAAATGTAAATAATGGTGAAAATTCAATTCCTTCAACAGCATTCATTAAAAAGAAAACTTTTACATCATTTCTATTTCTTATTACTGAATCCAATAATCCGTGCAATTATCATTCCTTCATTTGATAAATAATATCTTCTGTTCTTTTCAATTGCATATTCATCAAATACAATTGTTTTAACATCAGAAAATGAAACGGATTTTAAATCCTGACTTTCTGTTAATCTTTTAGCAATTCCAAATTCTTCACCATTAATATAGAATCTTTTATTTTTTGAAGTTAATAAAATATCTGAATATTTATCACGAATATCACCAAAAAAATCTTTTTGAAAAACTGATTTTAATTCATTTTCATATCTTCTTATATATAAAAATTTTTCTTTCTTTTTTAAAAATCTTCTAATTAAATAATCTTTCATGCCGTATGTTTTACCAACACCACGTTCACCAATTAAAATGTTTATTGGTGCATTATATGAAAGAATTTTATTATAATCGTAATAATGCACTTTTTCACCTTCTTCAAAATAAATGAAAGTCAATTAATGTTTGAAATCGGATTTCCACATCAAACAATTTAAAACACGTTCTTCACGTTGGAAAAGTTTTAAATTGCAATTTCAATTAAACATTTACTGACCTTCATATACATTTTACATAATTAATTATCTTTTGTCAATTCTAATATGAAATCAATTAATTTCATCTTTTTCTCTGTCCTGATACTCTAATATAAATTCACCATCATTGCATTCATCTATAATTTTTTCAATTGATTTTAATAAATTATGAAATTCATCTCTATTTGTTCCGCATACTGTAAATATAATTCTTAATAATACATCAATATTAAAAATTTTAGATACAATTTCAAAACCTTTACCAAAAGCGATTTTTGAAAATAATTCATTATTAGTAAATAATTCAATAAATATTTTTATATCTTCAACTAAATCATTTCTGCTTCCTTCTGTAATAATTTTTATTCCATCAATTTTAATCATATTATTCACCTTTCTTTATTCTTTCATCTTCATTTTACGATAACCTTTAAGATTATCAACCATATATTTATTGCCAAATCTATCTTTATAAATTACTTCATATATAGTTCTGTCTTCTTTTAAATTTACTTGCAAAATTTCTATTCTTGAAACAATAACTTCTTCTTTTAATGCTTCATTTACTTCTTTAACAAATTTTCTTTCTTTTTCATATTTCATTTAATTACCTTCTTCCAAAAGTTCTTTTATATTATATTCTTCACCGTTCTTTTATGAATTGGAATAAATTATCTTTAAATTCTAAATAATTAGTTTCTCTAACACCATTTTCATCAGGTTCTTTTGCAATAAACAAATTTCCCCATTTGCCTCTTTTCAATGTTATATAATCTTTCTTTAAATTTCTTAATATAACTCTTTCATCTTCTGTTAGTGTAGGCTTGGCTGATTCTTGTAAAAACCTAAACAATGCTTCGCCATAGCCTTTAATATCTGAATTTTTAATATGCCATTCATCAAATTTAAAAGTAAATTCATCTATACTTACATTTTCTTTTAAGTATTTATCGCTAATTGTTTGCATTTCCATACCTTCCTTTAATTACAATAACTTAAAAACTACTTCTTTAAATATCATTTCAACTTCTTTATCTGTTCCATGCCAATTATGATTAATAATTAAAATATTATCAATTGTTTTGCGAATTTCTTCACATGTAATTTCATAAAGATCTGAATGATTATTTTTTAATTCTTTTATTACTTCAAAAGCTACTCTTGAAATCATTCTTCCACCTAATTCAATTTTCATATTATTCACCTTTCCTTTCTTGTTTCACGTGAAACATTTACATTCTTTCTTTTAATAAATTGTTTAGCATAAACATATGATATTCAATTTCATTAAAATTAAAAAATTCTTCTGCTGTAAGTTCTTTTCTATGATGAATTTCAAATTCAAGAACTTCATCAATAACTTTTTGAAAATCCTTTTGTAAATTCTTCATATTATTCACCTTCCTTTCATACTCTAATTATACATCCATTTTAAAAAATTGTAAAGAAAAATTTACAAATTTTAGAAAAAATTTTTGTATAACAAATTTATTAAAAGATTCGTTGTTTGGTTGAAAAATTAAAACATTATGATATAATTATATTGTTAAGATTTGCATACATGATTTTGTGAATCTTCCCTAAATTAAAACTTACACTTGAAGTTTGAAGAACAGGAAATATTTTTTAAATGCTCTTTTTGGTATTTCCTGTTCAGCTTGCTTCAAGCGATAGAAGGATTAAATTCAAATAGTTTTGTTCAAATTGTTCGGTTCCTAATTATTTTTATTTTCAAATATTTTTAAATTGTTCTTGACTTTTCATGATTTTTGTG
>Ga0310694_10003180_pt1 | contig 16229 bp, 10 predicted proteins | sample 174DNAGHGhighgp2_FD_203884 | JGI IMG/M metagenome (GOLD analysis project Ga0310694, IMG submission 203884) | Sheep rumen microbial communities from Palmerston North, Manawatu-Wanganui, New Zealand - 1742 DNA GHGhigh gp2 (v2) (version 2) | ecosystem: Host-associated > Mammals > Digestive system... | reverse complement strand
GCGCATGTTGGGGGCAACCGTTGCGTCCCATCTGCGCCTTTGCGAAGGGCAGGGCGACGACTTGCTTGGCGGTGCCGCAAAAGACTACATTTCCATTTGCGAGCGCAAGACCGGCGAGGCATTCGCGCTCGCGGCGCAGCTCGGCGCGCTTGCCGCAGGCGCGGACGACGCCCCGTACCGCCGATGGGGGCTTGCGTACGGAGTGCTGTTCCAGGTCAACGACGACATTGCGGACATAGGCGAAAGCGACGCGCTTCTTTCGCAAAGGGCTGATTGGTCGGCAAAGCTCTCCGCCATTTCGCGCGAAATCGGCTTTGCTTTCTTCGGCTCACAAGGGAATAGTGTATAATGCGCGCCATATTGAAGTCCAAGCGGAGGTGAGATGCAGTGCATGAGATAGGAAGTACAATTGCCGGGTCGTGGTATCCGGGAACGGCGCGCGAGATTCGCGCACTTGTCGATAGATGGGAGACGAGTATCGGCAGCGAGAAGTCGGCACCGGCAATTCCCGAAAGGTCGAACGTCCTTCTAATGCCACATGCAGGGTGGGCGTATTCCGGCGAGATTGCGTGGCGAACCGCTCGGCTTGTTCGCGGCGCGAAATACAGCCGCGTCGTCATCCTCGCGCCGAGCCACCGCGCATGGATCGAGAACCGCTTTGTTGCGCCAGAAGCGGAGGCCGTATCGACTCCGCTGGGCAAGATCGCCATCGATAAAGACTGGCTCGACCGCCTTGCGCTCATTGCTCCCGTTGCCCGTAACAACCGCATCCACGAGGCGGAACACTCCGCGCAGATAGAATATCCGCTTCTCCAGCTTGCGCTGGGAGAGAGCTTCACGCTTGTTCCGCTGGTGATGGGGTCTTTCGGTCGCGACCAGATGGCAATGTGCGCACGGGCGCTTGCGCGGCTGATGGACGACAAGACGCTGCTTGTCATATCCTCCGACTTCACCCACTACGGCACGGATTTCTCGTATGCGCCGTATGGTTCTTCCGGCGGCGAGGACGTGCGTGCGAAAGTGGCGGCCGTTGACGGAGAGGCGTTTTCGTTCATGGCCAAATGCGACGCCGATGGTTTTGCCGCGTATGTTGGCAAGACAGGGGCGACAATCTGTGGACACATCCCGATTGAACTCGCTTTGCGCGCATTCCCCGGAAAACCGCCGTTCGTACGCCTTGCGTATGCAACGTCGTCCGACCCCGATCGAGACTTTTCGCGCTTTGTGTGCTACACGGCCGCCGTGGGACGTGTCGAGTGGCCAGGAGAGGGAACGCAGGTGCTCGATGCCGAAGCGCGTGCGTACCTCCTCCGCGTTGCTCGTGAATCGATGGAAAGTGCCGTTAAAGGCGTACCCTATTCACGCCCCCCATTCCCCGTTCCCCATTCCCCCATCGCCGCAAAGATGGGTGCGTTCGTGACGTTGAACGACAAGACGACTGGTGCGCTTCGCGGCTGTATCGGCGAAATCATGCCGATGCGTCCGCTGGTGGAGGCTGTTGTCAAGCGGGCAGTTGATTCTGCGCTCCACGATCCGCGCTTCATGCCCGTCACGGAACGCGAGCTGAGTGGAATCCGCGTGGAGGTGTCGGCCCTCACGCCGCCGAAGCCTGTGGCGTCGTGGCGCGACATCGTGCTGGGACGCGACGGGATGACGCTTGAAAAAGACGGCGCGTTTGCCGTGTTCTTGCCGCAAGTCGCACCTGAGCAGGGATGGGATCTTGAAACCACGCTTTCGTATCTTTCAAGAAAGGCGGGACTCTCGGCAGACGCCTGGCGTTCCGGAGCGAAGTTCGAGACCTTCCAGGCCGAGGTATTCCATGAGTAGAGGGGGGCAGGAATCGGGTAATGGAGAACGGGGAACGGTTTGCAGGACGTGCCCGAGGCATTGCAATCTCGCCGAGGGCGCATTCGGATTCTGCCGTGCGCGGAAAGCGGAGGGCGGGCGCGTGGTCGCGGCGAACTACGGCAAGATTACCTCGCTCGCACTCGACCCCATAGAAAAGAAACCGATCGCGTTTTTCCATTCCGGCGAGAGCGTACTTTCCGTGGGCAGCTTCGGGTGTAACCTTAGGTGTCCGTTCTGCCAGAACGATTCGATCTCGCAGTACGGAGAGAACGACGTGTCCTTCCAGCGCGCGACGCCGAAAGAACTCGCAGACCTTGCGCTCAAGGGCAGGCGCGAACGCGGCAACCTTGGACTTGCCTACACTTACAACGAGCCTCTGGTGGGGTGGGAGTTTGTACGCGACTGCGCACGTGAGGTTCACGCGCGCGGGATGTTCAACGTCCTCGTCTCGAACGGATGCGCCGAGGCGGTGGTCGTGGAGGAACTTGCGCCGCTCATCGATGCCGCGAACATCGACCTCAAGGGGCCGTCGCAGGAATACTACGATTGGGTCGGCGGCGATTTTGCGGCGGTGTGCCGCACGATCAGTATGCTTCATGCCGCCGGATGCCATGTGGAGGTGACGACGCTCATTGTGCCGGGTCGGAACGATACGGAAGGCGACATCGACGCGATTGCGGCGTTTGTGGCATCTGTTTCGCCGGACATTCCCCTGCACGTAACGCGTTTCTTCCCGCGTTTCAAGCTGACCGATGTCCAACCCACGCCCGTCGCCGTTGTCCTTCGTCTTGCGGAAGTCGCCCGTAGGAGACTGAAACGCGTCCTTACGGGAAACTTGTGACAAGGTCCGACTTTCTTCTTGCGTGGTGCTGTTTCCCGACATGGAATGTGACACAACGGCGTTGCAACGTCAGTGCCAGAGGCAATTAATTCATTGTATGTCGTCAAGCGTTATGGTATCATATCCCCCACATGCAGGAAAGTACGGATAGAGCGGGTGCGAAGCTACTTGAACCTGGTGACATGTTCGGCGACTACACCGTGGTGAAGCTGCTCGGCAAGGGCGGCATGGGTGCGGTGTACTTGGCGCGTTCGCCCGGTGGCGAGCAGTATGCGATTAAGATAATGTACCCCTGGATGTCGGCGAAAAACCGCGACTACCGCAAGCGCTTCGCTCGCGAGGCGGAGTTCGCGATGAAAATCCGCCACAGAAACCTCATCTCGGTTTATGACGTGGGCGAGGATCCGGAGACGGGACTTGACTACATCATCATGGATTACGTGCCCGGGGGGACCGTTGCCGACCGTTTGGAACGTGAAGGACGCCTGCCGATCGCGGAGGCCGTGTCAATCGCCGCGCATGTGGCACTGGCCCTTGAGGTGGCGCACCGGAACGGTGTAATCCACCGCGACATCAAGCCGGACAACATCATGTTCGACGCCGACGGTACGCCGAGGCTTGCCGACCTTGGAGTGGCGAAGTTCATGGGCAGCGAGCAAAAGACGACCGTCACGACTACTGGCATGGTCATCGGCACTCCGGCGTACATGGCTCCTGAACAGATGATTGACTCCCACCACATTGACGCGCGGGCGGATATATACGCATTGGGAGTTGTGCTGTTCGAGATGCTTTCGGGAAAGCGTCCACGAGAGGGCAGTACGGCGGTCGAGCTGCTGGCCAAGGCGATTAAGGGCGAGCCTATCCCCGATGTGCGAACGCTGCGTCCGGAAGTGCCAGAGGCGGTTGCGTACGCGATTTCGCTCATGTGCTCGCCAAAGCCGGAAGGGCGTCCGGCCACGGCTCTCGCTGCTGCGGAATTGCTTCGTGATGCAAAGGTGGGGCGGATATCGCTGTTGAAGAAAACGTCGCGCAAGGCGGCGAGCAGGGCGCGGCTAAGAAGGAAAATCGCCATTTCGGTTGTCTTGTTTTTTGTCTCATTGTTTTTTGCCGCGATATCCATTGTCGCAAGACGCCCGTTTTTTAAACCTGCCCTTGCTCCGACTCCGCCACTCGTGGTGACGAATGTCGTGGTGAAGACGGTTGTCGTGACCAATGTCGTTGAAAGGACCAATGTCGTCGAGAGGGTAGTGGAAAAAGTCGTGACAAACACGGTAATTGTTGCGGCAAATGCGCCGGTGAAACCGCCAGAAACGCCGGATGAAGGCACATCTCCAGCCACGCGGCCCCGTCCGAAGATGCAAATGAACGTCAATGAAACCATCCTGAAGTGGCTTGACGGGCGGAATGCGGAAATGGCTGTCAGGGGGTGCATTGACTTTTCGCACGGCGACTTCCCTTGCGCGGACGACGTGTTTACCGCAAAATTCTTCTGGGGAGCACCTGACTTCAAGTTCAAGTCGTGTCGGTACGGTATCGCAAGCGAGAACCTTGACGCCGTCAATTCGCTGGTATTGCCGCCGTCCCCGACATTGCTGTACAACGAGGAGGCAAATGCCGCAATACTCAAGTTCCTTTCAAGTGGCGGCACCGTGATAGCGTTCGTGGCGCCGGACGGCAACAGCGTCAGGTCGATGAACGGTTTCTTCGCACATTACGGTCTTGAAGTGTTCGCGTCGGAATATGCGAGGCGAAGCGTGGAGCAGCAGGCGGTGCCGACGTGTTCCTCGCTTTTCGGACTGTCGCTCAAGCTTTCCCCGTCAACCTTCGCAGCTCCGTTAGATAAGGAGAGCGTGGCGGAATGGTCGAGCGTCTTGAGGGATTATGATGGCAAGGCCGTGTTGGCATGCAGGCGCGTGGGGAAGGGGTATCTCGTTTATGCGGCATCTGGACTTCTGTATGGGAGGCTTGACGGCAGCGGAAACCCCGTTCCGATAGCCCACGACGATAACAAGAGGTTTTGGCTGCGCATATTCCGTTCCGCTGCGCGGAATCGTCCAATTGCCGCAGCGGCAGTTTCCTCGTACACGCCAGAACCGAAGCCGCGCATCGAGAACACGCGGCATGTCATCTTTCCCAGCGCTGACCTTAATGATATGAAGTGGCGGTCTCGTGCCCCCCTGGCGATACACGACGAGATATCCCAGCACTACCGCCGCGTCCAAGCACTGGGCGGAGCCGTCGTTTTCAGACAGCGGGTGGAGCCGGACGAACAAGCCCCTCGGTCTGGGCAAAAGCAAGGAACTGATGCGCATTGCCGATCAATGGCCCGCGCCCAAGCAGAAGTGGATGACGGCGAGGCTGTTCATGCGAAGGACATTCGACTGGAAGGGGGGAAGCGTGAAACGGGCCGAGCTCGCGCTATGCCATGACTGCAATGTTACGATATACCTGAACGGTTCGCCCATATTAGAGAAGAACGCCTCCTACTCTGACCGTTGGGAGACAGTGGAGTTGCCGCTCGATACGTTTTCAAAGGCGCTTCGCAATGGGACCAACGTGCTGGCGGTGGAGGCGTATGCGTATTCCGGGGCACGTTATTTCGACTGTGGCTTGACCGTGGACACGGAAGAGTGACGCGGCATTTTGCGCTTGCACACGGCGACGGGATTTGGCATACTAATCGCGTTGAACCTTCTGGTTTGTCGCGATCGTTCGTTTGTGGGTGTCCTTTCAGGCCGTGTGGCTTGGCTCATGAATGGCGCGGAAGAAGGGGGACATTAAATCAAGTAAGATAAGAATGCCATGATGGAAGAGAAAACTTTCTGCAAGATGGCTGTTGTGGCGGTTTGCGCATTTGCTCCGTTTGCGCATTCGGCAAAGGCAGCTTGCCAATACGCCTCCTGCGGCACGACGGCGACGGGGTGTTCAGGCGGTTCTGCAAGAAGCTGCACGACGTCGCGTAAGAGTTGCTGCGCCACCATTTGGGTGCCGTCTGCCAAACCAGAGCTGAATCCACCCGAAGACATCGCAACGCTTCCTGAACTTTACCAGCGGAAGTTCGTGAAGGCGTTTGCCTTGGTGCCGGAGCAGGTGAAGGTAAAGTCCACGCAGAAGTACGGCGGCAGGATGAATTTCATGAAAAGGCAGACGTACGCCGATATCAGGGAAAAGCTTCGGAGGAAACTCTCTCGCGACAAGACGCTGGCGGTAGATCCGGCCATTACGGCTAGGGATGTCCTGAAGATGTGCGACGACATAATCATTTACGGCCGTTCCCTTGTGATGGGTGAAATCAGGTCTTGCGACTTTCCCGCCCTTGCTCGCCAATATGGTTTCGACAATGCGGCGAAGGAGATTGAACGTCTTGAAGACCGCGGGAATTTCCGGTCCGGCCTCGCCACGGGGTATCCTCACGACGATCCTGAATGTCGTGATTTCGAGACGCTTGCGAAAAAGGTAAACGGGGCGCAATGGCAGGCGTTTCTCGATCGCGTCAAGTTGTTGCGGGCGAAACATGACGGCACAAGCGAATCCAATGCCGCCCATACAAGGGTGGAGGTGTACGGCCCGGATAATTGTGATGGCGTGTCGAGCGACATGCTCCCTGGCGATTTTGCCACGCTTCCCAATAGGGATAGAGTGCGCTATGCCAAGATATACGGTCTGCTGCCGCCGCAGGTGGTGTCCGTCGCCGGCAAGGACTACCGTAATCGGCAGGCATTCATGCATAGTCCGGTGTACAAAGCGCTGAGGGCGAAGCTCGCCAAACGTCTAGCCAGGGCCGGGCGGCGATTGGAGGAGTTCCCCGCAGTTACGGCGAAGGAAGTTCTGACCGTGTGCGAAGAACTCGTCAGGTACGGCCGTCCGCTTGCCCATGGCGAACTTAGGCACGTCTCGCTGAAGGACCTCGCCAGCACCTGCAAGTTTATGCAGGTCAATGAATTCATGTATGAGTTTGAGAAGGTGGATGGCAACAAAAGCGCGAAGCGCGGTTTTTCAGGGGCATACTCCATCAAAGACCCGGAGTGGGCGGACTTCGCAACGCTTGCTGGCAATGTCAAGAGGGATGCCTGGCGCGACTTCAACTCCCGCTTGGAGGAATTGAACAAGCGCGCCGTGCAAAAGACAGGGAGTCGGAGACGATGAATGGCGAAGTCGTAGGAAATGTGGTATAATTGTTGAGTCATGCAGATATTGGAAAGAGAAACGTCGAAAGGCAGCGGCAAATGAACGTCGAGGCCGTTTTGCCGCAGGAGGGAGACAAGGCCCTCTTTGAGCCCGGTGAGGATTTCCACGGATATACCGTGGAGAAACCAATCGGGAAGGGTGGGCTTGGCTCCGTCTGGCTCATACGCCACCGCGTGCTCGACACGCTGTTCGCGCTTAAGGTGCTGGATCCGGAAGTGGCGGAGCAGAAACCAGAATACGAAAAGCGGTTTCTGCGCGAGGCAAAGCTCGCCACGCGGATGCGCCATCCGAATCTGGTCGCCGTACATGATGCGGGGTACGACTTCGGCAAGGGTATATACTACCTTGTCATGGACTACGTCAAGGGCAACACGTTGCGTGAGGTCATCGCGTTCGAGGGGGCCCAGCCGGAGAAAGAGGCTGTGTACGTGATCCTTTGCGTAGCGGCCGTCCTGTCGGCCGCCCAGCGTTTCGGAATGGTCCACCGCGACCTCAAGCCCGAAAACATCATGATCACCGACGACGGCGTTGTCAAGCTGCTTGACCTGGGCATCGCCAAGATTTCCGAAGGGTTCGATTCGCTGAAGACGACCGCGAAGACTGTTTTCGGGACTCCGGCCTACATCTCGCCGGAGCAGGCGGAGGACTCAAGCACGGTCGATACGCGCGCCGACATCTACAGTCTCGGCATAATCCTTTTCGAGTTGCTGACCGGAAGAAGCCCCTACAGCGGCAAGAAACCTGCCGAGATATTGAATCAGCTGCTCGACACAAACCCTATCCCCGATGTCCGTTCCATAAACAGCAACGTCTCGCCGAAAGTCGCCGCAGTGCTGTCGCTGATGTGCGCCAAGCGGTTGGAAGACCGCCTTGCGACGCCGAGTGCCGTCCTTGAGGCGTTTGCCCGCCTTGGATTCTTCCTGCCGTCGTCGTCAGGGACGGAATTCGCCGCTGAGAACAGTGCCGTATCCGATGGAATGTCAATGGAGGATCTCATCACAAGCCTTACGGTTAAAAACGAAGGTTCGGGACTTGACGGAGAGAGCCAGAAGACGATCGTGGTGGATCTGGTCGCACGCCAGAGGCGTAGGACGCTGCACAACTGGATCCTCGCAATCGCCGTTATGGCTGGGTTGCTTGCACTTGCCTTGGCGATAGCCCGCCTTGTTTGATTCCATGTTGGGCGGGATTGTGGTATAATACTGTCATCTCATGCAAAAGTGGCGTCAGAATCTGCGTCTCGGAGCGTTTGCTGCGACGGTCGCGTGTATGCTTGCTGGATTTACTGGCATGTTCGGACGCCTTTGTTCCGTGTTCAACGACCCGTTGGAGGACATGTCGCACGGTTGGCTTGTGCCAGTGTTTTCTCTATACGTGCTGTGGACCCAGCGAGCGGCGTTGAAGGAGGAAGTGGGCAACCCTTCGTTTTGGGGCTTCGTCGCATGCCTTCCTTGTATCGGTTTGTCGTTGATCGGCGCACGCGGCCTCCAGGTGCGGTTTGAACAGCTGGGTTTCATCGGCCTCTGCATGGCGCTGCCGTGGGCGTTTTTCGGCCTCCGCGTCGCGAAAAGGTGCGTGTTCCCCGCGTTGTTCCTGCTGTTCACGGTGCCGATGACGTCGTATCTGGACGCGGTTACGATCCACCTCCGTCTGCTTGCGAGCGGCACTGCGTTCGTGATACTGAAGGGCTTCGGCGTGGATGTGGTCCAGACCGGCACTGCCATCGTCTCGCAAGGCGCTCATCCATTTTCCATAGACGTGGCGGAGCCGTGTTCCGGACTGCGCTCGATCGTGGCTCTTACCGCCCTCACGGCGGCGTATGCGTGGTACACGCAGCCAACGTGGAAGCGCAGAGCCGTGTTGTTCGCGTGTTCGGTTCCGCTCGCAGTGCTTGGAAACGTCGTGCGCATCCTCTCCATCTGCATGGTCGCCGCGTGGGCGAACCCGGATTTCGCGCTTGGTTTCTACCACGACTACTCCGGCTACATCGTGTTCATCGTGGCGATTGCCTGCATGGTGGCCTGTGGAGAGGTGATTTCAAAGGTGGGGGTGAAGCTTAAGGTCGCTGTAAAATCCGACTCCAACAGTCAAGACGCTCGCTGCCAGGAGCAGTCACCAACGGGTAAGCTGCCCATTGCCCCAGTTGTTTTTGCGGTGCTGCTGTGCCCCCTGCTGTTGTTCCAGACGCAGACGCCGCAGACTGTAATTGCCGATCCTCCGTCCGTGGCGTGGCCGGAGAGGCTGGAGGGCTATACGAGTGACGGCGTATCGTACTGTCAGGATGAGAAGTGCGCACGAATGTTTTTCATGTCGCAGCTGGATGGTGTTACGAACTGTCCTGCGTGCGGGGCTGTTCTGGACAAGTGTTCGCTCGGCGAGAACACCGTCCTGCCGCGTGACACCAAGATCGTAAAGCGCGTGTACCGTTCAAGCTGGGGGACGCAGTTCCTCGTGTCCGCCGTCATCGGCGGGGTGAACAAGAGTTCCATTCACAGGCCGGAGCTGTGTTTGCCCGCGCAGGGTTTCCTGATGTCCGATCCCTCCGACTTTGAAGTGGATGGGCGTCCGTACCACGCCATACAGATCAACTCGCGGGCGAATCCGCCGGCGACGCTTGCATATACTTTCTTCAACCAGGCGGGTGTGCGCACGTCGTCGCACCTGCGGCGAATCTTCATGGATACGTGGGATCGTTCAGTGTTCTGCCGGATCGACCGCTGGGTGATGGTGACCGTACACGTCTCCTCGCCGCAGGGTTTCGCCGTTTCACGTTCGCACGACCGCCTGGAACTTGAGCGGTTCCTGCGTTCACTGGAGGGTGTGTTGCCATGATGCAGTTTTTCACGAATCTGTGGAATACCCTTGGGCATACGGCGCCGTACTGGGTCCTGTTTCTAGGAGCGTTCGCTCTGGGTTACGTGCTGACGCCGCTCATCCGCGAACTTGCCCGCGCCTGTGGCATGGTCGATAATCCCAACGCGCGCCGGATAAACAAGGTGCCCACTCCGCGCGGCGGAGGCGTTGCGGTGTTCCTTGCGGTGTCGGCGGTGATTGCCGCGTACATGTGCATGGCGGACGCGCCGCTGCTCCAGAACCATCCCAACGCCATCGTGTGGCGCCTGATTGCGCTCTCCGGGGCGATAGTGGCGGTCGGGCTCGCGGACGACAAGTTCTCCCTTCCACCTGTCGTGAAGTTGGCGGGGCAGGTGGCCGTGGCGCTGGGTGCGTTCTTCTGGTGCGGCGTAGGGTTTAGGGCCATGTCGTTCTTTGCCGACATCCCGGCCTGGCTCGACTGCGTTATGACGGTGCTTTGGATCGTTGGTGCGATCAACGCATTCAACCTGATCGACGGCCTTGACGGACTTGCCACCGGCCTTGCGCTAATAGCCGTCGTCGGCATGGGCGGTTCTCTGGCCTTCATCGGCTCGCCGCAGTCGATGCTTATCCATTGCGCCTTTGCCGGCGGGTGCCTTGCGTTTCTGCGCTACAACTTCAATCCGGCCAGCGTGTTCCTCGGGGACGCGGGGTCCATGTTCATAGGGTTCTTCCTTTCGGCAGTGCCGCTTCTCATGAAGAGCGGCGATTCGCTGTTCGTGTCAATCGGCGTGCCGCTGCTCGCGATGGGAGTGCCGATCTTCGATACGTCGCTCGCAATCATCCGGCGTTCTATCCGCGCCGTCCTCTCGCGCGAGGAGAACGGCAGCGACGAGGGCAACACGCACGTTATGCAGGCGGATACCGACCACCTTCACCACCGCATCCTCCGCCAGTTCGTCTCGCAGAAGAAGGCCGCCTTTGCGCTTTACGGACTCGCGGCGTTCTTGGTGGCGGTGGGGTTCGGCGCACTTGCGCTCCGCGACCGCGCGGCGGGTCTCTTCATCGTGGCGTTCGTCGTGGCCGTCGTTATAATCGTGCGCGACATGCGGCGCGTGGAGCTGTGGGACGCCGGACGCCTCCTGAACGCAGTTGCGCGCGACAAGAACCCGGAAGTGAGGCGAAGGAAGGCATTGCTCGCCACGCCGTTCTACGTCGTTGCGGACGTGCTGCTGCTCATAGCCGCATGGTTCTTCTCTATGCTGGTCCTCTCGATGAAGATAACGCCGCACGCGCTTCACACCCGTATGCCGCTCGTGGTGGTGCCGGTGTTCTTCGCGCTCGTGTTCTTCCGGTCCTACTCCACCGTGTGGGCGCGCGCCAGAATATCCAATTACGTCCGCCTCGCCCTCGCGGTGGTGTTGGGCGTCCTTGCGTCCGACGCCGTGACGATACTCATGCACTACCCCCACAGCCACATGATAGCCTTCACGTGCCTCTACTCGCAGAACGTGTTTATAGCGCTTGTGGCGGTGCGTTTCGTAAGGCCCATCCTTCGCGACACTTTCTATCTGCTTGACTGCTCACGGCAGCTTGCCAACCCCGCGACGAGCCGTATGCTCGTGTACGGCGCCGGTATCCGCTACGCCGCCTTCCGCCGCGAACTGGTGCGCAGCGCGTCCCGCAACGGACGCGTGATCGTGGGCATCATTGACGACGACCTCTTGCTGCGCGGGCACTACATCGGCGGCATCAAGGTACACGGCACCCTTGCGCAGACAAAGCGCATTGCGCGCGAACTGCGGGCGGACGCCGTGGTAATCGCATGCCAGCTTACGCCTACGCGCCTCAAGCTCGCACTCAACATGTTCAAGGAAGCGGGGCTCAAGATTTCAATGTGGAATTGCGAAGAAAAGGAAATGACAGGAAATGGCGAAGTTCAATCGTGAAGAAGTACTGAAGTTCCATCAGGGTGGCAAGGTGGCAGTGACGCTGCCGAAGCCCCTTAAGACGAAAGACGACCTCTGCCTTGCCTATACGCCCGGCGTTGCACACGCGGTGAAGGAAATCGCGCAGAACCCTGGAAGCGTCTTCGACTGCACCGCCAAGGCGAACCTCGTGGCTGTAGTTTCAGACGGCACGGCGATCCTCGGCCTCGGAGACCTCGGCGCGGCGGCGTCCATCCCCGTAATGGAGGGCAAGGCCGTGCTGTTCAAGTCGTTCGGAGACGTGGACGCCTGGCCAGTCCCGCTGGCGCACTGCCGCAAGGACGGACTCGACACGGGCAAGACCGACCCGGAGCGCGTAATCGCCGCCGTCATGGCCATCGCCCCGCAGTATGGCGGCGTGAACCTCGAGGATATCGCCGCCCCAGCCTGTTTTGAGATCGAGGACCGTCTCGACGCCGCGCTCGACATCCCAGTGTTCCACGACGACCAGTGGGGCACCGCCGTGATCGCTCTCTCCGGCGTGATGAACTACGCCACCCTTGCGGGCAAGGAACTGGGCGACCTCAAGGTCGTTATGAACGGCGCGGGCGCTGCCGGCATCCGCATCTGCGAGATGTGCAAGGCCGCCGGCGTGAAGGACGTCACGATGTGCGATTCAAAGGGCGTGATATCCACCTCGCGCACCGACCTCAATCCGTTCAAGGCCCGCCACGCAGTCGATACCTCCGCCAAGACGCTCCAGGAGGCGATACGCGGCGCGGACGTCTTCATCGGCGTCTCCGCCGCGAACGTGCTGACGGGCGCGGACGTACAGGCGATGGGTGAGTTCCCCGCAATCTTCGCGATGGCGAATCCCGACCCCGAGATCGATCCCGCCGTGGCCGCCGAGGCGCTGAAGGGACGGAAGTTCGTGATGGTCACTGGTCGCAGCGACTACCCGAACCAGATCAACAACGTTCTCGGCTTCCCATACCTCTTCCGCGGCGCGCTCGATGTTCGCGCGCGCACGATCAACAAGGAGATGAAAGTCGCCGCCGCACACGCCCTCGCCGCGCTCGCGCGCAAGCCCGTCCCCGACGAGGTCAAGGCGCTCTATCCGAACGAGACGCTTGAGTTCGGCACGGGCTACATAATCCCGAAGCCGTTCGACCGCCGCCTCTTCGTGGAGGTCAGTTACGCCGTTGCGGAGGCGGCCGTGAAAACCGGCGTCGCGGGGAAGGCTGTTGACCTCGTTGCCTACCGAGCCGACCTCGAACGCCGCAACGAACAAAGGACTGCATAATGGACGGAACCTCACTAGCCAACGTACGTAACATCGGCATCGTGGCCCACATCGACGCGGGCAAGACCACCACGACCGAGCGCATCCTCTTCTACACCGGCAAGATCCACAAGCCCGGCGAGGTACACGAGGGCGACACCACCACCGACTTCATGGTGCAGGAGAAGGAACGCGGCATAACCATTCAGTCCGCCGCCATCACCTGCGAGTGGAAGGGGCGCACCGTCAACATCATCGATACGCCCGGACACGTGGACTTCACGATGGAGGTAGAGCGCTCGCTCCGTGTCCTCGACGGCGCGGTGTGTGTGTTCTGCGCCGTGGGCGGCGTGCAGCCGCAGAGCGAGACCGTGTGGCGGCAGGCGGATCGTTACCGCGTTCCCCGCGTCGCGTTCGTGAACAAGATGGACCGCATGGGCGCGGACTTCACCCGCGTCGTGGAGGAGATGCGCGATAAGCTGAGGGCGAACGCATGCCCCGTGGAATTGCCCATCGGCAAGGAGGACGGCTTCCAAGGCGTCATCGACCTTCTTGAAATGAAGGGCATCATCTACGACGAGGCGAGCGAGGGCAAGAACTTTACGGTTGGCGACGTTCCAGCCGAGCTGAAAGACGAAGCTGAGCTTGCCCGCGCGGAGCTGTGCGAGAAGATCGCCGACATCGACGAAGGCGTGATGGAGGCGTACCTCGAAAACGGCGACCTCACCGCGGAAGAACTGCGCGGCGCAATCCGCCGCCAGGTGGTGGCCGGCGCGTTCGTGCCAGTCCTCTGCGGCACAGCGTTCAAGGACAAGGGGATTCAGCCGCTTCTCGACGCGGTGGTCGATTACCTCCCCGCGCCAACCGACCGTCCACCCGTCACGGCCACCGACCTCAAAAGCGGCACAGCCGTCACGCGCAAACACGACCCGCAGGAGCTTTTGACAGCACTCGTCTTCAAGATCGCGTCCGACACCTACGGCCGCCTCTTCTTCGTGCGCGTTTACGGCGGCGTCCTCAAGAAGGGTGCGAACGTTTACAACCCTCGCACGAAGAAACGCGAGCGCGTGATGAAAATCGTGCGACTCTTCGCCGACGACCGCACGGAGGTGGACGAGCTCCGCGCTGGCGACATCGGCGCGATAGTGGGCCTCAAGGACGCCACCACCGGCGATACCCTCTGCGCCGAGATGAAGCCATGCTACCTTGAACGCATCACCGCGCCGCAGCCCGTGATGTTCCTCGCTATAGAACCAAAGAGCGGGGCGGACAAGGACAAGCTCGTGGAATCGATGGCGGAACTTGCCGCGGAGGACCCCACCTGTCAGGTGCGCCAGGACGAGGAGACGGGGCAGACCATACTCTCCGGCATGGGTGAACTGCACCTTGAAATCCTCGTGGACCGCCTCAAGCGCGAGTTCAAGTGCGCGGCGAACGTAGGCAAGCCGATGGTGAGCTACGTCGAAACCGTCACCGCGCCCGCAATCAAGTCCTTCACGTTCGACCGAGAACTCGGCGGCAAGCGCCACGCGGTCACGATGGCAATCGAGGTGCGTCCGCTCGAACGCGGCAAAGGCCGCGTGGTGGAAGTCGGCCGCGACGTCAAGAACGCCCTGCCGGACCCGAAACTTGCCGAATGCATAGAACAGGCACTCATGGACGGAGTGATGACGGGCGTGCTGGCGCGTTATCCGATGACGGACCTTTCCGCAACCGCCGTGCGCGTTGAGCTGGTTGATCCAGACGTCTCCGACGAAATTGCGCTGCGCGGTGCGGCGGTGATGGGATTCCGCGAAGCGGCAGAGGCAGCATCGCCGGAGTTCCTCGAGCCGATCATGAAACTTGAAATCACCACGCCGCCCGAAAGCGTGGGCGAAGTGCTGGGCGACCTCAACGCACGACGCGGAACGGTCCTCGACATGGAGCAGCGCGGCGACATGCAGATCGTCCACGCCCGCGTCCCGATGGCGCAGATGTTCGGCTACGCAACGGCCGTACGTTCGCTCACGAAAGGGCGCGCGTCCTACTCGATGGAGCCGGACACGTTCGACATAGCGCCGCGCATCGTGCGAGAAGAGTTACTTTCCCGCTAACGCTCCACGCTTCTTGCCAGTGGCTTTTTCTGTGGGCGGGGGCATGTAGTGCCATCCGCTCAGGAACTTACCGCCTTTTAGTTCATCGTTGACGATAGGAGTAGGCGGTCTTCGACTTGCGGAACGTCGAGTTGCAGTTGCCGTCGAACGTGAAGAGTTTGTCGCTGTTGCGTGACACGACGGCGATGAAGTGTCCGTCCAGACGGAGTACGTCGCCGCCGCGTATTTCCGAAGCCTTGTCGAAAGGCTCGCCCTCGTTGAAGTTGCCCTTGTTGAAGTTGTACGCCGCGAAGTCGGTTACGAACGCTGCGCAGCCGCCGTTGCCAACTTTGGCGAGCAGAGGCTTTGAGCTGTTGTCCCAGTGGACGCCCGGCTGGTAGGCATCCTCTGCCAGCATCGTCTGCACGCGCTCCTCGTAGAGTTCGGGTTTGGCTTCACCGTGAATCTTGGCGTAGGCAAGTGCGTATGCGACGCATTTTTCGCCAATGTCGCGAACGCGCAGCATCTCGGTAAGCACGATTTGGAACTTCTCGCGCTTGTAGGTGAACTCGCCCAGCTTGACTGCGGACGGGTTGTGGGAACGTCCGAAGAGGTATGGACGCTTGCCGCCGTTACGGTGGTAAAGGAGACACAGACCTTCGAACTCGAGGTCTTCGGCCTTCGTGGTCTTTGGCAGGTCGAGCACATCCTCCGTCTTGAACCAGCACTCAATGCTCTTGAACTTATCCTTTGCGTCCGCGAATGCGAGAAGCGCGCGTTTGCCGTCGTCTGACAGCTCCAGAAGGGCGAATTCCGTGTTTGCCACGTCAAACGAGCGTTTTCTGTCGTAGGTGTTTGAAGTTTCGGAGATGAGCGGGTATATGCGCCGCGTGCTGGCGCGGGCGGGCATCGCGTAGAACGTCGCTGGCAGATAGTCGCGGATTTTGGCCACGATTTCGGGCTGCAGCGGAGCGGCCATCGCCGTAATCGCCATTGCGAAGAACAGAAGAGCTATTTTCATGCGGCGTAGTTTACCATAAACCACACCCATCCCGCAACACCAATCAGGATAATCGTGCAAGACTCGTCGTAACAATCGCGCAAGACTCGTCGTGACAATCGTGCAAGACTCATCATGACAATCGTGCAAGACTCGTCGTGACAATCGTGCAAGACTCATCATGACAATCGTGATAGACTCACCCCACCGCGCCACTACTTTGCCGCAATATTACGCTTCGGACCGACCGTGA
>Ga0310694_10003178_pt1 | contig 16232 bp, 11 predicted proteins | sample 174DNAGHGhighgp2_FD_203884 | JGI IMG/M metagenome (GOLD analysis project Ga0310694, IMG submission 203884) | Sheep rumen microbial communities from Palmerston North, Manawatu-Wanganui, New Zealand - 1742 DNA GHGhigh gp2 (v2) (version 2) | ecosystem: Host-associated > Mammals > Digestive system... | reverse complement strand
TCGACAGGCCGTTGAACAGCGTCATATTGGCCGAGATGTGGCCCGATGTCGACGATGAGTTGTTATTGACGAAGGTGTTGTCGCTGCCCGTCGACTGACCGAACGAGTATGACTGGCTCAACCCCGCGTTCACGCTTGGCAGCACGCTCAGGCGCGTCTGCTCATACGAGTTCTGTTGCTGCTCAACGCTCAACTGCTGCTGCTTGATGGTTATGTTGTTGTCGATGGCGTAACTGATGCAACGCTCCAGCGTCCACTCGTCTTGAGCCGCAGCCGCGTTTGCAGCCATTGCAGCCACTACCAATATTGCTAACTTTTTCATTGTTGATTTTCGATTTTTGATTTCTGAATAATTGAACGCAAATGACACATATTTAACTGATTTCAAGGATTTTTCTCTAACCGATTTCACCCGATTCTACCCGATGAATCGTGTCCCTACCAACACCTATCACCTAAAACCCAACACCATTCTGTTTACACCTATGTGCCTCATTCATTGTTCATTTCTAATTCCTAACTCCTAAATCCCAACTCCTAATTAATCACCGCATTTCCCTTCAGTTTGTCCTCCCAGTCGAGACCGTTTTTAATCTCGATGTTGATGCCGTCCGACAGGCCGATTTCCACATTGCGGCGCTCAAAGCGCTGTTCGGCCTCCGTTGAGTCGCTCACCAGGATGTTCACAAACGAACTGTCGTTCTCAAAGAAGAGCAGGCCCTCTGAGATGGCCATAACGCTGTCGTGGCGGTCGAGAATGATGTCGGCGTTGGCGCTGTAGCCCGAGCGGATAAACTGGTCGTCGCGCAGTTTCACCTTCGCCTTAATCTCGAACTGCACCGCGCCGTTCTCCTCAACGCCCTTTGGCGAGATGTACTCCAGCGTGGCGTCGAAATGCGTATCGACGATGGCGCCAACGGTCAGGTCAAGGTTCATACCCTCGTGGATTTTGCCCACCTCGCTCTCGTCAATCTTGCCCTTGAAAATCATATCGCTCATATCGGCCACCACGGCAATGGTGGTGCCGTCGTTGAAGGTGTTCGACTGCGTCACGCTGTTGCCCTCGCGGATGGGCACGTCGATAATCATTCCATTGATGGTTGAACGGATGAGCGTGTTGGTGGTGTTCTGCGCCTTCTTGCTCACGCCGTCTTTGATGATTTCAAGATTGCTCTGTGCGTTGTTGTAGTTTTCAACGGCCTGATTGTAAGCTAGTTCTGATTGTTGAAAATCGCTCTCTGAGATAACCTTGCGCTCAAAGAGTTGCTTTTGGCGGTTGTAGTTGATGGTCTCGTTGTCGAGATTCATTTTCTGCATTTTCACCTGCGATTCGGCCGAGTTAAGCGATTGAACGTCAGGAATAATCTTCACTTTGGCAATCACCTCGCCCTCCTTCACCATTGAGCCAGCCTCAAGGTAGATTTCCTGCACAATACCCGAAACCTGCGGCTTGATTTGAATCTCCTTGCGCGGTACAATCGAGCCCGTCGCCATTGTCTTGTTGATGATGTTGGTCTTCTGCGGCTTCTCAATGTTGTAAACCACAGGCGCCTTCTTGTTTTTGTTGGCCAGGAACACAATGGTCCCGATGAAAAGCACAATCACAAAAATCAGCGTCAGAATCTTAAAAAACTTTTTCATTTTATTGATGTTTAATTGTTTAATCGTTCAATTGTTTGCCTGCCGTAGAGACGTGGCGCGCCGCGTCTCTACAATATGTTTTGTTTCGTAATTCGTAATTCATAACTCATAACTCTTATTTATCACTCCTCACGTATCGCGTCAATCGGTTTGATTTTCACCGCACGAAGGGCTGGAAGCAGACCGGCGGCGGCTCCGGCCACAATCAGTATGGCAAGGCAGATGAGTCCCACGCCAAGGTTGATGCCGGGGTTAAGGAAGATGGTGTCGCTGCTGGCCAGAACAGCGCCCAGTCCCTCATTGATGAGCACGCCCAGCACAAGCCCCAGATATCCGGCCACGACCGTAATCATTACCGCCTCCGTTATAATCTGGCGGATGATGCTGGCCGGTGTGGCCCCGATGGCGCGCTTGATGCCAATCTCCTGCGTGCGCTCCTTCACAATCACCAGCATAATGTTGCTGATGCCGATAATGCCCGCCAGCAGTGTGCCCAGACCAACAAGCCAGATGAGCAAATCAACGCCCAGAAAAAGGTTCGTTATCTGCCCGAACTGCTTGGCTAAGTTGATGTGCTGCAAGGCATCGCTGTCATCGGGCGACACATCGCGGTGGCGGCTGCGGATGAAGCGCATAACCTCCTCCTCAACATCACCGATGGACTTGTCTTCCGGCGCACCAATAATTAGCATTCCAACGTTATCTCCGTAGTTGTAAGTCTGTTGTGCTGTGGTGAACGGAATGCGCACGGCCGTTTCGGGGTCGAAATTAATGTGGATGCGAGAGTTGGTGTTGTAGGTTCCAACCACCGTGTAGTAAGCGCTGCCCACGCGGATGCTCTTGCCGATTGGCTCCTCTCCGTTGGGGAACAGGTTGTCGCGCACACGCGGCCCGATGACGCACACCTTGCGCCGCTCGCGAATATCCATTTCATTGATATACCGGCCTTTGTCGATTTTCAGATACTCAACCTTAGTTGTTATCGGATATTCGCCCACCACGTCACAGTCCGATTTGCGTAGGTTGTATTCAGCGCCCGAACTGCTCCACGGCGTGATGCGCGGAACAACATACAAGTCAGGGTAATTCCGGTTCAGAGCCTCCACATCGCTGTTCTTGAAGTTCCAGTAACGGTTGCGTTTGAAACCGCCGTAGGGTATGGTTGTGCGGCTGGTGAACATAATTGATGTGTTTTTGGCATTCTCACTGAACTGCGCCTCAATGCCGTTCTGCAAACCGTTGCCAGCTCCATAAAGCGTTATCAGCATAAACAGTCCCCAGAACACGCCGAAAGCCGTCAGGATTGACCGCGTCTTGTTCTTGACGATGGCCTGCCAAATCTCCTTATATAATTCTCTGTCGAACATATCGTTGTTGGTGAATTGTTTAATTGGTCAATCGGTGAATCGTTTAAAGTTTAGTGTTTAGAGTTGAGTCGCTTCGCTGTTTAGAGTTGAGTCGCTTCGCTGTTTAGAGGTTTAGACGCTTCGCTGTTTAGTTTAAAATATCTCATCTTCTTATCCATTTTGCCATTCCATTTTGTTCGTTCTAAATTCTAATTCCTAACTATTAACTCCTAACTTCTATTCGTACCTCAGCGCCTCAATCGGCTTAATGCGTGCCGCCTTCAGGGCGGGAATCAGACCGGCAATGGCTCCGCACACCACAAGCAGCACAGTGGCGCCAATGGCGATGCCAAGGTCGGCATTCGGATTCAGAAACATATTCATATCGCCGGCGGCATCTGTCGATACGGGCCGGTTGGCGATAATCTGGTCGTTGATGTAATCGACCACCTCCATCACGGCCACACCGAACACCATTCCGAAATAGCCCGCAATCAATGTTATGCTCACCGCTTCCGACAACACCAGGCTGACCACCGAACTCGGTTTTGCTCCAAGAGCCTTGCGCACGCCAATCTCGCGGGTGCGCTCCTTCACTACAATCATCATAATGTTGCTCACGCCCACAATGCCCGAAATCAATGTGCCAATGCCGATGAGCCAAATGAAGATGCTGATGCCGTCGAACAGTTTCATTGTCGTTTCGTAATCCTCAAGGTCGTCGCTAATCCAAACGGCCCGGTCATCGTCGGGGCTGAACTTGTGCAGCGCGGCCAACTTCTTGCGCAACTCACCTTTAATAGCCTTGCTCTCCTCAACATCGACTTCGGGTGCGGTGGTGAGCTGGAAGAACGACACGCGGTCTTTGCCCCCTTGCAGTGTCTGCGCTGTGGTGTAAGGCATATAAATGAAACGGTTGTCCCATTCGGCATCCTTGTAAACGCCCACCACGCGGAACATACTGTTGTTGATTTTCACGTACTCGCCAATGGGGTCGGTGTCGGGGAAGACGGTTTTCACCACATCGGTACCTATGGTTACCACCTTGCGTTTCAGGCGGATATCGGTATCGTTGATGAATCGGCCTTTTTCGATTTTCAGATTCTCGCTCACCACAATGTCGGGATAGACGCCGCGCGACGAGAAACTGCCGTAGTTGGCACCGTGGCTCACACTCGAACTCCACAACTGCAACACGGGAACCATTGTGGCCAGGCCGTCCTGCTTGCCGAGCATCTTAGTGTCGCGGCTGTCGAACTCAATGCGGCGGTTCTTTCCGTAGCCGCTGTGCTCCATACTCGTCCATTGCGGATAGACCATCACAAGGTTTTTGGCATCGCCCTCAAAGTTCGACATCACGGCGTTTTTCAGTCCGTTGCCCGAACCCAGCAGCACAATCAGAATGAAGATTCCCCACGCCACGCTGAACGCGGTGAGCACGGTGCGCAGTTTGTTCTTGCGCATCGTCGAGAAAATCTCCTGCCATTTGTCTAAATCAAACATTCCTTGGCGATTTTAATCTTGTTCGGGGTATCGGATTCAATCACTCCATCTTTCAGAAAGACAGTGCGATTGGTCATATCGGCAATGTCGCGCTCGTGAGTTACAATGATTATGGTTTTGCCCTCGCGGTTCACCTCCTGCAGAAGGTCCATCACCTCGTACGAAGTGCGGGTGTCGAGTGCGCCTGTGGGCTCGTCGGCCAGAATCACCTTGGGGTTGGCAATGAGCGCCCGCGCAATGGCAATGCGCTGCTTCTGTCCGCCCGAGAGTTGGTTTGGCATATGGTCGGCGTGAGTGGCCAGCCCCACGCGCTCCAGATACTCGTAGGCAATCTGGTTGCGCTTTTTGCGGTTAACGCCTTGATAATAAAGCGGAAGCGCCACATTCTCAAGCGCGTTTTTGAAAGTTATCAGGTTGAACTGCTGGAAGACAAAGCCCAACATTCGGTTGCGGAAGGCGGCGGCGCGTTTCTCGCTCATATTGCGCACCAGCTCGCCGTTAAGGTGGTAGGTGCCCTCGTCGTAGTTGTCCAAAATGCCCAGAATGTTGAGCAGCGTTGACTTTCCGCTGCCCGAACTGCCCATAATCGACACCAGCTCGCCCTCGGCAACGCTCAGGTTTATGCCCTTGAGCACGTGCAGCGGCTCGCCTCCGGTGAAGTACGATTTATGCAGATTTTCTATTTGTATCATTACTGTTTTGTGAAAAATGTCACCATATAGACTGCAAAAAGTGAGCAATGTTACAGAAAATGTGGTAAAAATTTGATTGGTTTGAGAAGCGTTTAAAAAGATGGCTCCGGAAAATCTTTTCAATAGGAGAGAAGACAAAATCGGAAATACTGTTTTTGCGGAATGCATTTCCGGCGCACATGTTGTCGACAAAACACAAGGAGTGCAAATGGTGCACCCCTTGTTGGTTTTTCATAACGGTTGGAGTCGGTTAGTAAGAAAAATGTGTTGGTTAGTTAGTTCTTAATTTCCGAATGGCGCCACTAATGCGTAATGTGTTTTTTTTCGGGCGAAATCTTGCAAACCATCGCAAACCAAACACCTGCAACTCGTCTGATTTGCAACGGTTTGCCCGATTTCCTGCATTGTGTGTGACTATAAACATTTGCATAACCCTTTATCAATTCCTCACAGCCTCCTCCACAACCGCTTCAATATCATTGGCGGCAATATTGCGTTTCAGAATTGTGCCATCGGGGCCAATGAGTATCACTTCGCCGTTGCCAATTCCATACGTTTTGTTGGCTTGGTGACTTACATCGTAATACACCTTGTGGCTGACACTAAAATCTTTAAGTATTTCTTCGAAAGGCTTAATAACCGAAATATAGTTGCACTCAATAGAAATTGCGTCGATTGGTTTTCCTTTGAACTTTTCAAGCAGAGCATCGATTGCTTTTCCCGTTTCTTTACTTTTTTCATCGGGCGGATAGCAGAAATTCACGAGCACATACCGGCCTTTGCCCACAATGTCTGACAGGCTGGGGCGGTTGTTGGGGTTGCTCATATTCTGCAAATCCAAATCGGCGAACATCTTGCCTGGTGCGGTGTTGGTGCGAGCCTCCTCACGGCGCTTCTGCGATTCTTCAACCATCTTTTTCCATTCATCGTCTCGTTCTTTCAGCGTTTTCACCATCGGGTTTTGCAAAGTTTTTTCGGGCAGAATGCTGTAATCGGCATTCCAAGGCCCTATCAGATATTGCATTACCAAACCAAGATTGTTGGCGTTCTTTTTCACATATTCATTAATGGCGGCATTGGCCTTATCGCCGTGTTTGTCAAACATTTCGTTGAATTTCTTCTCGGCTTTCTCCCATTCGGTGTAGAATTTCGAGCCGGTAAGTTGATACGAAGGCATTTCCATCATAAAACCTGATCCTCCGTCACGCTTGATTCCGGTTGAAGTCAAAGTGAACTGCGCATTCTCGCCGGGGACAAACGGAATGCTTATTTGATAATTATATACCGGTACACCATTGTTCAAAGTTTGCAGAACCCATACCATGCACGGATTGTCGAGATAGGTATTGAATGTGGCCATGCCATTGCTATCAAGTTCAACATCGTCCGACAGACAATAATTTTTTGTATTTTCATCGGCACTCATAAGTTCAAGTCTGAAACCCGTAACCTCGTTTGTGAGTTCGGTTTTGAAAGTTATGCTGAAGTTCGGCTTGGGGTTGGGGGTCAGGTTTTCTCTGATATTCTCAACAATCACGGTTACATCCTGGCCATTAACCACAGCCGTTTCACCATTTTCATTAGTGAATGACACTTTCTTGCTGACTTTCTGCACCAAATCGAAATGGGTGACACCTTTGGGCAGCGGCTCGAAGGCGTAGCGGGCGCCGCGGATATAGTCAATGTAACGGTTGCCGCTGCTCTCGTTGTGCAGCATTTTGTAAAGATTGCCCGCCGAATCGCGCAGGCAGACATCGGAATTCAAATTGCCACGCTCCCAATGCGCCGCCGAAAGGGTGACAACAGTCCGTTTCTCGCAGAAATCGACCTGTTTAACCTTTTGGTTGTTCCAATTGCCGTATTTCACGTTCTTCCACGTTTTGTACAAGCCATCGGGCTTGGCCACATTCTCGTTCAAATGGTGGTTTTTGCAGTAGGTGTCGGCCAAGCGGCGAATCTTCGACACGTAATTGGTGTATTGGCCCGAATAGTGTCCGTTGTGAACTGTCAGTTCGAAGGTGACGCCGGGTGCGGCAAAAGTCTCAATCCAAGCCGAGCAAATCTCGCCGCCTGGGAAAATGCAGCGGATTCGGCACACGGTCAGGTCGTTGAGTTCAACCTCGTAGTGGAACTTCTTATCCACCACAGGCACGCAGGCCACGGGTTTTTCAACAATCTCGAAGTTTTCGTCGGCGAAATAAATCAGGTAGCACGAGTCGGTTATGCCCGGGTCAACCGAGCCCTCGATTACGAATTTGCCGGCACCAAGTGTTTGCGCTGGGGCATTTTTAGTGGTTGCCTGTGTTGTTGCGGGAACCCTGATTTTCTCGATAAGCGCGTCAATGCGGGCCATTGCCTTGTTCTTGGCATTCAATTCATCGCCGTCAGGACATTTGTCGTCACCGCCCTCAACCATCGATTGCGCTTCCATACAAGTAAACATGTCATCGTAGTCGGCAAGTGTATTCAATGCTTTCATTATTTTTTTTTGGTAAGAGAAAAGCGAATCGTTGATAAATGAGAATATCGATTCAAGTTCTTTGCGGTTGGTATCGTTCCATTTTTCCGAAACTTCCGACAATTCAGCCTGCAACTTTGGAAAATCCTCATTATGAATCTTTTTGAGCGCAAGTTTGTCGGGGGTGTCGGGGTTTCTGTCAATAAAAACCCAATTTTTAGTAAGCAAATGTGAATAGTTCACCATCGATTTACATTCCAACAGTAGCTTTTGCGCAACATAAGTTTCGTCGGGTGACGGTACTGCAGGATTCGGTTCCGCTTTCTTTTCTGTGAAAGTGAACGCGCAGAACATTACGCCAATCCACGCCAAGGTGCTGATTTTGGCCACGCGGCCGAGCGTGCCGACAGCCGATTTTTTCATCTCGATAAACCGTTGGCGGATAAACGAGTGGTTGAAGCCGTTCACCACGGGGCTCGATACGTTCATCACCATCTCCAAAAGCGTTGTCTGATAAGCGTTTATGTTGACATTGGACTCAATCACATCGTGGTCGGCCTGGAACTCGTGCACGTTGCGCAGCTCATTGCGGCAGAGCCATACAAACGGGTTGAACCAAAACAGTCTGGTTATCAACTCCATAAACCACACGTCGGCATAGTGGCGGTGGCGGATATGCGCCTTCTCGTGGCGTATAATCATACTCTTTCCCGGCTCGTGAAGGCTCGCGGGCAGGAAAATGGTTTTGGCGAACGAGAAAGGCGTGTTGACACTTGGCGAGCTAATCAAACTGTAGCCCTCGGCGGTGTTTTCAACATCCATTTTCGATTTGATAGCCAACACTTTACCAATATGATAGGCCGCCAACAGCAACAACAGCAGCGATATGGCCGGAACGGTCCATTTGAGCATCGCCATCCAATCGATAACAATTGGTTGCTTTGCCTGAACGGGTTCGGCAGCCGGTGCGGTGGTTGGCAGGGCTGCGGGTGCAGCTGGTGCGGTGGTCGCTTGTGCGGGCGCAAAATCGGGCACATAGTCGGCCTCAACGGGCGCGGTTGGCGCGGTGTAGTGGCCGAAGTCAATCTGCTCAATGGCAAACTCGGTTCCCGTTGGGTAAACCTCGAATGTCAGAACGCTGATTATCAGGCTGACAATCGGCAGGGCAAGCAGGTACGCGCGACTGACGGCGTAGCTGGCCTTTCCGCGCAGAACAATCCGGTAGAACGCGAATAAAAGCGCAGCCGAAGCAATGAATTTCAAAAAGATAAGTAGCATAGTTGTATGGTTTTAGTGCGTTAGTGATTAATTGGGTGTTGGGTATTAGGTGTTGGGTGTTTGTAGGGACGCACCGCGTGCGTCCGCTTTTTGAATCCTATTTATCATTTGTGTTTTTCGGTTCATCGCCATTATCCATTTCTTTTAGAATCTCGGCAAGTTCCTCGCGGCTGATTTTCTCGTTCTTGGCGAAGAATGAGAAGAACGACCGCATCGAGCCGCCAAAAACGTTGTCGCAGGCATCGTTCATAAAGCCGCCTATGTAATCCTCGCGGCTCAAAACCGGCTTGTAAACGTAGGCCTTGCCCACTCTGTCAAAATCAACAATTCCTTTTTTGGTCAGAATCTGCATCACGGTGAGTGTGGTGGTGTAGGCCGGTTTTGGCTCGGCAAGCACGTCGTGGATTTGCTGCACTGTGGCCTTGCCCTTGTCCCACAAAATGTTCATCAGGTGCAGTTCCGCTTTCGTAAGTTGATTGTTCTCTTTTTTCATATCGATAAATTTTTAAAGTCTTAGTACTACAAAGGTAGTAGTTATTTTTATATGTGCAATAGGGACGTTAATTTTTTTACGATTTTTTTAGTAATCGCTCGTCGATATATGATATTATAATCTGATTTTCAATAAAATAAAAATGGCGCTCAAAAAAAATAATTTCAAGCGCCATTTTTAATTCGTAATAAAAACGGGTTTAAACACCGTTAAGCAGCGGAGCGTTTAAACCCGTTAAACTCTAAACTTCTCTCAGCAGTCCGTAGTCGCTAAAACCTCACCGTCACACTGCCCATTGCCGTGAAACCAGCCATTGGAATGAAGCCGATTTGGTAGTAGCGGTTGTCGTTGGAATGGCCGCCGCTCTCGTACACAGCCGAGTAAACCCAGCCGCTTGCGGCATAGTGGCGGTTGAACAAGTTGCTGAAATTCAGACCGAAAACCGCCTCTTTCAGCACACGTTTCGGCTTCAGGGTGTAACTCAGATTCAGGTTCGATGTGGTGTAGGCAGGCAGCGAGCGGTCTTCGTTCTCGGTGTTGTCGAGATACTGACGGCTCACATAGTTGGTGTGCCAAACGGCCTGCCAGCCCTTGTGGTGGAAATTCACAAAGCCGTTCACAATGGCCGATGGCGAGAAAGCCAGCGTTGAGTTGTCGTAGTGGATGATGTCGAAGCCGTCGCCGTCGTAAGCGTTGCCGTTGGCGTCGGTGTTGCCTTCCCAGTCGTCCCAGTTCTCAACGTACTCGTCAAAGTCCTTTATCTTATTGATACTCAGCGCGGCATTACCCTCAATGGTGAGCCACTCGGTGATGTCAACGGCAGCCTGAAGTTCGGCGCCTGCGCGGTACGAGTTCTTGATGTTGGTTGTCAGTTTCTCGCCGATGTCGCTCTGCGCGCCCGTCTGCACAAATTGGTCGGTGTAGTCCATAAAATAGAAGTTGGCGCCCGCGCGGACAGCCTCGCCAGCAAACTGATAACCAAGTTCATAGTCGAACATTTGCTCGGCTTTGGGGGCGGGATACGAGCCATTGTCGGTGAAGTTGTTGCGCTCGGGCTCGCGATGGCTCAGCGCCACCGAACCATAGACGCGGTGGGCGTCGGTGCGCCACGAGAAGCCAGCCTTCGGGTTCACAAAATTGTATTTCTCGTCGATGTTGAGTGGTTGGTTGTAGAGGCCGCTCTCGTCGTCGTAAAACTTGTCGTTGATGCCGTCGGTGGTGTAGCCCACGTGGCGGAACTGAACGTCGGCAAACACGTCGAAGCCTTCGGTCAGGTGCAGGGCCGCTTTCGCGAAAGCGCTACCGTCGAACTTGTTGGCGTCAGAGTCGTAATATTTATAGTCGCCGTCGGCCAAATACTTGTCGGCCACGGTTTTATCTTTGATGTAGTTGAGGTAGCCGAAGTGGTTGCCATTGAAATTCTGCACCGACGCGCCGCCGATAATATCCAGCAAATCATTGGTATAGTTGATGTTCCAAACCACGCCGTAGGTGTTCTGCGAGAGGCCCTTCTTGCGCACAAAATCGGTCTTTTTGATGCTGTTGCCCTCGGCGTCCTTGGCGCTCAGACCGAACTTTTTGAGTTTGTTGTTGGGGCGGAACTCCTCGTAGTATCCGTAGCCGTAAGTGTAATGCAACGATGCGGTTGTGGCCAGATTGTCGTTTATCTGCCAAGCCGCCGACAAAATGTTGTGGTCTTGCCAGAAGTTGTCGGTGGTGCGGTCCCAAAACGAGCCGTCGGCCATTTGATAGCGTTGGGTGGTGTATTCATACGGTTTGCCAACCGTTTTCTGCTCTAACGGTGTGATAGTCAACGATTCATAGAGCGAATTGAACTTGCCCAAGCCAGTGTCCCACATATCCTCGTAGGTTTTGATGCCCGTCCGCTCGCCATAGATGCCGTCCATAATGCTCAAATCGTCGTTGCCCGCCGTCACGCCGTTCCAAGCCTGACCCGTGCGCTCAAAATTGCCGATGTTTTTGTATCTAACTTGCAGATTATCAGTCTGCCAAGTGATGCCACCATAGTACGAGCCGCTGTTGGCCCTTGTGCCGTGGATGTAGCCGTCGGTCAAGGTCTGATGATAGGCGCCGTCGATAATCAAACTATTGAACAACAGGCCAGTAGAAGCCTTGCCGCCAAAGTTGACTGTGTTGAACGAGCCGTATGAAACCGACAGTTCAACGCCAGCCGTCTGCATAGGCAACGCCGACGACAGAGCCACCGTTCCGCCGAAAGCGCCGTCGCCGTTGGTCGATGAGCCCACGCCGCGCTGAATCTGCACGCTACCCAAGAGCGAGCCGTAAGAGTTCATATTGGCCCAGAACACGCATTGGTCCTCGGGCGAGTTGAGTGGCACACCGTCGAGCGTGACGTTGATGCGCGAGTCGCCCGCACCGCGGATGCGCATATAGGTGGTGCCTGTGCCAAGTCCGTTCTCGCTCCAGGCAAGCACGCCAGGCGTCTGCGAGAACAGGAACGGCAGTTCGCGGCCCGTCTTCGAAAACTCGTTGAGTTCTGTTTTTTTGATGTTCGACACTGCAAACGGCGCGTTCTGCTGAGCCCGCACACCGTTAATCACAACCTCTTGCAACTGCTCGGCTTTAATCACGGTGTCGGTTTGCGCGGCCTCCTGCGCCACGGCGCCTACAGCCGTCATCGAAGCAATTGTAATGAATAGAAATTCCCTTTTCATCTTTTTAAATTTTTAAAAAATAGTTAGTAAAAAAGATTGAAATGGGGGTAATGAAAGAATTATACTGATTTGGCTTCTGATTGGAAATCAAAGCCTTATCCCTACGACGGCATTACCCGTATCAGGTTCAAAGGGTATAATCTCAGCCGCAAGCGGCACCCCATTCTTTTCGGGGCGCAAAGGTAGAAATTTCTCGAACCGACAATGCACGGGGCGATATTTTTCTTGCGCAGTTAACACAATTGAGACACTGCATTTTTTTTGAACGCAGATGACACAGATTGAACGGATTTACGCAGATTATTTTTCTTTCCTCTGCTCCTGTTCTATAATGCCGCAGGCGGTGCAAAGGTTGCCCACCTTATTTAATAATACCCATAACTTTTGTCAGAACGCAAGCCTCCAATCTCACCTGTTTCCGGGTTGAAATAACGTTCTTCCCAAGCATCATGGTATCCCAATCTAATTAGCATTGAGTAATCATCAACCTTTTTTCTGCACCAATAGACTTCACTTGTCTCCGGTTTTTCATCTCTAGTAGGTCCTCGCCCCAAATTTGGCATAATGGGGTATGGCATCTCCACTACCTTGTGCACACTTCCATCGGCATTGTAAATAGTTGTTGTGTATTCACCTAATTCAGATGTTGTTACGATAACCTTATCCATATTTGGGGTTGGAAGAGTGCCTTCATACCAAACATTTGTGAAAACAATGGGTTGACCATTATAGTTCCAACGAATATTTATGATCGTCTTCCCTATACCTCTTACATAACCGAAATCATCAGGAAAGATTTGAAATGTTTCCTGATATTTGACCTTATCGAATTTTACAACAACACCTAGATTATTATACCATTCAAAATCTGTTATCAAATCCATAATATTTATTTTAGTTCTAATCTCTCAAGTTCAATCAAATAATCTTTCCAATCTTCCCCCTTGCCAATTTCTATTCCACACTAATAATCACTCTCTTATAAGCCGTCAGACTGAATGGGCCGTTGTCGTGTATCTCGCAGATTAAGTGGTAGATATTACCCTGCGAATTGTCGGGAACAGTGAAACTGACTTTTGCCGATTCGGGATTTTTGATTTCGGGGTAGCCTGTTTCGTCGGGGAATTGCTGAAACCACCAATTGAACGAGAGTTTGTCGCCATCGGCATCGAATGATTTTGAGGCATCGAACTTGAGCGTTTGCCCTGCTCTGGCACTGATATTCAGCGGGTTCAGGTCTTGCGAGCCGTTGACAACCGCCACAGGATTGTGGTTGCCCTCGCCAGTGTCGGCCCACTGCATGCGAGCGGCAAAATCGTTGAACTCATCGGGATAGAATTTGTGCTCGTAGGTGTTGGAAATGTCTTTGAGCGGCTGCTGCCAGTTGGTCCAGGCGTAGGTTTCGCCATCGGGCGACACTTCGAACTGGTGGCAGCCACCCCAGCCAATCTGCGTCGGGTCGTCGGGGTTGTTCAGGCCGTTGGGCATCACGTTCAGGAAACTCGGGGTGTCGCCCTCAACGCCCCAAAGGAATTTCGGATAAACCTTGCCCATGGCGCCTTTGCCTTGAATCTGGCTTGCGTATTTGTCCCAGTTCGATTTGCCCAACTCGTTCTGGTTGAGCCAGGCGCTCTCGTCCCAAATCATCAGCAAATCAAACGGATAGTCGCGGCGGAGCCACTGGTGCGAACTGTAGGCGCGGTTCATGCGCATGCTGTACTGCATATCCTGGTCGGTTATGGTGTAGAGGCGGAACTTGTTCAGAAATTTCTTGAGTTCGTCGGCGCTGCGCTCCTGCTTAACGCGCCACACGGCCTGCGCGAAAGTGTTGGCGCCGCCCCACGAGCATAGCCATATCGGGCGGTCGTCGTCCTCATCGGCAAGGCGGATAAGGAAATCGCTTCCTGGCGAGTTGTTGTCGTCGCCAATCACGCCTATTCCAGCACGCTTGCTGCCCATCATGGCGCGGCTGCGGATATATTCGGCGCTCGGCCAGTAGCCAAGTTCCTGTTGTTTCTGCTCTTCGTCGATACTACTGAAACTCTGTTGGTTAGAGCGTTTCATGAGATTCTGCACATCGGTTTGATAGGCATCGATTACGCGTGTCAGATAAACCGACCACTCCTCGGGATAAGGGTCGCAGTTCCAGCCGATTGAGGTTATAATGGCCTCAATTTCAAAGCGGTCGGCGTATGCAAGCAGCCTCACCGCCGACTCGTTGTCGTCGGGTTCAACCTCGGCTGGGCCAATGTCGGTCATCACCACAATCCGAGGTTTGAGAACTTGCTTCGCGGTTTCAACCTTATTGGAGCACGCGGTGCCGGCAGCCAGCAAAGCCAACGCCGAAAATGCCAAAAGAGTGTGCGTTTTCATCATCTTGTTCCTTTCCATTTGCATTTATATGGCGCAAGTTAGCAATTTTGTGATTGCCAATTAGGATTTCGGAACGAGAAGTTTTAAGATTTGAGAAATGGCTTATTCGGATTTCCGACAACAAAAAACCCTTCCAACAATCTGTTAGAAGGGCTTTTCTTGTACCCGGAGCCGGGGTCGAACCGGCACAGGGGTGAACCTACTGGTGTTTGAGACCAGCGCGTCTACCGATTCCGCCATCCGGGCCTCTTTTGAGCGTGCAAATATAGACAAAATCAATAACCCCGCAAACTTTTTTTGGGAGTACGCCAACCGGGTAGGCAAAGAAGATTTTTGCTGGCTGCAATTTGCAATACCGAGCTCCATAACAATCAAATAATGAACAACTTAACTAACCATGTTTGTTAGGCAAATTTTTCACTGAAGAAAAAAATCACAAATCCCGATTAACTTTCGGCAGGTTTTTGCTACCTATTGGCAGAAACGCACAAAAATGACGCTTCACGAATTTGAAGACATATCGAACCGTATCAGACCGAAACTGCTGACAGTGGCCAGCCGATTCAACAACGCAACGGGCGCCGCCGACGAGGCCGACGACATTGCGCAGGAAACGCTGATGACGCTGTGGCAACTCTCGGAAAAGGGCTACCCAGTGCGCGACGCCGAAGCATTGGCCGTGAAAATCGCCAAAAACACCTGCGTGGCGCACTACCGCAAGGCGAAAATCAGACAGCAGCCAATGACGGGGCTCGATTTTGAAGGCGGAATGGCGGCGTCGGCGATTGTTGACGATGAAGAGAGCGCCCGAATGGCCGAATCGATTATCGGAAGCCTGACGCAAGCGCAGCAGATATGCCTGAAAATGAGAAACGAAGACGGTCTTTCGCTCGACGAGATTGCCGCCGTGACGGGCAAACCCAAGGCAAGCGTGAAGACGACCATTTCGGTGGCGCGCAAACAGATGTTGGAACAATTAAAACGGATGCTATGATTGACATTGATAATAAACAGGAACGTAAAGCGCTGATAGAGTGTTATTTGGAAGCCGACACAACCGTGGCTGAAGAGCGCGCCTTGGCTGAATACTACGCAATGAACCAGCCCGATGCCGACGAAGCAGCCTTCGCCAAACTTGTCCTGATAGGCAACACTGCGCTTAACTCACTGAGCAACAGCGGCGAACGCGAATACGACCGCCTGATTGAAAGCCGCCACCGAATCGGACTGAAACGCACAATGCGTTGGGTGGCAGGCATTGCCGCAGCCGTTGCGGTAGTTGCCATTGTTCGGGCCAGCATTGTGTCGTACATTGACAATCAGTGCACTATAACGCCAATCGAGATAGCCAACACGCTCAATATGATGATGAGTCTGTCGGCTGACGAGATAGAATCGATAACCGCCACACCTTGTGGTAAAAACGTCTTAATCACCGCCAAAATGAAGGACAACAGCTCGAGCACCTACATTCTGACGCGCGACGGCGACGCTCTTACAACCTACTTCGCGTGGCGGAATCAATAGTTTAACCACTAAAATTTAGAAAAATGAGAACACTTTTAATTTTAGGGCTTTGCGCCACAGCGATGGTGGCCAACGCTCAAACGGCAAAAATCGATACTGTGACACGGGTTATGCTTAATGGCACGATGTACAAAAATTTCGATGGCTCGTTGTTGACCAACAAAACCATAGCCAGTTACAATATGGATACCATAACACTCCCAAGTCGGGAAGAATGTTTGGAAA
>Ga0310694_10003177_pt1 | contig 16232 bp, 9 predicted proteins | sample 174DNAGHGhighgp2_FD_203884 | JGI IMG/M metagenome (GOLD analysis project Ga0310694, IMG submission 203884) | Sheep rumen microbial communities from Palmerston North, Manawatu-Wanganui, New Zealand - 1742 DNA GHGhigh gp2 (v2) (version 2) | ecosystem: Host-associated > Mammals > Digestive system >... | reverse complement strand
TACATGCGCGATCTGCTGGTTGATTTCCATCCCCGGGTTTGCTTCAATGAATCTTATAACAAGATTTAGGGCGCCTTCCATCGCCCGCACAGACGAATGTATGTTCTCACCGATGTAGGAGAAGATTTCGTCTGGTATCTTATGCTTCACGTTTCTCGCCTTTGATTTTAGAATTGCCACACGTGTTTCGTATGACGGCGATTCGATCTCTATCACGATTCCTTGCTGGAAGCGTGTTATCAGCCTTTCCTCGAAACTGTTCAGTTTCTTCGGCGGCACATCGCTTGTCATTACTACCTGCTTGCCGTATGTCATCAGGTCGTTGTACGTGTTGAAGAACTCTTCCTGGAACTGCACTTTGCCGCCCACGAACTGCACATCGTCCAGCAGCAGCAGATCGATATGGCGGTATCTCTTCCTGAATGCGTCTATCGCCTTGTTTGAGATTGCGTTGATGTATTCGTTGAGAAACGTCTCGCTTGTTATGTAGCACACGCTCTTCGACGAATCGTGCTTCATCACCTCATGACCGATTGCCTGCATCAAGTGAGTCTTTCCTAAGCCGGTACCTCCCCATATGAAAAATGGGTTGTTGGTGTTTCCGCCTGGCTCCTTCGCGATTGCCTCTGCTATTGCGCACGCAAATGAGTTTGAAGGACCTTTAACGAAATTTTCAAACGTGTAGCTTGGGTTAAGCGGAACAGTAGAGTTGAAAGCCGCCTTCTTGACAAGGATCTTCTGTGTATCGCCAAGAGCCTTGCTTTTTTCCTCCTCACGCTTTTTCTCCTCTGCCTGCTTGGCCTCTTCCGTCACCATGAACTTCACCTTCACGGCTTGTGGAGCACCGGCTTTCACAAGTGCTCTCCGCAAAGGCTCTGAATATATCGATTCATAGTATGTGGCGGCGTAATTGTCAGCCACTCCTATTATGTAGTCGTTGCCTTCAAGAGTGTGTGAAGCAAAAGCTGCAGCATGACGATCCCACTTCTTCGACTCTTCCATTGATGTTAGAGAAGTTTTGTACAGCGCAACCATCAGATCCCACAGGTCTGCGCGTGTCATGTTTTCATCTGTCATTGTCATCTCCTAAAATTCCTTAGGGCACGTATTAAAACAGATTGTGGAATTAAAAACAACAATAAAAAATGCAAACATATTAACAAGTTATCAACAGCAATCTGTTTATAACTTTTGCGGTCTATTGGTCACCTTTATGCTTTCAGGTAATCTGGCAATGAAATGATATTATACCAAACGGTTAAGATAAGCATGTGAAGAGTTGCTGAACAGAGATTTATAGGGCATAATGTAAATGCTATAACCACTTGTTCATAAATAGTTCATAAGTTGCTACATTTTTTGCTTGATTTTGTTTCGCTTTACTGTCAACATCAACGAAACCCTTGAAAAATAAGGGTGAAACGAATGTTCATAAATTTTCATATGACGGATAACAGATGAATGATGAAGCGATAATCATGTTCATAAGTGTGAAACTTTGTCTCATGTTATGCAAAGGCGCAATGATTAGAAAACAGTGGATCACAAAACGGAAATTCAACCTATAGATGAGTCAACTAAATATAGTGATTTCAGCCGCAAATAGCGCAAAGAACACAAAAGCTTTGCGAACTATGCGCTCTTTGCGGATCACCATATTTCATTGCCGGAGCAATAATATGCCTGTGTGTTCGTTGCGCACTTTGCAGTTGAAATATACATGTAAAGCATATTTATCCTGCAATAGTTTTTTAGCGCAGTGGTGCTATGAAGCTGAGTATGCGGAGATTCAATTATGGAAATCCTCTGTTCATATGCCATCTTTCTACGCTGTACTAATGACATCTTTATGAGTGGATTAACCTTCCGCCCGCGCGCTGCGCACAGGAATGTAAACGAGGATAAGTTGTCATGGAACCTTTCAACTTTTCAACCTTTCAACTTATAGGCAAGATATAGGCCGTTAGGCATCTTTCATCCGGCAAATTTTATTTCGTGATGTCCCATCTACCATCAGCTGCTCACTTGTGATATAATTCGCATCTGTGAAAAAGGATATAGAATTGGTCGTAATAGGTGGTGGTCACGCCGGATCCGAAGCAGCGCTGATCGCCGCCCGTATGGGCATATCTACCCTTCTTGTAACCGGCAAAAAAGATGCAATTGCACAGATGCCTTGCAATCCATCCATCGGGGGATTGGCCAAAAGTCATCTCGTATATGAACTGGATGCACTTGGCGGCGAAATGGGATTCAACACCGATCAGACTGCTCTTCAGAAAAAGACGCTCAATACTTCGCGAGGTCCGGCAGTTCGCGCTACACGCGCTCAATGTGACAAGCGTCTCTACACCCAACGAATGCAATGGGTCGTGAAAGCTCAGCCAAATCTTGCCTTGATTGAAGATGCAGTTGTTGATCTTCTTGTGGAGACTTCATCATATCCAGCAATTGCCGGTGTAGTCACGGAGAAACATGGCCAAATCAACGCCAAGACCGTGGTTGTGACCAGCGGAACGGCGTTGCGCGGACGTATTTTCATTGGACATGATATGGAAGAGTCTGGTGGGGATGGGCGTCCAGCTGCAAATCTTCTTTCCAATGCGTTAGAGAGGCTTGGTTTTCAGTTGACACGGCTAAAAACCGGAACACCACCGCGTCTTAAGGCTTCATCATGTGATTTTTCGCTTTGCACAGAGCAAAGAGGCGAAACGCCGCCGCCATTGTTCAGTTTGCGCAGTAGATGTTCCACGTGGAACAATGCAGAAAACCAGTTGCAAGGCAAGCTTAATTGTCTCGCGCAAAGTTCATTAAGTGATGCTGAAGAAAAGATTGCGCTTGAGGTGCGAGCAACGCGCAAGGGATGTCCTGAAGTTTCAGAGGTTGCGTCGGTTTTAGGGTGTGGACAGAAGCCTGAAACCATCGGCGATTGCCAAGATTGTTCCACGTGGAACAATCATGGATTCGTGCAAAAACCGTATTGCTGCAATGCATGGAAAATCCCAAATATCTCCTGCTGGATGACCCATACGACCCCAAAAACGCATGAGATAATCCGCTCGCATCTTGCCGATTCCGCTCTATATGGTGGCTCCATCAAGGGTACAGGTGTGCGGTATTGTCCATCAATCGAGGATAAAATCGTCCGTTTCAAGGATGCCGATCAACATCATGTGATGCTTGAACCGGAAGATATTGATGGGAAAGTCATCTACCCAAATGGCCTTTCATGCTCTCTTCCGCGCGATGTGCAGGAAAGAATGGTCCATTCTGTTCCAGGCCTTGAACATGCCGAGTTTCTCAAATATGCCTATGCAATCGAATACGATGGCATAGATGCGCGTGAACTGAAGCACACGCTTGAATCAAAACGCATTGCCGGCCTTTTCTTTGCCGGACAGGTCAATGGCACAACTGGCTACGAAGAGGCTGCTGCACAGGGAATCATTGCAGGCATAAACGCCGCTTTCATGGTTCGGGGTGAGAAACCTCTCGTGTTGAGCCGTCAAGATGCTTACATCGGTGTGATGATTGACGATCTTGTCACCAAAGGCACTGATGAACCTTATCGCATGTTTACGTCACGCGCCGAACGCCGCCTGATATTGCGGCAAGACAATGCCCGGTATCGGTTGATGAGCGCTGCCGACCGTATAGGCGTTTTGCCGTCCGCAATCCGTGACGAGACTCACCGCTTTGCCGATCTGGTTGCGGAACACTTGCATAATCGCCATCTTCCCGACGATTTGCCGCCGCCTGTTGTCGAACAGATAAGCATCGCCCGTCAGTATGAAGGATACATCCATCAGGAGGAAGTGGCGGCGGAACGTGCGAAGAAGGACGAGAATACGAAGATTCCCGTTTGGCTTGACTACGATAGATGCCCAGCAGTCCGCTTCGAGAGTCGGGAGAAACTCAAGAAGTGGCGTCCAGAAACGCTGGCGCAGGCTTCGCGCATTCCTGGCGTCAATCCTGCCGATATCGCTGTACTTGCTGTAATAATCCATCGCGGACATCATTGATAGGGGAATACAATCAGGTATCTGCACAACGTGGACGCATCTTGTCCTGTCCGAAAAAACACAGCAATCCAATATGGTCGCGACAAATGTGCAATCCTAACCTGCGCAAATAAGCACGGGTAGCATCCGCGCAATTGCGTACGGGAAAATGTAAATGAGAACAACATGATTATTGTCTGCAAACGGCAATTGACGAATGTTCACAAATCTCCAATACAATTTTAGGAGGATGTTTATCCACCGCATTTATTGCTCCGGCAATGAAATATGATGAGCCGCAAAGGCATAGTTCGCAAAGCGTTGCGATCTTTGCGGCTCTAAATCACTATATTTGGTTGCCGCATCCATAGAAGGGGAGAGCGAATAATGCCCCGTGAGCCTCAACCATGTGGAATATTCATTGGCGTCAAATTATGAACAATGTGACTTGTTAACATACGAAACTATAGGAAAGGTTTCAAATGTCAATTTAAGTTATCGGACTTATACACAATGAGTAATTGAACCAAAATTTCCCTTTTGTTTCCCCACAACATGTTATACCTCAATGTTATACCTCACGTAGAGCTGCAGAACCGTCCCTTGAGTGTGGACTCGTTCTGATAGGTAATGTCAACTTTAAGCGGGGACTTGACACAAGAAGGGTATTACTCAACTGCGATTTTTAGGATAAACGCTCATGTAATGATGGTTATCGCGAAATTCCGTATCATATTTCTGTCACATCTCTGCCGCAAAATGGTGACACAAATGTGATACGGAATTTCGCGATAAGATGCCGGAATTTTGAGTGTGTCGCAAATAATATGCATTATCATGCTTGAGGCTCAAAAAATTTTTCATGTATCGGAATAATGCAACGAGGCTAACAGTTGGTCTCTTTGGTGTTTGTTGTGCAAGGTGATTGCGGCAATGCAAAGAGGCGGTCTGCCGCCTCTTTTGTGCCTGTGAAGCAAGGTGTTTGCTACCCCTGGGGATAAGGTGGGTTTTATCCCTGGGGGTAAGGGCGTTTTATCCCTGGGGGTAAGAGGCTTGTACTCCCAGGGGTAAGAGGCTTGTATTCCTAGGGGTAAGAGGCCCTTATCCCCGGGGGTAGCAAAGCCTCATACCCTAGGGGGGCACAAAGGAGCCTGACCTCACTGTGTCAGCCCATACACCTCATTGGAGATATGAACAGAGTTATCTGCAGCGTTGTGAACAGTGTTATCAACAGTGGCACTGTAGGGTAAACTAATTGGAGTAGGTTGTCGATAATCCTGTTCACAATACTGTTGATATTGTTCATAACAAACAACCCCCGCTGCTGGGCGGGGGTTGCTGTCAATTCGAGTTTTCGCTTCGCTATTACGCCTTGCAGTGGCGCTTGCGGAGTTTCGCGGACGTGTTCTTGATACCGTCGATCATGTCTTGGATATTCTGATCGGTAAGCCGCGGATGCATTGGGATGTTGAACTCGCGGTTGTAGAAGAACTCGTTTGCGCGCGGGCACTGATCTGGATCATAGCCCATGCGCTTCAGACCCGTGAAGTGGTAGGTCGGCTGGTAGTGAAGGATGCCCTGCACACCCTCTTCCTGGTAAAGCACCTGCATGAACTCGTCACGCGATCCGCCCAGTTCCTTCTCGTTCACGCAGACCGTGTAGAGGTGGAAGCTGTGGTAGCAGTTCGGATCTTCGTACACCGGCTCAACGCCCGGGACATCCTGAAGGCCGGCGGTGATCTTGTGGGCGATTTCGCGGCGCTTGTTTACGAGCATATCGAGCTTGTCGAGCTGGCAGCAGCCGACCGCCGCCTGTATCTCGTTCATGCGATAGTTGGATCCCCAATGTCCGTTCCACGGAATCACGTCGAAATGCGCCGGCATCCAGTACTGAATCGGATCTGTACGGCGCTTGACGATCTTGCCGAACGTCCAGACGGGGTCGTTCTTGTCGGCGAGCTGGTCGTTCCAGGTCTGCGGCATGTTGCTCATGCAGCGGAGGTTCTGGATTCCTTTGGCGTACTCGTCGTTGTTCGTTGTGATCATGCCGCCTTCGCCGCAGGTGGTGATGTTCTTGAGCGAGTGGAACGAGAACGCGCCGCAGTCGCCGATGGAGCCCGCCTTGCGCCCCTTGTAGCTGGACCCCGTCGCGTGTGCGCAGTCCTCGAGAACCTTGAGGTTGTGCTTCTTCGCGATCTCCATGATCGGATCCATGTCAACCATCTGGCCGGCGTAGTGAACCACATAGATGGCCTTCGTCTTCGGCGTGATCTTGCGCTCGACGTCGTTGGGGTCGATGTTGAACGTGCGCGGATCAATGTCCGCAAACACCGGAACGCCGCCCTCCTTGAGGATGACGAGCGAGGTCGCGACGAACGTGTTCGGCGTGACGATCACCTCGTCGCCCGGCTTGATGTCGAAGAGCTGGGTGACCACATGCATCGACGTGGTGCAGCTCGTCGCCGCGAACGCATACTTCGTGCCGGACATCTTCGCAAACTTGTCCTGGAACTCGATCGTCTTCGGCCCCATCGTGAGCGAGTCCTGCGCCATCGCGTCCAGCGCGGCCTTGCGCTCGGCCTCGTCGTAGATCGAACCCATGAAGGAGTAGGCGACTTTCAGCTTCACGCCGTCGTTTGTCGCATAGCTGGAGGTGATTCCGCCTTCGGTCTCACCGCCGGTGTAGTGGTCGTCCTTGATTGCCATTGTTTGGTTCCTTTCGGTTGTTGATGAAAAAAGATGCCGCCATTATAGCACATTTCGGAGCAGGATGATAGCCCTTAAATTTTCCGGCAATGTGTCAGAAACATATCTTGGCGTTGCCTATACTGTCAGAAGGAGTTTACAAACAATGGATGTTCAGAAAGTGATGGTGACCGTAATGATGATGGCGGAGTGCGTAATGCTTTCCGCTTCGGCGCAGACCCGCGAGCAGCGTATCAAGGCGAACGAATACAAGTGCAGCTTTTCAGGGCGGTGCGTGGCTTCGAAAGGTGGAGACAGGCACACATCCGATTATGGCATATTTGGATATTCAAAGTCGAAATCCAAGGGGCTGGACTGCTTCTATTCGCTTCGCCTCAATTCAAAGACGCAGGAAGTATTCACCATTGAAACGGTTTTCATGGCCAAGCAGAACAAAAAGACCTTCCCGTTCGCAAAGAGCGAGATTGAGGTGACGTTGAGAAGGGGATTCACCACAAACATCGTTGTGACAAGCCCAGAACTCACGTTGACGAAGCGGAAGATCATGAACGGATCGGGCCAGGCCACATGCTGTCCCGGTTCGAGGTTCTACACCTATACGTACAGCAAGGAAGGAGCTGCGGTTGTTGGTGCCATAGGTCGGCTGAAGAAGGATGGAGTAATCATCAAGACGTACTACTCAATGGCACCATGGGAGAAGATGTCTTGGCAACCGTCGATAGATTTAGTCGAATTGCTTGAGCCGAGTTCGGAGTGCGCCAGGTTCTTTGGGGAAAACCCAACGTGCAGCTCGCGCCGGCCTATAAAATGCGCTTCAGCTTCTCAACGGTGATTGGCTTCAGAACAATTCCCGTGAAGCCAGCCTCATCATACTGCTTCAGCATCTCCACATCCGCAGTCACCACATGAACCGACAGCGACGATAGCCGTACATCGGCGCGTATCGCCTTGACAAGTCCAGCGCCGTCTAGTTCCGGCATCCACATATCGGTGAGCACCAGATCGAATGTCGGCGCATCTGGCGCGGTAAGGATATCCAGCGCCTTTTTCCCATCCGCCGCCATGACGATGTCAAACGAACCTAACTTCGAAAGCATCGCTTTGAGAACCATCAGATTCATTTTCTGGTCATCGACGATCAGGACGCGCCGCTTCTCGGCAGACGGAGCCGGCGAGGCGACATCTGGCTGCTCCACCTTTGGTCGGGCGGCGTCGACGATGCTGCCGCCGCCCGGCGCGTTCGGCGAACGCGCCTTATCGACCGGTGCGATGTTCTGCTCGATTTCACGTACATCCGCCTCGATGTGCTCCGCCGCTTCCTGCACGATTTCGTTTTCGACCATCTTCGATTCCGCCGACGGCACCACGTCGCTGACCTTCACGTTCGGGATCGTCACGCTGAAGGTCGATCCTTTCCCAAGAACGGATTTCATCGTCAACTCGCCACCCATCGCGACCGCAAGCTGGCGGCAGATCGACAGGCCAAGCCCCGTTCCGCCATGGCGCGACGCCGTCGAGCGCACCTGCACGTACGGCTGAGAGATTCGCTTCAGGTCATCTTCGCCTATGCCGATGCCGGTATCCTCCACCTCAATGCGGAAAACGCCCTGCTCCAACTTGATGGCATCCGCCTCAAACGACGCCCGCACTTCGATGAAGCCAGACTTCGTGAACTTCGTCGCATTCCCCACGAAGTTAAACAGCATCTGGCGAATGCGATGAGGGTCAACCATCAAGACCGGAATCTCCCCGATCTTGCAGCGAATCTCCAGCTCCGCCTTTTTGTTCGCAATGCGGAACGACTCCACGATCTCGTTCAGCAGATGCTTGCAGTCCGTCGGTTCAGGATTGATCTCCATGCGGCCGGACTCAAGCTTCGAGAAGTCAAGCACGTCATTGATCAGGCACAGAAGCGTCTTGCCGCTCACGAGGATCGAATCGATGGCCTGATTGCGCTCGCCATCCGTCTTGAAGCCCATCTTCAGCATCTGCGAGAATCCGATGATGGCGTTCAGCGGCGTGCGGATGTCATGGCTAACCGTCGAGAAGAAGTAGCTTTTAGATCTGCTTGCGCTTTCCTCCGCCTTGAGCTTTGCAAGGACAAGCGCCTTCTCCCGTTTGCGGAGAATCGAGAAGAGGCTTAGCATGATCATCAGGGACGACACCAGCAGGCACAGCTCAATGATGGAATTCCGCAGCATGTCGTACTTCACGTATCCGATCATCTTCGCAAGCGATTCCATTGTCACCATCTTGCCCATGAGCCGTTCGTAGGAATCCTCCGCCGCATCGCACACCGCCAGGCGGAGCCACATCAGCGACGCAAAGAAGATCACCACCAGCACGCTGACCCACACAACCGTCGAATGCCCGAACTTCCCTTTGACATCCTTGCGGAACACGTGCCTGTAGAGCAGGAATCCAAGGATGCACCAGATGGCCAGCAACAGGTACGACTCCGCCGAGAGCGTGCTTCCGGAGATGTAGTTTGGCACCAGCATCAGAAAGCAGAACACAATCGACATCACGATTCCCAGCAAAGCTGCGGCTTTTGCGGTGAGCTTGCCGACCACCCCACTCCTATCCGTGACGGTGAATGCCGCCGCAGATGTGTAGCCATAGGCTACTGCGGCGCCAAGGTTTGAGACGTCAACCGGCCATCCCGTGACCGTGCGGCCGAAGAACGGAATCGCACACGAGGCGCACATTACGAAAATGATTGCGTTCACGGGCGTACCATCCTTGTTGATGTTCGCAAACCGGCTCGGCAGTATTCCTTTCTGCGCCATTGCGTACATCAGGCGGCTCGTGGCAATGAATGTGCCAAAAATTCCGGTAAGCTGACCGGCAAGCATCATGCCGCCGACCAGCGCCAAGCCAACAGGGCCGAGCGCCTTGCGCACCGCCGCGAACACAGGCATTGCGTCTATCCCGCTGAGGTTGGGAAGCGCGGCGATGTAGTCCGCCCACGTCGCATAGCCGTCCGGACGCGACAGCACGGGCAGCAGCGCGAGAAGCAGATAGACCAATGCGGAGATGATTATGGCCGCCAGCATCAGGCCAAACATGCGCTTTACGGGGAAGTGGATTTCGCCAGACGAGTTGACCACCGCCTCAAAACCCACGAACGCCCACGGCATCATGGCGAAGATGCGGATGATCTGCATCATGCAGTTTCCTTCCCCTGCAAACGCCGGTGCCATTGCGGAGATGCCGCCTTCATGCTTCCAGAGTGCTGCGCAGAAGCATATTGCCACGCCCGCAACGATTACGCCGGCAAGCAGGGTGTGAAGTCCTACGGCCAGACGTTTGCGGAAGATGCATATGCTTCCTGCAAACACGATTGCGACCATACACAGCAGCACCTCGCCGAAATACACGTCGAACCCCGCCATCGTATAGTGGAATCCGAACTGGAACGCTGCCCCAAACAAATATCGGGCCAGAAGGACAAGCGCGGTGGCGTTCGCCCACAGGATCGCCACATAGGTCAGGATCAGGAACCATGACAGCAGAAAGCCGTGGTCTGCGCCGAACGCCTTGACCGCAAACGCGAAAGCGCCGCCCGGTCCCCGTACGCGGATGACCATACGGTGGTAGTTCAGGGCGAACACCGACATCGCCGCCACTCCAATCAGCATGGCGATGATTGTCCCCACCGGACCTGCGCCCGGAAGGAACGTCGTGCCGGGCATCACGAAAGCGCCCCACCCTACGGCATAGCCAAACGAAAGCGCAATCACCGCCAACGGCGACAGATACGCGCCGAGACCAGATTTACGATCCTTGCAACCACTCGATTCTTCCATGCAGACCTTCTGCTACCAAGCAATTTCCTCGGCCTTGAAAACCGGACCGTTCACGCAACAGCGGGCGTTCCACACTTCGCCGTTGGGCTTTTTGAGTTTCTGGATGCAGGCAAAGCACGCGCCTACGCCACAGATCATGTGGCGATCCATCGAAATCCAACCCTTTGAACCTGTTCCCACGGCGCGCTGCGAAACGGCCTTAAGCAGTCCGTCCGGTCCGCACGTAAAGAACTCGAACCGCTTCCCCGCTTCACGCAGAGAGATGAGTGCATCATCCAGCGGCTCGGTGACGAATCCCGTCACCCCGTCGGAGCCATCGTTCGTCGCCGTGCGTACGTCAATGCCAAGCGCACGGAAACGGTCAAGCTCCAGCAGATCGGCTTTTGTGCGTCCACCAACGAACAGAACAGGCTTCTCGGCGACGCCCTGCGCCAGCAAACGCCTGGCGAGGAAATAGAGCGGCGCCACGCCATATCCGCCGCCGATCAGAAGCGGGACGCCGTCGCACTTCACGGGAAAGCCGTAGCCGAGCGGCCCCATCACCTCAATCTCCGCGCCGACAGGCTCCTTCGCCAGCGCCTTCGTGCCGCGCCCGACAATCTTGTAGAGCACCGTCAACCTGCCCGTCTCTGCATCGGCATCGAAGATGGAGAACGGGCGGCGAAGCGCCGACGCCTCAAGCCAAGGCACCTTCACGTGCACAAACTGCCCCGGCGTTGCTGCGGCCGCGATCTGCGGCGCGTCCAGCACCATCATCCGATAGGTGGGCGCCGTATCCTCATGCGAAGCAATCCTGCATTTTTCGTTTGCTGCCATTAATCTTCACTCCTTGCCTTTAGCATAGCGAATCTCATTAAGGCGTGTATTATATCATGTTTTCCTGTTATTCCAAGCGTTGCGGTCCATGGTGAGTTTTTTTGTTTTTTTGCTTGCGTACGCGCGCGCGATATAATATAATGCGCGATATGTTTTCAAAATTCAAAGGTCTTTTCTCTGCCGATATCGGTATCGATCTCGGCACGGCGAATTCTCTTGTGTTCATGAAGGACAAAGGTATCGTGCTTCGTGAACCTTCTGTCGTCGCAATCGAGGAAGGCTCCAAGCACGTCCTCGCTGTCGGCGCAGAGGCCAAGCGCATGCTCGGCCGTACGCCGGCGAACATCGTCGCGATCCGTCCAATGAAGTCGGGCGTGATTGCCGATTTCGACATCACCGAGGCGATGTTGAAGTATTTCATCGAAAAGGTTGCCCCGAACCGGCTCAAGGCCAAGTATTTCAGGCCGCGCGTGGTGATAGCTGTTCCGAGCGGAATCACCGAGGTGGAGAAGCGCGCAATTGAAGATGCAGGCCGCGCGGCTGGCGCAGGCGAGGTTTTTCTGGTGGAAGAGCCAATGGCTGCCGCTATCGGCGCAGGGCTGCCGGTATCTGAACCGGCCGGCTCCATGATTGTCGATATCGGTGGCGGCACTTGCGAAGTGGCCATCATCTCGCTCGCGGGAATCGTGCATTCACGATCCGTGCGCGTGGCGGGCGATGCCATGGACGAGTGCATCAAGCGGCACATGCAGCGCGTCTATAACCTTCTGATTGGCGAGCGCACTGCAGAGGAGATTAAAATGGAAATCGGCAGTGCGTTCCCCACTGGAGACGAGAAAACCATGGAGGTTCGCGGCCGGGATATCGTGGCGGGATTGCCAAAGACAATGACAATCACCTCCGAGGAAATTCGAGATGCACTTCAGGAGCCGGTGGCCGCAATCGTGGACGCCGTGCGCGTAACCCTTGGCAACTGCGAGCCGGAGCTCGCCGCTGATCTCGTGGATCGCGGCATCGTTCTCTCCGGCGGCAGTTCGCAGCTGCGTGGGCTGGATCGGCTCCTCTCTCAGCAGACTGGACTTCCGGTGATGCTTGCAGATGACCCCCTTTCGGCTGTGGCCGAAGGTGCTGGTGCGGTGCTGACAGAACTTGACTTCCTCGCGAGGAACAAGAAGCATTGATCTTAGGGCGATCCTTCCGGCTGGGAAGGATTTGGACAAAAAATCTGGCATAGTGCTTTGTGCATGCGCGCTCGCGGGCGCGGCGGTTGCTCTTTGGATCGCTGGCGGATTTGCCGTTGCCTCGGAAGCGGTATATCCGCTTGAGAAATCCGCGACCTGGTTCCAGCGAAACGTAACCTGCCGGATACGCACGCTCTGGCGGAGGCAGAACTACGGATTCGAGAATGCACAGCTGCGTCGCGAGAACGCCTTGCTGCGCATGGCTCTTCAGGATGCAGAACGGCTTGCCGCAGCAGCCCGACGACCGTCAGACGAACAAGTCATGCCGGGCGCATCGTGGATTCCCGCCCCAGTGCTGTCCCGTGGCGGATCGACCGGGGCGAAGAACTTTCTGCGCGTTGGCAAAGGCTCTTCAAGCGGCGTAGTGAAAGGCGCTCCGGTTGCGGTGCCTGATGGCCTTGTGGGCATTGTCTCGGAAGTTTCGCTCCACACCTGCACGGTTCTGCTGATTTCAGATCCGTCGGTAAAGGTTTCGTGCGAACTTGAGATGGGTGATCCTGCGCTGGGGGGCGTATATGGCATTGTTTCCGGAACGGGCGCAAGAACGGCGGCGCGCACGGAGACCACGGTTCTTTACGTGGTCAATCCGCTGCGCATCGGCCATCTCAAGAACGGCTTTGAACCTGCACCTCGCACGCGGGTGGTCACATCGGGAATGGGCGGCGTATTCCCCAAAGGTATCGTAGTCGGCTATCTCATCTCCAGCGCACGTGAGGATGAGACGCGGTTGGAGCAGGAAAGCGACGTGGCTCCTGCCGTGGATTTCCCGTCGCTGGAGGAGGTTTTCATACACCGTGAAAGCTAACCTCGCAAGAATATGCGCCGTCATCCTTGGGCTTGTGGCCTGTGCCGCCGTTCAGGATCTCTCGCCATCAATATTTGGTGCAAAGCCGCCAGTCCTCCTTGTGTTCAGCTGCTTCACCGGCATTCCGGCGGCGATATGCGCAGGACTGTTCGCCGATGCGTTAGGCGGCCTGCCGTTTGGATGCTCTGCGGTTTTCTGCGCTGTGGCGTCGCTGTGTTCCCGACTTTCACGATCGGCGTCGATAGGCATTGCGATTGCCGCCGCCGCCATCTATCAGCTTTGGGTCGCGCTCTGGAGCGGCAGCGACGGAACCGTGCACTCGCTCGTGAGTGCGATAGTGGCCGCCGCAGTCCTTTCACCGATAATGCTTTACGTGATTCAGCTTGCGCGACGCCGCATAGGGATTGATCTCAAAAAGGGGGAGATGTCATCGTGAAAGTCTCCTCGTGGTCCATATTCGCGCTGGCGGTGCTCTTCACGCTTGGCTTTGCCGAGCTGGCGCGCTCACTCCATCGCGTACAGGTTGTGGATGTGGCCGAGTTCAAGCAGAACCTTGCTCTGCAGGCTACGCGGCGAATGCGCAAGCCTGGCATTCGCGGGCGCATACTCGATTCAAAGGGTGGGGTGCTCGCTGAATCGCGCGCGCGCCGTGACATCGTCTGCGACATATCGGCGTTTCTGGCGAACGGCGGAATCTCAAACACAATCATGGCCGTAGATCGTGAAATCGCGCGCCTCGCCGACGCGCTCGGATACGACCGCCCGGCATCAATCACCACGCAGCGGATAGCCCGGCACATCCGCACTTCAAGCGCGGTGCCGCTCTGCGTATGGCGAGACCTTGACGAAAGCATTCTCGCCCGCTTTGCCGAACGTGCCTCGCAATTCCCCGGCTTTTCCGTGGAGGCCCACGCCGAACGCATATATCCGCGAGGCTCCTTTGCCGCACATGTCGTTGGCTACACCGGACGCGACCGCACCGCGACCGACGCTGATGATGCGCGGCTGCTCGCCTACGAACTTGAAATGAAGGGGCGCGCTGGCGTGGAGGCGTTCTATGACGAATATCTCGCTGGCGTTGCGGGCTCAGTGAGGATACCGGTGGATGCTCGAGGCTTCAAACCGCACGGAGCTGCTCGCGACAGCATCGCACTTGGCGAAATCGCCGAACGTGAAGCGCAGCATGGCCTCGACCTGACACTGACGATTGATCCCGACATACAGTATGCGGCAGAACGCCAGCTCGCCGAGGTGCGTGGCGCATGCGTTGTGATTGATCCGCGCGACGGCGCAGTGCTGGCACTCGCCTCATCCCCAGCTTACAATCCCAACGACTTCGTGCCGTTTGTTTCCGCCGCACGCTACAAGGAGCTATCCGAGAATCCAGGTCGCCCTCTTCTCAATCGCGCCACGGCCGGGCTTTATGCGCCAGGCTCCACATTCAAGCCCGTCACTGCAATTGCCGCGCTTCAAACTGGGATTAACCCGGAAGATGAATACATCTGCAATGGCGTCTATAAATTCGGCGACATGCGTTTGCATTGCTGGAACAGGTGGGGGCAGGGCCCGATGAACATGCGCCGCGCGCTTGAACAGTCTTGCAATCCCTATTTCGCGCGGCTTGGCTATCTCATTGGCACAAACTCCCTGTTCAAAGCTGCCCGAGAGTTTGGCTTTGAGGCAAAGACTGGCATAGACTATGCGCCTGAATTTGCAGGATCCCTAGTTACGCCTCCTTTCTATCCTGGACTTGCGTGCCAATCGGCAATCGGGCAGGGGCGCCTTCAAGTAACACCGCTGCAGATGGCCGTTGAATGCGCCGCCCTTGCGAACGGCGGCAAGGTGTTCGCGCCGTACCTAAAGAAGCGTACCGATGACTCTCCTCCGCCAGAACCTGTACGAACGATAAACTGCCGTCCGGAAGACATTGAACTTGTCCGGCAGGGAATGCGTGACGTTGTGGAGGGTGAACATGGCACGGGCAAGGCCATTGGCGGCCTTAAGGTGTCCTGCGCCGGCAAGACGGGCACCGCACAGATCGGCGGCGGCGAAAAGGATACATGGATCATAGCGTTTGCGCCATACGACACCCCGACAATCGCCGTTGCCATGGTGGTGGAGAAAGGCGTGTCTGGCGGCAAGACGGTTGCGCCGCGTGTCCATGCCATTCTTGCGTCAATCTTTGGGGAGGCTGATGAATGAACCGGGAAGGTGAAAGATTGAAATGCTGAAGCAGCTCCTAAAGTTCAATTGGCTTTCGTTCATGTCAATGGTAGCGCTGGTTGCCATTGGAGTGGTCTTCATCAAGTCTGCAGGCGAGGCGCGCAACATTGCGGCCTTGCATGACGCCTGGCGACTTCATGCGGCAACCGCACTTTTCGGACTGATCATATATTTTACGCTTTCCTTCATCGACTACCGCAAGATTCTCGACATTTGCTCTACGCCATACTTCATCATATCGCTGATTCTTCTGGTTGCAGTGCTTGCATTCGGCGCCAAGATCTATGGCGGCAAGCGCTGGCTCCTTTTCTTCCAGCCGAGTGAAGTGGCGAAGCCAGCCGTCATTTTCATGATTGCAAAGGTGTTTGGCCGCGCAGACAGGCCGACACATGGTTTTTTCGATCTTCTGTATGGACTTGGCATACTTGCCCTGCCCGCTTTTCTCATCCTTGCCGAGCCCGACTTGGGAACCGCCCTTGTCCTTGTTCCGTCCGTGCTCGTAATGCTGCTTTGTGCAAGAGTGTGCATTCGTGTGCTGATGCCGTTCCTGCTCACATGCATTCTGATCGCTGGATGCATGATAGGAGCTGTCCATGTGGCGGAGACGACGGCCAATCCTGAACTTAAAGCG
>Ga0310694_10003176_pt1 | contig 16234 bp, 7 predicted proteins | sample 174DNAGHGhighgp2_FD_203884 | JGI IMG/M metagenome (GOLD analysis project Ga0310694, IMG submission 203884) | Sheep rumen microbial communities from Palmerston North, Manawatu-Wanganui, New Zealand - 1742 DNA GHGhigh gp2 (v2) (version 2) | ecosystem: Host-associated > Mammals > Digestive system >... | reverse complement strand
GTGAGCCTGCCATGCTACCTCTACGATGAAACGAACAGCCATGCGGGTGTCTTTGTTAGCACCGCAGAAAGCGTCCACTACGTACAGGTTCTTGCCGCTCAGCTCCTTGATAGCGAGCTCTTTTACTTTCGCCCAAACGTCCTCAGACATCGGGTGGTTGTCGTTCTTGTAACCCTCGGTGGTCCACCAAACGGTGTCCTTCGAGTTAGCGTCCATGACGATGTATTTGTCTTTCGGCGAACGGCCGGTGTAGATACCGGTCATAACGTTCACAGCGTTCAGCTCAGTGTTCTGACCCTTAGCATAACCGGTCAACTCCGGCTTGGTCTCCTCCGCGAACAGATACTCGTAGGACGGGTTGTGTGCGATAACGGTCGCACCCTTGATACCATACTTGGTAAGATCTAATTCTTTCATTTTACGTAAAATATTTATTGTTTAAATTGTTCGTTATTAAACCGGCTACAAAGGTACTGCTTTTTTTTTGAATATGCAAATATTATGCGCATTTTTTAATAATTTTTATTAAAAATGTGCGTTTAGAACCATTTGTCCTAAATTACCACACGGGTTAATCACGAGGTAATCACCTATGCAATACCAGGTAAACACCTATGCAACAATGTTCTATTTTGCGAACTCATTAAAAACATAGCACAAGTCTACGTAAAATAATTGTCAAAAATCTTGCGTATGTCAAAAAAAAGCAGTAATTTTGCAGGCGTAATTGATTTATAGAAAATGGGGTTGTTAGCGATTTTATTGGCGGTCTCTCTGCAGTTGAGTGAGGTGACGGTGAGCGGAGAGCGGTTAGCGGTGAGCGGAAGCGATTACCGATTGGTGGCGACGATGACGGCGGAGGATATACAAGTGCTTCCGGTGAAGACGGTGGCGGATCTGCTGCAATACATCCCGGGTATCGACGTGCGGCAGCGCGGCGCGAGCGGCGTACAGATGGATCCGTCGATACGCGGCGGTTCCGCCAAGCAGGTGAAGATATTGCTGAACGGGATCGACATGACCGACCCGCAGACGGAGCATTACTCGATGGATATCCCGATCGACGCGCTGATGATCGAGCGGATAGAGGTGCTGCAAGGTACGAACTACGCCATCGATGCGTTCTCGGGGGCGATCAATATTGTTACCAAGAGTACAGACCGTTACACTGACAGAGTACAGAATACAGAGGTTACGGGACAGATGACGGCGGGAGAGTACGGATTGGTGAATCCGGCAATAAAGGTTAAAAGGTTAGGGGTTAGAGGTTTAGAGATTAGCGGAGCGGCATCGTATAACCGGTCGGACGGATACGCAGAGAACACGGATTATCAGATCGCGAACGCCTTCGTACAGGCGGGATATAAAGGGCTGGACCTGCAAGCGGGTGCACAATTCAAAGACGCAGGAGCGAACTGCTTCTACACCACGAAATATCCGAATCAGTTCGACGCCACGCGTACGGCATTTGCATCCGCCGCCTATGCGCATCATTGGCAGAGCGGATGGGCCCTTCACGCGAACGCGTATTACCGCGCGCATTACGATCGATATGAGTTATTCCGCGGTACGCCGCTGAACTATCACTGGACCCATACCTCGGGTGCGCATGCGGAAGGCAGTTGGTCAAACGAATGGTCAAAGACGACGGCGGGGTTGGAGCTGCGGGACGAATATATCCGATCGACGAACATGGGGGTTCATAACCGCGTGCAGGTACGTTATTTCGCGGAGCAGCGGTTCTACTGGTGCGGACTGAGTGCCGCCATCGGTGGTGCCGGCGTATGGAACTCGCAGTTCGGTCATGACTGGTCGGTAGGCGCGAACATAGGGTATGAACCGATCCGGGGTCTGCACCTGTTTGCAAACGTGAACCGGGCGATCCGCGTTCCGACCTTCACGGATCTCTATTACCATTCCGCCACGCAGCAGTCGGACCCCTTGACCAAGCCGGAGAAAGCGCTGCAAGTGGAACTATCGGCCCAACTGAACAGAGGGCATTGGTACGCGTCCGTGGCGGGTTATTACCGATGGGGAAGAGATATCATCGATTGGATCAAGGAGCCCGATCCGGCGGTGGTGATATGGCGATGCACGAATAACTCGCGCGTGAACGCGGCGGGCGTGGAAGCGACGATAGGCATACAGGGATATGAATGGCTCCGACGGGTGGAAGTGAGTTATGCATTCTGCGACGTAGCCGCCGACGCCGGAGGGATGATGTCGCTCTACGTGCTCGATTATCTGCGGCATAAAGCGAGTGTGCGCATCGAGCACAAGATATACAGGGGTTTCGGTGCGTCATGGGCCTTATCGTTCCGCCAGCGGGAAGGCGAATACACCTCGCTGGAAGGCAAGGTGGAACGATACGAACCGGTATGGTTGCTGGACGGCAGCGTGTATTGGCGGAATGAGTTTCTGAAAGTGAGTGTCGATGCCCGGAATATGGCAAATCAACGCTATTATGATTTCTCCGGCGTGGTGCAACCGCGTCATTGGGTGAGCGCCACCGTGCAGTTCAATCTATCTACGCTTCGCCGGTGAAGCGGTTCTGCTTTCCATAGACGACGAGTCGGTCGAGCGCCACAAGGACAGCCGGGACGAGGGTGAGGGTGAGCACGACGGCCATGAACGCACCGACGGCCAGACAGCCGACGATATTGCTGATCATCAGATCATCGACGAAGAGCGCCATCGCACCCGGACCGATGACCATGATAAGACCGGAGGTGAGGATCGTTCGTATCGAGCCTCTATAGGCTGCGCAGACGGCATCGACGGGCAGCATAGTCTTACGACTCTCGCGATAGTAGTTCGCGAAGAGGATTCCATAATCGATAGTAGCACCCATGAGGATCGCCTGCACGATGAGGTAGGCGAGATAGAGCATTGCGCCCGAGACGAGGCCGGCTACCACCACATTGACATAGACGGCCGTCATGACCGCCAGGATAAGGATCGTAGGCACGATGACGGAGCGGAAAGTGAGGGCGACGATGAGGAAAATAGCAGCGATAGTGAGCAGCGTGACCATATTCATCTCATGATCGAAGCCGCCGCGCATCTCGGCGTACATCACCGATTCGCCTACGTAATAATGCTCATGCGGCATGCGCACGTCCGCCAGCGTGGTGAGCGTATCGACGAAGTCATAGGTCTGCTGCGACTCCGCCGGTAGGGACGAGAGGATGACGAGCAGCGAATGATCGTCCTTACGCAGTTGACCGAGTCCGTCTTTCATCTGCACTTTGACTTCCGCCGCCTTTGCACCGGCGCTATCGGGCAGCATGGACGCCAGACGCGGATCATTGATGAGCGTATCGCAAGCGAAGATAAGGAGCGGTTCGAAGCCCATACGGAGCGTATCGCAACGACTGTTAACCGAGCCGTAGAAATCATAGAGGAGCGACATCTGGTCCGCCGTGACAGGCTCGGAATGGACATTCGAGAGTTTCATGAGACGCGCCAGTTTAGCCGCCATCTGTTCAGGCGTATAGGTATGTCCGCCGAAGACGAGTTCGGTGAACAATTCCGCCTGCAGATCTGCCCGAGACGGTCCTTTATGCTTAGGCGCGGGTTCTTCTTTCTTTGGCGCCGAAGCGGCGGCACGGGTGGTATCCGTACTATGGAGGGTGCGCTGCATCTCCACCACGGCACTCATGATCGCCACCGCGTCCAGTTCGGACGGCTGTTTGGCGACAGGCGTCTCTTTCTTAGGCGGATTAGCGATGGCGAGCAGTTCATCGTCGGTCAGATTATCGATACCGAAGGCGCGCAAGAGGATATTCAGATCCGAGGGTGTGAGGGACGCATTGCGGTCGGCGAGGTCCATGAGGTACGCACGCTGAGTGAGCAGCGTACGCTGTTCCTCGGAGATCATACCGGCCAGGCCCTTACGCTGGAAGAGGTCATCCACGAGCAGATGGACATACTGCAAGGGCGACATCTTATGTACCTTACCCGGCGCATAGGCGAAGACCAGTTTGGTCTGGAAAGGCGTCGAACCGATGAAGACCGACATCTCATTCACCGACATCGGCAAACGGATAGCCGCGGTGTCGGTCAGTTTATGCATCTCCACAGAGACAGCTGAGGTGCGGGTGGCGTTCAGGCGCGCCATGAAAGGCACGACGGCGATCTTATTGAGGTCCATCGACGGGATAGTCAGCGAATCGATATCGGTGATCGGCGACAGGTTATCCGCCAGCGGCGCGATCGTCTCACGCGGAAGGACGATCGTATCTTCCTCGAGGACGGTGTCCTCCAGGATTGGTGATTGGTGATTTGTGATTTGTGGTTTGGGCTGAGGTTCCTCCGCCGGGACGTCGAGCATGGACTGCAGGGCCTCTATCTGCGTCTTCATGTCATCATCCAGATAGGACGCGAAGAGCGGATTGGAAGCGACATGCGTATGCAGGAAACGCGCCAGGTCGGGGAACGCCATCGGTGCCTGGATAGAGTCGCGGGTACGCAGGTAATAGAGCATCTGCATGGTCTGCGGCGTGAGGACATCGAGTGCCTCGTTCGGCACGGTCGTTCCCTCGGGCATGAAGTCCTTGAAATCGGTGAGCATCGACCGTACATGGTTCGCCATCTCCGCCGGCGTGAGCGGCATGCTCATGAGGGTGGGGTACGAGATGACAGTATGGATACCGGGTTGGGCCATGAGGATATCCACGAGTCCGCAGACGGAGTCCTCATCCTGCGTGTCATAAACGAGCACGAAGGGGTTAGGCGACGGGAAGATCTCTTCGATCTTCGACTCCGCTTCGGCAGAGAAGAAGATGGTCGTTTGGCTGGACAGGTACCAGGACCCGAAGAAGAGGATGAGTGCGCCTACGGTCATGGGGAGTTTATGACGGGAGATGAACCGCGCCATGCGGTCGGTATTCGGTACATATGCTTTCTTCGCCGTGAAATTGATCGTGCGGCGGAAGAGGAGCATGAGAGCCGGCATGGCGGTGAAGGTGCAGATGAGCGAACAAACGACACCTTTGGCCAGCACGATACCCATGTCAGCACCGATCTTCAGACGCATGAAGCAGAGCATGAGCAGACCCACCACCGTCGTGAAAGCCGACGAGAGGATGGACGGTGCGGCCTTGACGATCGCCCGGTTGGCCGCGATGCCGGCGGTCTGCTTATCCGTATGTTCGTCCTGCTCCTGCCGATAGCGGTTGAGCAGCACGATGCAGTAGTCCAACGAGAGAACGGCCTGCAGGATCGAACCGATGAAATTCGTGGTGATCGAGACGGACGGCAGGAGGGCGTTCGTACCCATATTCAGGGCGATGGCGAGTCCGGCGGTCACCAGGATGATGACGGGTTCGAACCATGCCTGCGCCATGAGGAAAAGGATGAACATGATCATCACCGCCGCAATGACGATGACCGAGACGGGTGGCGTGGCGCCGTCCTGGCTGGTCTCGACGACACAGTTACCGCCGAAACGGGTACTGATCTGCTTACCCAGCGCTTTCTGATCCATCGACTTGGGTACATCCAGGTCGAAGACGGTATGGGTGCTATCGGCACTATAGCGATAGGTGACGCTATGCACGTCCGGATAACCCTCCAGCAAGGTCCGGATACCCGGCACCTCGTTAGGCCGCATGCCTTCGAACATGACATGCACGTCCGCTCCGGACATCTGCGCCGACGAACCGAACTCGGAGGTGATGATCTCCAAGCCGCTCTTCATCTGCGAGTCATCCGGCAGATACTTGGTCATATCAGCGTTGACGTTCACATGGAACATCATCACTACGCTGATGGCGGCCGCTACGACCGTGAGGGCGAATAATATGTAGTGGAAACTACGCTTCAATTAGAATTGTCCCATTTGGAGGAATGCCACCTCTTTCGGAGTGAGGAAACGCCATTTGCCGCGACCTACGTTCTTCTTGGTCAAACCGGCGAAGGAAACGCGGTCAAGGTTCACCACTTTATAGCCCACTTTCTCGAAGATACGACGCACGACGCGGTTCTGACCGGAGTGGATCTCCAGACCGATATGCTTACGGTCAGCTTTGGGGAACTCCAGTGCGTCCGGCACGATACGCTCGTCATCGAGGATGACGCCGTTCCGCACCATGGCTTCGTCTACTTCGTCCAGTTCGCGATCCAGCGTGACGGCGTAGATCTTCTTCTTATGAAATTTCGGATGGGTCAGTTTGGCGGCCAGGTCACCGTCGTTGGTGAGCAGCAGTACACCGGTGGTATTACGGTCCAGACGACCCACCGGATAGATACGCTCTGCGCACGCATTACGTACGATATCGATGACGGTATGACGCTCCTGCGGATCGTCGGTGGTGGTGACGGTGTTCTTGGGTTTATTGAGCAGGATATAGACCTTACGTTCGCGACGAACGGGTTGGTCATGGAAACGGATATCATCGGTAGGCAGCACTTTGACGCCGAGGTTATCGACGGTGACGCCGTTGACGGTGATCACGCCTGCCTGGATGAAATCATCGGCCTCGCGGCGGGAACAGATACCTGCATTCGCAAGGAATTTATTGAGACGAACCGGCTTAGTCGGATCTTCGTGTTGCTCCCGATAGGTCTGCTGTTTGCGATTGGAATAGAGTCCGTTATTGCGTTTGGGACGGTTGAACGGACGGTTGGGACGCTCGGTGCGTTCGCCGGTAAAAGGACGGCGCTCGGAGTCAGTACGCGTAAAACGGGGACGGGATTCGCCATCTCTGGTAAAACGGGGACGAGCAGAAACGGGCTCTCCCTCTCGATGGAAACGCGGTCTGGGACGGCGCTCTCCATTATTGGCATTGTTGTCAAACATGTTTTCTTTAAACATTAAACTTTAAACATTAAACGTTATGCGGTGGCCCTCACGAGTCACGTACGTGCTCACGCACGCGTTAATACTAAATAAGGTGAAAAGGCAAAAGGGGTATGACCTCCTTTCACCTTTAACCTTTTGCTTGTAGCCATTCTTAAGCTTCAGCTTGCTCAATCGCCAGTTTACCACGATAGTAACCGCAAGACGGGCATACGGTGTGGTAAATGTGCAGTGCGCCGCAGTTCGGGCATGTAGCCAATGTAGGCGCTTTCACTACGTCATGGGTACGACGTTTCGCTTGTCTGGTGTGGCTTTGTCTTCTTTTAGGATGTGCCATATTAATTTACAATTTAAAGATTTCTAATTTAATTTAGTGATTTATAAATTATCAATCCTCGGGCTCCGGTTCGTCACAAAGGTGATCATGGAGGAGAAGTTCCATTTGCGCATTGCACTCACCCGGTTGGTGACTGTGAACGATCGGAATATTGATACTTACTATTTCATAAGCGAGCCAGGAGAGATCCAAGGATGTTTGATGTTTGATGTTTGATGTTTGATTATCCTCTTCATCCGACCAGATTTCCTGCTCGTCATTTATTTCAAGGGGCATGGGGTCGAGGCATCTATCGCACACCACAAACACAGTTCCGTGAACTGTAATGTTGAGTTGATAGTCCTCCTCCCGGAGATTAAGCGTCGCTTTTGCCGCCACCTCACCGCTCAGTATTTCCGACTTCTCTAACGATGCAAAGAAATCGTTATTGAGCTGAATATCAAACGAATGCGTGCCTATCGGAAGGCGCGAAAGATCGATGATATAATGGCTCTGCTCACTCATACGCGCAAAATCGGCTGCAAAATTACTACAAAAAAATGACATATGCAAGTTTTTCGGCATTTTTTTTTGCAAGACGGCTTATTCGAAGTGCAGATAGGGTGCGATTCGAACCAGGTCTTGGTCGGTCATCTCGGGTAGCGTACGAAGTTCATCGATCGATCGAATCTGCATCTTCTTGCGTCGCAGCGAATAGATTGCTTTGGCTTGGGTGAAACGCAGGTAGGGATGACGTTGCAGTCGTTCCGCAGAGCAACTATTGATATCGATTCGTTGTATGGCGGTTGTGTCTGCTGTGAAATGAGCCAGCAGGGTATCCAGATGACATCTGGCGAGGGCTTCGTCCATGAGTTGGGTAGGGGAGTAGAACCCGCCTAACTGTTCGCGATAACGGATGATTTGGCGGGCGGTGTAGGTACCGATGCCGCGGAGCAAGAGCAGGTCGGTGGTGTCGCAATGATTGAGGTCGATAATCGTATCCCGCTTGATGCGCTTGGAATAGTGCCACCCGACGGAGTCGCGCCAGAGCGAATCGGCGATACGCATGGAATCCCATCGTTGTTGCCGTTCTATTTTCCATGCTTCATGGCGTATGGAGTCGGCGACGCGGAATGAGTCATATCGCTGTTCGCGTTCTTCTCTCCATCGTACAAAACGCATAGAATCAGCGAGTCGGATCGAGTCTTTGCGTTCCTCCCAGGATTTCTTATGGGGTTTCTTGGGGGCCGGTGTCTCCGGTGTACCCGGATAGATCGCCATCACGATCCATGCGATGATCGCGATGGCGAAGAGGATAGCGGCGCCGATACGTTGTTCTTTGGATAAGATCATAAGACAGAACTCAATAGGTTTCCGTCGGCCAGATGGGTAGTTACTACATCGCCGGTCTGCAGGTCATTGACGGACCGCACCACTTTGCCGTTCTTGGTAAGCAGACTGTATCCCATCTTGTAGATGCGTTCGGGGTTGCAGGCCGCGAGACGTTGCTCAAGCATCTCCACGCGATGCCGGCGGATGAGGATCTGTCGGTCCGCGGTGCGTTGGAGACGAAGCAGCAGGTCGGTGATCCGCGCCATCTGATTATCCATGCGGTGGATGAGCCACTCGGCGACGGCCGTAGGCGTTTTGAGCGCCTCATGCGCCACGAGGTCAAGTACCGATACATCGCGCGTATGACCGATACCGGTGAGGATCGGGAGTTCAAACTGCGCACAGACGGCACAGAGGGTGTAGTCATCGAAACAACTGAGGTCCGACGTAGCACCGCCGCCTCGGATGATAGCGACTGCGTCAAAACCCGTTATCTCGTCCAGCGCGGCGAGGATGGACTTGGCGGCATTATCGCCTTGCATGGTAGCTCCGAAGAGTTGCGTCTCGAATCGAAAGCCGCTGTTATCCAGTTGGTGCTTGAAATCTTCGTACCCCGCAGCGTGCGGCGACGAGATGACGGCGATGCGGCGGATGAGGGTAGGGAGCGGTAAGAGTTGCTGGGCATCGATCAGACCGTCCGCTTGCAGTCGGGCGATGGTCTGCTGGCGTTGCCGCGCGATGTCACCGAGGGTGTACGAAGGATCGATACCGACGATGGAGAGACTGAGTCCATAGACCGCATGCCATTTGATCTCGGCTTCCACGAGTACCGCCATACCGGGTTGGAGAGTCTGCCCTGTCTCGGCTTCGAAATAGGCCATCAGCAGTTCCTGCGTACCCGACCAACAGGTAGCCCGCATCTTGGCGGTATTACCGTCAATGAGTTCCAGATACAAATGTCCGTTCTTGCGGCTGAGGCTGTTCACCTCCGCTTTCACCCAAAACGAACCCGCCAGATGGTCATCCAGCGCGTCGCCTATCAAAGCACATAGTTCGGTGAGAGTTAGTGTCGCCATGGGTCGCAGAGGATACAGCGCTCTTCACTCGGGAAACCAAAGAGAACGGTGAAACGAAGACCGACATGCAGGTTGCGCAACCAGTACTGCGTCGCATCTTTGGTGGAGAAGACATGATCCATCCGATAGGTGGGGAAATCATACAGGGTCTCGTCCGGAATGCCGTAATAGACATTGCTCGTATTCGGGCAGATGTTGAGAATACCGAAATCCACGAACGCACCGAAACGCAGACGGCAGTCCAGCCGGTCGTTAGGCATGATGCGGTAACTATGCGGATTCTGCAGCGTCGTGTATTCATATCCCATCTCCACGTGCGCCATGACGTCCAGTTTGAGTTTGAGTGCGTCTCCCTTACGCTCGATCGGTACTTGCTTACGTAAACCATGATTATCCATCTCGCCCCAAACGCCTACCAGGTCGTTATAGAGGGCGGTGGTGGTACCGGTCATCGTCTGCTTTGTATTACCCCAGAACGCATAATTGACATGCAGACCGGCCAGGAAATAACCGATGCCGAGCGGGCTAAGTATATAATGACCCACGTAAACGGGTACCTGACCGTACAGTTGTTGGGACATATCCATGCGGTCCTGGAACTGATGACGAAGGGTGAACTCACGCGGCGTGACGCTCTGCCAGGTACCAACCAGACCGTAATGATAGATCGAGGTATCCGCAATCGAAACAGTCACCCGCTGATAATTGACGCCGATACCGGCCTGCACGAGGAAACCGCTGTACTGGTACTCATAGAGAATATGGAAGCCCACCGACCCGCCACCGGGCGTGACGCGTGCCGAAGGCATCGAAGAGACGAAGGAACTCCAAGCGCCCTCTACGGACATACCGAGCAGATGGTGAGAACCCGTGTACTGCGAGGCATGCAGACCGGATAAGACGTCGGTCTTGCTGCTTATCTCCTTGTTGGTGAACCCGGTCATCCCCGCCAAGCTATATTCCCTTCGCTCAGCGGCCGAGAAGCGCCTTTGTGCCCATAAAAGGGACGGACAGAGACACAGGATTAGAAGGATGTAGCGCAGTTTTCGCATTGTTCTCTAACCATTATTTTGATTGCTCTATAGGGTTCTTCCGGGGTGTCATCTGACCATAACTGAACGATATACATACCCGGAGTAGTCGGTACTTCTACTTCCGTCACATCGGCTCGGAAAACACCTTGCGAGACGAGTCGACCGCTGCTGGAAGAGATACGGTACATACCGTCTTTGCGGGACAGGATCGATACGAACGGATGAGCCGGTACGACGCAGGTAGGCGTGACGGACAGATAACCCATCGTAGGCGCATATTCGGGTGCTACACTGACCTGCTCAATCGTGATCGGACAAGTGGGGAAGGCCTCCGTTTCGCCCTCACGCGTCAACCGGACGTAGTACTGAGCTCCTAAGGTCAAACCGGACGGTATATACAGGTACGGTTGCGTCTGACCTTCCAGTTTGGTATCACCCTCGTACCATTCGTACGACGACCATATATATCCGCCGTTATGACGGTCGTTCAAGATGCCGATCACGTCGCCGTACCGCTGTTCGATGATCCAACTCGGATAATGCATGACGAAGGTGGAGTCATGATAGCAGTCTTGCTCTTTATGAAGACATTTACCGTTATCGAGTACCAACCGCACGGCGTAGTTATCCGGTTGCGGATAGGTCGTCGGGTCGTTCTGATCCCGGTACGGGATAGGTACGGTGATCACCATCGGGTCGGTGTAAGACTCGATCGGTACATCGATCATATCCTCGAAGCCCATACTCTTACCCGACTCATCGAAATAGAGCGAGTAAGCCACCGGTTTGCGGTTGGTATAGGTATAGTACAACTCAAACGCCGTTTGGTTCTGACACATCGGATCCTCTGCCCAAATGGTAGGCACAGTAGGCGGAATGAGTTCGATATGATGATAGATGAAGTGGTGACATCCCCACTCGTTCAGGGTCGTGTCCTTGTAATCACCGGCCTCGGTGTAGTAATGACCCGTCTCCGTGACGAACAGCGTATCGCCGTAACAGATCGTATCGAAATGTTCCTCGCGCGTCGTATCCAGTACCGTGAGGTAGAGATGGAAGACGGAGTCGCAGTCAAACTTCGTATACAACGAGTCATATACGAGCGTATCGCCCACCGACGCATGTTCGATGAAATGACTGCGCCATGTATAGGTCTCGTCCGCACAAATTGTGGCGAACGACTCTTCATAATACTTCGGATAAACGCTCAAGCGCAATTCGTATATACTGTCGCAGTCATTGGTGGTCAAAAGGCTATCCCGTACGATCGTGTCTCCGGACGCTAACGGTACCACGGTGATGTTACGGAACTGATAGGTCTCGTTCTCGCAGATTGTATCATAGACGATATGTCGGTAAGCCGGCAGCACGTGTGCACGAAGGATATAAAGCGAGTCGCAACCTTGTACGGTCTGCAGGCTGTCTATATACGTCGTGTCGTACGGCTGCACGAACGTATCTGTGTCGAACTCATACGTATAGCGCTTCCAGGCATGGTTCAGTTCCTCCGAATAGAAGGTGTCACCCGAGCATATCGACGCATGCGCGAAATACATAAAGGTGTCGCAGATAGTGAGGTGATAGCGATAGATGATACTGTCGCATTTACCGTCATGACTCTGGAAGATCACCTCTGCATACGGATCCGGACGGGTCTTGCCGGGTGCCCATACTTCGGTCTCGAAGACGGCATAGTCGTCCCCTGTCGGATAATAGATCGTATCGCGATGTACGAAGGTCTCGGACTCGCAGATAGTGCGGTTGATCGAGATGATGCTGACGGGTTTGACGAGGAACTCAAGCACAAAGACAGAGTCCGCTCCGGCCGCCGTCTTGAGCGAATCGTAATAGATGCCGCTGGACGAGTATTCTTTGCCTCGCCAAATCACGTCGTCACCCCAACAACCCTTACCTCTCGCTACGAAACGATAGGTAGGCAGGATCGTCAGTTGAAGCGTCACGAGTGAGTCACACCCGCCGTCGGCAGAGAGTAAAGTATGCTCTAAGATCGTATCTTTCGGTGCATAATACGTGATGAGCGTATCTTTTTCGTCGACGGCCTTATGAGGTTTATACGGCACGTAGTCCCGATAGTAGGAACCTCGGGAATCCGAGAACTCATAGTAATGTTTGTCCTCGTTGTCAAATACCGTATCGGTCAACTGCGTATGGAATACTTTGTGAACATGCAGCGTGAGATAGTAGATACTGTCGCAGTCATGTCGTGTGTCGTAACGAACGGTGTCGTAGTAGATATCCGGCGCGAAGATCAGCGTGTCCTCGCTGTCTATATTCGGAGCCATATCGCCCGTATAGCGTTTATGTTGCCATTCGACGCGTTCGTTCTCGCATATATGTTGCGTCTCATGATACTCATATACCGAATCCACACGCAGGTACAGCACGAAGAGACTGTCGCATCCTTTTCGATCCTTGCTGCACTGCTTACATACGCTGGTGCGCAGCGAATCAATATAGGTATATACCACACCTCCGGGCACGTTCGTCGGGATCGAGTCCGCCGGGATATAGACGCTGCGCTGTACGTCCCAAACGGTGTCATGTTGCGTCCAGTGATAGTAAGGTTGTTGTCCCTCCAGGGGTTGGCAAGTGAACGCCTCTTGTTCGTCCAAATAGGTCTTATAGACCTGAATACGATGTTGCACGACGGAGTCGCAACCGATAGCCGTCTTAGCGGTGTAGAGCGTGTCCACCTCGATGAACTCCGCATCATCGGGTACAGCGATACCACTTACGCCTTCCGGACGAAGCGGTGACTTGATACCGTATATGACGCGGTCGAAAATCATGATGGTGTCCTTATCGCACATAAAGCGCGGCGTCACGTCCACAGGCGTCGTATAGACGGTGTCGATATGCAAGGTCAGGTGCCAAATAGAGTCGCAACCATACGTAGTATGGAGCATCACGTCGTATTTATAATCGCCGATATGATTCGTCGGGATGATATCTACCTTATGCCCCTGTGTGTCTACGATCGAATCCTGGTCGCCGTTGAACCATTCGTAGGGTTCAAATTGACAGATAGCGACCGTCGTATCCCTGTAGAAAATAGGATCGACGCGCAGATGAAGCATCCAGATACTATCGCATTGGAAACTATCGGTTTGCAGACTATCGATATAGTAGTAGTCACCCGGAATATCAATCTTTATCTCGGTAGCCTTCACTTTCTTTCCGGTCTGCAAATCAAACAGATCATGCGTCTCGTGTCCGTCTTCCCAGGTAAAGAGATTGACTGTATCCTGACATAAACCGATCGTGGTGTCCTTGAAATGTTTCGGGGCGCGGTATAATTTCAGATAGAAGACGGAGTCATCGTTCAGCACGGTCTTGTATGGGTCGGCATAGATGCGCGTCTCGTACTCAGCCGGCAGGTCGTTGGCGTAGATCGTCATACGCTCGAACGGTGCTTTTACGCCCTGCTCATTGATACGCATGTACTCAGGTCGCGTCTCTTCCCATACATACCGGTCGTCGTTTCCGCAGGCAAAAGCCTCTACTGTATCACGATAAACCGTACCCATATGGATGATCAACTGACGGGTACTGTCACACTCCTGCCCGTTCACTGGTGTCGTTGTGAAGTTATAGGTCACGATCGTCTCCGCGTCCGTCACCAGTACATTGTAGTTCTCTGTGGCCTTCGGACCTCCGTAGGTCTTGCCGTCCACGGCCCAATGATAAACATCCTCCTGCGTCATCTTCACCGGATCGATGATGAAATAGGTAGGCAGAACGGTTAACTCCAAGGCATAGATACTGTCGCATCGACTGTCATCTACGAAGTAGAAATGACCCACCGAATCTTGCGGGATTGTATCCACCGTGAGGAATCCGTCATTGGACGTCCATGTCAGACGGCGGTTCACTGTATCGCGGCAGACGGTCATCTTCACCAAGTCATACACCGGTTGTTCGGCTTGACTATATATGAGATGGAGATGGTAGATCGAGTCGGCTTTGTAGCGCGAGAAGCAACTGTCATAGTAGTCACCGCCCTTTGTATAGACAATGTCTTTGTGGTGTCCTTTCCATTTAAAATCCTGACGGAGGGTGTCATGTTTATTCCAATCGTACGACAGGCGACACCATTTGACCGTGTCGTTGTATTTATACACGGGCGGGATATAGAGCGTGAGCGAGTTGATAGAATCGCACCCTTGCGGATTACCGTTGTTACACTCCTTACAGGTCTTCGTTCGTAGTGTATCACCGAAATTACCTCGCCATGCTTGATAGCGCTCTTTCCATTCTACACCAGGGGTGTTCTTATCAATCTTGAATTCCACCCGTTTGCCGTTTCGCTCCACGTACCATGTATAGATAGAGTCCGGATGCTCCTTATAATCCAAGGTGTCGGTGACATGCAGGTCGTAACTCTGATGCTGGAAAATATGCACCTCGTAGATCGAGTCGCAACCGCGGAATGAGAAGCCCTGAATGTCCTTGTATTTCCCCTTCAGTTCACCCTTCTGACAGTCACACGAGTCGGTCTTCAGATTGATGAAAAATACCGAAGTGTCGTTGAGCACGCGCTGCGGTTTGGGACCCAATGTACCCGTGAAATCTTTACCGTAATAGGTGTGCTCGTGGTACAGTGTGTCCTGGTTCGAACATAGATGAATCGTATCTACGAATCGGAACGTGTCGCAGACGAATAACTCCAAGGTCACGATCGAGTCACAACCGAATTGAGACTCGTAATGGCGGGTGAACGTATGTTTGCCGATATTGACGTTCCACTCCCACTCCGGACTCGTTGCCGTCGATTTGGTAGCCGCAAATTTCGTCTCATGCTTTTCGCCGGCTTTGTATTTACTCAGGTCGCCTTGCGTATAAAGACTGTCGTAGAAGAATTTCAGCGTGTCGCCCATACAAATCGCGCGCCAAGTCGTATCGTTGAAGATACGGGTCACGCGAGTCACGGTGCGCAAAGTATCTAAATCTTCATTATCGCAGATGACAGGACTGCGGTGCAGGATCACCTCCAGTTCATAGTCGAAATACTGATGCCGTTTCTTTACGTCCTCTTCTTTCGGTAAGATGAATTGGTATTCGCGCTTATGCTTCGTCTCGCTGGCCGATTGGTCTTCATACGGGAAACTACCGTCGCTGATCATCTCCCGCTTACCGTCCGTCACGTCGTACATATTCCATGTAATACTCGTAACGGGTTTCTCTGCCGGCGTCTCGATCGTCCAATAGACCGTACTGCTGTCGCAGACAACGGCTGTATCCAATCGCTCCTTACCTTCTATCCATTCGTCCCATTGACGCTGGTACCAACCGTGACCGTCCAAACTGTCCAGATCGTAACTCTTAGGCGACATCAGGGCCTGGTCATTATTGATAAACAGCGAATCGCCAAACGGATCGGGTGTGTAACCGAGGGTGTAGAAATAGGGCTGCGCATGCGTCAACGCGTACACCATGCCGACGAAACCATCACCCGTCGTCTCTACGTTATGATAAGCGGTCGTGTTACCTACCTCCACATGCGCATAAGACATCGAAGCGTTCGCTGCGAAGGGTTTGAACGTCACAGCCGCACCGTCCACCGTCACTTTGCTTGTCTCAGCGGTTTTGGTGACCAAGTAGACATAGAACTCTTGCGGCGGAGTCTTACCCAATACTTTCTCAGGATCCAGTT
>Ga0310694_10003174_pt1 | contig 16237 bp, 13 predicted proteins | sample 174DNAGHGhighgp2_FD_203884 | JGI IMG/M metagenome (GOLD analysis project Ga0310694, IMG submission 203884) | Sheep rumen microbial communities from Palmerston North, Manawatu-Wanganui, New Zealand - 1742 DNA GHGhigh gp2 (v2) (version 2) | ecosystem: Host-associated > Mammals > Digestive system... | reverse complement strand
ATGTAGCCCACGCCGGGGCCTCCGAAGGTCATGGGAATGCCGAGGCTCTGGCCTTCGCCTACTGCCACGTCGGCTCCCCACTCGGCTGGCGTCTTCAGGATAGCCAGGTCGCTGGGGTTGGCGTTCACTACGAAGATGCCCTTCTGCTCGTGAAGGGCGTCGGCAATGCCTGTGTAGTCCTCGACGATGCCGTAGTAGTTGGGCTGTTGCACGATGAGTCCTGCCACGCCGCCCTCAGCAAGTTCCTTGTCGAGAGCCTTGCGGTCGAGCACACCATTGGCGGCAGGCACAAGCTTGATTGGGAAGCCGTGGAAGTGTGCGTAAGTCTCGACGACGCGGCGCACCTTTGGGTCCACCGTCTCGCTCATCAAGACGCAGTTTGCTTTCTTGGCGTTGCCCCAAGCCATCATGGCAGCTTCCGCCGTAGCGGTTGCGCCGTCGTACATCGAGGCGTTGGCAATGTCCATGCCCGTCAGCTCTGCAATCATCGACTGATACTCGAAGATGTAGTGGAGCGTGCCCTGTGATATCTCGGCTTGGTAAGGCGTGTAGGACGTCAGAAACTCCGAGCGCTGGATGAGGTTCTGCACTACGCTGGGAGCATAGTGGTCGTAGCATCCTGCACCGGCAAAGCAAATGAGTTGCTTTGTGCTCTCAGGTGCAGTCAGTTGTTCGAAGAAGAGTCGCAGGTCAGTCTCCGAGAGAGCATCCGGCAGTTCGTAGTCTCTCTTGAAGCGCGCAGCCTCCGGAATGTCGGCAAAGAGGTCGTGAACCGTCTTCGCTCCGGCAGCCTTCAGCATCTCCTGCAAGTCCTCGTCGGTGTGGGGGAAATACTTAAACATAGGTTTAAAAATGAAAGGATGAAAGAATGAAAAATGAAATGTTAGTCATTGCCTCCATTCCTCTTGGTATTTTTAATTGTAGTTACTAATGTTCCTATTATTATATTCAGGTCGTTAATGAGAGAATCAAATTGTGTAGAGCTTAGATTATCTGATTCGTGTAATAGCTCAAGCCAGTATTTTGTCTCTGTTGCTTCTTTAAGAGAGACACTTAGCTTGTTGATGAAATCAGCTTTGCTTTGAGCATTCATACTCTCTGCAATATTCGCACCAATACTTGTACCGCTTCTGTAAATCTGCTTTGAGATGATGAATTCACTCTTTTCGTTACATAGAAAAGGATATAGCTTTATCACCCTCAACGCAAATTTCTTACTAAGGTCATATAGTATATTATCGTGCGTCATGCCTTGCCTTGACTTTTCATTCTCTCATTATTTCATTTTTTCATTCTTCACAAAACGTAGCATACGTTTTTGCGTCCATGAGGTTGTCGAGTTCCGAGGGGTCGGAGAGCTGCACCTTGATGATCCAGTTGGCAAAGGCGTCTTCGTTCAGAAGCTCGGGCTTGTCCTCGAGGGCCTCGTTGATTTCGACGACGGTGCCGCTTACGGGAGAAATCAAGTCGCTTGCTGCCTTGACGCTCTCCACGGCGCCAAACTCTTCGCCTGCTGTTACCTCGTCATCGACCTCTGGCATATCGACGTAAACCACATTGCCGAGCGCGTGCTGAGCATAGTCAGAGATACCAATGTAACCGTATTCGCCTTCTACGCGAATGTACTCGTGTGACTCGCTGTAGCGGAGTCCTTCTTCAAATTTAGCCATAGTTTACTTACTTTTTATAATGTTTATCGTAAAATTTCTTCTTGACGACTTTGCCTTCGAACACTTTCTTGCGAATCTGCACTTGCAGCGGGGTGTCGAGTTTTGCATAGTCGCTCTTGACGAGGGCCATGCAGACGCTCTTATCTACGCTGAGGCAATGATAGCCTGTCGTCACTTCGCCCACCTGCTCGCTCTCCATGTTGAGGACGGGATAGCCGTGACGGGGGATTGCTTTATCTGCGAGTTCGATGCCGACGAGCTTCTGTGCGACGCCGTTTTCCTTCTGCTCTGCGAGGGCTTCCTTGCCGATGAACTCGGGCTTGTCGAGCTTGCAGAACATCGACAGACCAGCCATGACGGGGGAGATGTCTGCGCTGAGTTCGTCGCCATAAAGCGGCAGACCGACCTCGAAGCGCAAGGTGTCGCGACAACCAAGGCCGCAAGGTTTGCAGCGACCGCTCGCTATGAGCTTGTCCCAAGCCTGCTGCGTGAACTCGTGCGACCCGTAAATCTCGAAGCCGTCCTCGCCTGTGTAGCCTGTGCGGGATATGATGACAGACCCTTCCAAACCTCCCCTTAAAGGGGAGGCTTCCTTGCATGAGTCCTCTCCCTTTAAGGGAGAGTTAGAGAGGGTCTTTGCCGTGTAGAACTTCAGCTCGCTGCAGGGGATGCCGAGCACCTCTTCGACGACGGCTTCGGCCTCTGGTCCTTGGACTGCCAATTGCCCGTAGAAGTCGCTCTGATGGTCGAGGCAGATGTCGAAGCCTGCTGTGTGCTCCTTCATCCAAGCCACGTCCTTGTCGATGTTTGCCGCGTTGATGACGAGGAAGAAATCGTTCTCGCCCATCTTATAGACGAGCAGGTCATCGACCGTACCGCCGTTGGGATAGAGCATCATACCATAATATATTTGTCCGACGGGAGCCCCGGCGACGTCGTTCGTAAAGATGTGCTGAACGTAACGCTCAGCGTCGAGGCCCGTGATGCGCACCTCTCCCATGTGACTCACATCGAAGACGCCGCAAGCCGTGCGTACGGCATTGTGCTCGTCGGTGATGTTGGTGTACTGGATGGGCATGATGAAGCCGCCGAAGGGTGACATGAGTGCGCCGAGTGCCACATGGCGGTCATAAAGACAAGTCTGTTTTTCCATAGATAAATTCAGGGTTAAGGTATGTTTCTTGTTCAATTCTTTCGATGTTCCTGACGTCCTCCTCCGTGAGTTGGAGCGTGTCGGAGCAGAGCCTTTCCACGGCGAAGCGCTTGAACTCGCCGATGCTGAGGCTGGTATGCTCCCCCAGAAGCGTGATGCGTTGGCGTACGCTTTCCACGCCGTGCTTGTTGAGTTTCTGCCTGGGCGGCGTGATGGCCTGTAGCATGTGCTGCATGTCGGTGTCGAAGAGCATTGTGCCGTGAACGATACTCCACCCGGGTAGGTGGTAGAAGGCATTGCCCGAGACCTTCCGTCCGCCGATGAGCACGTCGTTGTTCTCTGTGGAGGTTGCGTCCAGGCCAAGTTCCTTGAGCATTCCGCAAACCATTTGCATGTATTCTTTGAAAGTGCTCTGCACCTGGTCGGAGCGTGTGATGTAGCTCATCATGACGTTGCTCTTGTCGGCATAGACACAGCCGCCTCCGCTCTTGCGACGGTAGAACTCGATGCCGTGCTCGCGGCAGTAGTCCAGGTTCACCTCGTTCTCGATGACCTGATGCCTGCCGATGATGACCGTCGGCTCTACCTGCCAGAGGAAGAAGAAAGCCTCCTCACAGCCCTCAAACCCTCTTTCAATCTCTCCCTTATAGGGAGAGGAGTGATTACCCCTCCCATCAGTATTTGCCCTGCTCCCTACAAGGGAGAGGTTGGGAGAGAGCCTGGAGGTGGCGAGGCTTCTGGCCGCATACTCCTCCATTGCCAAATAGAAGGAGAGCCGACGCGTTTCGTCAGAGGGCAAGGTTAAGTGTGTCACTTCAGGTTGTTGTTAGTCAGATATCGACTACAAATATATAAAAAAAAGAAACGCGATGGTTCACAAAGTCCAATTATTTTTGTTCTTTGAGTTTTTTTAATACCCTGCATCGCCATTCCCTGCAGCATATCTCGCCCGCGTTTCTGTGCCTAGTCAACCGATATGGCAGGCCAAGTTGATTGCACGATGGCGAATGTGCAATTGCATCATCGCGAACGTGCAATTGCACGAAGGCGAACGTGCAATGAATGCAGCGTGCTGTGTCGGGCGACGCAGCGTGCTGTGAAGTCCGATTCAGCGTGCTGGGTTGGGCAATTCAGCGTGCTGGGTTTGTTTGCACCCGCTTCTTTGTGAATGGAGGACAGCGCTCAGAAGAGCTATCCCTATACAAGCAAAACAGGCAGACAGCCATTTAGCTATCCGCCTGTTTCCGTACTCCGAGCCGGGGTCGAACCGGCACAGGTTTCCCTATCGGTGTTTGAGACCGACGCGTCTACCGATTCCGCCATCGGAGCTTAAAACGGTTGCAAAGGTAAGAAAAAAAGTTCATAGTTCATAGTCCATAGTCCAGAATTTTTGTTTTTATTGCTCATTTTGTGTTTTTTCTCCTTAATCTTTAATCTTTATTACCTAATCTTTTTATAACTTTGTGCATGCTAAACCATGAAATATGAAGCTTTTCGTCTCCTTGCTCGGCACGTTGCCGCTGACTTTGTTCGCCAAGTCTCCCTACCATAATATAATATATATAATGTGTGACGACATGGGGTATGGCGACCTCGGCTGTTATGGGCAGAAGCTCATAGCGACCCCCTGCATCGACCGCATGGCAGCGGAAGGGCTGCTGTTCACCGATGCCTACGCCGGTTGTCCGGTAAGTGCGCCCAGCCGCTGCTCGTTCATGACGGGCCAACACACAGGTCATGCCAAGATCAGAGGCAACAGAGAATACTGGGGGCACTCGGTGATGAGACAGAATATGTTCGCAGAGAATGCCGACTATTACGTCATCGGCCAGGAACCCTACGATATGACACAGCCCATCATACCAGAACTCTTCAAGGCGAAAGGCTACCATACGGGCATGTTCGGCAAGTGGGCTGGAGGCTACTGGAACTTCGACTATCCCGACACTTACGCCCTTTTGCCCGATGGCAACACGGACACCAGCCGGAGCCGCGAGAGCTCGTCGTGCTCCCTGCCCAACCTCCGCGGCATAGACTGCTATTATGGTCCCATCTGCCAGTTCCAAGCGCACAGCTACTACCCCAATTTCCTGAACCGATACGACCCGGAGGGTAGGGGCGACAAGCACCTCGTGGCAGAAGTCTTGGAAGAGAACATCGAGTATTCTGGCGTGAATTCTGGCAGCATGGATTATGAAAAGCGCCCTCAGTACTCAGCCGACCTCATCCATCGCTATGCCCTCGAATGGCTCGACCGACAGACGACGGACGAACCTTTCCTTGGCATCTTCACCTACACCTTGCCGCATGCCGAACTCTGGCAGCCCGAGGACTCAATCGTCGAACGCTATCACGGCGTCTTCCCTGCCGAGGAGGAACACTCATTCAGGACAGATGCAGGCAGTTGGTACTATGGCGGAAGCGACAAGCACGCCCAGTTTGCCGCCATGATAACGCGTCTTGATGCGTACGTCGGAGAGATACTCGAAAAGCTGAAAGGCAAGGGGCTCGCCGAGAATACGCTCGTCATCTTCACCAGCGACAACGGCCCTCACGAGGAAGGTGGCGCAGACCCCAGCTTCTTCGGGCGAGACGGCAAACTGCGAGGCATCAAGCGAAGCACCTACGAAGGCGGCATCCGCATCCCCTTCATCTGTTGGGGAGCAGGTGTTCCGAAAGGCAAAGTCTGCCATCACCAACTGGCGTTCTACGACCTCATGCCAACCTTCATGGAGTATAGCGGAGCGTTTTCAAAGAAGGAAATCAAGTCAAAAAGCCTCCCTCCTCGGGGGAAGATTTGTGAGGGGGCCCGTTATGACGGCATTTCCTTCTGCCCGACTTTGCTTGGAAAAGACAAGAAACAACAGAAGCACGAGTTCCTCTATTGGGAGATGAGCGACGGAGGCACGCAAGTGATAGGTGTCAGACAAGGCGACTGGAAACTCGTCGTCAGCGGGGGCAAGCCTTTCCTCTATGACCTCAAGACCGACATCCACGAGGACCACGACCTCAAAGACCAGTATCCCGACAAGCTTGCCGAACTCATCGGCATCGTTCACCGAGAGCACACAGATAGTCAGCTATTCCCCATCACAATTCCGGAATAGACTTTCTGCGGCTTTCAGGGGACTTATTCCTTGCGGTAGTCAGATAACTTCAATGTAGAAACTGAAAGGGCGAAAGCCGTCGTTGCAGCTAATCATCGCACTCATCGGGTTCTTCATCCAACCGTCGAAGAAATTGCCTTCGCCTTTGGCCAGGGACTCAACAAACTCTTGCATCGAAGACCACGCAGACGGGCACATCCCTTCGGGACACGTCCCATCTACAGAGACCCACTGTTGCCCTTCCCTGACATCGCAAGCGTGTTCGATGGGATTCTCGTATTTATCCATCAGGTCAGGATAGACCGTCTGGCGTATGGCTGTTATGCGTACCTTGTTCATTGTGTCTTTTGAGGGAAATGTGGTAAAAGAAGAGAGGCTGAGTATTGTGCTTTGACTCAGCCTCCCCTTGTTTGTATGATTGAAAGTAATTACCTGGCGAGCTCAATGGTGGCGCACCAGCCGCCGTTGCGAGCCATGTGGATGGGCAGAACCATCGTGCTGTTCACCCTGCTCTTCTGGCGGACATAGTCCATTGCGATGATGTGCGCGTTGACACCATCTGCAAAGCTTTCCATCCGGTATTCCTTTCCTTCGGTCAGGAAGTCGAGCGAGAGTTTCAGGTCACGCGGTGCGTTGTTGGTGATGCCGCCTATGAACCACTTGTCTCCCTTGCGCTTTGCAGTCACGATATACTGGCCGGCTTCAGCTTCCAGGACACGTGTCTCGTCCCAGTTGACAGGCACGTTTGTGAGGAAGTCGCGGCAGTCGGGCCATTGGTCGTAGCGGCAGGGATTGTCCATCAGCATTTGCAGGTTGCTTTCGAAGAGCACGAAGATGGCCATGTTGAACACCTTAGTGCCTACTCCGGAGCAGATGGGCCGGTTGCCGCAATGGCGTTCGGGCTGGTAGTTGAGCATGGAGCCTGGTGTGTAGTCCATAGGTCCGACGGCATTGCGAATGAAGGGAAGCCAGATGGTGTTATCGGGTTTGCAGCTTCCGTTCTGTTCCATGCCGAGCACGCCTTCATAGGTGAGGACGTTGGGATACTTGTAGTCCAGGCCGCTGGGGTGGAAGGCTCCGTGAAAGTCAATGAAGATGTGATGCTTTGCAGCCTCTTTGGCAACGCGTTCGTAGAAGTTGACCATCCATTGGTCCTGACGGTCCATGAAGTCAATCTTCACGCCTTTGATGCCCCACTCCTCAAACTTCTCGAAGAGGTCCATGTGGTGCTCAACGGTGAGCCATGGGAGCCATACGATGATACCAACGCCCTTCTCCTTTCCGTAGGCGATGAGTTCGGGCAGATGCACTTCGGGGTTGGTGCGGAAGGGGTCGCGTGTGTCGAGTGCCCAGCCTTCGTCCATGAGCATGTAGCCCACGCCGTTTCGTGCGGCAAAGTCCACGAAGTACTTGTATGTGTCGAGGTTGATGCCGGACTGGAATGTGACGTCAGGTCCGAAGGGGATGCCGTTGAGCCAGTCCCAACAAGTCTGTCCCACCTTGATCCAGTCGGTGTCGCCGATGACATTGGCGGGAGCCAGTCGTTCGGGCATAGTGTTCTCGGCCAGATGCCCGTCGCGCTGTGTGATGAGCATGTAGCGCCAGGGGAAGGTTCTCGTGCCCTGTGTTTTGGCCACATAGTCGGCTTCTTTGAGGATGCGTTGACTGCGGTCGCCGTGGTCCTCATATTCGAGCGGGCATTTGGGTTGGATGATGGAGAAGGCGTTGCTGCCTGTGCCGCATGACTTGAGGAAGGTGCCGGCGTAGTCGAACAGGTCGAACTCCGAGATGAGCACTTTCTGCTTCTCGCCCATAACGAGGATGGGCAGTTCGCTCATGCGGTCTTCGGTCCTCCATTCGTTGCTGGGAACGACGGAATATCTCTCTTCGCAGCTTGTCTTGAAGCCGCCGGGCTGCTGCAGGACGAGCTTGCAGGGTGCAGTGAGCTGCCATGTGCCGTCCTCGCTCATCACCTCGATGTCGCCCTTCAGAGCGGTGACGAAGCGGTAGGCCACGCCGTCGTCATAGACGCGCCACTCTACTTTGTAGCCTCCGCCGAAGGAGAGCGTGAGCAGGGTGTAGGTGTTGTCCACCTTGCTCGACTTGAGCGGGTGGATGGGTGTGATGGTCTCGCTGACCTTTGTCACCTTGTTGCCCTTGAGGGCAGGCCTCTGTCCGAGAGTGCGGTCGCTGAGTGTCATGCCGATGTGGTTCTGCTGGAACAGCAGTTCGCCGTGGCTCTCTACATCGTAGTAGATGCGGTCGGAGACGGTGACCGTCACCTTTGTCTGTCCGTCGGGACTGGTTGCGCTGACTTTCTTCTGCGCGTTGGCGGCAAAGCTCAAAAGGAGTAAAACCGCGATGAATAGTGACTTCTTCATGATGTCAGTCTTGGATGTTGATGGTCTTGAAATGTGGGGTCTCAAAACGCAACGTGCTGCAAAGGCCGACGCAACGTGCTGCAAAGGCCGACGCAACGTGCTGCAAAAGGCAACGCAGCACGCTGTGTTTTTCGACGCAACGTGCTGCGTTTTCTGGTGCTTATTTTTCTATCTCCAGAAGCTCAACGGTGAAGATGAGGCAGGAGAATGGAGGAATCTTTGACTGCTCGCGGTCCTTATAGGCCAGCTCCTGCGGGATATAGAGCTCCCACTTGCTGCCCACGGGCATCATACAGAGGGCCTCCGTCCAGCCCGGAATGACGCCGGAGACGGGGAAGCTGACGGGCTTGTTCCGCTTATAGGAGCTGTCGAACTCGGTACCATCGAGGAGGTGACCTTCATAGTTGACTTTCACCTTTGACTCCTTAGTGGGAATGTCGCCTGTACCCATTGTCAGCACCTTGTACTGGAGTCCGCTTGGAGTCGTTTTCACGCTGTCCTTCTTGGCGTTTGCCTTGAGGAACTCCTCGCCAGCAGTACGGTTGGCGCCGTACTTCCTCTCCATGTTGACTTTGTGGTAGTACTCCATCTGCTTCTTGACGAGCATCTGGATGCTGTCCATCGAGATGGTGTTGTTCACACCCTCGAAGCCTTCGCGGAAGCCCTTCACGAAGAGGAGTTTGTTCAGCACATCGGTGCTGTCGTTCACTTGCTTGGAAGCGCCGGGATAAACCTGCTCCTCCACCTGCTGACGAATCTCGATGCCGGCCATGCGAGCCTTCAGTCTCTTGTCAGCCTCAGTGAGTGATGTCTGTTCGAAACCCTTCAGGAAGTCGGCAACGTAAGCCGTGTCGACGCCCATACGCTGCGCCAGATACATCTTCAGTCCATTGGAGTTGGCGCGGCCAAAGTAATAGCTGAAGGTGTCAACACATACGGTATCAACCACTTCAACAGGCTGCTTAGCATTCTTCTTCTTGCCAGTCTTCTTGGCAGCGCTTGCACCCAGAGAAATGCAGGCACACAGCGCAAACAGGATAATCTTCTTCATTTGTATTTGCCTCCAGAATATTATTCAATGCCAAGCAACTCAATCTTAAAGATAAGGCAGGAGAAGGGAGGAAGTTTCTCACCTCTGTCCTGATTGCCATAAGCCTGCTCCTGAGGGATGTAAACCATCCAAGTGGAACCCACGGGCATGTTGGTCAGCGCCTTAGTCCAGCCGGGGATAACCTGATTGCAGCGGAACTTGGCCGGTTCCTGACGCTGGTAGCTGCTGTCGAAGATAGTGTCGTTGACGAGCTTGCCTTCGTAGTTGACGCTGACTCTGCTGGTGTCGGCAGGGGTAGCACCCTTGCCCTCGGTGAGCACCTCGTAGTAAATGCCGTCGCCCAAAGGCTTGACGCCATCCTTCTTGGCTATTTTGGCCATGTAGTCCTCGCACTCCTTCTTCCATTCGCCATACTTCTCCTCGGTAACTCTCGTCTTGACGGCCTGCATCATGGACTGCCATGTCTGCTCTGCTTCGTCAACGCTCATCAGGCAGTTCTTGCCGGTGGCACCAGAGAAGAAGCCAGCCAGGAGGTTCTGCAGACTGACGGTGTGAGTGCTGTCGTCACCGTAGATTTCGTAGCTGAGGCCAGGAATCCATTGCTGTGCAATCTGCTGTCCCTGCATCACACCTGCATAGTAGGCGGCCTTCTTCTTGTTGTCGCCGATGTTGGCACCTTCTTTCATGCCCTTGATGAACTCGTTGATGTATGTGGTGTCGATATTCAAACGCTGAACCATATAGTCTTTCAGGCCGCGTGTCTGAGCAACGCCAACGGCGTAGGCCAGTGTATCGACATCGTTTTTAAGGTCTGCTTTGGGAGTGCCGTTAGTGCAGCTTCCCATGATGGCAGCCAAGGCGATGGCTGCAACAATTGATAACTTTTTCATGTTTGTCTATAAGTTTTTGTATTTATTGGTTTAAGAAGAATCTAACTTAGAGAACCTTGATGAGTTCTACATCAAAGATGAGCGTGCTGAAAGGCGGTATGCTTGCGCCCGCGCCCTGTTCGCCGTAAGCCAGCAGATATGGTATGGTGAAGCGGAACTTCGCGCCCTCCTTCATCAGCTGCACGCCTTCCGTCCAGCCTGTGATGACCTGGTTGAGGCCGAAGTCAGCAGGTTCGCCGCGCTTGTAGCTGCTGTCGAACACCGTTCCGTCCAGCAGACGGCCCTCATAGTGGCAGCGGACGGTGTCCGTAGCCTTGGGGCTTTTGCCTGTTCCTTCCTGAAGGACTTCGTACTGCAGGCCGCTCTTTGTGACGGTGACGCCTTCCTTCTTTGCATTTGCATCAAGGTAAGCTTTGCCCTCTGCAATGTGTGCCTGGGCTTCTTCCTTCTGCTTCTTGGCGAAGAACTCTTGCAGCATGGCCTGTGCCTCGCGGCTGGAGAAGGCTGTTTCCTTGCCTTCAATCACGTCGCTGATGCTTTTTGCGAAATCTTCGATACTGAAATTCTCAATGTTCATGCTCTTTATCTGTTGGCCGATGCCAAGCCCCAGAGCATAGCTTATTCTGTCCATATTATAGATGATTTATTTTAAACGCGCCGCAAAATTATAACATTTTCTTCACTATAGATGCATCCGTTTTGTTTTTTTTGCTATATTTGCATATCTTTAACCAAAAAGGGAGGGATTATGAGAATAGTTGTGTTGACAGGAGCAGGCATGAGTGCAGAAAGTGGTATCAGCACATTTCGCGACAATGGGGGTCTTTGGGATCAGTATAACGTAGAGGATGTGGCGACGCCTGAAGGGTGGGCTCGCAATCCGCAGCTTGTGACGGATTTCTATAACATACGCAGGAAGGAGCTTCTCAATGTGAAGCCCTGCCTTGGGCATGAGCTTGTGGCAAAGTTGGAAGAGCATCATGCTGTGACGGTCGTGACGCAGAATGTGGACGACCTGCACGAAAGGGCTGGCAGCAGCTACGTCATTCATCTGCACGGCGAGCTGATGAAGGTGACGAGCAGTCTGTCCCCCAACGACCCGCGCTACATCAAGATGCTCGATGCGGAGCACCTTGAGGTGAAGATTGGAGACAAGGCTGGCGACGGCAGCCAGCTGCGGCCTTTCATCGTTTGGTTTGGTGAGGCGGTGCCTGAAATAGACAGGGCTGTCGAGGAGTGCGCTAAGGCAGACCTGCTCATCGTCATTGGGACGAGTCTCAATGTGTATCCTGCGGCAGGACTCACCCGTTGTGTCCGGCCTGCGACGCCTATTTACCTCATCGACCCGAAACCCGTTGAGTGGAACAGCGATGTGCCGGTTCATCACATCATGAAGGGTGCGAGCGAAGGGATGAAGGAATTGATGAATTTAATTGAACATTGAACATTGAATATTGATTATTGAAGATGGGTGAGCTTAGAATACGGTGTCGTAATAATGGAAAGAGGATAAGTGTGCCTTTTGGCAGTAACCTTTATGAGGTGTTCGCTTTGGCGAACTTCCACATGGACTATGGGCCGATTGCGGCTCGCGTCAACAATAAGGTGCAGGGCATGAACTATCGGTTCTACAACAACAAGGATGTTGAGTTTCTGTCCCTCTCTTCGCCCAGTGGCATGCGTACCTATACGCGCACGCTCTTCTTCATCTTGGCCAAGGCAATAGAGGACACGTTCCCCGGCTCGCAGATGCTGATAGGTTGCTCGGTGTGCCGTGGCTACTATTGTGAGCTGCGTCTGGGGCGTCCGGTGGAGGAGGCGGATGCCGTCCGCATCAAGCAGCGGATGCAGGAGATTATAGATGCGGACATGCCCATACACCGTATGCAGTGCCCTATTGAAGAGGCTATCGAGTTGTTTCAGCAGCGTGGCATGACGAGCAAGGTGCAGCTCCTTGAGGGTCAGGACAGCCTATATACATATTATTATAGGCTTGGTGAGACCATCGACTACTTCTATGGTTGCCTGCTGACGCGCACGAGTCAGGTGCACCTCTTCGATTTAATCAAGTTCTACGATGGCTTGCTGCTTCGTGTCCCTTCGGCGCAGGAGCCTTGGCGGCTGGAGGAGATGGTGGAGCAGACGAAGATGCTTGATGTCATCCGCGAGCATCACCGGTGGCAGGACATCTTGGGCGTGCGTACGGCCGGCGAGTTCAACAATGCCGTGAAAAAGGGTCATGCCACCGACCTCATCAATGTCAGCGAGGCTTTGCAGGTGAAGAAGCTCAGCAACATTGCCGACGAGATAGCCGAGCGCCGTTCGCGCATGGTCTTGCTTGCCGGCCCGAGCAGTAGCGGCAAGACCACCACGGCCAAGCGGCTGGCCACCCTTCTCATGGCATGCGGCTTGCGTCCCTACATTATCAGTACAGACGACTATTTCGTCAATCGCGTCGATACGCCCAAGGACGCCAACGGGGAGTACGACTTCGAGTGTATTGAGGCTGTTGACATCAACTTCTTCAACAGGCAGATGAATGCGTTGCTGCGCGGTGAGGAGGTGGAGTTGCCGCGTTACGACTTCCGCCTGGGCGAGCGAGTCTTCGAGGGCCGGCGGTTGCGCATCGGTCCCGACGATGTCATCCTGCTGGAGGGCAATCACGCCCTCAACCCTATTCTCACGCGTCAGATTCCCGACGAGAAGAAGTTCCGAATATACGTTTCGGCTCTGACCACTATTCAGATTGACGACCACAATCATATTCCGACGGCCGACATCCGCTTGCTTCGTCGCATTCTGCGCGACTACCGTTATCGTGGTTTCTCTGCTGTGGAAACCATCAAGCGCAGTCCGAGTGTCAAGGCTGGCGAGGAGAAGTGGATATTCCCCTTTCAGGAGTTGGCCGATGCCACCTTCAACAGTGCCCTTCTCTATGAGATAGGCGTGATACGCGAACAGGTGACACCCATCCTGGAACAGGTGCCAGAGCGTGCCGTGGAGTATGCCGAGGCGAGTCGTTTGCGCAAGTTCCTTGCCTACTTCCACAGCATTCCCGGCGACCAGGTGCCGCCCACCAGTCTGCTGCGCGAGTTTGCCGGAGGCAGTTCCTTCAAGTATTAAAAGGCCTCTTTACCTTTGTGATAAAATGTCAGGAAAGTGGGTGTTTTGCTTACTTGCTGACTTCCGCTGGTGCTCTGAAAAGGGCGTCGGAACAGCAGACGAGTGCAGGAGGACGGATTTTCTCGGATTTTCTTCGCTTTTGTAACAGTTTGATGCTGTGTCGGTTATGTTTTGCTAACGCAGAGGCCGGCAGCAGAATTGCCCGATTTTAGGCGGAAAAGAGGCATCCCCGACCCTGTTTCGTGGCCCGACGCAGCACGCCAAGTCGCCAAACTCAGCGTGCTGCATTGGCAAATGCTCCCTGCTGCGTGCGCCGATGCTCCCTGCTGCGTCGGTCCACACCCCTGTCGGCAGCGCTTTTTGCAGCGTTTTCTGCGCTGGTTTGCACCGCAGAGCGTCAGTCCTCGAAATAGCAAAAAGAAAGCAAAACTGCCAGAAGGAATGACAATTTGACAAGCCGGATTTGAACGATTTTGTGCATTTAACGAACATTTTTTCACTATTCACTATTCACTTTTCACATTTTATTTGTACCTTTGCACGCGATTTTAGGATAACCGAGGTGCTGCTTAATCCTCTGCTCCTGTAGTTCAACGGATAGAATAGAAGTTTCCTAAACTTTAGATAGGGGTTCGATTCCCCTCGGGAGTACCACTTCGGAAGTGAAGAATGAAGAGTGAAAAATGAAGAATTTCCTTCCGCCATGCATTTTGCATCAAAGGACTTACCTCTGTCCGGTAGGTAATTTTAATTTTTAATTCTTAACTCTTAATTTTGAAATAACGATGGAAATAAAGGAAAAAGAATCTGTAGTAGTGAGATTCTCTGGTGATTCCGGCGACGGCATGCAGCTCGCCGGAAATATTTTTTCTACTGTGTCCGCTACCGTGGGCAACAGTATCAGTACGTTCCCGGACTACCCAGCCGACATCCGCGCTCCGCAAGGCTCGCTTACGGGCGTCAGCGGCTTCCAGGTCCACATCGGTGCCGGACAGGTCTATACGCCTGGCGACCTCTGCGATGTCCTCGTGGCAATGAATGCCGCAGCACTCAAGACGCAGTATCGCTTCGCTAAGCCCGATGCCGCTATCATCATCGATACCGACAGCTTCGGACCTAAAGACTTGGAGAAGGCACAGTTCCAAACCGAGGATTATCTCGGCGAGATGGGCATCGACCCGGACCGCGTCATCGCCTGCCCACTCACGACGATGGTGAAAGATTGCCTCGCCGACAGCGGTATGGACGCCAAGAGCGTGAGCAAATGTCGCAATATGTTCGCCCTCGGTCTGGTGTGCTGGTTGTTCGACAGAGACCTCGACGTCGCCTTCAACTTCCTGCGCGAGAAGTTCGCGAAGAAGCCCGAAATTGCCGAAGCAAACATCAAAGTCATTCAGGCAGGCTACGACTACGGTCACAACACGCACTCCAGCGTGGCCAACGTCTATCGCATCGAGACCAAGAACAAAGTGCCCGGTCGCTACATGGACATCACCGGCAACAAGGCTACGGCGTATGGCTTCATCGCTGCTGCCGAGAAGGCTGGGCTGAAGCTCTACCTCGGATCTTATCCCATCACACCCGCTACCGACGTCCTCCACGAGCTCTCCAAGCACAAGAGCCTCGGCGTGATTACCGTTCAATGCGAGGACGAGATAGCAGGCTGCGCGTCGGCAGTAGGCGCTTCGTTCGCCGGAGCACTCGCTGTGACTTCGACCTCTGGCCCCGGCATCTGCCTGAAGAGTGAGGCGATGAACCTTGCAGTCATCATGGAACTGCCCATCGTCGTGCTCGACGTGCAGCGAGGCGGACCTGCAACGGGTCTTCCAACGAAGAGCGAACAGACCGACCTCTTGCAAGCCCTCTTTGGCCGTAACGGCGAGAGCCCAATGCCAGTCGTTGCCGCAGCAAGCCCTACCGACTGCTTCGAAATGGCTTTCGCTGCCTCGAAGATGGCGTTGGAACACATGACACCCGTCATCCTCATGACGGATGCCTATGTAGCAAACGGTTCCGCAGCCTTCAAGCTGCCCAACCTCAGCGAGTATCCCGCCATCAATCCGCCTTATGTCCCAGAGGAACTGAAAGGCTCTTGGACACCATACATGCGTAATGCCGAGGGCGTTCGCTACTGGGCTGTGCCCGGCAGAGAAGGCTTCGAGCACATCCTTGGCGGCCTTGAGAAGGACGACAAGACGGGTGCCATCAGCACCAATCCCGAGAATCACGACCTGATGACACGCAAGCGTCAGGCTAAGATAGCAGCCATCCCTGTGCCCGACCTCGAGGTGCTCGGCGACAAAGACGATGCCGAGTTGCTCATCGTGGGCTTCGGCGGCACCTACGGTCACCTGCATGCAGCAATGGACGAACTGCGTGCCCAGGGCAAGAAGGTTGCCCTCGCGCACTTCCGCTACATCAATCCTCTACCCAAGAACACTGCCGACGTCCTGCGTCGCTACCCGAAGGTGGTCGTTGCCGAACAGAACATGGGACAGCTCGCAGGCTGGCTCCGCATGAAAGTCGACGGCTTCGTACCCCAGCAGTACAATGAAGTAAAAGGTCAACCCTTCAAGGTTGCAGAGTTAGTCGAAGCGTTCAGTAATTTAGTTAAGAGTTAAGAATTAAGAGTTAAGAAAGAATGTCTCAAGACATACTCATAGACAAACGCTCTTATTTGTTTGCTCTTCGGATAGTGAAAGCTTATAAGTATCTGACAAAGCAGCAGAATGAATATGTTCTCTCAAAGCAGATGCTTCGAAGCGGAACTGCTATAGGTGCTATGATGCGGGAAGCCAAGTTTGCCCAAAGTCGTGCCGACTTTGTCAGCAAAGCATCAATAGCTTTGAAGGAAGCAAACGA
>Ga0310694_10003173_pt1 | contig 16244 bp, 10 predicted proteins | sample 174DNAGHGhighgp2_FD_203884 | JGI IMG/M metagenome (GOLD analysis project Ga0310694, IMG submission 203884) | Sheep rumen microbial communities from Palmerston North, Manawatu-Wanganui, New Zealand - 1742 DNA GHGhigh gp2 (v2) (version 2) | ecosystem: Host-associated > Mammals > Digestive system... | reverse complement strand
GCATCCAAAATGCAAGAAAAACGGCTGTATAAAATAATTATGGTTCTTCACGTTTTCTTAGGGTATTCCGCATAACAGTTCCCTCATCCGGTGATGAGGTGGATTGTTGGATCGCATACCCGGACTTTCCGTGAAGAACCATATTTTTGTGCAGAAAACGAAAATGGACAGGGCCCGAAAACCCAGGCGGGACAACGGTTTCCCGCGATCAGGAGGTCTCTCCTGAAACGGTCAGAACGGCAAATAGAAAGCGGCGACGGGGGGCCGTAAGTTCGAATAGGAAAAGCGGCCCCAACAAGGAGGCACTGAACGCAGCGGAACGGCCGTCCCATTTCGCGACGAATGGAGGAGATGTGCACACCCTGCGATCTGACCTGCAAGGTCAGCCCTTCACCGCCCCCGCGGCCACCCCTTTGATGATGTGCTTCTGGCAGGAGAGGTAGAAGATGACGATTGGGATCAGGCTGAGGACAATGAGGGCCATGGTCGCGCCAAGGTCGACGCTGCCATAGCTGCCCTGGAGGTACTGGATGTGGATGGTATATGTTGGACAGTCCTCAGATCTTGCAAAGCGTCTCTCCCAGCACATAGCGGGTAAAGACTGGTGGGACAGTGCAATTATCCTAACCACCAAGGATGACAGTCTTCTGACCAAGTTGCATAATCATTGTAGGTGGGAGCAACTACTCCCGGCCGATCTGCTGCATGGAAATGATGGCTTTCTCTGATAGCTGATCACACTGTCCCTTGTTATCCAGAATCGCTTTGGCAATTGCCAAGGTCATATTGCTGTCATCTGTCGGATGGCAACGATATGTAAGCAAATCAAAATCCTTGGACTTTATGTTGTGCCACTCAAATCTGGAACCGGCAATATCGCCGATAATTGCACCAAGCACTGGGCATCCCCCTGACGATGCATGCAAATTCAATCGTGAAAATTATACCATTTTCTATGGGGTGAGGCAAGCAAGTTGAAGGATTTATGGCGTTTCCTTGATTGCCTTTTTCGCCACTTCAGCACAACGAATACATGGCCATTTACCGTCAACCATACCGTCACGACCGTGGAAGTGGATGGAAAAGAGGTGGAGTTGGCTTCTGACACCGCGAAAACAAAATCCAGCCTGCGGACGCTGCCGCTGGTGCCGGTTTTCAAGGAGCTGCTTTTGAAAAAGCAGGCAGAGCAGAAAGAATTTCGCCGTCTTTGTGGAAAAGCGTACTGCACCGATTATCTGGATTACATCTGTGTTGACCAGCTTGGGAAACGGACAAGCCCGGATTACATCACGGAATATTTTCCGAAATTTCTGAAGAAAAACGGGCTGCGCGTCATCAGATTCCACGATTTGAGACATAGCTGCGCGTCGATGCTGCTGGCCAACGGCGTTCCCATGAAACAGATTCAGGACTGGATGGGGCACAGCGATTTTTCCACAACGGCAAACATCTACGCCCACCTGGATTACCAGTCGAAGGTCACTTCGGCGGAAGCAATGCTGGCGGGGCTGGGACTGAAAGCAGCGGGAATTGAGCCTCTTTCGGAGTAACCGGAATGTCCAGAGGTACCAGGAGAGAAAAAATCAAAGGTGCTTTTTTCTCTCCTGCGAATCAATGAAATGCTGGGAAGCCTTATCTCGTAAGGGTTTGCAGGGAATGCGTTTTCTCTCCAAAATTCAGAGAGGCATCAAAATGGTGAAATAATTTGGAGAGCAAAAAACGCTCATAACACCGAGAAAATCCTTATGTCTCAAGGACTTTCGCAGGATTGAGGACATGACCAAAAATCATCCCCTCAAATAGGAACTTCGTCGATTTCTGATAGCTCCTAACATGCGAAAACCCGCCTGAAACCTACGTTTCAGACGGGTCGATGGCGGGGCAGGTACGATCAAATCCGAAACCTGAGCATAGGGAAAGCGTCGCGTTGGAGTTTGATTCATCTTCCTGCGGGATTTGACTTTTTACTGATTCCAAAGAAAGATGCCTGCCTCTTGTCAGATTGAAGAGGATCAGGATTTTATCGTCAAATACATAAACGGAATCGATCAGCGTATCGATGACGTATTTCCTGAATTCTTCGTCTTCGGGATCGCCTTGTTCAAAACGCTTCAGCCAATCATGAATATCTTTTTCTGTCAGCTGTATGCCCTCAACCAGTTTCAGTTTGGCGATTTTTACTTCCAATTCCGCTTTCTCATCTTCTAACCGGGACAGCTTTTCCTTCAGCCGCCCCTGACGTTCTTTGGGCGTATCTGCGATGGCGTCTATTACGTTGCATATACTCTTTTCCAGGCGCTGCGCTTTCTGCTCCAATTCCTGAATAAAGGAAAGGCCATTTTCCTTTTCGTATGCGGCCAATACGCCGTGTACGATTTTTTCAACATTCTCTGTTTTCCGAATAAAAGCGATCGCCTGACGCACAACGGTCTTTTCCAGATCATCCTTTTTCATATTGCGTTTTCCGCATGTATGGAGCTTCTTTTTATTACTGCATGCGTAATAATAATATTTCGGCCCCATCTTTCCCTTGCCGGATTCGCCTACCATCGGCGCGCCGCACATGCCGCAGAAGCATTTCCCCTGGAGCAGATAGGCAGCTCTGGCTTTCATCGAAGCCGGGGAAAACTTGTGCTGTGCCACCCGCTCCTGTACACGGTTGAACAATTCTTCCGAAATCAGCGGCTCCACGACACAGTTTACTTCGATCCCGGTGCGGATGAGTTTTCCGTAATATACCGGATTGGTCAGCAGCGGCGCGAACGTGCCGGCCTTCAGATCATTTCCCATGGGGCTTTTGACGCCCTGCTCCCGCAAAGTCTCCAAAATCTTTGCCCGGCCTACCCCTGCGGCATATTCGTTAAAAATATACCGCACGATGGGCGCGGTCATTTCGTCTGGGTACAGCTTGCCCTGAATCAGCTTGTACCCATAGGGCACGTATCCGCCGGCAAACAGCCCTTTACTATAGGTTTCCCGAAGCCCTCTTTTTACGTTCTGGGACAGGTTCGCGGAATAGTATTCCGCCATGGATTCCAGGAGGCCCTCCATGATGATGCCCTCCGGTGAATCACTGATGGATTCCTTAACGCTGACGACCTGGATTCCATACTTTTTCAGTTTGGCCTTGTAATGGGCGCTGTCGTACCTGTTTCTGGCGAAGCGATCCGTTTTCCAAACCAATACGACGCGGAATTGCTGTTTGGCGGCGTCTGCAATCATGCGTTGAAAATCCTTCCGGTCATCCCGTGTTCCGCTTTTGGCACGGTCAATGTACTCCTCGATGATCGCATATCCGCTTCTGGCGGCGTATTCATAAGCGTCATGCAGCTGTCCTTCAATAGACTGCTCGGTCTGATTATGGGATGAATAACGGGCATATACTGCTGCAGGTATCAGGCCGGACGCCCCATGCGACGCCGAAACGGCGACATATTTGTTTTGAATAAAAGCATTTTCGCTGATCATGAGCGGGAATCTCCTTTCTTGAGTGCAAATCTTCCCCCGATCATTATAAATCTGTTTTTCTTGAATTTCCTTTGATCTGAACATACAAAGAAATATGCACAGAAGAATCTTTCGGGATATTTTTATTTGATAAATCGGCTTTTACTGTTTGCGAAATGATTATAGTTTTTCCACATCCAGATAATGATCCGCCACCACGGAGATACGATTGTGCCCCAGGGCACGGGAGACGATCAGCATGGCCTGTTTGTCCAGCCAGTGTCCTTTCATATCCGCCCGCATCCAATACACACTGTCCTTCTCCCAGCCGCCCTTGGGCTTTCCGGGACCATTGTAGTGCTGCGGGTTGAAAAACGGCTTGCGCTTGCAGGTCTTGAAATCAAGGGCGTGCATCTTATACATGGTTTGGGCGTACTGCCGGCGATAGCTGTGCACGTCGCAGGCGCTACTGATTTTCCCCCAAATCTTTTTGTCGCCTTTTTCTTTCGCCAGTGCAACGATCTCTTCCGCATGATCTCCAATGATCGGAGCCAGGCGGATTTTGCCGCCTTTCCCTTTGATCTCAAAGTACCAGGTCTTTTCGTCGTCGCTCCTGCGCAGATCGCTGCCTTTGGCCTTTTCCGCTTCAAAACGCCGCATACCGGTGGCGCGAAGAAAAATCAAAAGCGACTGATTCTTTCGCTCGGAAAAGTGCGCGTCGTTGGCGACCCGGCCCCGGCTCCGCTTGATGTCGACGCGGTGCCGGGTGGGCGTTTTTTCAAATGCGTCCTTATTGCCTGTTTCGCCGTATAATTTTGCCAGGGCAGCCCGCTCCAGGGAAACGGTGGATGCGGAGCAGGTTTTCGCCCGCATCTCCAGCCACTCGTTGGCGTGGGCACGGCATTTGTCCAGCGTGTTGCAATGATATGTTTCCCGCGCCCAGCGGACGAATTGTAAACAATGCTTTTTGTATGTGTGGAAGGTGGTGCTCATATAGATTTTTTCTTTGTCAGCCCCATCTCGCTTGTCCTCGTGCCGTTTGTGGCCGAATCCGCCGTCGAGGCCGCTGAATTTGGAAGTCAAAATATTGTGTACCTGATCCGTCATTTTTTCTTTGTTTTTGTGCGACATCAAATCATCTCCAGAGATAGTATGCATAAAAGTTAAAACCGAAGTGTAGCCCCACTATTTTACGTGTTATGGATCACGGCCGCGAATTGATCAAGAGGCACGCGGCGAGCCTCGCTTTTCTAACGCGGGGTGGTAGGTCCCGATCTGTTACAAGGCGATACGCCTGTTTTTCCCGTTTCTTCAGACAATCAGAAACGGCGCATTCCATCTTCAACATCCGGATGGATTTTGAACGTTTTTGTACCGAGCGTGAATCGGCACATGGGGACAATCGACGTCCTCCTTTCTTACATATTGGCCTGGCGGCTGTTCTTTCCGTGCAGCGCACGGACGGGGAAAGCAGATGCTTTTCCAATGATCCATCACATTCTCAAACACTCCTTTCAATCGAATACAAAAACAATATGCAAAATGATTTGAACAGCTATCTGTGCTGTTTTCGTTCATCAAGGAAAAACATTGGCAAAAAGAAATAAAGAATATTCTTTAACCCAAAAACAAAAAAAGGAGGATTTCCCTCCAAAAAATCAACTTCCCAATAATTAACCGTTTACCCCCACAAAAATTAACCCATTTTTATGGGGGTAAGCGGTTAATGCCCTATTCTTATACCAATCAGTATACTATGCACGCCTGATTGCACTATATTCCAAAAACATTGACCATTCGTACCTTATCAGCAAAAAGCGCAGGTGAATTTCAACCTGCGCTCAAGAATTGTGATCTGTCAATACATCAACATCATGCTTTGATGACAGATTCTGATCAATATGTCGGGATGGCTACTGTCCAAGTTGTATTGACTGCATTGTTGCCAGTTATAGATCCAGAACTATTAACTTGCCATAACGTAAATGCTACATCCAACGAAGTTTGAGTTGCAGATAGATTCTGAACCGTGATCCAACTGGATGTTGCTGTCTTTGACTTACCCTTAGGTCCATTACTATTCCACTCATTATAAGCTAAAATAGTAGTCGTTGGGGTTCTAACACCATTGCAGTAACCATCAAAAACGTGTCCGTTTGGTGTGTGTACTGTTTCCCTTTGCTTTGTCAATGTACAGGAAATTCTAATCTGTATGCTGTCTGCTGTTCTGTTTTGGTATTCGATTGTTACTGAATACGTTATACCTCCATCCTGCCAAAAATTGCCACTCTTCGTTGTGAAGCTGACCGGTATAATGGGATATGTAAATGTGATCGTCTTCGATGTCGCATCCCAGACAACATTTTGAGCTGCCGGCGTTGTGTAGCCTTCTTTCGCAGGCGGCGTGATGGTGTTCGTCGTACCAAAAGTCTTAGTCTCAGATGAAGTCCCCAAGTCATAATTATTCGACGATCTATAAATGATACTGTAGGTGTAACTGTTTGGCACCCAATACGCGTAGAGGGTAGTAGGACTAGTAAGATTCCAGTTTCTTACTGAAACTCCCGCCTCCGTGTAATACTGTGTTCCGCGTCCATCTTGTGCAGTGTAGTAGCCCTTGAAAGTGTGTCCCGTTTTAGTCGGTTTCGTAATCGCCGGCATTGCTGCATCGTATGTCGCGGTAACACTTGTACTGCCAGCCGAGGTGGCGTATTGGTTGTTCAGAGTAATCGGGTATTGATTTGGCGTCCATTGTGCATAGAGTGTTTGTGTGGAGGTGATCGAAACAGTGGAAGTGCTAGTGATCTCAGTTCCACCACTTGCCGCTGTATACCACCCGGCGAGGCTATAACCAGTTTTGTTTGAGGTGGCGAGCGATCCATACGTACTGCCATACGTCACTGATTTGCTTGCTGGACTCGGCGTAGATCCACCATTTGCATCGAAGATGATGGTATACGGAGGCCTTACTGTGATGTTTTTTGTTGCGATTATAGAAGTATCTCCATCCGAAATTGCAGTGATCGTTACTACACCAGGACTAATTGCCGTGACAATGCCCTCGTTGCTTACCGCTGCTATACTGGTATTGCTGCTCCTCCATTTAACCGAACGAACAGTAGCGTTTGCAGGAGCTACATTGCCGTTAAGCTGCAACGTTGTGCCAACATTGGCTTCCGAATCCCCGCCAATTGTGAGTCCTGTGGGAACCGTGATCGCTGTAGCTTCCGGGTCAAGCGCGATAAACGGAATCCCCTGATCTGCTGCGAAGGATTCGGCCGCAGTATTCCGATATCCGACAATCGACACGAAGAAGCTACCCTCAAAAGCATCATGCGTAATTGTAGTCACCCTTGCCGGAATGAATATTTGTGTCAGATTCGGGCACTCAGCAAAAGCCATGGAGCCGATGGATTGCACAGAGCCTGGCAGCTTGAGATACGTCACCGGAATCCCCGCAAATGCTTCGGCATCAATCTGAGTCAGGCTGCTCGGCATTGCAAAGCCGGTTGCCGTCATGGCCGGCAGTTCAGACGAGTCCTCCCAGATTGTGATCTCACATTCAGCAGAGAGATTGCTGCCATCTACAGCGGTGGCCGAAATGACAACGATTCCGCGCCTCTTTGCAACCACTGTACCGGAAGAAGATACAGACGCGATGCTGGGATCACTGCTTGCCCACACAACCGCCCGGTTCGACGCGTTAGCGGGATAGACCTCTGCTTCAAGCTGGAAATCCGTTCCCGCCTTCATCGTGAGTTCGGAGCGATTGAGGAAAACGAGAGATACCGGAACGGTTATCTGCGGTAGAATCTCCGTCTGAATGGTCTGGTTGCAGATCAGGCAGTGGAGCTCGCGCAGACCGGTTTGCGAAGAGGTCGCTTCTTGAATCGTGACCCATATCGTCTCCCTGTGACTACACTGTACCGTTACGTTCAAAACAGCATTCACTCCGCTGTTGTCCGTAGCAGAGCAAATGATAACTGCGGTGCCGTTCTTCAATGCAAGTAGACGACCGTTGCTTGAAACGGAAACCACCTGTGCATTGCTTGAGCTCCAGGTAACGTTGCCGTTGGTGGCGTTACTGGGCTGCACGGTTTTGTCAAGCTGGATCTCATCGCCAATGTCCATTGTGATCGATGCATTTGCAGCCAAGGCAGTTCCATTCCGTGTGATGGTAATACTGCTGACCAGTGTTGCCGTTGCGGGGATGGTTTCCGTTCTGATAACCTGACTGCAGATATCGCAGTGTTCCTCGCGCGTTCCTGTCGTTGTCTGCGTAGCTTCAGTGATGACGACCCAATGGGTGGAGCCATGGCTGCAGGTCACATTCAGGGTAAAGGACGTAGAGAAATGCTGGCTGTCCTTTGCGCGGCAGGTAATGACTGTCTGGCCGACCTGGTGAGCAGTGATCAATCCGGAGTCGGAGACCGTTGCCACCTCTGTGTTCGACGAGGTCCATCCGACATCCTTGCGTGTGGCATCTGTCGGCAATACGTTTGCGGAAATCTGCAGGGTTCCGTTGATCGAAAGATTAACTGTTGTGTTGTTGACCTTACCGGAAGATGTCCGCAGTTCGATGTCTGTCACATACTCATTGCCAATCGGCGTAACGATATCAGCTTGCGGCTCCTCTCCGGAAGGATTGCCAATCTGGAAATTGCTTTGGAACTCTGGCAGATACAAGGTATCGCCGATGCAGGCCCCATTTCCATCGTTGTATCCAAATATAACGCATACTTGGTAGGTGTAATAGTCGACGGGCAGAGAGCTAAACGTCATGAGATCATTGATGTTGCGCCCATTCACACTTGAGTTGATGGTGACCGAAGTTGCGGTAGCAGAAGGACGGCAGTAAGCAGACTTGACAATCTGGTTTGTTGTACGCGAAACAATTTCAGCCCTAACTTCATATATCGATGCGTTTGTGATAATTGTTCCACGCAAGCCAAAGCTGTTACCACTGGTCAGCACACCGCTCGGGACCCTTAGTTCTTTAGAAGTATCAGCCGTTGCTCTGAAGTGAGATCCATCAGCCTGCACGTTATTGATGTTGACAAAGCCGACCTGATTCCCGTGATCCTCATCCGACACGCCATACCAGATGTTCCCATATTTGTTTTCATAGATAGCAACTACATGAAGCGGAGTGTTCCCGGACAACGTTCGCACATTTGCTGCTTCAGCAAACGGCAAAACCTTGATGTCTCTTTGGGTACAGATCACGGGGAAATATGCTGTTCCAAGCTTCTCGTATAAGAACTCGAGGTGATTGTAGAATATATAATAATCGTTCTTCAAGTGCGCAAATTGATGGTTGCCAGGGTCGCTTGCTTCATAAGAGTTGCCGACCACTTCGATTACTTCGACGACATCAGCTGCCGTCATGGAGGCGATCGGAATATTTACCCTTACAGAACCCATATTGTTCCCGGCTTCGTAAGGAGTATCTTTAAGATTGCCTGTTCCGCTAGTTACACGGAAGAATCCAAGCTGCTTACCAGAAATAACCGATGTAGCACCCGATGCTCTCTTGCTCGATGTATAAGCAGCAGGTACACTGCAACCGTTGTTGACGAAGTCACGTACCCTGCAACCGCTGTTGACGAAATCATTATACTCAATCCAATACTGCCTAGCAGACCCATCATGTGGTATTGAACTGTATTGAAGCTTTGAAAACGAACCAACTTCGTAAGCAGTCTGTGACTTTAGCCGTTTAATTGTTGAGTTGTTCGATGAATCAACGGCCAATAAATACTGTTTGCCGTCTCTTGTTGTACAGCCGACAACAATAAAATAATGCCCAGGAATGTTAATTACTGCTGCGCCACCATCATTAAAAAATGCTTGCCATTGCGAAAAGGAAGGGCTTGTTCCGATACTGGCCCTTTTTATTCCCTGACTGCCATAATGACTAATCAAATAGTTATCGTACACAGAAAGAGCAACGGAAGGATCTTCTGCAAGGCGGGCCCATTCTTCCATCAGGTCCAATTGCGAAGCCTCAGAAGAACACTTGCTTGTCAGATATTGAACAATATGTAAATATGAGAGAAGATTGCACCCGTCATTACTTATTCCAGGGTGTGAATCAGTGGATTCCTGATTGACATAAACACCCCTCTTTGCCATTTCCCGGTCCCAATAACTAAGAGAGTAAATTCCTTTACTGGAATTCCATGTAGCCCCTCTGCATTGAGAATAGAAAGCAATATAACTCGAGGCATTTTCCGTTGCCGCTGTAGCTGGTATAGGTGATATAACAAGAAGCATCAGGGCAAGCAGGCATAGAGAGCTAAGCGTCCTTTTCATCACAAGCACCTCCAAATTAGCAAAAGGTTTACCTTTTATAGGGCAATGAAACAGCGAGACTACAACATCTCAGTAAATATTATATATCAAATAACAATACCTCTCAAGAACTAGTAAGACAAAAAATGCTTACATTTTGGTTAAGTAGGTTCATTGTTCCCCAACAATGGAATCACATATAATGATTTGCAAAAGGTAAACCTTATGCTGGGCAAGACTTCCGTTTTTTAAGTACGTTCATCTCCCTTCGCCGACGATAGAACGTACCTTCGCTCATGCCACACCGCTGGACTGCTTCTTTTGTAATCAAAGCATATAAGCATTCTCCTTTCCAGTGCATAACCAGAAAATAGTTTATTAGTCTCCAGACGCCAATCGATCCAATCCGGGCATAGTCATTTTTTCCGTCTGATCATAGTAATATAGATAGCTGCCGGCATTGGAACGATCCAAATCTGTCATGGTTTTATACAGCTGCATAAGCGATTGCTTCGTGCACTGGAAAGTAACCTGAAGCTGATGAATCTGCGCTTCTGTTGGCATTTTCCCAGCAGCATATTGATCTACGACTGCTGAAAAAGCGTTGCTGTAAGCACGGCGGAAACTGTTCAAGGTGGTATATTGGGTAAGGAAAAGAATCCGATTCTTCCCCGCTTCCGTTACTCCGGTGATCTTCAGCGTGAACTGTACAATCGTATCAGCCAGGGAATACAAGTATCCGGCAGATTTTGTCAGGATCAAACCCGTTATTTCCTTAAAAGCTTCCTTTTCCAACTCTTTTTCCAGCTTGTTGAAAATCATTCGCAAAGACGATCCAAACTGAGTTTTATAGCTGGCACGAATCCGCCTCATCGCCTCGTTGAAGGATGGATCGCCATTGGAATTATAAACCCGCATCACAGTGTTCAAAGCTTCCAAATCCTTGGCGTGATTGGAAAACAATTCTGTCACAATGTTGATGAATTCTTCTCCGGCCTTGACCTCATCATAAAGATCGCTCAATTTGGAGCATTCGTCCTTGATAATCAGCAGATCCTCCAATTCATTCCAATCAATCGCTGATCCGCCATATTGTTCAAACACACTGTTAATTTCATCAAGGCGCACTTTTGTACCATTTTTTGTCAGACCATTCAAGGATTTGATCATGTTCGTTATCGGATCAGAAAGCTTGATTTGTTTAATCTTTCCTTCCGAATTCATTGCGTCCAGGATACCTATGATCTGTGCTTCATACTTCTTCTCCATATAGGAGTTGTATTCCGCACCGGTCAATCTGTCTTTTACCCATCCAATAGCAATATTGGTATAGTCGCTTAAAGCCATCGCAGCAATATCCTTGTTGCTCATGCTGCTTAAATATCTTTCAACTTCCTCCTCGGGATTGAACATGGACGCGCTATTGCTTTTAACAAAAGAAACGATGTCTTTTTGCAGCTGTTCTGTAGTTGGAATAACTGCCCTTGTTCGTTCAATAAAGAACACCGTTTTTGACAAAACCTGTGTCTCTTTATTGGCTGTTGCTTTAATTACCAATTTATAAATACCGTTTTCAGCATTCGAAATATTGAGCGCAATATCACTCATCTGATAGGTTTTTGAGCCAGGTGCAACAACAGTTCGAGTCAGTAAAGTACCCCATTCGTTATATATGCTTGCAGTTATATTCGTTAATTCATAATTTGACTGAATGGTGCCCGAAGCATTCAGGAAATCACCTGATTCGTCATCAATGCATTGCGGAACCACAAGCGTATCAGAAAACCGCATCCATACTTCATTATCGGTATCCACCCAATGAATCACAGCCGAATTTGCTTTAAACACCGGGCTGTAATCGCTGTATTCTCCAGTGTAGGATTTTGCACGAACACGGTAATAATATGTAGTGTCTTCTTCGCATCCGCTGTCGAATGAAAACAAATCTGCAGGGAAGGGATTGGCTATGTATTCCGTATCAAGGCCATCGGTTATCCATGATTCGCTAAAAGGACCGACTGCAGAAGAGGCTCGCGAAAACTCATAAGATGCAGCGCCTTCCACTTCAGTATAGTTCAGGAAAATCCAGTTTCCCAACGAGTCATAAATACCGTCTTCAGCGATATAATCATAAATTTGAGGCGAATCAAGCAACGAATTGGTCACGGTAACCGTACATGATGCCGAAGCAAGGCCATCACCAGTGCAAACAGTTATTATCGCTGTTCCTGACGTGTTATGAGCTTGAACATATCCCGACTCGTCAATTGAAGCAATATTATCATTGCTGCTGAAAAACTGGAAAGAATTCATATACGTCGCATCGGCAGGCGATACTCTGGGACTAATCCAGAATCCTGTTCCGTATTTTACCTTTTTCTCATTATAATTCAGCGAAACTGATGTACACTTTTTGATAATTTCAAAATCATACTCAAATATTTTAAAAGAATTACCATTCACAAGGTCAGCAAACAAATACAACCTTAATGGAGCACATGGCATTTTGCCAAATTTCAGATAACTATTCAAAGCAGAACTGCGTATATCAACAGAAAAAACATTTTCGCCACCATGAAACACTGCTTCTCTACAGTCATAAGCTGATTGTCCTTCATTATCTCCATCAGCAAAAACTACAGCGGATCGGATTTCTCGAATAGCAACAGTACTCGTTATCGTTCCGGAGAATCTATGACTTTGACCATAAGCATGGAAATGTTGGGGATTGTCATCACCGGCAATACTATCTACTTGAACAGTGACGGGACAAGGATAAATAAATGCATTCCTGACAGCCCAATCATAAGCATAAGTTCCTTGATCGGCTTTCATTGAATCTATTTGTGCCCCTTCAAAAGCACTGTCATCAATAAATTCAATGGAAGAAGAAAGGTGAATATCATGTATTCTACTATTAGCAAATGCTCGAGGGCCAATTGTTATAAGACAATCAGGTAAAATAATGGAGTCGACACATATTCCATAAAACGCCTCTTCTTCTATACATTGCAAAGATTCAGGGAAAACAAAGCATGTCTCTGCAGTTGCATTCCAAATGCCAATTATCAGCAATAATACAAGAATAACAACAAATGAGTTGCGGATATAATATTTCATTTTGCTCTCCCCCCTATAATTCACTCGTAAAAAATGTGAGAAAACCCAAAAGAATCAACTTCAACCTGTTTATTCATATCCATTATACATCGATATAACACTGTTTTCAATAGTCATTTAGGAAAAAATGGAAATATACTTGTTGAGGTCCAATAGATCGGTAACATAAGGTATAGAAAAACAGAGAGTCAAGTGATAAGGAAAAGTTTTCTCTCCTAAAGTCCTATCGTTTAAAACGGAGATGATCAAAAATCTTTCCGCCAAGTCGATAAGAAATGTTCCCCAATGGGCTGCCCCAAAATGCCGAAAACCCGCCTGAAACCTACGTTTCAGACGGGTCGATGGCGGGGCAGGTACGATTAGTCCAGTCCGTTCTGATTGTCATGAATATGAATGGGAAGAATGGCGAGGTCCGCTTGGCGATTGTTCATGCAGTTTTCCATGGTTATGCTCCTTTCGCTGTCCGTTCATAGGGATACTTATAAAATAATTCATTACGCATCAGAAGGAAAAGATATAACAGAAAGTGCTTTGAAGGAACAAAAAGCTAAATTTTGGTTGACAGTTCTCCGATTGCAGTTGGGGGTGTGATTCATGAACGACATTAAATAATTATCAGTGAGAAAAAAGGATTTATCTCTTTAGGCGCTGTTGCCATAGAAAAGATTGCTGATGCAGAGCAATCTTTATCTCTGTTTTTTTCAGAAGAATACAAAGAGCGAAATAATATGCATTTGGCGTTTATGATCTCATAGATCCCTCTGCCACTCATTTTCTGAATGGACGGCAGGGGGGGATTCTTTTATTACAACATTTTTATCCACTCACCCTACGCAAGCGAGATTTAGCCTGAGCGCCAAACCGCTGCATCCAGTGATGACACCATCGCTTTCAGGGTTGATTTTTGACAGGATACAGAAGGATATTCGCTATTCCACAACCCAAGGGTTGTAGGCTTGTTCCTTTCTTGAGACACCAGAGAAACCGTTTAAATTCCTTGGCTCCAGCGCTTTTTTATCAAAGATAATACTGAAAAGTGGGCTGTGGCACAACCATATTTTTACTTATTCGGTTTTGTTTTTAGCATACTATATATGCGCCATTAACTCAAAGCGCAAATCCAAAGAAAGGAGAAAAAGAATATGCTTGAAAAAGATACCAGAACAAAAGGGTTTGAAGTGCCTTCGGATCAATACGATGATCTGAACGCCCGCATCAATCGCATGCCAGGCAAAACCAGCACGGATAAGCTGATGTTTATGCTCAATGCTGCTGAACGGGAAACAGGCGTTGCGCAGCCAATACAGACTGCGCTGGACAGGCTCACTCCGCTTTTTGAACGGATTTCGGATGTAATGCGTTCAGAACTGGAGCAGCGGGATACTATGCGGGAAATGCTCATTGCCGACCGGGATCGGGAACGGGATGTTCAAGAAGCAAAAGACAAAGAATGCAAAAAACAGCTGGCTGATGTTCAAGAGCGGTTGAAAGCCGTTCAAGATGAAAACACAGAATTGAAAGCGCAGCTTGAGGAAACCCAGAAAAAGTTGCAGGCTTTTGAAACACTGTGCAGCAATCAACAAAATATTTTGCAAAGCAGCGCACAGCTGGAAGCGATTACGCAGCAGTTGAACGCATACACCGACAAGCTTGCAAGAATGAAAGGCGAGTAAAGAAAAATTCTCCTGATTTTGTTTGAGTTTTCAGCATACTCTTTTTGAAAACGAGCAGAGCATTTATTCGTTTTCGGAAGGACGGTTTGGCATGGCAGAAATTGAACAAACGAAGGGAGTGCAGATTGGCGTTGTAGTGCCTTACGACATCAAAACAAAAGAATTCGGAAAACCACACAAGCTGTGGATGGAAACAGACGATCAGGAAGCGGCGGAGTTGGGCTTTTCTTTCCCGGAAGAGATTGCCCGCATGGTCGCTAAAAGAATCACAGATGATATAAAGAAGAATCAACAGAATCATAATCCTGAATAAAAAACAATTGGAATGACAAAAGACGAATCGGTTAATGCCATTCGTCTTTTTTTGTTGTGCGTATGTCTTGCTTAAGGAATCTTAAGCCCTTAAGCCTATTTAAGTCACACGTTTTATGTCTTTTGGCTGATGTTCAGGCCGTTGATGGAACATGTCAATTCGCTTAAGGCGTCTTAATTCCTTAAGACAGCTTAAGCTATATTCTATTCCATCCCATAAGAAAACCCCGGCCATCTTACGATGAACCGGGGTTTTCCTGATCCCTTGTGAGGATCAATCCGAACGTCCTTTCTATGAAGAACAGGCGAGTTCGGATTTGATTGGAGTTGGCGGAGCGGGTGGGATTCGAACCCACGGACGGTTGCCCGTCACCTGATTTCGAGTTTTTTGAGAACCTCGGAAAGCACCGGAAATCAGTATCCTTTTCGCGGAAGATAACGGAAGCCCAAAAGCGAGGCCCCGCAAGGATTTTCTCCGCCCCGCGCACCCCCAAAACAGCGCAAACCCAGGAAATTCATAGGCTCGAAATAGGTTCGAAAGTTCTCTCCAAGTTCTCTCCTGACGGTCAAAAATCCGGCACGTTGGAGAGAACTCAGGAGAGAACACACCCAACAAAAGGCATCCGGGACTCCTCCTGCCGTTGACAGAATAAACAGAGAGGTGAAACCCATGCTAACCAAGAAAGAACGGGAGCGCATCCTGCGGGATTATCCCGAGACCATTTCCAAGGAGCAATTCTACAAGCTGTGCCAGATCAGCAAGAACCGGGCTCGGGAACTGCTGACCAGTGGCGTCGTTCCCTGCCAGATCACCCGGAGAGCCACTCACAAATATGTGATCGCCACCCTGGATGTGATTGCCTACCTGGAAAGCCTGCCCCGCATCCGCAGAAAGAGAGGCGGAGCGGCGACGATGCCCCGGCAGCCCCGCAGCGTTATGCCGACCCAGGTACCGCCGGTCCTGGCCGATCAGCTCCGGGCGCTCTACGACGAAACACTGGAGCCCTTCCCAGACGTAATGGACCCCCGGCAGATCAGCGACGCCATCGGCTATGCCGACACCACCATCATCAAATGGTGCGGCGAAGGCAAGATCCGCAGCTTCATCCTTCGGAACGTGCATATGGTCCCCAAGCCCTGGCTGATCGACTTCCTGCTGTCGCCGGCGTTTCTCAACCAACCGACGGTCTCCCTCTGGCACCAGCATGCCATCCAGCCCATCATCGACGACTGGCTGAACAGCCACGCCCAATAAGAAAGCGAGGAATGAAACATGACGCTCTACACTGCATTTTACGATATGGATACCAACTGTGTCAACGCCTGGCTAACCGACCGCTCCATCGTGACCATCGACTGTCAGAAGGTGGAGGATGCCTTCGCCGACAACATGTACGA
>Ga0310694_10003172_pt1 | contig 16248 bp, 19 predicted proteins | sample 174DNAGHGhighgp2_FD_203884 | JGI IMG/M metagenome (GOLD analysis project Ga0310694, IMG submission 203884) | Sheep rumen microbial communities from Palmerston North, Manawatu-Wanganui, New Zealand - 1742 DNA GHGhigh gp2 (v2) (version 2) | ecosystem: Host-associated > Mammals > Digestive system... | reverse complement strand
GAAACCACAGCAGCCCCTAATTTGCCCGCAAATTTTCCGAAATTAGAAAAGAACAATCTATCACAAAAAGCGCACATTTGCCCCGATGGTCCGGCATAATAAACCGGTGAGCCTAAGATAATGCCGTCAAATTCATCAAGTCTGGCACCAATTTCATTAACACCGTCATCAAAAATGCATTTTCCGTTTTCTCTGCATTTCATACAGGCAATGCAACCGGCAACAGGCTTTGTCCCGATATAAAAAATTTCTGTTTCTATGCCGTTTTTGTTTAAGGTTGTTGCCACTTCGTTTAATGCGGTATAAGTACAACCATTTTTATGCGGTGAACCGTTAACCAACAATACTTTCATTATACCCTCCTTAAAAACCTAATTTCTTTAACCATGCCATAACAGCCTCATTGGCTTTATCGCGTTCATTTTGTGCCACATGTCCGTAAACAGCCAAACCTTTAAGCACATCAGCATTTGTTGCCTCCTTAATTTTATCGGGAATTGAGGATAGGCCGCTTCCTTCGTGGGTTACAAACGGGGCGATCGTTTTACCTGACCAATCATGTGCCTCAATAAACGTATATAATGGCATCGGCATATCAGCCCACCAGTTCGGCGAACCGATAAAGATAACATCATAATCGGCAAAATTTGTGACATCACCGACAATTTTCGGGCGTGCATTAGCTTTCTTTTCAGCAAGGGCTGCTTCGGTTAAAGCTTTATAAGCGGTAGGATATGTATCATTTTCAAGTTTAATCTCAAACAAATCCGCTTTTGTTTTCTCGGCAATCATCTTTGCAATAATGGCGGTATTCCCCTCCTTAATATTGCCAACCCCGTATTGTTCTCCGGTTTTTGAAAAATAAACAACGAGTGTTTTTTTACCTGTCATTTTCATTTCCTCCGCTGTTGTTTTATTAGAACTAAATAATGCCAATCCGCATAAAATAATTGAAAGTAACTTTTTCATCTCAAAATGCTCCTGTTTTAATATGAGGCACATAAGGTGCTTCCAAAGCCTTAATTTCTTCATCGGATAATTTAATATCCAGAGCTTTAACAGCTTCTTCCAAGTGTTTCGGCGAAGTTGAGCCGACAATCGGTGCCGTCACATAAGGTTTAGCAAGCATCCAAGCCAAAGCATTTTGCGCCATAGAGTTGCCGTTCTTTTTAGACACTGCTTCCAGAGCATCAACAACTTTTTTATCTTGCTCGGGTGTTGTCCACACCATGGGGGAAACATCATCAATTTTGGAACGTTCGGTTTGCACTCCCCACGGACGTGTACATCTTCCACCGGCAAGCGGCGACCACGGCACAACGGCAATTTTACGGTCTTGGCACAAAGGCATCATTTCGCGCTCTTCTTCACGATAAATCAGGTTGTATTGGTTTTGCATGGAAACAAACTTCGTCCAATTATGTTGTTCGGCGATATTGTTTAAGCGTTCAAATTCCCACGCAAACATGGTAGAAGCACCGATATAGCGTGCTTTTCCGGCTTTAACCACATCATGCAACGCTTCCATAATTTCTTCCATCGGTGTATTATGGTCAAGGCGGTGAATTTGGTATAAATCAACATAATCCAACCCCAAACGCTTTAAGCTGTGGTCAATTTCGGCCATAATGTTTTTCCGGCTCGAACCGCCGCCGTTAGGACGGCCTGGACGCATATCAAAATGCACCTTGGTTGCCACCACAATCTCATCACGATTAAGTCCGAAATCTTTTATCAACCGACCGGTAATTTCTTCCGATGTTCCCATCTGATAAACATTTGCCGTATCAAAATAGTTAATACCTAAATCAACCGCTTTCTTAAAAATCGGTTTGGCATCGTCATAATCTTTTGCCCACGGAAACACTCCGTTTTCTTTCCCCGGCTTACCGAAACTCATACAACCTAAGCAAATTCTTGAAACATCAACCCCGGTGTTACCCAATTTGACATATTTCATCTTAGCTCTCCTTGATTAAATATTTATCCAACATCGGCTTGACCTGTGTCTTAAAAAAAGCCAGTGTCTGCTCTTGCGGTTCAAAAAACCCGTCAGACATACACCAACACGTCATCATTCCGTATAATTCGCATATAATAATATGCACCAGCAAATCAACCGGTGTTGTTTTTTTTAATTCCCCGCCTTTAACCGCCTTGTGCAAGATATCCTGCAACATGCTGACGTCAAATTGCCACTTGGAATTATCCCAATCCGCACCGGCGCACTTCGGGTCTATCACATTTTTAATCCACTCCCGGCAGATATTGATTCCGTAGCGCTCAACTTCCTGCATAAAGCTTATAAAATAATGCTCCATGCGTTGCGTAAAATCCTTATCCTTCATTTTCTCTAAGCGAACAGCAATCCGATTAAACAAATTCCGGCAGATTTCGTTGCTGATTTCTTCTTTGTTTTTGAAATAAACATAAAAAGTTCCCTTAGCGCAACCGCAGGCCTTGGTAATATCTTCCACTTTCAAATCATTAAAATCGCCTTTAACAATAAAATCGGTTGCCGCATCAAGCAGCTTTTGCTTTGTTTTTAAGGCATTTTCTTGTCTTATCGTCATAACTTTTCCCCCATTGTTTGTTACGTTTTACAATTTCAATGACTAAAAGTCAATGACTTTTTTCATCATCAACAAAAAATATTCATAATCTACTTGATTTATACTCAAAAAATGCTATAATATGGGAAAAGGAGAAGGCAAATGTTAAAGGATAACAAAGAAAACCTAAACCCGTTACAAAATGACAAATTCCTGATTGTCGTTGATTTTGCCGGTACTTTATTTGCCTTAGGTCCGGATAAAGACCATATTAAAGATGATTTTCTTCCTGAAGACGACGAATATTTAAGCGGCAAGCGCGCCATAAAAGGTGCCGTAGAGCTGGATCCTGTCGGCTGTCGCGATAAAGAATTAAAACCATTTCAAGGAGGCATAAGATACGGCTGGACGGTTATCCCTTCGGTTGCGAAATTACTTGAGGAAGTCAAAGGCATCAATATCGTCGCTTCCAGTGTCGCAAATGATAAAGAACAGGTTTTACTGCAAAAAATGGCCTATCATGACAATAACATTACCATCAACCACATCATGACCAAAGATGCCGAAGGTATTATCGCTAAAGGTTATCAACCCTCAACCATTGTTGTCTTAGGCGATACCTCCGGTGATGTCAGACTTGCGGAAAAACTGGCGGAATTATCGCCCAAAGCCAAAGTTATCTGTGGCTTCACCCCATCGGGTATGGAACAGCACAAAGCCGTACGCGCTGTCTTAGATGGCAAACACCCCAATATAGAACTCATCAGCAATCAAAACTGGAGCCGTGTCATCCGTAAGTTAAAAAAACACCTGCCGCTGAAGAGCCGTCACCTCAGCGAATTTAAGAAAATCAGAGCGCAAAGAGAACTTGCTAAAAAGAAATTCTTATACCAATTTAAACAACACAAGAGATAATCTTATATTTTGCGGACAATTCCCGTTTGACCGTCAACTTCTACCATCTCCCCGTCATGAAACAACACGGTAGCATTTTTTGTGCCGGTAATACAAGGCTTTTTCAATTCACGCGCCAAAATCGCCGCATGGCATAAAACCCCGCCTTCATCAGTCACAAATGCCGCCGCTTTTTCTAATGCGATAATAAGCGAAGGCCATGTCATCGGGCAGATAATCACATCTCCCGCACAAACTTTATTAACCTCACTGATATTTTTTAATATTCTGGCCGGCGCTTTAACGGTTCCGGCATAAGCCACCGTTCCCTTAACTTGGCAGAGAGAAGTATCCGCTTGCTTATCCGGTAACACAAACTGTTGCAGAGCCTTTTCTATCTCTTTAGGACTATCAATAACTTTTCGCTCATCACCAAAACGATACCACAGCCATTTACCGTCTTCTCTCTTCTTAAATTCAGCTTTTCCGTAATACCAAGCGATAATTTCCTCCGGCATCATATTACGAAAATCAAACCCTTTATAGCCATGAGGCGCGCCGATTTTATCAAATATCATCATAAAATTCTGGCTGAGCCAGTGATACATATCCAAAATATGTGTTCTTAAGAAGTTAGCCTCTTTCACAAAAGCGACAAATTCTTTTTCAAACGCATTAAAACGGTACTGCTTAAAGATATTTTGCACCGTCTTTCGGTCATTAATAACATTTTTGCTAAAGAAATTTTTGCCATTTTTCAAATTTTCTTTTAAGCGCTGAATAACCTCGTCTTTGGTCATAAACTGCCCACGCATGGCACGCACCGTCATACCCGAAAATTTTTCCAAATGGCTGTTTATAAGGTTATTGATATGGCTGTTTGTTTGCCAATTTTTATTTTTTTTCACCGCTTCAAGTATCGCCTGCATAGATTTATTTTCTTCTTCAACCCTGGTTAAATCCTCGTTAACTGACAAAATAGCCATTTTATCGGTAACATCAGCCATTTTCTTCTTTTGGATTAAGCTTAACAAATCTGCCGACACAATATCCGATAAATCCATCAGCATATCAACAAAAACCATCTCAAAATGCATCCGCTCACATATTTCGCTAAGCATTTTATCCAGTTCTTCCGGTGACGGAATTTTCTCTTTATAGCGCCCCAAAACTTTTTGATAAAAACGGTAGTTACGCCGGCAAATCTGCCCGATTTTGAAAAACACCGAAAAATCTTGCCGTTTATATGCCCAATAATAAGCATCACGGCTTTCTAACGTAAACTTATTGGAATAGCACAGATAATTCCCATCATAAACCGCAACATCTTTATCTGCCTCATGCGGATATTTGAAACACTTTTCTATCAGCTTGGTCTGCCCCATCAGTCCCTCAAAGCCGTCTTGCGCAAGCAACGGCAACCCCGGACGCTCAAAACACCGCGGCACCCGATAATCTTTTTCGCTGTTATGAAGTGTGGTAATCGGCCTTGCCTGCAAAATATAGATTTTCTGTTTTTTAACCGCAAATTCCACATCAACCGGAAAACCGTAAAATTTTTCAATTTTTGCCACAATATCGGCAAGCTCTAAGATTTTTTGTACGGAAAGCTTAGGTTTATTTTGTTTGTTATCAACAACATTATCCCAGATTAGCTTTCCCTTTTTCCTATAAAGCCCCTTAGTTTGTTTTTCATGTTTTTGTTCCAAAACACGTCCGGTTTTATGAACCAAATATTGATCCGGTGTTACCTCGCCTGAAACGATAGCTTCCCCAATTCCGTAAACGGCATTAATAAGCACTTCGTTGACATTTTGTGTAAGCGGATTAACCGAAAAAGCCACTCCGGCCACCTCGGCTGCAACCATTTCCTGCACCACCACGGCAATTGAAGCTTTATCAAGAATATCTCCGCCATAAGCCAATGTCCGCTCTGAAAAGAGCGATGCCCAGCAAAGCTTAATGTTTTTGATTAAATCCTCTTGACGGACATTTAAGAAAGTATCTAACTGTCCGGCCCATGCTTTATCGCTTGCATCTTCACAAGTCGCCGAAGAGCGCACGGCAACAAACGGACAGCGCAATCTGTTAAAATGTCGGAGTATATCACGCACAACGGTTTCATTAAGTGGGGCAGACACAATAAGTTCCTTAATTTTGTCGGACTTTTCAAAGTAATTCCCTTTATCGGAAATAATTTTTTTAATCTTATTTTTTAACTGATTTTCTTTGATAAAAGCATCAAAGGTATCTGCCAGAACAACAAACCCGTTCGGTATCAAAAAATGTTTAATCATACGCCCCAAAGAATAGGCTTTGCCACCGGCAAGATATTGGTCCTTAGTGCTTAATTGCTTAAATGTCTTTAACATAATCCCTCTCTCCGGCTCATTTTAGTATATATTTTTGCAAAATCAATTAAAATCTGCACACAAAAAAGCCGAGTGTTTCAAACTCGGCTTTGGCAGGGATTAAATATTCTTTCCCAATTCATAGGCTTTTTTGAGCAAATCATCACGCTCTAAAGCCGCTTTCGGCTCGTCAATTCCACCGCCGACAAGTGCGCCGGCAAAACGAGATTGCTCAAAACACTCAATCCACCCCTTAAGCCCGCTGATAGCACGGTCAGCCGCTTTTTCGGAACTGTCATAAGCCGAGGTAATCAAATAAACATCTTTAAAGTTATTGTCCTGTCCGTAAAGCGGGTTACAGCGGTCTAAGAAGGTTTTTAACTGTCCGCTCATCTCGTAATAGTAAATAGGTGTTGCAAAAACAATAACATCAGCATTCTGTACTTTGCCCAACAGCTCAGCCACATCATCTTTTTGCACGCATTTATGTATTTTCTGGCATGCCAGACAGCCGATACAGAATTTAATATCTTTGCCTTTAAGGTTAATAAATTCCACCTCGTTGCCGGCATCTTGAGCGCCTTTTTCCGCCTCGTGCGCCAAAATCTCGGAATTACTTCCGCCACGCAAGCTTGATGAAACAATCAATACTTTTTTCATTTTTTCTCTACTTCAAATTATCTTTAAAAATGTTCCATTCTATCAAAGCAATTCTGATATTTTTGCTTCAACGCCATTCATATCCGCAGTCGGCTCAAAGCGCTCAACCACTTCGCCTTTACGATTAACCAAAAACTTGGTAAAGTTCCATTTGATATCCGGTTTTTTATCCCAGTCTGTATCTTCTTTTGCAAGCATTTCACCCAAAAGTTTGCTAAACTGATGTTCACCAAACCCTTCAAACCCCTTTTGTGCCTTTAAGTAAGTATAAAGTGGCAATTCATTTGCCCCATTAACATCCGATTTTTTCATTTGCTCAAACTTGGTATTGTAATGCAATTGGCAAAACGCGGTAACCTCAGCATCATTCCCCGGTGTTTGATGTCCGAACTGATTACATGGAATATCTATCACTTCCAAACCTTTATCATGATATTTTTCATAAATTTGCTCAATAGCCTCATATTGCGGGGTAAAACCGCAACCGGTGGCGGTATTGACAATAAGCATCACTTTTCCCTTCAAATCAGCAAGTTTTAATTCTTCACCGTTTGCTTTAGGGACATTGTAATCATAAATATTCATCTTTTTTTCCTAATTTGTTCATATTGCCGATATATTTAGAGAAATTCACGAGCCCATTGGCCTAACTCTTCTTCAGAAACGTTGCTCTGAAAACGTTTTCCTTCCAAAACTTTAGCTTTTGGTGCCAGTTTTTGCATAATCTGAGATGAATCTCCCATACCGCTGCCACCGGAAGTCGCAAACGGAATAATGGTTTTACCGTTAAAATCATAGCTTTCCATAAATGTATCAATAATTGACGGCTCACGGTACCACCAAATCGGGAAGCCGACAAAAACAACGTTATATTTGCTCATGTCTTCAACCTTAGAAGCAATTTCCGGACGAGAATTTATATCTTTCATCTCAACAGAACTGCGACTTTGTTCATTTCTCCAATTTAAATCATCATCAGTATAAGGCTTAGCCGGTTTAATTTCAAATAAATCACCGTTTACGGCTTTAGCCAATCTTTCGGCAACTCCTGCTGTTGTACCCGTTGCGCTGAAATAGGCCACTAATGTTTTCTTATCTGTCATATCATTTTCCTCTGCATTTACATTAAATCCCGTCAAAAAAGTCATTATTGCCAAAATTACCGATAATATTTTTTTCATATACTTTCTCCTTATACATAGCACCAAACGCATAAGATAATAGTTGTTATGGTATTGAAGTCAAGCCTTAAACAGATTTTTTGTGTAAATTAATGTATGTAAGTTTTTCCTTGAAATCATAAAGATAGTTTTTTATACTGCGCCCGTCAAAGAAAGTAAAAACTTTGAATTTTTATATTTCTTTGGTGAATGTTATAACATATTTTCACTAAGAGGAAATAATGAAGATACTCGTTGGAATGAGCGGGGGAGTGGATTCTTCCGTTGTTGCGTGCTTATTAAAAGAGCAGGGGCATGAAGTTATCGGCGCCACCATGTCTATTTGGGATAAGAGCAAACACTACAAAATAAATGCCCAAAAAGATGCGTGTTTTTCGCCGCACGAAGAAGAAGATATTAAAGCTGCTGAGGCGATATGTCAAAAATTGGATATTCCATATCATGTCATAGATTGCACCAAACAATATCAAAAACTTGTTTTGGATAATTTTAAGCAGGAATACTTAGCCGGGCGCACACCAAACCCTTGTGTTATGTGCAATGCCACCATAAAATTTGAAGTTTTGCCGAGAAGTGCCGCCGAGCAGGGGGTGGTGTTTGATAAATTTGCCACCGGACACTATGCCCGATTATCGTATAATGAAGGCTTAAAACGTTATCAATTACGTTCTGCGGTGGATGGTAAGAAAGACCAAAGTTATTTTCTCTATCGCTTGCAACAGGAACAATTAGCAAAGATTATGATGCCTTTGGGCGAATACACCAAGGAAGAAGTCAGAAACATTGCCCGCAAATATGGTTTAGCAGTAAGCGATAAGCCGGACAGTCAAGATTTTTATACCGGCGATATTAACGATATTTTGGAACAAGAGCCGAAAATCGGCAATTTTGTAGATAAAAACGGCAAGATTTTGGGTACGCATCAAGGAATATGGAATTTTACGATAGGTCAACGTCGCGGTTTAGGTATCAGCGCCGACAGACCGCTTTATGTCATTGGGCTAAACAAAGATAAAAATGAAGTAATGCTGGGTTATGCCGAAGACGGCTTAAAAGATATGTTAACAGCCAAAGATTTAACTTGGCTTTCCGTTCCGCCCTTAAAAGAAAAGACTATTCTTAAAGCAAAGCTTCGTTCCTCGCAAAAGCCGATTACAGCCGAGTTTGAGCCGGATGGTAATCAAGGTGTTGTGCGCTTTTTTGAAAAACAAAAAGCGGTTGCTGCCGGACAATCTGTCGTCTTTTATGATGAAAATGATTATGTTTTAGGCGGTGGAATTATAGAAGGAAGCAAAGATGTTGCTGACTAAAGCCGAGATTACCAGATTATTGACGGATGAAGGACATCAGAAAACCCTGTTAAAAAAAGCAGATGATGTTCGTAAGCAATATGTCGGCGATGAGGTTCATCTGCGCGGTTTGATAGAGTTTTCAAATATTTGTCGCAATAATTGCTTATATTGTGGTATTCGTTGCGGCAACAAAAAAGTTATTCGCTATCGTATGGAAGAAGCTGAATTGGTAGAAACGGCGCGAAAGGCTTCCGTTTTGGGGTTTAAGACGATTGTTATGCAATCCGGTGAAGATATGTATTACGATAAAGACCGCATGTGCCGGATTATTGAACAAATCAAAAAGTTTAATGTTGCCGTAACGTTAAGTATCGGCGAGCGCAGTTATGAGGAATATAAAGCCTTTAAGGAGGCAGGTGCGGATAGGTATTTAATTCGTATAGAAACCACCGATAAAGATTTATACCATAAGCTTGACCCGAAGATGAGTTGGCAACAACGTTACGAATGTCTGTTAGCCTTAAAAGAATTAGGCTATGAAGTCGGCTCGGGAATAATGGTAGGGCTTCCGGAACAAAGCATAGAAAGTATCGCCGAAGATTTATTGTTCTTAAAAGAATTAGACGTGGATATGGCCGGTATCGGGCCGTTTATTCCGCATCCCGAAACCCCGCTTGCCAAGGAAAAGGGCGGAACCTTAAATTTAGCCCTGCGCACCATGGCAATTATGCGTTTGATGTTGCCAGACATCAATATTCCGGCAACAACCGCCATGGAAAGTTTGCACCCCGAGGGGCGAATAATGGCTTTAAAAGCCGGTGCAAACGTGGTTATGCCCAATGTTACCGAGGGCGAATACAGAAAGCTTTATGAATTATATCCCGGAAAGATTTGTGTGAATGACACACCGGCACATTGTCGCAGTTGTATCGGCATGAAAATTCAGCTGTTAGGGCGCAAAATCGGCACCGGCTATGGTGGGCACAAAAAAGTATCTTAAAAGCATAAAAAAATCCCCGCCTTGCGGCAGGGACTAATTTTTTTTGAGGGCTTTTACGCAGCAGCTACACGCGCCTTTGCCTCCTGGAAACGCTCGTAAGAGCGGCGAAGCATACGGCGCTTGCCTTTGCTCCAGAAGGTTGAGCATGCCTGCTCAAACTTGTGCTGAGGCAGGCAATAGGCAACAATGCAGATGGCTCTAATTTCACCCCTCTGGAGCTCCTTGTCCAGAGCCGCCGGCACAGAATATGCCAGTACTGATGTCTTCTGCGAGTAGTACCCGTCAATCTTTTTGATTTGACCGGGATCAACCACTAACAGGGCATCTACCAGGTCATAATCAATTTGTTCTGCACTCAGGAGCTCCGACAAGTCGGGAAGCTTCTCACCACCATTCACGAGGTTTTCCAACTGCTCAATGAGCTGGGCTACATTTTTCTCCATAGTTGTTTTTTTTAGGAGGGTTTAACATAGCGTGCAAATCTTTAAGATACCACTCAAGGTTCAAATCAGAATTATACACGCAGAAAATTATAAAATATTGACATAAAAATACCACATTTGTCTAATCGTGTCAACAGCAAATTTCATAAAAAATCATTTTTGCGCGAAAAAAGAGAGATGTTGACAATAAAAAAATATAAATTAAATTAGTACGCAATAACAATGTAAGGAGATAAAGAATGTCTAAAAAGTTATTAAGTGCCGTTTGTGCTGCAGTATTATTGGCAGGCTGTGCCGATAACATTAACTCTGATCACTATTCTACCAGTGCAACCGGTAAAGTTTCTACCGTTGCTCAATGTACGGTTCTAAGCGTACGCCAGGTTAAAGTAGATAATGGTGATAATTCAGCCGGAACATTACTCGGTGGTGTAGCCGGTGGTGTAGCCGGTTCTACCATTGGTCACGGCAGAAGCTCACACGCATTAGGTGCTATCGGCGGTGCTTTAATCGGTGGTTTGGTCGGCGGTGCCGCACAACAAGGTTTAAGCTCACAAACCGGTTATGAGTATATTGTTAAGTTAGATAACGGACAGGCCATCAGCATTACCCAAGGTGCTTCTCAACCGTTAATGGTTGGTCAGCGTTGCTTGGTATTGTACGGCAACCCGTCACGCATTATTGCACAATAAAATATGAAAAAAAGCGTCTATGCAGTCATTTTGCTGGCTGTTATTGCTATTTTAGGTTATATCGGATATCAGAGGGTTAAAACCCCTTTGGTATCCGTTGTTATGTTAACCTATAAAAGAGCCGATATTGCACCGAAAGCCATAGAGAGCATTTTGGCACAGACATTTGATGATTATGAATTTATCATCTTAAATGACGGTTCACCGGATAATACGCGAGATGTCATCAACAAATATGCCAAAGGCGATTCGCGTATTAAATATTATGAAAATGATAAAAACAGAGGCATAGCCTATTCGCGTAACCGGGTAACATCATTAGCACGCGGTAAATATATTATGATTATGGATGATGATGACGAGTCTTTACCGGAAAGAATGCGTCTTCAATTAGAATTTTTAGAAAAAAATCCCGAAATAAGTGCTGTTGCCGGACAAATTGTCGGTTTACCGCGGATTCCGTTTAACCATGATGATATTGCTACCGGACTTATTCAATACAATAATTTCGGTAATTCCAATGTGATGTATCGGAAATCTCATGCCCAACAATATAATATCAGCTATGATACCACGCTTAAGGCCTCGGAAGACTGGAAATTTTGGGTGCAAATGTTATTTTCCGGCGCTAAATTTGCCGCAATATCGGAAGATGTGTTAATGCGCCACGGCGATAGCCAAAAGCATTATGAAACCACTTATGAAGACCAAAATCAGCCGATAAGGGATTACATATCAAAGTTTTTCACCCCAAAAAATCCCGAAATCTTTAACCAAGCTTCTGCCTGTGATAAGTTAAAGTTGATAGAAAAAGCCCCTGTCCAGATTTTTAGCCATGATTATCTGCAAAATCTGTTAAAAATCAACTGTCGCTGACCTTAGAAAGCAACTCATCAACAAATTTAGGCAAGGTTTCGCCGGCTTTACCCATAACGTGTTTATCAAAATAAAAGTTATTTGACGTTGCTTCTAAATTAAATTCTATTGTATCAGCCCCGTAATATTTTGCAGTTTGCACAAAACTTGCCGCCGGAAAGACCACGCCGGATGTTCCCACCGATACAAATAAATCGCAAGTTCTGAGCAATTCTTCTACCTTATCCATATACAAAAGATTTTCCCCGAAAAACACGATATTCGGCTTCATCATTCCCATAACCTGACAGTTTTTGCAGACGGTTTCGGAGGTCACATCGCCCCATGTTTCAAGCACTTGCCCACAATTCATACAAACCGCCTGGTTAATTTGCCCGTGGATATGATAAATGTTTTTACTCTTGGCTTTTTCATGCAAGGTATCAACATTTTGTGTGATGATATGGACATCTGCGGGGTACTCTTTTTGCAGCTTGGTAATGGCTAAATGAGCTTTATTAGGTTTAGCGTTCCATAATTCCGGCTTCATTTCGTTGTAAAAATCATGCACATAGTCCGGATTTTTGTAATATGCCTCAATCGTTGCCACATCTTCCACGCGGTGATTATTCCACAAACCGTTTTCACTGCGAAACGTTGCTAATCCGGATTCGGCAGAAATACCCGCACCGGTTAAAAATACAATCTTTTTATAACTGTCGCGCATATAAAACCCCTTAAATAAAATCTTAAACAATTTAAGTTATATGTATCACAAATTGCAATTTTAGCAATCATTTTTATGATTAGGAGAATAATGATGTGTTGTAACGGATTACTTGTTTTTATAGCTTTGGTTTTCGGCTTTGCCGCCGCAATATACCTGATTTATCAGGCATATTCCTTTATTCGTTGCGGTTGCGGTAAATACGGGCCGTTTGTTTCAAGCTATGGTAAAATTAAGGAAGATATCTTAGACGAAGCAAGAGCTGTCTTAAAGAAGTCTAAGAAACCTCTCAACGTAACAGATTTAGGCTGTGGTAGCGGTGCATTATTGTTGCCGTTAGCAAAAGAATTTCCTAATCACCGGTTTATCGGTTTGGAATGGGATATCGTTCCGTTAACCATGGGGAAAGTTAAAGCACACATGGCCGGATTAAAAAATATATCCTTCGTTAAAGGCGATTATATGAAAACTTCCCATGCCGATATGGATTTGATTATGTGCTATGTCTTAAAGGTAACCGGTGAGCCGTTGGGTAAGAAGTTGGCTAAGGAAATCAAAGAAAGCTGTGTCGTTATTTCCGAGATGTTCCCTTTAGGACATTTAACCGAAGTAAAACAGATTAAATCATCTTTAGCCGGTATTCCTGAAAAAATCTTTGTTTATAAGAAGCCTGAAGCCAAGAAAACAGCTGGGCCGGCAAAGGTAACAAAAGCACCGACGGTAAAAAAAGAAGCAAAAAAAGCAGCCGTTACCAAGAAAAAGGTTGCCGTTAAAAAGGCTGAACCGAAGAAAACAACTAAAACCGTAAAGAAAGGAGTAAAATAATGTCTAGAAAAACAAGTTTTATGATTTTTACAATCGCTTTAATTGCCATTTTAGTTTCGTATATTGCAAATTTTGCGGTTGTTACCAAAGAGGTAAATGCCGTATTTAGTGCTATGCAGAACATATATGTTGCAATTTCAGCGGTAGTTTTAGCCTTGTTAATCAGTAAAACGAAACATTACTGGTTGATTATGTTGGGTGTTTCGGTTATTGCCGCTATTATAATCCAAGTTGTTATCGGCGGAGGTGCTTTGATGAGCGTCGCACTTCTCTATAAGGTTGCCGCATTTATCGTTTATACATATCTGGTACAGCTTGTGCGCTATATGTGGTAAATCAGACAACGATTCACCAAAAATAAAGTTTCTCCCGTTATAATGGTCTATTATAGCGGGAGATTTATTATGCAAAAACTCATAAAAATACTTTTTATTTCATGTTTTCTGTTTATCACGACGGCAAATGCCGGAACATTATCTTATGTACCGGAAAATGCTAAAAGAGCCCTAATTGTTATTCATGGCTACGGCGGCAACGGCAGAGGTATGCAATGGATGACCGACCAATTAAAGAAAGCCTTGCCCGATATGGCGTTTTATTATCCGAGTGCACCGGATAATGCTCCGACTGGCGGCAAACAATGGTTTGTGATACCGGTTTTAGGCGAAGAAATAAGGGATAAAGCGCTTTATGATAAGATGATGGCAGATGCTATGCATAATGTTAAAGTTTTACATGAACTTGTTGAAGAAATACATGAAGATTTGCATATTCCCTACCCAAACATCTATGTATCCGGATTTTCTCAAGGTGGCTTAATGGCCTTATTAACGACTTTAACTAACCCGCATAATTTACCTGTTGCTGTTTCATTTTCCGGCGTTCCGTTACTGCTAACACCTGATTTTACGGTAAAAAATGTCGTTGCCAAGCCGGATATTTTGCTTTTGCAGGGTAACAGAGATTCTGTCATCCCCAAAGACAGTATGCAAATGACTACGGATACATTAAAAAGCTTAGGTATAGAGCCTCAAGTACAAGAAATCGGCGGTATGTCACACCAAATTAACCAAAAGGCTCTCAAAACCGCCATAGAGTTTATGGAATAATAAAAAACAATGCGATAAATATCAAACTTTTCCTTACTATCAACTTATCACCAAGCAACTTTAGAATGCTATAATGAGATTATGAGAAATAAGTTATTTTTTATCTTTTAAAATGCCTTTAGCTTTATTTATAAAAATAAATATTAAAGCCAAAATAAGGATTAAAAGAAATATGAAGTCTATCACACCATTAGCCAGATCACCATAAATTTGATAAAAATCAGAAAAAAGCCCTATTGCATTTAAAATATTAAACAAAAAGAAAATTATGACATAAAGACCTAATATTTTCAAAAGTAATGAAATACTGGGATATTTTTCCCTAAAATCCACCACCCAACCAAACTTTACAAAAATACTACTTATACCGACAACCAATAAAAATAAAGGAAAAACAATCGTAAATATTTGGTGAACTCCATAATTAATCATTCCTAATGCTGAGGAGATAATAAAATACCCTCCGGACAATATCAAAATTTGATTACATTTGGTATTCATTATTATCTCCTTTCTAAATCAGTCCATAATTAAATCTACCACAAAATTGTTATAAAAAACAGTAACAACCTTAGAAATAGAAAATGCCTGTTTACTCATTATCCCTCCGTTATATCTGATACCCGACAAGTAAAACAGCACCAAACATCCAAAAGATAAAATACAACACCGCATAAAACATATACTTATTAGGAAACCGTTTTGATGTATCTTTTTGATATAAAAAAGGAAATGAAAAATATACCACCAAATAAACCAATAAAAAATAACCGGAAAATACTTTCTGATACTCTTCTCCGAATATTAGTGCATTAATATTCCCTAAAAATAATGGAACAAACTCTAACCCTAAAACAAATAAAAAAGCTTTTTTTAATCTTTGCATACCAATAACCTCTTCTATAAGCTAAAACAACTAAAAACAAAAAGCAATATCAAAATGATATTGCTTTTACGCGCTTACTTTCTTTTAGATTTCCAAGGATGATTATAATCATATCTAATTTTATCTCCAATAGCTTTAGTTGAATAAAAATTTTTATACTCTTAATTTATTTAATAAAAACTATAAATAAAAGGGCATGTTTTCATAGCCTACTATCTGTATTAGTGTTGACGGGATTGGCTGCGCCGCACTGGCGCGCATAGGCTTTCAGCCTACCGGCATACTTCCGTCTGCCTTGCGCTGGTAGTCGAACCCATGTTCATGGGTTCAAATCCCTATGACGTTGTCATTTAAAACAAAAAAGCCTCCACAAGGGAGACTTCTTTTGTTTTACTGGTGAGCCCGACGGGATTGGCTACGCCGCACTGGCGCGCATAGGCTTTCAGCCTACCGGCATACTTCCGTCTGCCTTGCGCTGGTAGTCGAACCCATGTTCATGGGTTCAAATCCCTATGACGTTGTCATTTAAAACAAAAAAGCCTCCACAAGGGAGACTTCTTTTGTTTTACTGGTGAGCCCGACGGGATTCGAACCCATGACCCTTTGATTAAAAGTCAAATGCTCTACCGACTGAGCTACGGGCCCACAACATAACTGAAATGGGTTTATAAATGATAAAAAACAGATAGTCAATAAAAAAATGCAAAAAAATCAAAATAGCTATTTATTTATTAACTATTATGTGTTAAAGAAAATATAAATAACGTAATAATAAGGTTTT
>Ga0310694_10003171_pt1 | contig 16256 bp, 7 predicted proteins | sample 174DNAGHGhighgp2_FD_203884 | JGI IMG/M metagenome (GOLD analysis project Ga0310694, IMG submission 203884) | Sheep rumen microbial communities from Palmerston North, Manawatu-Wanganui, New Zealand - 1742 DNA GHGhigh gp2 (v2) (version 2) | ecosystem: Host-associated > Mammals > Digestive system >... | reverse complement strand
AAAGTCGGAAGTGAAAGGCCGCCAAGTGTTATGGTAAAAACGCGCCAAGTGTCACGGTGAAAACGCGCCAAGTGTCATGGTGCGCTTGACTGGCAACCTGCGATATGATACAATAACGAATCATGTTTGTGAATAAAATACGAATATCTGGTAAAAGAACATGAATGATGGAGGCGGGAGAATGAAGGGTGTGTTGGCGGCAAGTGTGGCGCTCGCGGTCGCGGTGGCTGTTGCGCAGTCGGACCCGTTGGCGGAGCGGTTTGCGAATCCGCCCGCCGAGTGTGCGCTACAGGCGTGGTGGCACTGGGTCAGCGACTGCGTGACCGAGGAGGGCATCGACCGCGATCTCGCGGCGATGGCGGAGATGGAGATCGGCGTGGCGCATGTCTTTGCGCCGAACATGGCCAATCTGCCGAAGAACGCCCCCATGCTTTCGCCGGAATGGATACGACTCTTCACCCATGCCGTACAGGAGGCCAAGAAGCGCGGCATCAAGCTCGGCTTCCACAACTGCCCTGGCTGGTCGGAGTCCGGCGGACCGTGGATAACGCCGGACAACTCAATGAAAGTCGTCGTGGCTTCCGAAACCGATGCGCCCGTCGGCGCGCACGACATAGCGCTGGCGCAGCCGCAGACCAACCGTGGCTTCTACCGCGACATAGCGGTGCAGGCGTTTCCCGTGCCGGAGACGCCGCCGGTCAAAGCGGTAACGCTCGACTTTCTGGGCGACGGCGCGGCTTTCGCGTCCGGCTCCAAGCCGCTGCTGCTCCCGCTCGCGCAGGCGGGTGGTGGACCGTTTGCCGTGACCCATGAGTTTGCGAGACCATTCCTTCCAAAGGCGGCGGTGTTCCGTTTCGTCGAGGGCAACATCGACACAGCCGTCACGGTGGAGACGTCGCCTGACGGAAAGACGTGGAAGAAGGCGGCGGGCTTCGAGTTCCACTTCTTTTTTGTGATGCCGCGCGCGCCCAAGCTGGTTGCGCTCGCGGTTTCGGAGCCTGTGCGCTTCGTGCGCACGACGTTCCGCGCCGCGCAGGTTCCGGTCTGGCAGGGCGGCAAACCGTTCAACCGCGGCCTTGCGTCGATTGCGTTCCAGACCGCGCCGATGACGGCGGATGTCGATTTGAAGTCGTCCGCGCTGAGAACGATGCGGTACTATCCGCCATCCGATCCATTCGAGCAAGGGATTGCACTCAAGGACGTGGTTGATCTCACCGACCGCATGCGTCTAGACGGCACGCTGAACTGGACGGCTCCCAAATGCGGCGACGGTCATTGCTGGCGCATTCTTCGCATCGGCTATACTTCGACAGGCAAGGAGTGCGCTCCGGCCACGTTGCGCGGACTTGAGTGCGACAAGCTGTCGAAGCGCGGGCTTGACGCGCACTGGCCGAACATGCCCGCGAAGTTGCTCTCCGTTCCCGGCGCGAAGGACGTCGTGCGGTTCGTCATCATCGACAGCTACGAGGCTGGCGGACAGAACTGGACCGAGGCGTTCCCGGACGAGTTTCGCAAAAGGCGCGGCTATGACATCCGTCCGTGGCTGCCGCTTTTCGCCGGCTACACGATGGAGACGTCTGGGAAGAGCGCGCGAACCCTGTACGACATACAGAAGACGGTATCCGACCTCTTTGCCGAGAAGTACTACGGCTACTTCGCCGAGCTTTGCCACCGTTCCGGCGTGGAGGCGATCATCGAGCCGTATGGCGGACCGTTCGAGCATCTGCGCTGCGCCGCGTATGCGGACGTTCCGACGGGCGAATTCTGGTTGGGGGCGGCAAACCGTTATCCCGGTCTGCGGATGGTCTCGTCCGCTGGACACATCAACGGGCGCAGGCGCATCGCCTCGGAGTCGTTCACGACCGAGGCGAAGGAAGGGCGTTGGCAGATTACTCCTGCCGAACTTCGCCGCACCGGCGACCGTGCCTGGCTTGAGGGCGTGAACCAGATCGTCTTCCACAGCTACCTGCATCAGCCGTTCACGAACGTAAGGCCGGGGCTGTCGCTTGGCCGCCACGGAACGCAGCTGAACGTGAACACGACATGGTGGAAGGACGGCGTCCACTGGAGCCGCTATGTCCGGCGCGGACAATTCCTGCTGCAGATTGGCGAACCGCGCGCACAGCTGCTGATGGTGGCGAATGCGGACGATCCGAACGCGCTGCCGTATCCGCGCGAGCTAGTTGAGGCGGGGTATGACTTCGACTGGTGTCTGGAGTCTGACTTGTCACGTCTGCGTGTCGTTGACGGACGCCTGCGCATGTCGAACGGCGCTGGTTACGATGCGCTGTATCTTGGAGCGGGTCCGCTTTCGTCGGACAAGGCTGTTGCCGCAGTCCGCGCCTTGGCTGCCGCCGGTGCGCGTGTTGTGGAGAAGGGCGCGGCGATTGGGCTTCGTCCCGATGCCGATTCCGGCGGAAAGCTCCGGGCGAGGCGGCGCACGGTTGACGGACGCGACATCTACTTCGTCGTGAACTGCCGCGACAAGGCGTTTTCGGGACGTGTGGATTTCGTCGCGCAAGGAGCGCCGGAACGTTGGGACGCGGCGTCGGGGCGTGCGTACCGTCTGCCAGTTGCGTTCACGTCGGAAGGCCGCGTTGCGGTGAATCTCGACTTGCCTCCCAATGGATCTGCGTTCATAGTCTTTGGCGGATGCGCGACAGAGCCGTGGCCCAGCATGGACGGCGAGCCGGTGCTTGACCTTTCGGCGGACTGGCGCCTTGGCGGATTCGATGGCGTTGCCGTGCCAGAAGGGGAGATGGCGTTTCCAAGGCTGACGTCGTGGAGCGAGTCGGAGAATCCGCGTCTGCGCCATTTCGCCGGGCGATCCATCTACCGCAAGTCATTCCCGTTTGTGCCGGAGAAGGGGCGGCGGTATGTGTTCGACCTTGGCGACGTTCGGGAGCTGGCGAATGTGCGGCTCAATGGACGGATGCTCGGCTGTCTGTGGGAACGGCCTTATCGCATGGACATCACGGAGGGACTGACGGCAGGAACGAACGATCTTGAGATCGAGGTCGTCAACACCTGGCCGAACAGGCTGATAGGCGACGCTATTGCGCGGAAGGGCGGCGCGGCGGAGCCGCTTTCCGATAAAGGGCCTTGGCCGCTTTGGGTGCTGGATTGCAAGTCCGATTCCGGCACGGGCATCTACACATGGTCGAACTGGCTTGACGGATGGCATGCCGACGACGCGCTTCTTCCCGCCGGTCTCCTTGGCCCTGTCCGCATTCTGTCGCCCTAATAGTTGGAGGCGCAACGAGGTAATGCACCATTCCTAGATTTTGTCTGCCATGTGGATGCGCCGTCGCCTTTCAATCCGTTGCGTTTGAGCGAATCAATCCATTGAATATTTCTTCGACTTTCAGACATGGATTTTGGCGGCAACACCAAAGTCAACGCCAATATCCCGCGCGCGTGCGCACACGCTCGCTCCTATGTCATAGGGGATACAAATGGTGTTGCCCTTGCGCCAATGATACCAGACCTCGCGGTGCTTCCTCCTTCGCCACTGCTACGGCGGACAAGTTGGCTCGGCAGGCCGGATGGTGAGGGCACTGTCGATCGGAGGTGGTTCAAGGCATGAGCGGAGAGGCGGCGCGGTGATGTGCAGGCCGGGAGAGACATCATATCTTGCGTCTGACCCATTCACGGAAGAATGGATCAACAAATCGCCACGAGCGTTGCCATTCATAGACAAGTTCATCTTCTGCAAGCCGCTTGACCGCTTTCTTGACCGTGCCTGTGCTGGGAATCCTGATGCTTTCAAGAAAACGCGATGAATATATCTTGGCGTCGTCAACGGCGGCGATCCCTTTGAGCACGGCAATCTGCGTTGGCGTGAGTCTGGAGATGGATTTCTCGAAACCCTTCCGCTCCCGGGCGAAGATATGTTCAAGCGCGAGCGGCACATCATTCTCCGTGATCAACGAATTGGCTTCCGTTGTTTCCCACAACGCCGCGCAAAGTTCCTGCACGTCTCCAGACACCGAATCGGCGAACCCGATGAGACGGGCGGCAGTTTCCGCCGAGATCTTTCTGTGCCCTGTCGAGAAACGGCGGACTATGAATGCCGTAAAGTCTTCCTGGTCTATCGCATCGACCTCAAATGCGGCGGCACTTTTGAAGAATGGGCTTTGGGGACTTGAGAATATTGACATCATGTCATGCCGTACGCTGCCAAGAAAGAAATACGGCACGTTCGGCTGAAGCTGGATCGCGCCGCGCATTTCAGCAAGGATGCGGTTGGCGTCGGGCAGACGAAGGATGTCCTGAAATTCGTCGAACACGATGCAGGTCTTGCCGCCGGCGGACACCTTGGCAAGCATGTCCATGACGGTCTGCAGCGATTCCGGCCTGTCCGCCGCGTGTGCATCCACGGAGAGGATCGGGGAGCCGTCGGTCGTGCTGAACGACAGGGTTGGGCGCAGATGGGACACAAGCGTCATCACCTTGCGTATGAACGGCATCTTGTCGTTCATCCTGGCGATCCCCGCCATGACGCGGCTACACAGGTCAGCCATCGATCCGATGTAATAGAGGTCGATGTAGATGAGCCTTTCGCCTCGCATCTCCGAAATGGCCTTTCTCACCAAAGACGATTTCCCCATGCGCCTTGCGCCCTGCACGACCACATTCTGCCCCGATTCGGCAAATCGCCGCAGCTGAAGTTCGGCTTCTCTCCGGGCGCAGAAGTTCTCTCCATCGACTACGCAGCCATACTTGAATGGATTCATGTTGATGCTCCTTTCTCTTGGCGCGTATTATACCATAAAGAACATCGCCAAATGGGACAATTTCATTTTTTTGTTTTTGTGACCTGCGATAGTGTGACAGGTGGTGATGCCTTATCAAGCCCTTCCGGTTTCGCGCCGGAGGGGCTTCTTCGTTTTGCCGTCGGGTCGTTTGCCCCGGCGGCTTTTTTCATTTCGATTTTCCGCGCGGCGTGTGTCGCGCGGGATTCACAAAACCAAAGAAAGGAAAATCCGATGAACACGGATAAGTTATCTACAGGCGGCGCGTCGCCGTCTGCGAAGTCAAAGAAAAGGGAAGGGAGAAACCATTGTTTGGGCTATTCAATTTGGTCTCTGCTTTTGTGGAGTTGGTGGGGTGGGAAGATGGGGTGTGGCTGTGCGGGGCGGGGGATTGCGCAGGAATATTCCTCAAGGCCGAAGGCAGAGCCACGCAGTGGTCGCGGGGTGCTGGGCGGTGGTTGAGGGCGATGCTCTCGTTTCTGTCGGCTGGTTTCTGGTGGGGGCGGAAGAGGCGGGGATGAAGGGCTGCGCGAACGCCGAAACGCGTAAAGGCCCGTTTTACAAGGCATTCGCGGGGTCTGTCCCCACGGGTTTAACATCATTGTGTTTCCTTTAGCAGACGGTGGACGGAACTCCATGAAGAATAGCCGCAGAGAGTAGCGATCTCATCACGCAACAGTTTTCGGAATGGCAATGTGGCCATGCGGGCTTTATCGAGGCGGACGGCACGTATCTCGTCAAGTATCGAATGTCCGAGCATGGCGCGGAAACGAATCTCCGCCATACGCCGTCCGCAAGGGAACGTGGCAGCCACGTCCCGGGCCTTGAGTCCGTTGCAGGCTTGCCGCCGAATGAGTTCACATGCCGCGACAACGGCCAGATCGTTCTTTTGTATGCGCAGTGTCGAGGCTCGGCGCACGACGCCGAGCGGTTTGATGATTATGCGGCGGCAAGGCGGCGGATTCCCCGAAAAGAACATGTCAAGAAGCTTGTTCTCTGCAAGCTTCGCATTAATGTCGTCGGTGGCTATGCTTGAAAGCGTGGGACGTGTCGCTTCGCAGATCGACTCGTCGTTGTCCACCCCAAGTACGGTGACGTCCTGCGGAATTTTCAGCCGCAAATGACCGCATGCGGCAATGACGTTGACGGCGACGGTGTCATTGGCGGCGAACACGCCGACAGGTCTCGGCAGACTGGCAAGCCAATCGGCGAGATGCGCCGTTTGCTTTAGCGCAGTCAGGTGCTTTCGCGGATAGACGTAGGATCCAAGCCCGTGCCCGTTGAGACCGAGTATGTGGACGAAATGTTGTTCGCGCATCTGGCTCCATAGCTCGTTTGCCTGCGGTGGCACGTACGCATACGAAGCCAGGTCTAGAGACAACAGATGGTGTGCGGCGGACTCTGCCACAGCCTTTTCATCGAACACGATGGCGGCGTGGCGTGGATTGTCCGTTTCAAGGATGCGATGATTGAATACGGTCGGGTAGTTGGTGAAGACTTCCGTAGGCAGCCTGTCGTTGTTCACGATGCATCCGTCGGGATGCCAGAACGCGAGCAGCTCTTCGACCTCCTCCGCCGTGCATAGGTTCACGTCGGCGGTCTTGACCGAAAAACCGTATTGGTCATCAATTGCTGCCAGGATCGGTTCTTGCGCCCTGATCATACCGAAGCGAGGAAATCTCAAAATTGTTCGCATGGCGGAACAGTATAGCAAAAACAGATTCCGAACACAACCGTGATTTCGCAATTTGCAAAGAACTTTTTGCGCAAAACGGGACGCGATGACGATTGGTTTCTGGTATAATAACGCGGTAAAAAGGAGATAACGAAAATGAATAAACTATTGACACTGACATGCGCGGCGGCGGCGATGGTCGCTTCTGCAACTGACCTTCCATGGACTGGCAGCGAAACTTCGCTTGGCGGCGGCAAGGTTACTCTAACATACGACGGAAACAACAAGGTGACGTCGCTCGTTGCCAAGCCGACTGGCGGCGAGGAATTTCGCATCACAGGCAACGCGATGACCTTTGCGGAAGGGGCGGCAATCACGTTTGCTGCGCCGTCCGAAGGCGCGGTCGCGGGCGGCAGTCTCGTTTTTGCCAACGACGTGACGGCGGATGGTGCGCTCAACATGACCCGCACCGACGGCGCATATGTCGTGTGGGAGGCGGCAACGAGTGCCGAAAGACTGAGTGAAACCTATCAGACGATTGTTCCTGACGGCGTGTCCTCCGTGGGCGACTGGGAACTGGTAATGTCCTATGTGCTGGGCGCCGGTTCAGACCTGAACTATCAGAACAGTTCCGCTTCGGGGAGAGGCCCGTATCTGCCGATCAACAATACAAGCGTAGGACAGGGAAGCGACACTGAATACCGCTTCTACGTTCTGAATCGCTTCCGTGCGCAGAACGCCTACACGTGGTCGCAGCGCATCCAGCTGGGGCGCCGCAAAACGGGTGCCGACAGCGCAAAGCTCATGGCGCGCTGCACAACTGTCGTCCACTCTCCAGGATACGTCTGCCTTCCCTATACCGATCTCTGGACGGCATGGCACAACGACATGCCGCAGGATTCAGGGCTCTTCTGCACGACGGACACTTACAGCAATGATGTGAAGAACAAGGCGACCGGCAAGCCCACGCATGGCGGTTCTACGGCAAATTGCGGCATCGACCGCCTGATTGTGCGCCGCACTGGTTCGGCGGCGATGGTTGGCTTCGCAGGAGAGGCGACGCTGAACGGAACGGTTGACATCTCTCTCGGCGTGAAGATGTCCGTGCTGCCGAAGGTGAACAGCACGTTCACCGCGCCCGTGTTCAGCGGGCAGGGCGACGTGGAGTACCAGCGCAATGCGACGCTTGCAAACATGAACTACATGACATACGCCACAGACCTCACCGTCACGAACGGTGCGTTGGTGATCGTGAGCGGTGCGAATGCGTTCCCGACAAACGCGCTCGTGAACATCCGCAAGGACGGCATCATGCGGCTGACGGCCAAGGTCGCAAACAACGGCACGGGCATATCCGACGGCTTTGCGTTTCTGAACGTTCTGCCGGGCGGCGAACTTCAGGTGTCGAAGGAGAATGCCGGCAAGATCGCGAACGGGCGGCAGGAGATTTTGGTGGATGGCGGCACGTATTGGTTCGGATGGGATTATCCGGGCGGTGACCAGGATCGCATTAATTGCTACACACCGTACATCGTTCTCCTCAATGGAGCACAGGTGAAGGGCTCGTTCCTGAAATGGGGCAACAACCAGTCGCAGCGCTGGTATGTTGGCGGTGACGCAGGATCGTCAGCCGATCCGGTCGTCATCGACAGCATCATCCATTACTCCTACAGCGGTCAGGCGTTCACGCTTGTCGTGAACGACATTACCGGCAACGACGATGCTGACCTTGTCGTCAACAGAAAGGTAGCCCGCGCTGGCACGGATGTTTACGGCAGCAGTGCCAACAACTGGAACATTCCCTTCTACAAGTACGGCGATGGCACCGTGCGCTTCGACGACAAGGTGGTGCTTCGCGGTACGTTGTCCTTGTTCGGCGGCAAGGTAATCTTCGGCGACAACGGCGAGACGTATCCGGCGACAGGTGAAGGGCATACCAGCGTCCAGAGCAAAGACCGTGACGTGAATCTTCGCCCCGGAACCGCAATCGGAAAGACGGCGAACGCTCTGGAGCTGGGAACATTGCAGCTTACGGGGGATGGCGTACACACGCTTGAGCTTGGGCCGACGGCAACGATTACGTTTGCCAATTCGTCCGGAAAGCCGTGGGCGGGGAAGTTGATCGTCAAGGGCTTCCACGATGGTGCCGTTCGGTTCGGCGATTCTGCGGCGGCGCTTACCGCGGCTCAGCAGAAGATGATCTATGCTGAGTCGGCGGACGGCAAGAGGTCGCGTCTGCACCTTACTTCCGACGGCTATCTGGTGCCACCCGGCATGATGATCAGCATCCGGTAAGACAGCTTCGTTAAATGGTTTGATTTAGAGAAAGACATCAATGAAGAATCTTGTAACGGCATGTATCGTTATGTGCATGACAGCCGTGACGCATTCTGTCTGTTCCGCCGCGCTTGTGGAGGGACGGTATGGGGAGAGCGTTCTCGAAAACCCCGACTTTGAGACGCCGCTTGCAGCCGATGGAAAGCTGGTCGCGTGGAAGTTCGTCATGGGCGGACAGTTCTCCGTCGCCGACGGTGAGGGGCGCAACGGCACACGGGCGGTGAAATGGGATTTCGCCACCCATCCCGAACAGGGGCGTTCCATCATGTCGCAACGCGTCCGCATAAAGCCGGGACGCCATTATCGCTACGAAGCATGGGTTCGCACCGAGAACCTTGCGAGCGGTTCACAAGGGGCGAGCATCTGGATAGACTGGTGCGACGAAAATGGCAAGTACCTTGGAGAGATTTATCCCCCCGGACCAACGGGAACGAACAAGGAATGGCAACGGATATCTGGCATCACCGGACGTCTCCCGCCCAATGCGGGTTTTGTCGCGTTGATGGTCGGGGTCGATAACGGCACGGCGGGCACAGCCTATTTCGATGACATCAGGCTTTGCGAAGTCAGCGAAGACCCCGTGGCCACGATGATCAGCGACTGCTACCGCGATACGGCATGGGAAGGCAACGTGACGTTCTCTGCGGCGCTCGACCTCGCCGTCTGCGGAATCGACCCGAAAACGGTCAAGGGAACGTTCACCGTGCCGCTCGCTAACGGCAAAAGCCGTCAGGTTCCGGCGCAGACCATCGCGGCAGACCGTGCCGTTCTGACCTTGCCGGTCTCCAGGCTTGCAAAGGGACGAAACGCCGTCACGTTTCAGCTGTCGGGGAAAGACGGAAAGAAGATGGGGACGGCTTCGCTTGAGTTCACAAGGCTTGACGTTCCGCCAAACCGCCGCGTGTGGATTGACAGGCACCGGAGGACGGTTGTCGGCGGCAAGCGGTTCTTCCCTCTTGGCCTCTATGCCGGTTCGCTCGACCCCAAGTTGATTCTCCGATACTGGAAGGATGCGCCGTTCAACTGCATCATGCCGTATTCGATGACGACGCCAGAGGAGATGGACTGCGCGTGGACAAACGGACTCATGACGTTTGTCTCGCTGAAGGATGCGTATGCGGGTTCGGCGCATTGCCCGAAGGAAATTGCGTCTGAGTCAGACGAAGCCAAATATGTCGCGGACATGGTTGCGCAGTTCAAGGACAAGCCGGCGCTGCTGGCATGGTACGTGAACGATGAATCGGACATCAGCAAGGCGGGGAAGCTTTCCGCACGGCGCGATTTGCTTGAGCGGCTCGACCCTGAGCATCCGACGTGGGGCGTGATCTACCAGGTCAATGATGCGCGTGGTTACGTCAAGACGGCGGATGTGCACGGCTCCGACCCCTATCCCGTTCCCGGCGACATCGGCAAAGTGCTGCTGGACGTCCGTACCCTGGACGAGGGTTCGATGGGTACGCGGGCTATCTGGCAGGTGCCGCAGATTTTCGACTGGTGTGCCTACCGCAACCCGGCGAAAGAGGGTGAACGCGCCCCGACTGAGGACGAGGTGCGGAATATGTCCTGGCAGTCCATCGCCGGCGGCGCAAACGGCATCATCTACTACGCCTACTTCCTTCTTGAGCGGATGAATCACAAAGACCCGTTCGAGAGACGCTGGCGCGAATGCTGCAACGTCGCGCGGGAGATAAGCGACCTCTCCCCGATGCTGCTTGCCGACCCGTCTGATTTCGGATTCCGATCGCCCGTCCCCGAACGTCTGGGCTGGCGGGCATGGTCGCACGAGGGCGACACATGGGTGCTTTTCGTTAACGCCTCGCGGGAGCGGATGAGCGTGAAACTGTCGCCGACACAGATCGTGGGCAGCCTGTCGCCAGTGTTCGGCAATGGCACTGTCACGCTCAAAGACGGTTGCCTTGACGTTGACCTGCCGCCAATCGGCGTGACGATCATAAGGCTGAAGGGTGCGGAGACTGTTGGCAAACGAGTGTTCCGACCAGAACGATACTCCCGCGGCGACGCGGGAGTGCATGTGGTGCAGCCCGTAGATACGGCGGCGTGGATATGGCCTGCAAACCTTGTTGATGAAATCGCAATCGCGCCGGAACGTTACCTGAGATTCCGGCGCGTTTTTCATTCGCCCGGCGGGACGGCGCGTGTGGACGTGAGCGCGGACGAGCGGTTTGTGCTGATGCTGGACGGAAAGATTGTCGGGCGTGGACCGAATCGCGGAACGGTCGAGAACTGGACGTACCAGACGTACGACATTTACATGCCTGCAGGCGAACACACGATGGAGGCGGTCGTGTGGCGGATCGGCGAGGCGGCTCCGCTTGCGCAGCTCTCGTGGCGCGGCGGATTCATCCTCAAGGCGGAGGGAGAGTTTGACGCGCTTCTTTCAACGGGCAAGGCCGCATGGCAGGTTGGCGAACTGAAAGGGACGCATAGTGACGCATCCCTTGAATGCGCTGGTTCTTGGGGTTGCGGATCCGGGTTCTCGGTCAAGGGGACGGGGCTGCTGTCGGAGTGTCCGCAAGTCTGGACGAACGCCGCTGTGGTGCGCCCCGCCGTGAGGACGACGGCGGACAATCGGGTCGGCATACGGCGTCATGGCTGGATTCTTTTCCCTTCGCAGCTGCCAGACCAGACAGAGCGGTGCGTTCGCCCCGGTGCGTTCAGGACTGGAGGCGTCTCGAAAAGCGCGCCGTTCATCGTTCCGCCTCGGACGCGTAAGGAAATCCTCTGGGATTTGGAGAACTACTACTGCGCCTATCCCGTGCTAAGGACTTCAGGCGGCAAGGGCGCACGTATGACATGGGGATGGAGCGAGGCGATGCGTGAGGCGAACGGGCGCAAGGTGCACGATCGCAGCGTGTGGCAGGGAAAGAATTTCGTCGGTTTTACTGATTTGTTTCTCTCGGACGGACGGAAGAGAGCGGAATTCACGACGCCGTGGTGGCGGTGTGGACGTTGGTTGAAGATTGTCATGGAGACGGCGGATGCTCCGCTGACGGTGGATGACGTTGCTATTGTGGAGTCGCGCTATCCGATTGAGGACGAGAGCTGGTTTGAGTGCGACGACGAGACGCTGGCTCCCATTCGTCGGCTTTGCTCAAGAGGCATGCAGATGTGCGCCCACGAGATGCTTTTCGATTGCCCGTTTTACGAACAGCAGATGTACCCCGGTGACTCGCGTGTGGAACTGAGGGTGCTGGCGGCGATGAGTGGCGACGACAGGCTGATTCGCCGCGCCATTGAACTATTTGACTACGGGCGCAGGGACAGCGGCTTGGTGCCGATGAACCATCCTTCGCGCGGGCTTCAGGAGTCGGTCACCTATTCCATGTGCCAGCTGATGATGTATGCCGACTATGTGCGTTGCCACGCGAACGCGGACTGGCTCAAGGCGCGGTTGCCGGGGCTACGCCATACGGTCGATGCCATAGCACAATATGAGAATGAAGATGGACTGTTGGCGACGTTGCCGGGATGGAGCTTCGTCGATTGGGTGCCGAGCTGGGAGAGCGGCAATGCGCCGGACGGCGATACGGATCGTCCATCTGCCGTGAACAACTTCTACTGGGCGATGACGCTTGAGGGCGTTGCGGACGTCGAACGTGCGCTTGGCCACGAAGAGATGGCGCAAATGCGCGAACGCCATGCGGCAAGGACGTTTGCCGCCGCCGAGCGTGCATTTTGGGACGAAGGACGCGGGCTTTACGCTGACACGGTGCGACATGACGTGTTCTCCGAACATGCGCAATGCCTAGCGTTGACGTGTCGTTCGATTTCAGGGGAGAGAGCCAAGCGCGTGTTTGGCGGTCTTGTGTCTGATTCCGGTCTTGCGAGGTGTACGGTCTATTTCTCCTACTATCTTTTTGACGTGTATTTCAAGTTTGGACGTGGCGATCTTTTCCTCAAGCGTCTTGACCTGTGGAGGAAATATGTACGGCAGAACCTCAAGACTCCGCTTGAATCGCCGGACAGTGGTGAGCGCGAGCGTGAGGCGCGGAGCGATTGTCATGCGTGGGGGGCGCATCCTCTGGTGTTTATGCAGCGCGGGCTTGCCGGCGTAACGTCGTCCGCGCCGTTCTTCAGGCGGGTTCGGGTGGCTCCAAGCCCTGGCGCCTTGCGTTTCATCAGGTCGCGGACACCGCACCCCAAGGGATTTGTGGAAACCGATCTTGCATTCGATGGGGATGGCGTGTCCGGGTCGGTCTTGCTGCCGACGGGTGTCACAGGCGAGTTTGTATGGAAAGAACAAGTCAAGGAACTTAAGTCTGGCGCCAACGCCATACAACTGGGGGAAAGCAAGCGATGAGAAAAAAGACGTTGAAATGCCTTGCTGCGGCGGGCATCGTTGCGGTGGTGTGTCTGGTTGAGTCCGCATATGGCTTGGACATGCCGGACGTTTTTCGAGATGCGGCAAAGTCGCCTGACGGAGCCCTGACGTTCGTCACAGCGCTTGAGGACGAGGCGTTCCGCACGGGTTGCCGCACGGACGTTGAGTTTCATCAATGGACTGTGCAGGGGATGATTTTCCAGATTGACCGTTTCTGCAACAGGGAGTATCTGTTGGCGAACGTGCCGGACTGGCTTCTGCCGCCCGCCGAGCGAGGCAGAAGCGGCGCGAGCAAGGGCGTGAACGCTACGGCGAGTTACGCCTACGCCGAGATGCTGGATTCTGCGGCTCGCCTATACGACAGGCCAGACCTTGCCGCTCGCGCCGCATTCATGCGCGAACAGTTGCAGAAGAAGGGTTTTGTCCCGCCAAAGCCAGAAAGTAAGCCCGCGCCGTTTTCCCGTGCCGACCTCGCTATGCGCGTTCGCGAAGAGCTGACGCATGAGATACGCCCCGGTGGCGTGGACGGCCAAGAGTTCTGGAACGGCAACGCCCAGATGTTCATGTATCCGCCGTCCTTCGCGTTCGACAAAGTGAGAGGAGCGGTCCGCTACCGCTTTCAGGTGATGGACGACCAGCAGTATGCGCACACGTTCGAGGCAGATGCGCCTACGGTTTCGCTTAAGCCTGTATGGGAGTTCGTGCCGCGAGGACTCACCGCAGTATTTTGCTTTGGGCTTGATGCCGAGGGGAAGGTGTGCGGACTCGCCGGAGAGCGGCGGTTCTGGAAGCAGTCGCCCTATGAGCCGGGTGTCTATCCGGCGGCGAAGCGTTCATACGCAGAGGCGCAGAGGATGCTTTGCGAGTACATATTGAACCTGCCGGAGATTGCCGACATGGAGAAGAACGGGAGGCCATATCTCTCGCAGAAGTCGAACTTCACGAGCTATCCGTCGAAAATGCAGTCCGCTTTGATTTGGGCCATGTTGTCATTGGCGAAGACAGCCCCCGAAAAGAAAGCTCGCGCCATGAAGATCGCCCGTATCGCGGCGGATTATCTGATTGCGAAGAGCCAGCCAGCAGGAACGCCGCTTGAATACTTTACGCCGACATACGAGGGCGACGGGCAGCTATCTGGAACATACGCTGGAATGCACATGCTCATCTACCCTGCCGACGCCGGCGCGGCGTTGGTCGGCTTGAGCAAAGCCACGGGAGAGACGAAGTATCTCGATGCCGCCAAGCGCATTGCCGCCACGTACATTCGTCAGCAAGGCGAGGACGGGACATGGTATCTTAAAATGTACGAGAAAGACGGAAGTCCCGTTTCGGGGAATCGCCTTGTGCCGACTTCGGTGATTGAATTCCTTGAGGCGCTTTACGTGGCGACGGGGGAGAATGAATATCGAAACGCCGCCGACAAGGCATTTGCGTTCATAGACAATGGGCCGCTCAAGACATGGAACTGGGAAGGACAGTTTGAAGATATCCGTCCGGCGGAATGCCGTTACCAAAACCTCACAAAGCACAATGCTTGCGACACGGCAATTTACATGTTGAAGCGTTTCCCCGGCGACAAGAGGCGTCTGGCACAGGCGCGGGAGATTGCGCGCTTTGCGGAAGACCAGTTTGCGGTGTGGCGTCAGCCGTGTCGTGCCGACCGCGCTGGATACTTGCGTACGCAGCAGTACCAGTACGAGACATGGATAGCTCCTGTTGCGCTTGAACAGTATAACTGCTACTTCCCCATAGACGGATCGGTTTCAAAACTGATTCGTACTTGGCTCGCGTTGTGGGAGGCAGAGCGCAACCCGCTTGATCTTGCCAAAGCGCGTACGATGGGCGATGCGACGGTAAACATGCAAGAGCCGAATGGACGTGTGCGTACCTATTGGGTACCGGAACCTGGCGATGGTACGCCTATCGGCAAAGTGGCGCTACAACCGGCTGGCGGCGACTGGCTCGTCTGCCTTCAAGCCGATGAACGAGTGCTCGGCCTTCTCTCCGAGATTAAATAGCCCGCTCCTTTGCCGTTGCGTTCGCGCCGATTATGGTAATGTTTGAGGGGTGAATTGAGCGGAACGATGATGCGCAGGGCGGATTACAACTTGGCGAGAATGTCGGGGATGTTGGACTTGTCGAGGGATGAGAATGCAAAGCACTTCTTGCCGAGGTAGTTGAGGGATGCCCCGACGTGAATCAAGGTCGTTTTGTCGATGATGAGGAAGCGGTCGTGGAACTTGTCGGAGGTCTTGACCGTGAGCGAGTTGGCGTACTGCGCGTTGAACTTCGCCACATCGACGGCATGAAGAAGCTTGTTCCGCGAGTTCTTCACCGCGAGTACCGCTACACCCTGCCTTTTCTGTGCGATGAGCGGCAGAACGCAGTCGGCGAAGTACGGGTCGATGATGATCAGTTCCGTCTTCGCCATGCGCACGAATTTCTTCATCTGCTCGAACGCGTCGTATATCTGCCCGTCGTAGAACACTTTCTGCGGCGGAAACTTTTTGTCCTGCATCGCGTCGAGTATCAGCTTGAAGCGCTCCTCGTTGCGGGCTTGGTTCGCGTCATTCCGAATCTGGTCGGCGATTTGCCGCCGGTCTGTCGCTTCGATGCGGGCGAGCAACGGCGCGAGGGATGACAGAGTACGCCGCATGGAAACAAAAGCGCGTGTTATTCGGATGCTGGCCATGGTTGCGACATCGCTTTTAAGGACGCTTGCCAGCATGATTATGCCATACTCGGTGAATGCCCTCATCGGAACAGAAGAATGTTTCATGCTTTTGAACCGGTCACAATTTGTGACCAGTTCGCTCATCTCTCTGGCATGTAGCATAAACATGAATTCAGAAGGGAACCGTTCTATGTTGCGCTTCACGGCTTGGTTTAGGGCCTTGGTTGGCACTCCGTATAGCTCCGCGAGATCGCGGTCGAGCATGACCTGAACGCCGCGAATCGTGAGGATTCGCGAACGAATGACATCGGCGTTTGCCGGTTCGGTGACAGTCAGGGCGTTCATAGACACATTCCTTTCAACGCCGCATATTATACCATTTTTCATCAGATCACACTTTGCCCTTCCGGCATTTCGCCGGAGGGGCTTTCTGTTTTCTGCCGCGGCTTTTTTCATCTCGATTTTCCCACTGCG
>Ga0310694_10003169_pt1 | contig 16264 bp, 15 predicted proteins | sample 174DNAGHGhighgp2_FD_203884 | JGI IMG/M metagenome (GOLD analysis project Ga0310694, IMG submission 203884) | Sheep rumen microbial communities from Palmerston North, Manawatu-Wanganui, New Zealand - 1742 DNA GHGhigh gp2 (v2) (version 2) | ecosystem: Host-associated > Mammals > Digestive system... | reverse complement strand
TCAGCGACAGCGCGCATACAAAAGTAAGCGGAATGAACCAGTATAGGAAAAATCGATTGGCCTTGAGTCGGGCGCCTATAGCTGCCCAACTGAGTTCTTGTTTTGCTTGCATAGTATTTTGTGTTCTATTAGTTATTATCCGATTATTTATCCAATTGTTCGTAAATTGAGTTACGGCTCTTGAATTCAGGTACAATCTGCTTCATCAGTTTCACTGACGGGAAGGTCAGCCCCTTTTGCGCCGAATGAATCAACTCGTCAATCAGCTTCGACATACTATCGTAGTCATTCTCCCGCACATTGGCTACCATGATCTTCTCGTTGGCTGTAGGCAGGGTGAGTTCCTTCTGATTCAGCAGTTCTTCGTATAATTTTTCTCCGGGGCGCAAACCTGTATAAACGATCTCAATATCTTTCCCTGGTTGGAATCCAGCCAGACGGATCATGTTCTTTGCCAGATCGGCAATCTTGACAGGTGCTCCCATATCAAAGCAGAAAATCTCTCCGCCCTTGCCCAGCGTGGAAGCCTCCAGCACGAGGCAGGACGCTTCGGGTATTGTCATGAAGTAGCGTATGATATCGGGGTGTGTAACCGTTACCGGCCCGCCGGCAGCAATCTGCTTTTTGAAGAACGGCACTACGCTTCCGTTGCTGCCGAGCACGTTACCAAAGCGCGTGGTAATGAATTTGGTTACATTCGGGTCTTGTGCCGACAACTTGCGGAACAATGATTGCACGTAAATCTCCGCGATGCGTTTTGAAGCACCCATGACGTTGGTCGGGTTCACGGCTTTGTCGGTCGATATCATCACAAACCGCTCAGCCTTGTATTCAACCGCCAAGTCAGCCACATTCTTTGTGCCCAATACGTTCGCCAGAATAGCCTGAGTGGGGTATTCCTCCATCAGCGGTACGTGCTTGTACGCAGCGGCGTGGAAGATGATTTGCGGGCGGTATTCCTCAAATACCTCGCGTAGCATATTGCGGTTGCGCACATCGGTAATGACGCGCGCGAAATGAATCTTAGGGAATAATTTGTTCAGATCCAGACTCAAGTCGTGCAGTGGCGATTCGGCTATCTCAGCCAGCACAACCAGTCTTGGCTCGAACTTGGATACCTGGCGTACAATCTCGCTACCGATAGAACCGGCTGCACCGGTAACCATCACCACCTTGTCGGAGATAACCTGACTCACGTTGTCAGTATTTATATGTATCTCCGGGCGCTCCAGCAAATCCTCGACCTTGATGGCTTCGATACTACCGATCTTTTTGGTCATCTCGTCGCTTTCCTCCTCATGGAAGTCGCTGAAGTAAGGCGTGGTCAGAATACGTATACCGTTATCCAGAAATATAGTCAAATCTTTGGCAGGATTGATGTGCTTCATTTTCAGCGGTGAAACGATGATATCCTGTACTTCTTTAGCCTTGAGTATGCGGATAAGGTGTTCATTCTTGACATACACTTTCAGTCCCAACAGTTCATGCTTTACGTTGTCGTCAGCATCGGTGATAAATCCTACCGGGCGGTACTGACTGTCCATACTGGAGTTGAGCATTTTGGCAATCGCAAGACCTGCGGATTTGGTGCCGTAGATCATAACGGGACGAATACCCGGGCTGTGGTGAGACATGTACTCAAAACTAAGTTTGATGGTTACGCGCCAGCACACAAGCAGTACGATAGCAACGAAGATGTACGTGTACAATATGGAATTCAGCATCAGGTATTGTCCGGTAGTATATCGGATGATACTATTGATGAACGCAGGGGTGATGCCGGCAACCACTACGGATAGTACAACCTTTGTTGCATCCACGAATGTGGAGAAGCGCAGGATGCCTGAATATGTATGGAAGAGCCAGAACATTACAGCTTGCAGAACCATAACGATGCTTGCCTGTTGCCATATAGGCAGGATTCCCGGTTTTGCATGCAATCCGGCAAGGTTGTAACTGATCATGTAACTGATGACATATGCTATAAGTGCCAGTAGCAAATCAATCAGCAATACGCCCCATTTGGGTAAATATGTCAAGTTGGTGACGTGTGTAAATACGTCCGAACGCTTGAGTTCACTAAATCTTTTCTTCATAATGATGATTGTTTATTCATCAATTTGCTGTTTAGCAATTGTATTATCGTATAATTTTGGCAAGTGTCAGAAATATTATTTTCATATACTCGCCCAAAGTTTGATGCTTGATGTAACGCATGTTCAGCGCGATCTTGGCAGGGAGAATTTCTTCGATATATGTCCTGTCGGGATCTTCTGCCTGTGCCAACAGGCGGTTTTCGTCAATGTATTCAATGGACGCATAATCCGTTATTCCCGGCCGAACAGTTAGTACCTGCCGTTGCTCATCGGTATACATGTCCACATATCGGCGTACTTCTGGTCGCGGACCTACAAGTGACATGTCGCCGGTCAGTACGTTCCACAACTGTGGCAGTTCGTCCAACTTGTATTTCCTGATGTAATATCCGGCACGGGTTATTCTTGAGTCATGCTCGCCGATGGTTATCAGACTCTCCTTGTCTGCACCTACGCGCATAGATCTGAACTTAAGCAAGCCGAAGTCTTTGCCGTCTTTGCCGACACGCATTTGGCGATAGAATATCGGTCCGGGGTTATCAATCACAATCCAAACGGCTACTACAGCAAATAGCGGGGATAACAACAATAAGCCCAAACAACTCAGCACTATATCGCAAAATCTGATCATCGGTGTGAGATAATATCGGTATATTGCTCGATAATATATTCAATCTCTTCATCAGTCAGCCTTGTATGCAGCGGCAAGGTAATCTCATTTGCGAAATGAGCATAAGCATTGGGGAAATCAACTATGTCGAATCCGAGATTCTTGTATGCAGTCATCATAGGCAGTGGCTTGTAATGCACGTTTGTTGCAATTCCGCGTTCCGCCATAGCAACAATGATAGCCTGCCGTTGCTCAAGAGAGGCGCCCGGGATGCGTGTGATATACAGGTGACCGGAAGATTGGTATGTATCACTATAGTGATCAAGCACTTCTACTCCAAGAGGCTTGAATGCTGCATCGTAACGCTCAATAATCTCCTTCCTGCGTTTCAGCAGTTCGGGATAACGCTTCAGCTGAACGAGTCCTATGGCAGCCATGATATCCGTCATGTTGCATTTGTACCAGGGACCTACGATGTCGTACTCCCATGCTCCGAGTTGCGTTTTAGCCAGAGCATCCTTGGATTGGCCGTGTAGAGAAAGCAGTTGCACGCGGTGGTACAGCTCTTCATTGTCAACACCTGGTATCGTTCGCCAGGTCAGCGCACCTCCTTCGGCTGTCGTTAAGTTCTTTACCGCGTGAAAACTGAACGCACTGAAGTCCGCAATCGATCCGACCATTTGCCCTTGCCATGATGCACCGAACGCATGAGCCGTGTCAGCACAAACGGCTATACGCCCCAAGGCACGCTGAAGGTCATTAGCCGGTTGGAACAGCGAGCGCTTATGCTCTACTATCTCATAAATACGCCGGTAGTCGCAAGGAATACCTGCCAGATCAACGGGAATGATAGCCTTTGTACGCTCTGTGATAGCGGCTTCCATTGCGTCATAATCCATCTGCAGGCTGTCCTTTTGTATATCCACGAACACAATTTTTGCTCCAACGTGATAAACAACGGATGCCGATGCCGTATAGGTATATGCAGGCACAATAACCTCATCGCCTTCGCCTATCCCCAGCAGGCGCATAGCCATCTCTGCGCAAGCAGTCTGCGAATTAAGGCATACTGCGCGTTCCGTACCCACGTAGGCGGCTATGCGGTGTTCCAGTTCCTTGGTGCGCGGACCGGTTGTTATCCACCCGGAGAGGATGGCTTCCCGTACTTCTGCAACTTCTGCCTCCGTCATATCCGGGGGCGAGAAGGGTATGTTAAATCGTTTCATATCTTCGTTTGATTATTTTCTTACTAATCCGATTAGCGTCCCTATACCGTAACTCACGTGTATGGAAAAGAACAATGGGGGCAGGATTAACACGTATTCCCAACCATGCTTACAGCATGCATCAATGTCTGCTACAATGGCGGCTAATGTGTATGCACCGGCTATGACTCCGAATGCGTACCAACCATAGCTGGTAAAGCATGCCGCTATGAGTGATAGTATCAGTGCCAGCACAAATGCTAATGGTACAAGGTGGCGCAAGCCGATGGCATTCCTGTCGATATACACCAGATTGCCGATAGATACGCCATTGCTGTACATCTGTTTGCAACTGCTGCTCCATGTTGCACGTGCATAGTATGTGGAGCGGATGGCGGGATCAAGCCAGATGGTATATCCTGCTTTTCGGATGCGGGCGTTATATTCGTTGTCTTCACCGCGTGCCAGATCTTCACGCATACCGCCTATTTGTTCCACTACATGCCTGTGGAACGCCCCAAAGGGCACTGTATCTACAGCCTGTGCTGTAGCTCCCATCCTGAACGCGGCTCCGCCAATGCCGAATTTCAACTGATTAAGCAACGCGTTGGCGCGGGCTATGAGCGAACTGTTCTGTGGCCGTATATCCCATACGCCTCCTACGTTCCCGTATTCAGGATGATTCGCCAGCAAGTCAACGCAGTGCTCAACATACTGCTGATCGTACGTCGCATGCGCGTCCATGCGAATAATATATTGTGCATCGGATGCAGCTACACCAATATTGAATGCGATGGACTGGTATCGTTTCGGATTGCTCAACAGGCGAATGTTCGGGTGATTCTTGCCCAACGCACGGACGATAGCACAGGTGTTGTCCGTGCTATTGCCGTCCACAACCATGATATCCGTCTTTTCGGTGGGGTAAGTTTGCCCCAGCACCGATTCAAGGCAACGCGTAATGAAATGTTCTTCATTCAGTGTCGGGATAATGACTGCTACATTGTATGTCGGTTGGTGTTGCATGTGTTTGCGTTAGGGTAGTTGTAATTCGATTATAAAGTGCCGTTCCCGTTTGTCGGCAGGGGGTAATTGCATATAATCTTTGTACAGGTTGCGCAGATATGGGTCGTAGTCATTCGGGATATATACTTGTATGCCTTCAAACTCAGCCTTGCGTGTCGGAACAAATACCTCTCGCGGGAAGATTTCACCGTTGTAGTATTTTCGCCCTGTAGGGATACCCCAAGGTCTGTCTGTTCTGTCGGACGCTACAAATCTGTCGAACCACCACACCCATTTGCGGTGAGGGATAATACCAAAGATCTTACCTAAAAAGCATTTCATTCTGTAGCGGCGTTTCATATCCGGATCGAGTGACATAAATTCTTTCAGGTGCTCACTGGGGTATTGTGCATACAGTACCACAATGGATATGAATTGCAGCCCGTTGGCAATCAACCCCTTGATGCTCTGTCCCAGTCGGGTGCGGGGTACGGCATCCAGAGCAAATACATCAATTGATATGCCCTGCGGAAATGGTGAGTTGTCACTATATATATCCACATTACGTGTATGCTTGCGATAGATCTTCAGGAATGCGTTCTTCGCATCCGTCGTGGGATTGGGTGTGTTGTATTCGTACTTCTCACCCAATGCTCCTTGTGCCAGTAGTGTGATCAGTTGTTCGTAATCACGTCTGGGCATCAGCAAGTCCAAATCATCATCCCAGGGTATAAACCCTTTGTGTCGGATAGAACCCAAGCAACTCCCACCGCATAACATTACTGTCAGACCATGTGCTTCGCATAGCGAGGCTATGTCCACGTACATAGCCAGCAAGGCTTGCTTCAATGCTTTGCTCTCGTCATCGGTCAATTCGCGCAGGTAGTCTGTGCGTTTGGCCAATTCGTTCATCAACTCAAAATCCGATTTCATGTCTGTTTATTTCTTCCGCCTTACATCCACCACTTCTCCCGTTGCATCCGAGAATACCGTATTAAACGATGCTACCGCTACATCCTCGGCAGGCAGTAGTGTGCCTTCCGGTTCGTTGCCGAAGTTCTGCACACGCATGGGCGTCTTGGTGCGTTCCGGATTGATGCAATTAACGCGAATACCGAAATCGTGCCATTCTTCCGCTATAGCCTGTACGAAGTTTACAATGGCAGCTTTCGTTGCCGAATACAGACTGTACATCATTCGTCCGCGGGTGTAACTGCTGCTTGTGTAGAACAAAAGTGAACCGCGCGAGTTATGCAGATATGGGAAGGCTTCGCGAGCCACATTGATCACGCCCATCAGGTTGATGTTGATGGATGCCGATATGTCCTCTTGGGTCATAGAGGTCAATGCCTGCTTGTGCAGCACTCCCGCGGTGTTCACCACGATGTCAATATGCCCTTCTTTTGCGGCAACTTCGCTTAATGCGGCACGAACATTGTCTGCATTGGATACATCGCAACCGTTTTGCGTCCTCGAGAAGGAATGGATGCGCGCATTATATTGTTGAGCCAACTTGATCATCTCTCCGCCTATTCCGTAACTGCCGCCGAAGATTACAATCACTTTCTTCTGCAATCCCTGTATCGCCTCCTCTGACAGATGTTTCTGCTCGCCGCTTTGGGTGCGTAACTGGAACAGTTTGTCCAGCAAGAACAGATCCTCCAGATAGGTCAGTTTCATGTTGGAGTTATCGCCTTTTACCACATAGATAGGCTCATTAGGCAAGTATTTCCTTACTGTTCCACAATCGTCTGTCGTTACAAAATTCGGGTCGGCTAACGCAATCTCGTACGCCCGGCGTATTGTCCCGCGCTTGAAGCATTGCGGCGTTTGGCCGTTGCGCAGGTAGGCGCGGTTGGGGATGAAGTCTATACATTCGTTGGCATCCACCGAGATAATCGTATCTGTGGTCTTGGATGCTACATCCACGGCATTGTAATGCTTGAGCGCCTCAATGCAGTCCTGTATGATCCGCTCGTTCACAAGCGGGCGCACTGCGTCGTGAAACAGCATATTGGCATTATCATCCTCATACGCATTGATAGCTGCCAGACTGCTGTCGTAGCGCTCCTTGCCGCCGTTCAGAATCTTGCGAACTTTCTTGTACCGGTTCTTGACAACCAGACTCTCAACCTCCGATACATAATCGGGCTTGCTGACTATACATATCTCGTCTATCAAAGCACATTTGTCAAACACATCTATTGTGTGTTCGATCACCTGCTTCCCGGCAACTTTCAAGAACTGCTTGGGGGTGTCGTTGCCCAAGCGGGTTCCGCTGCCTCCGGCTAATATGATTGCTATATTCATGGGGTTGTTGTTTTTGCTTTTTGTTGTAATGTGACCTCGCGGAAGTCTTTCAATAGGAACATCAGTATGAAATATACTGCTAAAATCCAAACTATCAGCGGGATTATTGTATATAGTCCTGCGCGAGGCAGGAATGTGAAGTTCATCAATACGCCGGCAACAATCACCGATGCAAGGGCGGATGTGCGACTCTTGTCTTCTATCAGCGAACAACCTGCCCCGAATAGTACCGAAAGAATAATAAAACCCGTGTAGGTCCGACCGGAGTATAGGTACAGGTCTGATAGCAGTGTCCATCCGAGTCCGTGTCCGGAGGTAAAGAGCTCCGGTGACAACGAGCATGCAAGATAGTAGGAAAATGACGCTTCTTCTCCCGACAACGGCATTACTAATGATACCAACGAGGCGATGCCGGGGATGAAACTGACAAAGTATGGCAAGATCGGATAACTCTGAATCTCTTGTGACGAAGTAAATGTGGTCAGCGATACACCTTGTTGGTAGAAGAACTCGCACATGCTGGTTAGCGGGGAGAACTTGTCTCCTAATCCCATCTGACGAATAGACAGCGACGCCAGTACAGTGAGTGCCACTATAGCAATACCTGCAAAGATTCCGATCTTGACAATGTTCACTTTCTTGTTCCGCAGGAAGTACCAAAGCAAGAACAGGAGCATTGACCCGAATTTCGCACGTTGGCCGATCAGTATGAACACAAACGCCTTGATGAATGTCAGAATCAGGTACAGAATCTTCGTACTTCTCTTACCATACACCAATGCTATGCCCAGAAATACATACAGCATTGACGCTACTAATCCGCTGCCGGCTGATACTTTCTCTGTTTGCGCCTGATAGAGTGATAGATACCCCTCGCCACTGGAAGCAGTACTGAGCCTGTTGAAAATATCGTACAGAGTATGTGGTGCCAGAATGCAGAATACCAGCAACAGCACAAGGTCGATTGTCATAGGGGTTGTGCGCTCAATCGTCAAATATGGTTGCCCCTTATGCTTGCGCGGGTAGAGTAGGTAGCCGCTTGTGGACAGATACATGAAGAGCAGAATATAGGTCAGCGATTGCTTCCACAACGCATCTTTGATATAATGCTCGTTGAAGAAGTTGCCTCGCCTCAGCATAAACGCATCCGGCATAACCAGCTCTGCCCAGAATCGGCCACCGATAAACAGGAACGTAAATGTCGCCATGAACAGGAAGAACGGTGACAACTTTTCTGCCTTCCATATTACATACAACACCCAAATGAAGTTCAGACACATCAGCACCGAATATCCGAATTCGGACATCGGTATCAGCCATAGCAGAAAGAGGCTTGTTGCAAGCCATGCTATGCTAATCAGTGCATGTATGTGTTGCCTGTTTATCATTTCTCAAAACTGCTCTTTTCCGGTAAGATGGATTCAAAAGCCTCTATCAGTTGCGGTCTTATGTTGTCCACTTGGTCCTGCGACATTTGGTTGTCGTTGATGCAAATCATGTTTTTGCGTTGCAACTTGACATCCCGTACGATATCCGTCAAATCGTCATTGCCAAGCATGCAACTGCGTGTGTCTGCTGCTACGTTTATCGGCTCAAACTCTCCTTTTACCAACTGCCAGTCCCGCATGAGCCACTGGCTGTAGTCGGATATACTTCTGAAGCGTGACGTACTCGTTGCTTTCAGCCTGTCGCCGTATAATCGCCACACTTCTTCATAGGTCGATTTCAGGAAAGCGTCAGGCTGGTGGTGTTCGTATAGGTTAGAGAACTCCGGCCATGGCCATAACAGAAGGGTGCGAATAGGTGCTGTTCCGTATTTGATATTCAACCATTTTCTCCGATTCTTCCTGATAGCTTCATGCTTGTTGAAATGCTCATTGATAATGGACATATTGTTTGCCATGATATGTGTGAGCACACCCTTGCTCGAGGGCTGCAGCATGTTGCATATCGCGGTATCACAAGGCAATCCGTTCTTGAAGAAGCGCTCGGCGGGCAGGTGGTTGATAACGTACATATCATCGTTGAAATATACAAACTTCTCACTCAGCCCTTCTATGCGATGCAAGTTCAGTTCAATAGGATTTATATTGAATACCGGTAAATTTTCTTTCGGTAGAAAATCCTCATGCTTTACGTAATTCAGTTTCGGCGCATTCAAGTTCAGCCATTCCGGCAGTTGTCCGCAAGTAACGAAGTGTATCTTGCGCACCCATGGCGTGAATTTCTCCACTCCGCGGAACCAGTACTTCAGCAATCCCCAGTCGCGGTATCGCTCGGCATCAGCATGGCTGATGCGTTTCTCGGCAGGAGCATACCGGTTGTAGCTGCTCAACCATTCCGGATCGCTGCCGTCCACCCAAGGTATAATAAAATCTATATCACTCATCCGAATGCTTTTTCATTAGTTTTTGTACAATAGGCATAGCCTTCACCATTTGTTTCTCCTCGCTGTTCAATCCGGCAAAGTAGGCGCACACGCATATCAGTATAACGGATAGAACGGTCGTCGTACAGAAACTTACCCAGCCTTGCCCCAATCGCCATACAATAAGTGCAGGTACAGGTGCTGCCAACAGAGTGACCAACACAATCTTCCCAATCACATCTTTGGTGTAGTTCATAATATCCAGGTGCAGAAATCCCTTGGCATAAATGATTCGCACCGTAGCGCACACTGCATTACCCAAACCCCATATCAACAATGCGCCGATACCGTTATCTCCCAAGTGCAGCGCAAGCCATGATAGCGGCAATACGGCAAACTTGATTGCAGCCATTATAATCTGGTGCGTCTTGATGTTACCTGTCGCAAAGATTGCGTTCCACAGCGGTGCCTGAAACGCGTCAAACACCTCGAATAGCAACATTCCTGCGATATACCAGGTGGTCAACTCCGGCCAGTCGCCCAACCATAAGTCGAGCACAAACGGCAGATTAATCATCAGCGGCAGCAATGGCAACAACAACAGATAGTACGAAATCTTCGATGTCGAGAATATAAGTTGCATAAAATATTTGTTGTCACCTGCTGCATACGACTTGTATATCTGCGGATTGAACGCTGCGGCAAAGTTCCTGGCAAACATTGCCAACGCGTTGAACACTTGATTCGCTATTCCCAATGCTGCGTTGGCTATCACGCCCAGAAACATGTTAAATAGTATAGCCCTGCCTTGCATCACTACTACATCGGCTGTGTTCACCAGCAGACTCCAACCCGAATAGGCTCCGAACTGATAGATATGTTCCTTGTTCCAGTAGCGTATGTAGCGGCAGTCTTTCAGGCGTACGGTGCAATATACGATGTATCCCACAAACAATATCAAGGCTATCCCCATCATCATTCCGCCATAGGCTATCAGCCGGTCTATAGGACTAACGGTTAACAGGAACGCCATGCCTAACTTGCCAATCGCCTCAAATACGCTGATTATGGCAAAAAAGTCCATCCGTTCATGAGCAATGATGGATGATTCCAGCGGAATTTGCAATGTGCTCAGCATAAACGTCACAAGCGAGAACTGGAACACCCAATTGGCTGCAGTCAGGCGGTTGGTGGCTATTGTCAGGTGGTGATTGATGAACCACACGCCGCCAATCTCCAGCAAGACAAAGATCGCTGCAGCAAGTAGGATATGCAGGTTGATTGCCATTGAATATGTGCGTTGCAGTCCTTGCCGGTCGTTCTTTCCCATCTCAACGGATAGGAAACGGGTCGTGGCGTTCTTCAGTGCATGGTTGAAGAATGAGAAGAACACAATAACACTCGCAATCACGTTGTATATACCGAAATCCTCGAAGCCCAAGGCTTGCAGTACAACGCGAGAGGTGTATAGGTTGACCAGAGTTACCAGTATCATTCTCAGATACAGATAGCCCGTGTTTTTTGCTATACGTGCGGTGTTCTGTTGTGTGCTGCTCATCTGTGCTTACTTGATAGCCTGCTTGATGGTCTGAATGATATAATTCACATCCTCCTCGGTTACCATTGGTCCGCTTGGCAGACAAATACCTCGCTTGAATACCGATTCGCTAACGCCGTTGGTGTAGGCCGGGCAGTTGCGGAATACCGGCTGCTTGTGCATGGGTTTCCATAGCGGGCGACTCTCTATGCCGGCTTTGTCCAGATAGATGCGCAGTGCCTCAACGTTGCGGTTAGGCTCGCAGTCTGTATGTACGTTGCCTCCGCAACGCACAACACCTGCGGCACCGCCTACTGCGCCTTGTACTGCCTCTTGGTAGGCATACTCTTCGCCTTGGATATGTACGTTTTCATCCAGTACAGCCGTGCTCAGCCAGTAGTTTGAGTCAAAATCGGCTGAAGGTGCTTCATGGAAAGTTATACCGTCTATCTCTGCAAACGCTTCGCGATACCGTTGGGCAATATGTTTGTGGTGAGCCAAATGTTCCTCCAGAACGGTCATCTGGCCTCTGCCTATGCCCGCGCAGATATTCGACAGACGGTAATTGAATCCTATTGCTTCATGCTGGTAATACGGATATGCCTCGCGTGCCTGCGTCGCCAGCCACATTATCTGACGTTTGGCTTCTGCATCCTTGCATATCATTGCGCCGCCGCCGGAGGTCGTTATCATCTTGTTACCGTTGAACGACAGAACACCGTAGTTGCTGAATGTCCCCAACACTTGTCCTTTCCATCGGCTACCCATTCCTTCCGCTGCATCTTCTATCACAGGAATACCGTATTTGTTCGCTATTGCCATAATCTCTTCAATGCGGTAGGGCATTCCGTACAGAGCCACAGGAATAATGGCTTTCGGATACCTGCCGGTCTTTGCCTTGCGGTCAATAATAGCACGCTCCAGCAGTTCGGGATCTATGTTCCATGAACCTGCTTCTGAGTCCACAAACACCGGCGTGGCACCAACGTAGGTCACCGGATTAGCCGAGGCGCAGAACGTAAACGTCTGGCAAATAACTTCATCTCCCGCCTGTACTCCGCAAGCAATCAACGCCAGATGAATAGCCGCCGTGCCGGATGACAGGGCTACTATCTCTTTGTCCAGCGGGCTTGCTCCGGCACGGGTGTTGACGAACTGTTTCAAATCTTCCTCAAACCCGTTCACATTCGGGCCTAATGGTACAACCCAGTTTGTATCAAACGCTTCTTGAATGAATCGCTGCTCCTGGCCGCTCATGTGGGCGAGGCATAGATAAATGCGTTTTTGCATAGTGGTATCTTAAATAATTTCGTTGTTATATGTCATGTGTGTACCAAACAAGGTACAGATAATTATTTGTATGTCTTTTGCAAATGAGTAATTCTCCGCATAGTAACGGTTGATTCGTACTTTGTCAGGATAAATCACTTCGTCATTAAACTTGACTGGATCGGCTTTAGTCGCGAGCAACTCTTCTTCGTTACGGTATTTCAGGGTTGCCGGTCCTGTTATTCCCGGTCGTAACGTTAGTATGATTCGGTCTTCGCCTTCCAACTTGTCGGCGTAACCCGGTACATCAGGGCGGGGACCGACAAGCGACATATTGCCTACCAATACATCCCACAACTCAGGTAGTTCGTCCAGTTTGCTCTTGCGCAGTACCGCACCGAAACTCATGATTCGGCTCTCGCCTGCCACACTTATGCTGTTGCCGTTATGTTCTGTTGTCATTGTACGGAACTTGTGGCAACGGAACAGTTTGCCGTCTTTTCCCACTCGCTCCTGTACAAACAGCACAGGACCGTCAGGCATCTTTATTTTTGCCAATATTGCTATCACCAGTAGGATAGGCCAGACTACCAACAGACCTATCAGGGCTAATAGCCTGTCAAAACAATATTTAACAACTTTGTCCATTTTCCCGTTTAACCTGATGAATGACTAATTATGTCCGTTAAAGAGCTCTGCCGTAGCCTGCCCTTCGTGCGATATATCCTTGTGGTGTAGCACATTGTGGATAGTCATTAGCAGAATCTTTATATCCAACTTAAAACTAATATGGTCCACATACCACACGTCATATTCAATCTTCTTGGTGTGAGTCAGGGTGTTGCGCCCGTTCACCTGCGCCCAGCCGGTTATACCAGGACGGACCTCGTGCCTGCGGTGCTGTTCCGGCGAATACAAGGGCAGATACTTCACCAGCAACGGACGCGGACCAATCAGTGCCATGTCGCCTTTCAGCACGTTGAACAGTTGCGGCAACTCGTCCAGCGATAGCGAACGGAGTATCTTGCCTGTTTTCGTCAGCCGGTATTTGTCCGGCAGCAACTCGCCGTTCGCATCTTTTCTCTCGTTCATTGTCTTGAACTTGATCAGCCGGAACAATTTTTCGTCTTTTCCTGGTCTGTCTTGTGTGAAGAACACGCCCGCGCCCTCGTTGGCGAAATGTAGCACAACTATCAGTACCAACAATATCGGGCTGATACAGATCAGTCCCAACAGTGCTATGCTGAAGTCAAATATCCGTTTCAGATAATTTTTGTACATTTCATTCTTTAATCTGCCCGTTCCTGACTTTAATACCAGTCTTGATTATCTTAGCTGGATTGCCAACTGCTATCGAGTTGTCAGGGATGTCTTTGGTTACTACTGCTCCGCTGCCGATAACAACTTGATTCCCAATATGTACTCCCGGCATAATTATGCTGTTTACTCCAATCACGCAATCGTTCCCGATGTATGTGTCAGTCTTTAATGCACGGCAATAGTCGTGAGCCATGATGAAGGCACCATTCAATACCCAAGTTCTATCTCCGATATGAATACCTTTCGGGTTAATGGACTTGTCAAGGTGTGCTTTATGTGATATCCGAGCACTCTCGCTTATATCCATCCCGTATATTTTGCGTAATATAGTAAGATAGGTATTACCGACCTTAGCCCATAATTTACTTCTAAAACTCATTATTATATCTCAATTAATTCAGGAATAACCAGTTTCTCCACATTCAGCAGCATTGTTCCCCAACTCAGCCCTAATCCGAACGACGAGCACAACAATCGCTTATTGCCTTCTTGCTGCAGTTGCTCGCGTAGGCGCGTTACCATCAGTCCCGGCACGCTGGCACCGCCGGTGTTGCCGAACTCCTCCAGGTTGTACGGCACTTTCTCTGCCGGCAACTTCAACTTCTTCACCAGCCTGTCAACAATCAGTTTGTTCGCTTGGTGAATCAGGTAATAATCAATATCGTTGTCTTTGTCGATATGCAGTTCCTCCATCAGGTTCGCTACTGTCTTCGCCGGCTTGCTTATCGCAAACGTAAACACAGCCAAGCCGTCAATCAGCGTGTCTTTCGGTGCACGGATAATCCCGTTTCCGAAATCCTCTTGCACAAACGATTCCTCGGTAATCGGATGTCTGTAGCCGCCGTGAGGTGTCATTAGTGCCTTGTATCCGCTTCCCAGCGTATGGAAGTCAATCATGATCGGCTGTGCCGACGGATCATACTCCAGTGCAATGGCTGTGCCCATGTCTCCGAACAGCGGCACGCGGCTCTTGTCTTGCATCGAACCCATACGCAACGCCGTGTCGCCTATCAGCAACAGCGCACGTCGGATATCTCCGTTGCTCAGCATGTTCCCCGCAACGTTCATCGCATACATACAACCGCAGCAACCCATCGGTATATCCACGCAGAAACAGTCTTCGCTCAGTCCCAACCTGTCTTGTAGCAGACACGAGGTCGGAGGTGTCTTGTAGTCGCCCGTAACCGACTCAAACACCAACATATCCACACTCTCTTTCTCCCAGCCTAATTCTGCCAGCAACTTCTCTGCTGCGGCTTGGCACATATCGGATGCGCACAGGCTGTCCGGACCCAATCGCCGTTCGAGGATACCTACGGTATTGTTGAACACCTCGGCGCCCTCTTTGTCAAAGAACGGAAAGTCCTCGCTGTGTACCACCTCCTTGGGCACGCACGCGCTCACGCCTGACATTCGTACATTATGTATATTCCAGCGAGCCATAACGACTGTCCTTTTCTCCTTGTTTACAGTTCAATGCCGTTCTTCGCAAGAATATCTTTCCCGGCTTTGTAACTTGTGCAAGCCATAATATCCTCCGGATCAAGCATCAGGTCAAACGCTTCTTCCATCAGCGAAATGATGTTCAACTGGTGAACCGAATCCCACTCGGCTACGGTTTCTTTGCCGTAGTTGTCACCCAACTGACTTGCATCCGCACCGAACACTTCTGCAAAAATCTCGTTATATTTCTCTATGTTTGTCATAATAATTGTAAAATGTCAACTCTCAACTCTCAACATTGAGTAAAGTTTCTTTCCCGCCTCGTTCTTCGGAATCTCAGCAATCACTCTTACCTCAAACGAAGTTGCCACAATATGTGTTTTCTCCACCAGCGCCTCTTTCACGGCTTGCATTTTGTCTGCATCGGTGATATACACAATCATCTTTTCGTCTGTTCCGACACACGCACTTTCCGTCCCGCAATCTGCGGCTATGATCTGCTCGCACTCATCCAGTCCGACACGCATCCCGAACAGTTTCAGAAATCGTCCTTTTCTGCCGGTTATGTAGTAGCAACCGTCTTCGTCAAAGTACGCCAGATCGCCTGTCTGTATCTCTCCGTGCCGCTCATCGCCTAACGCCAGATCAGCCTGACGGCGGGCATAGCCTAATGTCACGTTCTTCCCGCGATAGCACATTTCTCCTTCGCTATGCGGAGTGCTGATGCGCTTTCCGTGTTCGTCAACCAGCCACAACTCGCCGTTCGGAACGGCTATGCCTATGCTTCCGGCTTTCTCTACAGCCCACTTCGCCGGTAACCACGCCATGCGTGCCGTACATTCCGACTGACCGTAGGTCGCTATCCAGCGTTTGCCGTTATCCCGGCACCACTCCGCAAACTTTACATTCAGCGCTTTGTCCATCTTACCGCCGCCTTGGGTCAGCAACTCCAGATCCGGCAGATCCATTCGGAAAAATCGCATCATATTCAGTATCTGGTACGAGTAGGGTACACCGGTGAACGAACTCGCTTTCTCCTCTTTGATGAACTTCCAGAACACCGGGTCTGTCATGTTCCTGCCTGTTATCAGCAGTGTGGCG
>Ga0310694_10003168_pt1 | contig 16265 bp, 19 predicted proteins | sample 174DNAGHGhighgp2_FD_203884 | JGI IMG/M metagenome (GOLD analysis project Ga0310694, IMG submission 203884) | Sheep rumen microbial communities from Palmerston North, Manawatu-Wanganui, New Zealand - 1742 DNA GHGhigh gp2 (v2) (version 2) | ecosystem: Host-associated > Mammals > Digestive system... | reverse complement strand
AAATTCTGTTTGCTGCATCTCTTCTGTCCTTCCTCTTAAGGTATGAAGGCTTTTACTTCACGAGAGGTTTAAACTCGGCCTGGTTTCCACAACGTTTTTATACTGACGGTGTAGGCGCCTGCCTCTCCCAACTCTCATTGATTTCACGATGTCCAAACCTGTTAATTACTTCAACATGGTACCATGCTACTTTCGGATTACTTCTGCAATCTCTTGCGTAAGTGTGATATTCAATAGTAGCTGCGTTCAGGTCACTAAATGAGCCTATTGTTTTATTTTCTTTCCCGGTGCTTGAATCAAAGTTGATTTTAATGATGTAATAACTTAATTCCATTATTTATCTCTCCTTTTCTTATTAATTTGAATATATGTTATGGGCTTGTTTAGCCTTTTCAACATCAAATTGCAGATAATAGCTTTGTGTGGTGTCAAAGGACTCATGGCCCAACAGCTGTTGAATTATCCGGATGTCAACACCTTTCTTGTTCAGATCATTTGCAAACCATCTCCGGAATGTGTGAACAGTCACATTGTCAATTCCTACTCTCTTGCCAACAGCTGTGACAATATGGTTCAAGGAATTGATTTTCAAATTGTCATATGGCTTGTTGTTTTGAGCAAAGAGCCAATTGCTTTGAGGCCTTTCTTTGATGTAGTCCTGAATGTGCTTCAGGGCTCTTGCATTCATGAAGACATATCTGTCTTTTCCACCTTTGCCGTGTATCAGAACAGACTTCTCAATCCAATTGATGTCGCTCAGTTTGATGTTAGACATTTCCGAAACTCTAACACCTGTTGAAGTCAAGAAATCGACAATTGCCAACTCCCTGGGAGCTTTGCAAGCGTCTCTCATTGCCTCAACGTTGGCGTCCGTCAAGAATAACTTGATAGGCTTATCACATTTTATAAAGGGGATACGTTTGCATGGATTCTTGTCAATATAGCCCTCATCCTCCATGAATTGAAAGAAGATATTCAAAACCCTTCTTGTGTTATCTGTTGACAGCTTACTAGCTCCCCGGTTTTGGTACCATATTAGAAAACGGCGTATGTCGTTTGTGGTTGTGTTGATTAGATCATATCCAGTATTGTCCAGGAAGAACTTTATTGTATGGGAGTAATTTCTCAACGTGCTCGGTTTTTTCCCTCCCAATTGTTTGACACCTATGAAGTTTTTAAAGATCACTTCATTTGCTGAACCTTCAACACTAAGCTCCTTCTTTTCTGTGTTCATGTCGACATCAGCAAATGTTTTGGTCATGATATTCAAAAGAGCAGTCCGTTCTTCATATCCAATTGGATACAAAAGGGCGTACTGCTCTATGACCTGTTGAAAATATCTCTCTTTATCCATTTTCGATTTCTCACTTTCTTTAGATTTTTGTTTTTGTTTTCTCCTTCTCTGTAATAAGACACAAATTTAACTCAATCTTTAGTTGATATAGAACTCAAGTATGATTCCACAACCGATAAGCCTATGTATAGGGAACGAGGTGCTGATACATGGCTCCCTTTTAGTGGCGGTGGAATCAAATCCATTGCATTAGGTCAAGGTTCTATGGCGTATTCTTCGCAACTTAGTTATTACATTATGTGGAAGAAAGCAACCATAACACTATCGGATGATTCAACTATAAGCATAACAATGTCCCCCGATAATGGGACAAGTGTTGCCTTACTTCTTGATTCTGATTTATGCGAAATTAGGTCAATAAGTTCGACATATTTCAGCATTACATTAAAACGAAGTGCATATATTGACGGAGTGCAACACGATAGCGGTTATACTCAGAACTTTGCCTTTAACGGTGGGACACCTGTTATTTCTGTTTGATATGCTTTCTAAGCAAACGGGTTTGTATCGCCTAGATAAATAAAGAAATCATCCGTCCATCCTAAACGCATTTGTTGATTTTCTTCAACATTGAAGATGCCACCATGTGAGCCTGTTTGTTCAAAGCCTATCATGTAATAACCGCCTCTTGTGAATGTGGCTATCATGATTCCCGACGTTCCCGACATGACTGAAGCATTAGACAGGAAAGGAACTCCGCCATTATTTATCAATGCAATAAGGGTGTCTCTTGTTTGAGATGTGTAAACAGTTTCAGTACCATTATCTGTCACTATGGCAACGGCTGAACCGCTTAGACCGCAAACGATAAGGCTATCCCTTGCGCCACTACTAAAAGGGACGAACACATCTGTGCCAGCCTCCTCTACTAAATAACCATATTTTCCACTTTGGGAATCAAAAGCAAACTTAAAACGTTGTGAATTTGAGGCGGTTAACTGTTGCGTTAAATTTGTGATTTCAGCCCGTATATTTGTGGCCACACAGTTCCCATTAAGTGTCAAAGTATTGCCCTGAGCTATGTCCACTGTTGCTTTGTAGAAATAACCATCTACTCCAACAAAAAGGCTGTTCTCAGTGTATGCCTGTGAAGCAGCTGTTCCGATTGTCTCAAGCACATTGGTCAAGGGTTTCGTGATTGTACCCGTCTGCACCGGTGATGTGCTCTGTAATGAAAGTACAGCCGACGGTGTAACCGCGCTTGATACATTGATGAACTTATGCTCTGCGTCGCTATACTGAAGAATCTGTCCATCCTGCAGATCGGTCAAAAGCACATCAGTCAAGCCTGCTAATGTTGTAGCTCCAGGGGCTCCCTGTGCTCCCTTTAAGTTTGTAAAGGAAAAAGCAAAGGAAGGGGCTTCAGCTGTTCCTGTCTTGGTAACTGTTACGCCGGGGGTTCCTGTGTTCCCGTCTACTGTAGCCGATACACTAATAACAGGTGTGGCTCCTGTGGCGCCTGTCTGTCCGGTTTGTCCGGTCTGTCCCTGTTCGCCCTGGGCTCCTTTTAATCCGCTGAAAGAAAAAGAAAATTCAGGAGCTGCATCGGTACCCGATTTTGTTACTGTTACTGTAGGGTTTGCGCTCGATGTTGCATCAGTTGTTGCTGATGCTGATATTACAGGAGTAATACCTGCAGGACCCTGGGGCCCTGTTGCACCTGTTTCACCTGTTGCACCCTGGGGACCTGTTTCGCCCTGGATACCCTGAGGACCCTGGGCGCCCGTGGCTCCTGTTTCACCCTGAGGACCCTGGGCGCCTGTTGCTCCGGTGTCACCTTTGGGACCCTTTAAGGCTCCGATATTGCTCCATGAGCTTGTTGTTTCGCTCCATATGTAAACATATCCTGTAGTTGAATCACCAACAAAATAAGCATCTCCTGCTGAGCCTGTAGGATGTGCAGCTTCAAGATCGGCAAGTGTTGCATATGTGTCTTTTAACTCTAATCCTGTGCCATCGTCTCCTTTAGGACCCTGGGGGCCAGCAGGACCCTGGGGGCCTGTTGCTCCGGTGGCTCCGGTTTCACCCTGGGGACCCTGTGGACCTGCAGGACCCTGTTCGCCCTGGGGGCCTTGTGCTCCGGCTTCTCCTGCTTCACCTGCAGGGCCCTGGGGGCCTGTTGCTCCTGTGTCACCTTTGGGACCTTGAGGTCCCTGTGCTCCGGGAGCTCCGTTTGTTACGGTGAATGTTGTTGAAGTGTCATCTGTGTAAAGTATTGTGTAAGTATCAACTAAGCCTGAAGAACCTGTTTTTGTGATTGACTCAACGCCCTTCAACTCACTAATTAAGCCAACAGCTTCTGCAATGATCTCAGCAAGGTCATTGTCATAAACTCCGGCGCCGTGTGTGTTGGGTGTAACTGTGTCCGGTACCACATCGAAAGAGCATGTAACTGTTGACTCTCTTCCATCTTCCCCGTAAGGGAATTTTATATCCATGGTTTCTTTGCCGGGAACCTGTAGCTCATTCCCAACAAACACATATGTATAATTTCCGTCCCCAATTGTCATGTCTGCCATAACGGCTGCGCCGTCAGGTCTTCTAAAGACAATTTTGGGGATTGTTTCGCTATCAAAAACATTTTCGCCGCCATTGAATACTTCAACGACTACTTTCATGCCTGAATCGCCCTGTTTCATTCTTAGACCCGTCGGAATTATTCCGGTGTCTTTCATATCAAGGCGAAATGTGTAGGTTAATTGAATCATGTCAAACCACCTTTCCTGTTATTACATAAGAGCCATTTATTTTGGTTAATATGACTGTGTCATTTACCGCCGGGTTATATGATCCCAATCTTTTGAAAGGCTTTGAGCTTGGTGTATCTTCGCCGTAAAACTGAACAAACACGCCGCCTGTGGTGCTTGTGATTTTCCCCATGCGTGTGCTTTTTTCTTCCTTTGGCGCTGCCTTTTCTATTTGTTTGTAGAGTAAATTGCTGATCAGGCTCATAGCATCACCACCTTCTGACATCTGTGGGTCATTGTGCCGCCTTTTTCAAGGTTCATCTCCCACGCCGTTTCTATATATTTTCCTTCAATTCCATAAGCTTCAACAGAAATTGCTAAACAGTTGCGGTATTCATGCCCCGGCATGTTGAGAGTAGAGAAGGAAAGCGTTTCTGTTGCTTGCATTCTTTCGGCCGCAACTTTCCGGACATAACTTTCAAGATCAGCTTGTGAAGCAATGTTTTCAACTGCATCAGAATCCACAATTGTACGGCCCCTGTTTACTGTACTGAATGGGCTGTTGGGGTCAGTGTTTGTGTAGGATGCTATCAAATATTCTGCGTCAGGATTTTCAACATATCTCACAAATTTGTTTGGAACTTCAAACTTGTTTGTTTCCACTTGAATATTGTCAATAATGATTGATGTCTTGTTGTCTTGATAAATTCTCTCAATATGCCTGTCTGATGGCTCTATATATTCATTCATTTGGCCAATGCCGTAGCTATTGAAGTAAAATGGGTTGTAAGTGATAGCTTTCAACATATCGTTGATAATTGTCAGCTTTTCAGTTCCTATTTCCCATTCAAGAGGGTTTTGGCTTGTTTTTTCGCTTGCTACAACATCAACCTGGGAGTAAATTCCTAGCGCAATTTGTGCTGCTAATGATGTGAAAATTGAGCCTGTGGCTGCATATGTTCTTGAGTCGCTTTTGTCATCAAGAGCAATTTTCCCAAGATCGTAACCTTCTATTATTACTTCTGAGAGCCTATTGCTGTATTCTTCAGATGGATTTATAAGAAATTTCCCTAATGGCCATCTCACAATATCGTTCTTATACTCTAGGCACATCCAGGGAGTTAAATAATAGTCTGTTTTTTCTAATCCAAATAGTGCGCTCTTCCTTGTTGTGCCTGAAAAGGTTCGCATGACATCATTTGAAGAATCAAAAGACACTCGGCCGTTTTCAATTGGAATTTTGCCGAGTGTCTTCCCTGATGTGTCTGCTATAGTATATTCGTAGTATACTTTTCGATTTTCGGAGTAAAGCGCATTAAGAAGCTCTTCATCCGTGTAGATGCTTGTGGCTATATTCATAATATGCTTATTCCTTTATCGTCAATTCTTGTGAGGTTAAACTTGACCATTCTGCCGCCACCAATATAGCGCCCAGCATCTTCAATCTGCATATCACAAGCAAAATATTCACCTTTTGCCTTGTAATAAACTTTTGGGGCATTGATGGCCATGTCATAAAGCTGCGGCCATTTTTCTTCTTTGATGTGAGCTGTGAATGATCTTTCTGCGTTAATCCATTCACCTGGCTCTTTTACCGGGTATTTTCTGCCAAGACAATTGTATAAAGTGCGGTCAACTTCTTCTATCCAATCCGGTGCAAAGTTTGAGTTTCCTGTCATGTAGAGCTCAATGAATTTTGACAAGTCTCGGCCGTCTTGGATGATGATTTCTTTTATTTTTGTCTGAAGCGGTACCCATTCGCCATCTTTATAACCTTCGTTGTAGTTTCTGAGAGTGTACTCGTAGAATACGCCACCTTTTGTTGAATAATCAATAAACGGTGTGCCTGTGTATTCTCCTATGATTTCAACCTCATTGCTGTCTTTTTCTTTTCTCACAACAAAAGTCTTTGCTGCATCTTCTGCCGGGATTCCTTGAATCTCAACTCCATATTGGTTATTTACAAAGGCAAATATATTTGTGGGAGGGTCAACTTCTTCCGGTGCAAGAGTAAACTCCAGGCTTCCCCATTCTGAGAAATAACCGAATGTGTTCAGCTCCTTCACTTCAACGATGTATGTCCCGTTTTCAAGCATTTTAGGTATTTCAAAACTTTGAGCATTGCCGGCAACAATTCCGGAGTCAAAGATAATTTTCTGTGTCTGATCTTTGACTCTTATAATAAAAGCGTCTTGGTTTGTGTCACTCCATGCGACTGTTGGAATGTTCTCATTCGTTACGCTGTTTATTGTAGGCGCTGCGTCTTGGCCTATTGCCCTGAAAGCATACTCCGCATTGTTTGTAATGACATTGTTATATGTATCATACAGGATGGGCTTGTACAGATAATTCTCAACTCCAAAAGTGTTGGCTTCAACTTCTACATAATTTGAGCTTCCATTTTCAACAACTTCATTTGTTTGAGAGCTTCCGCTGATCTTGTATTGAATGCCTTTTTTTAATATAGGCGTGTTGAATTTTTCTTGTCCTAAATCCAACTGAACATTGGTTTCTTTGTCCCATGTGAAAATTGTATTTGATGTGTTTTTGATATTTACATCAACAGGATATGTCGGGGTAAGAATAATGTAATCTTCACAAAGCTCATCATCTGCAATTTCTAATGTCAAAGAGTTTAATGTGACTTGATTAGTACTGTACTGTGTTGGAACATCCCATGTGGCTGGCTTTTGTGAACACGCCGGTATTATTTGCCCTAACAGCTTGTTTGACGGGCCTGTGTATAAAGTGAAATTTGTGAATGAGTTTTGATTGCCATTGTCGTCATAAGTTCTATAGGTTGCAGCCTTATAACATGCATGGCTCAAATTTGTATTGATATTATCATCATCAACATTTACAGGAATAGCATTAAATATTCTATTCATGTCAATCGGAAGCACTTCATCCAATATAGAGGCTTGTGTGTTATATGTTGAGGTTAATCCAATATATACCCACGATTTAAATCCGTTTGGTTTTACAACATCAAAGTTCCATCTTAAACGAGCCAGCACTTTTTTATATTTTAGTCTTTCGGGCAATTCAAACTCAAATACAAATGCTTTTCTGCTAGATATGACGGCCGCACCCGATGGCGAAACGTCAAGAGTTGCCGGGAGGCTAATGTCTTTGTTAATTCTTGCGTATTTACTGCCTCCACTGGTCTGAAATTCATACGTTGCATTTTCAATATATGTTAAGGCTGTACTCATTTGATCACCTACATCCTGCGGAAATACTTAAACCATCAACTGCTTCAATAACATCATTGACTTTTTTGATTTTGGCCATATCCATATTCATGTTGATGTTGTACGTATTGCCGCCTATACTTGTGCTTTGCTTATTGTTATATATCCTGCTACCCTGAGGAAGGCTTACAAGTTCAGGGCCTTCTTCACCAACCCATGTCAGTCCTCCGCGCCAATAGTTTGAGCCTTTTGCGTTCCTTCCTGCTCCTGCTATCGAACGCGCTTGTTCTCTTTCTCTGAGTGGCGCTTCAGGATCCGTCATGAAAGTAAAGAAGGAATCCCCTCCTGTTTTTTCTTTCCACTCATTATATGTATCAATTAATTCTTTCAAGGCAAGAGCTAAAGCTCCAACTGCAGCAACCACTACTAAAATAGGACCTGCCTGAGCCATAAAGGCTTGTGTTGCAGCTCCCATGGTTCCCATCATAGTGGTGTATATTGCTCCCAAAGCTCCAATTGCCAAACTTAAACCTAAAAATCCCGCGGTTAGTGTGGCAATTACCATGATAGCCTGTTTTGCTTCGGGGCTTAAGTTTTTGAGCAGATCAGCTGCCGCTTGAATTGCGGGAGCAAAAGAGGCAACAAGTTCTGCTGCGGCCGACTTGAAAGAATCTTGCATTGACTTGATTGATCTTTCTGCGTCGGTTAATGCCTGAATGTCTTCACCGGATAAGGTTGCGCCCAATTCGTCAAACTCATTAATTAATGATTGTATTCCTTCAGATCCGAGGCTTATCATCCCATTAAGGTCTTTTGCGGAATCTCCAAATAACTTCAATGCTGCCTGTGATCTTTCTGTCGAGTTATCCATTTCACTAAGTCTTTGAATAACTTCCATGAAGACCTGTGAGGCGTCTCTTGTTTTTCCATTTACATCCAATATTTCAACGCCCAGCTCTCTAAATACCTGGCCAGCTTTTCCGGTACCGTTGGCGGCCTGAAACATTGCTTTCTCGACGCCTTTAAGTGCCTGGCTCACATGGTCGATGTCTGTGCCTGTCTGTGCTGCAACATATCCAAGCTGTTGAACTGCGTCCGTACTAAGTCCGGTCGACATTGACATAGTTTTAATATCGTTTGCGTATTCCATAGCCGCATCTGTTGCAGCTCTAACTGCCTGGGCTACTGATGACAAAATATCTACGCCATTTCTAAGCTGTTGCGACATGTCAACAACTGCTTGAGCTGTATCATCTGCACTGTTTCCAAGCTCATCCAGGTTGTTTGCTGCAGCTTGAGTGCTTGCTTTTGTTCCATCTAAATTGCTTTCAAATTGGTCAATCTTTTGATTGGCCGAGTCAATGCCCTGGTCAAATGATGTGGAATCAAGTCCTAAAACAATCGATTTTTTAAATGCCATTTTACCACCCCGGTATATCTTTCATACTTGTTATTTCTTGGATCTCTTCTGCAGGTGTTCCATACATCTCGGATAATTCTTTTGTGTATGTGTTCAAAATATAATTTACTTTTTTGAATGGGCTTCTCCAAAATTCTTGCTCAGACAATCGAAGCCTGATAACCCAAATGTAATAGGCTTCATCTATATGGAAGTCAATTCTCTGAGTTTTTTTATGTACTGAGCTGACAGTTTTTTTAAATTTTCTTTCCCTTCTTTGTCAAGGCTGTTCATGATTGAGCTTTGATATAAACTGATGATTTCGTTATAATTTGAAGGTCCAAGTGCTCTGACTAAAAACCCTGCTTCTTCATATGTGAAATCCTCATGGTTTGCTTTTATTCCACCATAAACAACCAGCTGGCAAATATTTGACTGTGTCAGCTTTTCCCAATCTATATCTAATTTGACAAGCTCTTCTTGCATATATGCCATCGATAACATGTTGAAACTGCATATATATGTCTTGTCTGTCAGTTTGATTTCTATTTCATTTATTGGTGCTACACTTATTGTTTTCATATTTAAACCTCTTTTCTACCTAAAACAAAAAAGAGGGACATTTGAAATGCCCCTCTTCTTTACTATTAAACTGAAGGAACGGGAGCAACGGGAGCAACGGGGCCGGATAAAAACCAAGCTGCTGCCTGCTCTTCTGTAAAGTCGGGGTTTGCTGCGTCTGCAAAATATCTGAAAGCGTTGTCAAATTCTCTCTTAACAAATTCAATGTCCATTGTGTCTGTTGAGTATGTAACATTCTGCTCAGACTGCTTCAGATCAGCTGCGAAAGGCTTCGGCCTTCCCTTAAGAAGCCAGGTATATTCGCTCTGCCCGTTTGTCTGCTCTGTCTCGTAACCAAAGGCAATGTATTTTGTGGCCTGGTTGTCAGCCGTCTCAATCACAACGCCATTGGAAACCTGCAGGTCATAGATTTCCTGTCTTGTCTCAATAGGTATTTTGGTGTTCTTGAAGCTCACTGTTAAGCCAGTGATCTTTGAGTATGTATCTACCTTTGAGCCATTTCCGTATAATTCACCGGATGAAACGGAGGGAGTGATTGAAATTTCCATGGCTTCACCAAATTTCTTGACATCTCCATAAGCTACGCCCTCAGCATCGTCCTGGGTCATTATGCAATAAACAGGATTGGTAATATTAATCTTATAAGCTTTTGCGCTTTTCTGCATAATTAATACGCCTCCTTGTTAATGAGTTCAACTTGTAAAGAAGCGCGCCACATTTGGGCGTTAGCTTCATATGTGTATTCAGGGCTTTCTATAGCCATGCCTTTAGCTTTGGAAATTTCGCTCCAAAGTTTCAAAGCCTTTTCAACTAGTACAAACTTGTCAATATAGAACAATTCAATGTACAGCTTTGTTGTTGTCGACTTCACTTCCCCGTTTCCGCTCAATCCATCTGCAATGTAAGGGGACAAAGTAAATGAACCGTCAAAAACAGGTGTCGCTTCGTCTATATATGGAATTCCTAAGATTGAAATAATCAACTCTTTTAAATCATTCATGTGTAGCCTCTTCTAAAGCGTCATCAATTGCGTCCTCAATCATTCCCTCGGAACGGTCAAGTGCTTTCTCAAGAAAATGGATCCCCGGAACAAATGTCTTTGAACCTGCGTGAATATATCCGTCATTAATCCAGCCCCATTTATAACCGGTATCTCTTCCACCGAAAGCCGATACGTATCTTTGGCCGCTTTTCTTTGCGATTCCAACCCAATACTTTACATCATCCACTAAATGAGTGTGTTTCCTGGTTCTTCCCTTGCGTGTCTCCTGCTCTTTTTCGCTTCTAGGCATTGATTTTTCAATTTGTGATTTCAAAATCGCACCTATCTCAAAAAAAGCTGTTTCCATGCTGTCATCTGTCAAGTCTTTAAGCTTTTGAACTTCTGCCTTTAAGCCATTGACAGCGTCAGTGTATTCCAGTGTCACCTTTGTGCTCATCCGAGTGTTATCTCCATTGAGTAGTCATTTTTTGTGAATGTACGCAAAATATTGTATTCTTTGCCGTCGACAATGATCCGCGTCGGTTCCACCGGGCCATTTGCCTGGGAAACAATTGAACGCTTATATTCGTCCGGCAATACGTCAACAATAATCTTCGGCATCATGTTGGATGAATAGGCTTCATAAAATTCCGTCCTTCCAACTGATTTTGTTGAGGCCCAAACAGGTGTCTCTTTGCTTGAGATTGTTGTTGCTGTCGGGTCAGCTTTGTATTTTGTTACAAGAGTAATTTTTTTATTCCTCATAATAACCCTCGTGAATAGATAGAGCGTCACGCTTCTGCCTGTAAGCTTTCTGATAACGTTCAGCTTCGCCGCCGTAGTTTACCTGATACCTTGCAAACAGTTTTACACAGCCGATAATTTGAGGATCATCCAAATTGATGAATGTGCCATCTTCTCCGATGGTCAATATGCCCACACGATTCATGTCGCTAAGGCCGTCCTCTATAATCTGCTGTATGTCGTTATCTCTATCATCTCCAAGAATATCCAAGAATGATTTAATTTTACTTAGTAATTCGCTCATAGTTCACCCTGAAAAATAGGGGACGCATAAGCGCCCCCTGTGTTGGTTTTAATTAAACGGATGCAGCTCCCTTTGTGATCTTGACGAAAGCCTTGTCTGCAACAACTCCGAGGCCAACATACTGGCGGCCTACGAGTTTAACAAGATCTTTCTCAGCAAGTGAAAGGTCATCGTACTTGATAGCAATGCCGTCACCTTCGGGAAGGTTTGCAAGTGCGCCATATCCCCAGTCACCAATGATGGCGTAAGTAGCTCCGGCTGAAGCTGCTGAGAATGCAGGAAGCTTGTCAGTGAAGACAACTCTGTCTCTCAAGCCATCAAATACATCAACGTTGTATTTTGCCTTAAGGCCCAGGCCAACAAATGTTGCGTAGGTCTGTCTGTTCATTGCAATTCTAAGGTCTCTAGCCTGACCGGAAAGAAGAGCGATAGCCTGAATAATGGTATCTTCTGCAGGTGTTCCACCGTTATATGTGGGAACGCCGGCAGCTGTTGATGTAGCCTGTGCAGGAGATGCTACGATCTTGCCAATAAGAACCTCTTCAGCCTTTTCAACAATCTTCTTTGCAAGTTCTCTGTAAAGATAGCCGATTGTGTCTACTGTGGTGCCGCTGATGGCCTCATCAGAAACAGTAATCCACTTCTTAATAGACTGGTTTGTGATGGTTACAGTGCCCAGTGTAAGGCTTTCCTCATCGGGAGCATCTGCGCCTTCAACATGAACACTTGCGCCGGTTGCGGAAAGTTCAAAGCCAATCTTAACATTACCTTTGAAATATGACTTTCCAACAAAGCTCATGAGGCTGTTCTCTTCCCATGCAGTCTTAATCTCAGACTCTAACATTGTGGGAACGGGAACGCTGCCACTTACTGCTTCAGTAAGGAGTGCTCTACATTCAGAATCGTCAGCTGCTACTCCCTTAATCATGTCAAGATATGCCTTCGCATATTCTTTGCTTGCTCTTACCTCTTCGTTTGTCATTTCTTTGATCTCCTTTGTGTCGTCTGCGAGGCCTTTTGCCTCGTTGGTTCCGAGATTAGCAACAAGTTCAAGGGTCTTTGCCCTCTTTGCTGCTCTCTCTTCTGCTGCCTTCTCTTCTTCAATGAGTTTATTTCTCTTTTCAACAAGCTCATCAGCTTCAGCAGAAAGTGCTTCAACATCAGCACCATCAGCAACTATTTCCTCACTGATGGCTGCGAGTCTTTCCTGAATCTCTTTCAAATTCATTTATTAATACCTCCGATTTTGATGAGTGTGGCTGTGATTAAAGCCTTTTTGTGTAGTTCTTTCGCTCTGATCTCCTCAGCCATCTGCTTGATCAATCCGTCAGCAAATGAACGCGCCTGTATATTTGTATTGTCGTTTGCCGGTAATGAAACCGCGCTGACATCAAATATCTTTTTTACCCAAGTGTGGACGATTGTCCTTCTTGCTTCGTCAAAATAGTATTCCCCCGGAGTGAATCCCCAGCTCATCTTTGTGACAAGCTTGTTCGAGATTTCTTCATACATATCACGGGCGGCGTTGGACTTTGACAGGTCTGCTGCCATGAAAAGGCCAACTTCATCAGGCTCAACTATTAATGTGCCTGATGATTTTCTTGCCAGGACTTTCCCGGTATGGTCATACTGCATGATAATATCTTTCATGTCGGTACCGTTAAAGCATCCCCTCTGAAACTCTTCGTAAATGGGACCGTCTCCGTCTTCCCAAAGAATGTAAGGGTCATACTTTGCGGCATAACCTTCGACATAATAGGATGAGTCAATTCTTTTTCTTTCTACTTCGGCCGTCATTGGCGCGAGTTCTCTATACTGTCTCTCCTGAAGTATTGGCATCGTTATCATTCTCCTTTGCATAGTTTTCTGCGTCTGTATATTCCAAACGTATATATCTCTTGTCCCCGTTTGGTACCGGTGACATATTGAAAATTTCGCGGCCATCATTTAAAGTGATCATTCCGCGGTCCATCAACTGTGTAACTGTCTGCAGCTTTTCGGTGTTGCTTAAATACTGTAAACGGTTGGCAGTGAATAAGATTTCTTTTCCCTCTGCGATCTGATTGAGGTCAAAACACATATTGCTATGCACAAGGCTCATCTCAATCGCGAAGGGCTCAATCTTACCCTCATAATATGCATTCCACTCGGTTGAAGTGAAGTTATTCCTCAGAATCTTCTCGTTTGTGCCGAAGTAGTCAAATACATTGTCCCTGATCTGCTCCATCTGCTTAGCATCAACAGTGTATGGCGTAGAATTGATCTGCTTAACCTCTTCATATTTTTGGTCAAACAGCATCACGCCGCCATGATTCTTTGTGGAAAGATTTTCTGAAACAAAGCGCTCCCTTTCTTTTGTGATGTCCTCAGACTTGTAGGAATTGGCAAGCTTTGCAATAAATCTTATGGCCGCGGCATTTTTCACGCTTTCCTTGATGCCTTCATTGTTTGTGTGGATGAGCTCCATTGTGGGCCTCATAACCCTGTTGCTTTCTCCAAAGAGTTCATCCTTCATTTGCATTTGGTTAAGTATGCCGCACCTGTCAAGCTCAATGGCAAATTTATTATGATCCTTCATGGTGTATCTTAAATAAGTCACGCCATTGTACTTGATGAGCTCTGATTTCTCCATGATGCAAGGATAGAAGCCTTCAATGTTTCCTCTTTTGTCTTCCATCGGAGCCACAAAGACATTGTTATCGACCATGTAACCGGTTGCAAGTCTATACAAATATTTCTTTGTGTCCATTAATGCGTTTGGCTTATTCTGAAGAATCAGCTGAAGACGATCATCACCTTTCACTTCAGGTTTCAACTTGCTGACATGTGTGGCAAATGAGTGAATAGCCGCTCTTGTCAGCTCCATCTCATAAAGACCGCCCTCATAGGTTGTGAACCTGGGAGTATAAGCGTTGAGAAGTTCAAAGTATTCTTTCACGCCTTTCTCAATTGACTCATCAACTTTAGATTTTCTTGAAAATATGCTCATTCTATACACCTTTGTTCATTGAAACATAAGAGTCTTTTTTGTCTTCCAGTACCTTATAAGCACAAAGAAGTGCCACGACTCCATCAATCCTTTTTCTTGAATCTAAGCCTTTAACAGGCTGAATGTTTCCATTTACGTCTGCTTTTGTTTCTGTATTGATCAGGCACCACTTGAGCACCGGATTGTTATCGTATATGATGTGATGAGCTTTAAACTCTGCTGCAAGGTTTTTCATTGGCTCCGACAAAGTAATAACGCCTTGCCTAACTGCAATTAAAGAGTTTTGTCCAAAGTCAGCCTTGAGACTCCTTAGAGTAGAGTCATCAATGTGCCAAGGGTCATATCCGATAAACATCGTATATAAATCATCTTTTTCCCTGAGCTCATCAAACCATTCTTGAAATATTTTCTTGTCGCATTTATTGCCGGGGCATGTCCTCATATATCCCTGTTCAATCCAAAGGTCATAGGGTACATTGTCGCGGCCTTTTCTATCTCCGGCCTTGTTTGCTTCATCAATGACACTTTCCGGGATCCAAAACATTGACTTAACATATATGTTTTCGTCTCCGGGCCTTTTCATCAATGCAACAGCTGCATTCAGGTCTGTTGAATCAGCTGCATCAAAGCCGCCTATGCAATAATCAAATACAGGCTCAATGCTTTGCTCATTGTTGAGATCTTCAAAGCGTAGCCATGATGTGACAGCTGTCTGTTTTAGGTTGAAATCTTTGACTAATACAGTGGGCTTGAAAGAAGGATCATCTTTCGCCTTTTGGACCATCTGCCGCTGATAGTCAAATGATTTTATGGTACCCAATCCAGGGTTTGCCTTAATCCAACATTCTTCTTTGTCCCATTCATCAATTGAGTCGAGTTCATAAATGAAGGGGAGAAATCTTATGTTTTTTATCTTGCCGGATAAAATATTTGCGGCGTACTCATATTGTGCGTCGAATATGTTTTCCCGGACAAAGCCGTTTGTTGTGATACAAAAAAGCAAGGGTTGGAGCCTTGAGCCCATGCCTTGCTTTACTAGATCATATATGTCCCTGTTCTTAATTGCTGCAAGTTCATCAATAACCCCACAATGAACATCAAGGCCATCAAGTGAATGCGTGTTACTTGCCAGGGCTTTTATATATCCCATGTTGTAGTTGAAATACAAGTCACTCGTTCGCTTTTGAACGTGTTTTTTTAACATGGGGCTTTGTTTTATCATCTTATGGGCGGCGTTGAAGCCAAGCATTGCCTGCTCTTGTTTTGTTGCTACGTTGTAAACCTGGGGAGATCCCTCATTGTCGTTTACAAGCATATCTATTTCAACAGCTGCCGTCTCTGTGGTCTTGCCGTTTTTACGGCCTTCAATAATCAAAGCTTCGTTGTATTGTCTCAGATCATTATCGTCGACAAAGCCAAAGATGGCTTGAAGCCTTGCTTTTTGGAAAAGTTCCAGGTGAATCGGGGTTCCGATTTTACCCGAGGGAAGCTTGACGAATTTCTCAATAAAATCAATGTGGCGCTTTGCAATTTCATAATCAAAGTGAAATTCTTCCGGCGCAAGATAGGACTCTATCAACATTTCGGAAACGCGTTTCATCTTTTCGCAAGCAACGATTTTCCCGTCAAGAATGCCGCCAAAATATTGTTCGAGTTCTGTCATAAAATCACCTTTTCAGGAATGTCATGAGCTCGTCTGTGGTCTCTCCTGCTCTCTTTCCCAAAATGTCCTGAAGCTGTTTCATGACGGTTGAGTAATTCTTCACCAGGGCAATATAAACCTCACCCTCTGAGCTCTTCTTGAGTCCAAATTGATTGGCGCCGTTCTTGTATTCTTCAGTCCATCCCTTTTCTTTCAAATTTTTTTGGAGCTTCAAAAGTTCCTGTTCCATGAAGATCGCTTTATCAAGCAAATTCATGGCCAATTGCTTTGATGCATCCGGCAAATTCTTGATTTCAGTCTTAACTTTTGCAAAACTTGTACGCATATACCACACCCCTTGCAATTTTTTCGCCCGCAAAATTTAAGG
>Ga0310694_10003166_pt1 | contig 16268 bp, 14 predicted proteins | sample 174DNAGHGhighgp2_FD_203884 | JGI IMG/M metagenome (GOLD analysis project Ga0310694, IMG submission 203884) | Sheep rumen microbial communities from Palmerston North, Manawatu-Wanganui, New Zealand - 1742 DNA GHGhigh gp2 (v2) (version 2) | ecosystem: Host-associated > Mammals > Digestive system... | reverse complement strand
CCCGGAAGAAGAACCGGGCGAAGACGACGCGGAACCGCTGGTTCCCTGAAAGGAGCATGCAGATGAAACGGGTCATTTGGATCGTATTGGACAGCGTGGGCGCAGGGTATCTGCCCGACGCGGCGGAGTACGGCGACGAAGGGGCCAACACCATCGGCCATATCGCCGAAAAAATGGAACTGAACATCCCCCACATGCTGGAAATGGGCCTGGGGTATCTGCCGGGGCTGCATCTGCCGGAATATCAGGCGGGCGGCGGCGCGTATGGCCGGGCCATCGAGGTGTCCAAGGGCAAGGATACCACCACCGGCCACTGGGAAATGGCCGGGGTGAAGCTGAATCGGCCGTTTCCTTTGTATCCCGACGGCTTTCCCAAGGACGTGATGGACGCCTTTGAAGCGGCCATCGGTACCAAGACCCTGGGCAACAAGCCCGCCTCCGGCACCGCCATTCTGGACGAGCTGGGGGAAGAGCATATGAAAACGGGCTACCCCATCGTGTATACCAGCGGCGACAGCGTGTTCCAGATCGCCTGCCACGAGGATATTTATCCGGTGGAAAAGCTGTATGAAATGTGCCGCATCGCAAGGAAGCAGCTGGTGGGCGAGCATGCCGTGGGCCGGGTGATCGCGCGGCCCTTCGTGGGCAGCGGGAAAGGCCATTTCCAGCGCACCGGCGGGCGCAGGGATTTTTCCCTGGAGCCCGTCGGCGATACCATTCTGGACGTGATGAAGCAAAACGGCCTGGACGTGCTGGGCGTGGGCAAGATCGAGGACATTTTCGCCCATCGGGGCCTTACCGCCAGCAATCACGCAGCCGGTAATCCCGCCTGCATCGAGGCGACCATCGAATATATGAAGCAGCCCTTCAACGGCCTGCTTTTCGTCAATCTGGTGGATACCGATTCCATTTATGGCCACCGCCGCGACGTGGATGGCTATGGCCGGGCGCTGGAGTATTTCGATGCGCGGCTGCCCGAGATCTGCGGCCTGATGGGGGAGGACGATCTGCTGATCCTCACCGCCGATCACGGCTGCGATCCCACCTACAAGGGCACGGACCATACCCGGGAATACGTGCCCATCCTGTGCTGGAAGAAGGGCCTGACCGGGCATCATCCCCTGGGCACCCGGCCCACCTACGCCGATATGGCCGCCACCATCGCGGATTTCTTTGGCCTCAAGGAGCGCTTTGGCGCGTCGTCCTTCCTGAATGAAATCGCCAGTCCCCGCACGGATTACATGCAGCGCGTCCAGAAGGCCGCCGACGCGGTGGAAACCACCCTGGGCCGGGCGGATATCGCCGTGGTGCTGGGCAGCGGCCTGGGCGACTTTGGCAATGAATTGAAAAATGCCAGGGAATTGGTCTACGCCGATATTCCCGGTTTCCCCAAGGCCACCGTGCCGGGCCATGCGGGCAAATTCATCCTGGGCGAATTGGCCGGGAAAACCGTGCTGCTCATGAGCGGCCGTTTCCACAGCTATGAGGGACATCCCATGGACGACGTGGTGCTGCCCGTGCGGGTGATGAAGCGGCTGGGCGTGAAAACGCTGATCCTCACCAACGCAGCCGGCGGCGTGAACACCGATTTTGCCGCCGGGTGCCTGATGCTGCTTACCGATTTCATCAACCTGTCGGGCAAAAATCCGCTGACCGGGCCCAATCTGGATGCTTTCGGCCCCCGTTTCCCCGATATGACCAACGCCTTTGACCGGGGGCTGCGTACCATTACGCAAATGTGCGCCGGCGAACTGGGCATTGACCTGCGCCGCGGCGTGTATTGCTGGATGAACGGGCCTGCCTACGAAACCCCGGCCGAGGTGCGCATGGCCCGCACCCTGGGCGCCGACGCCGTGGGCATGTCCACCGTGCCCGAGGTGATCGCCGCCCGTCACTGCGGCATGCGGGTGCTGGGCCTGAGCTGCATCACCAATATGGCTGCCGGCGTGCTGGACCAGCCCATCGACCATCAGGAGGTCATGGAAATGGGCCGCCGTGTCCGGGGCGATTTCGGCGCGCTGCTGACCAAGGTGATCGAGAAGATTGTGTAATGCCAAGCGCCATGCCGGGTTTGCCCCGGATGGCGGTCCATATGGAATGGGGGACGCAGGGACGTTTTCCCGGGCTTTTGCCGGGGCAGCATTGTCTCTGCGTCCCCCAATTTGCTTCTTTCTTGTCATTTCAGCCGCAAAATTGTACTTTTGGGCCCGGCGCTCTTGCATCTTCCCTGCGCCGTTGCTATACTTGGCACGTGCAATTGATAAGGAGGCGATCAATTCATGATCGAGATGAAACAGGTCAGCAAGACCTACGCAAAGAACAAGGTGAAGGCGGTGGACGATCTGTCCCTGCGCATCGGGCCGGGCGAATTGTACGGCTTTATCGGCCCCAACGGCGCCGGAAAAACCACGGCCATCAAGCTGATGACGGGCATTCTGAACCCGGATGCGGGCGAAATCATCATGGCGGGCCATAAAATGGACGCGGCGCACCGGCTGGAAGCCCAGCGGCTGATTGGCTTCGTGCCCGACGGCAACGACCTGTACGACCGGCTGACCGGCATGGAATACCTGAACTTCATGGCGGATATTTACCAGGTGGACGCCGCCCAGCGCAAGCGCCACATTGAAAAGTACCTGTCCCTGTTTACGCTGGAGGAAGCGGTGAACAGTCAGATCCGCTCCTATTCCAAGGGCATGAAGCAAAAGCTGATGGTGATCGGCGCGCTGATCCACAATCCGCCGGTATGGATTCTGGACGAGCCCTTAAGCGGCCTGGACCCCCGGGCGGCGCACCTTTTGAAGGAAGAAATGAAGAGCCACTGCGCCGCGGGGAATACGGTGTTTTTCTCCACCCACGTGCTGGAAGTGGCGGAAAAGCTGTGCACCCGCATCGGCGTGATCGCCCATGGCGCGCTGCGCGCGGAAGGCACGCTGGATGAACTGCGCAGCGGCGAAGTGGGCGCCAGCCTGGAGGAACTGTTCCTGGAGCTGACTGACGATGGAGGCGAGGAAGCATGAAGCAATTCCTTGCGCTTTTGAAGCTGCAATTGCTGGCCCGTTTTTCCTTCCTCAAGCCCAGCAGCTGGAAGGCAGGCAGCGAGAATAAAGGCAAGACCATTCTCAAGGGCGTTGCCTATGTGGTGCTTTTCGGCTATCTGCTGGGGATGATGATCTACCTGGAAAACACCCTGCTTACCGCCCTGATCGGCATGAAGATGCAGGATATGCTGCTGACCCTGGCGGTGATGGTGACCATCCTGGGCACGCTGGTGATGGGCTTTTTCTTCATCCTGAGCACCCTGTACTTTGGCCGTGACGCTGCGTTTATCGCCTCGCTGCCGGTGAAGTCGCACACGGTGCTTTCCGCCAAAATAGCGCAGGTGTGGATCAGCGAAACCGGCATTGCCGCCCTGTTCCTTTTGCCTGCCGGCATCCTGTACGGCGTCCGGGTGCATCCTGAGCCGATGTACTATGTGCGGCTGCTGCTGGTATGGCTGAGCGCGGCCACGCTGCCCATCGCCGTCGTTTCCCTGCTGTCCACCCTGCTCATCCGCCTGTCGGCGCTGTGGAAACGCCGGGAAATGGTGGTCACCGTAGGCGGCATCGTGCTTTTGATCGCCTACATGTACCTGTGCATGAACCTGGGCTCCATCGCCGGGGGAGACGATCCCCAGGCCTTCCTGCAAACCTTTGTTTCCGACAACAAGGCCCGGATCGAGGCCATGACCGGCATGTTCCCGCCGGTACGCTGGGCGGTGAACGGCATGCTTGGCAGCTGGAGCCAGCTTGCGCTGTTCCTGGCAGCGGGCTTTGGCTGCCTGGCGCTGGTGGCCTGGCTGCTGGGATATTCCTACCGCAGCCTGTCCATGCTCCAGTCTGAAACCCCGTCCGTTCAGGGCAAGAAGGGCAAAATGCCCGCTTCCATGTCCTCTTCCTCTCCCTTCCTGGCCCTGTGCAGGCGGGAGTTCAAGCAGATCCTGCGGGTGCCCTCTTATGCCACCAACATCCTGCCCATGAGCTTCATGCCCCTTCTGATGGTGGCTGTGATGGCATTTTCCATGAGCCGGGCCATGGACAAGGAGGGCGAAACCATCGCCATGGCGCTGGAGGGCGTGGGAAGCGGCGTGGTGCTGGCCGTGATGGCGGCGGTGATGTGCTTCATGGCGGGCATGAACCCGGCCTTTTCCTCCGCCGTCACACGCGAGGGCAAGGGCCATCCCTACATGACCTGCCTGCCCGTATCCTTCCGCACGGTGGTGCTGTCCAAACTGGCCGTAGGCATGGTCCTCAGCCTGGTGGGCTGCCTGCCGGCGGCGGTGCTGCTGGGCGTGCTGGTGCCCGGAGGCCTGACGGAGGCCATCCTGGCCTTCGTGCTCACGGCGCTGTTCTGCTTCATCACCGGCTGCATTTCCCTGGCCAACGATACCGCCCATCCCAAGCTGGATTGGCTCACCGAAACCGAGGCCATCAAGCAAAAGGCCGGCATGGGCACCCTGCTCAGCATGCTGGTCAACTGGGCCATCCTGGGGGTGCTGGGCTTGATCAGCTTCTTCCTGCTGCGCGCCGGCGTCGGTATGCTGGCATACTTCGCCATCATCCTGGTGCTGATGCTGGCGTTCGCGCTGCTGGTATGGAACCGGCTGCTGCGCACGGCGGACACGAAATACTGCCAGGATTGATGAAAACCAACGGGGATGGGCAGCCGTCCCCGTTTTCTTTGTTTACAGATTATTTACCGTTCCCTTCCCGCGCTTCATGCATTTAACATTGAAAAAAAACGAAAATGCGTATATAATAACAGGCGAGCAAACATGGATCGGGAGGCGCGTATGGAAAACGACGTGCGGCTGGGCGACGTGATACAGACCCGCAAGCCCCACCCCTGCGGCGGGGATATCTGGACGGTGATCCGCACCGGCGCGGACATCAAAATCAAATGCCAGAATTGCGGCCGCATCGTGATGCTGGACCGGGAGGTATATTTCAAGCGCCGCAAGAAGCTGGTCCGGCCCGGCCCCGATCTTCAAGCCCCAAGAGAGGAGTAATACATCCCATGGACAAACAGCAAACGCCCCAAAAGGGTGTGCAGGTGGCAAACACACTGACCTATGTGGAAAAGCTCAAGCAGCGGCAGCAGGCCGATCTGCTTTTGACAGCCCAGTCTGTCGTCCGGCAGAACAGCCTGCCGCTGACCCAGGCAGAGCGTGCCGCCGTGCAGGCCGCCGGGCTGCCCCTGGATGAGGAAAACGAAACCCGCGGCCAGTGGCTCGAGCGCTTGTTGGCGCTGCACGAGGCGAACCAAAGCGACAATCAGGTGAAAAACAGCGAGGAAGCGACCGCCCTGGCCCAGTTCCTCTTTGATGAATGCACCCGCGTGAAGGACGCCCTTGTCATCGTTCAGGATCAGGAAAAGCCGGATGAAGCGCTGGTCAATCAGCTGCAAACCACCCTGGACCGGATGGAACAAGTCGTGGACCCGGCGGAATTCAAGGCCCGGCGCTTTGCCGGCGTGATCGCGCAAAAGCCTTTCAGAAAAGCGGTGGAGGAGCTGAAGCAGCTTGGCCGCAAGGAAAAGGTGACGCCGGAAAGAATCCAGCGCCGCAAAAAGCTCGCCGAGGCCCTGGCGCAGGCAGGGGTCACCCCGGAGGACGCGGTACCGCTGTTTGTGGAAGCAGGCAAGAACGAAAAGAAGTCGATAAAGGATGAAATCATGAGCTGGGTATGGACCATTCTGGCCGCCTTGGCCATCGCCCTGTTGCTGCGGGCCTTCGTGGCCGAGCCCATCCGGGTGGACGGCGAAAGCATGACCAACACCCTGGCTGACAAGGAAATCGTGCTGGTATCCAAGCTGGATTACAGCTTTGGCAAAATGCAGCGCGGCGACGTGGTGATCTGCCGCTACCCCAACCGCGTCAATTCCTCCATCCCCATCGGAGCCGCCGTGTCGGTGGTCAACTATACGCTGTTCGTCAAGCGCCTGGTGGCGCTGCCCGGCGATACCGTGGAAATCAAAACCGACGGGCATTTGTATGTGAACGATGAATTGGTGCCGGACCCCGAAAAGATGAACCTGGCGCCCCGCACCACCTTCGGCCCCCTTGTCCTGGGCGACGATGAATATTTCGTCATGGGCGATAACCGCGGCAATTCCAACGACAGCCGCAATACCCGCGACGTGGGGCCCCTGTCCGCCAGCCAGATCATGGGCAAGGTAAAGTGCGTGCTCTGGCCGCTCAACCATATCCGCGGCGTGGAATGATCCATCGGTAATGAAAACAGCGCATCCGTTCATTGTGGATGCGCTGTTTTTGTGCAGTGAAAATTTCCAAGGTCTCCGGGGTTTTGGAGGCCTCCGCGGCCTCCATGAAAATGGGGAAGGCTTTGGCGCGCTCTTTGCTTCCCTTTCCCGTCTCTGCGTTCCGAAGCCCCGGACGGCGTGAGGGCGTTCTTGGATTTACGGCCCCACAAAAATCGTGATGGCTTCTTCGGTCTTGACGCCGGAATCATACACCGGGCACAGGCCGATCACGGAAGCGTTTTGCGGAATGGAAAGCTGCACGGCGAACACCGTGGAGCCGGCGGCGGAAGCGGCGGTGTCGGGGTAAGCCACGCCGATCAAGGTATTGTTGGCGTAAACCTGATAGCTTTGGATGCCGGGGGCGGCAGCGGCCTCCACCGTGGCGGTGATGCGGGCGGTTTTGTCGCTCTGCACCACGGCTTCGCCCCGGGCTAGATAGCCAAAGGAAGCCACGGGCTGGCTGGTGAAGGTTTGCTCGGCGCCCTGGGAAATGGCGGTGACGGGCACGAACCCGCGGATCCAGCTTTGATCGTCCTGCACGTAGGCCCACTGGCCCAGGGTGGCCAGCCAGGTGACCTGAGCGCCCTTTTGCAGGGTGGTCAGGTAAGAGCGGCTCATGAGCGGATCGTCGGTCAGATCGGTGTTGGCGGTGATGACGGCGGACTGGTCGTTAAAGCGCAGGGCGCTGACGGCGGCGTTTTTGGGCAGCGCCGCGGCGTCGATCCAGCCGATGCGGCATTGATCGCTGCTCAGATCGTATTGGATCATGGCCCAGCCGTCCTCCACCCCGAACACCTGGATCCAGTCGTTGGTGCTCACGGCGGCCCGGCCGTCGGCGGCGCGGAAGAATTTCTCCCCGGGCCCGGTGTACACGGCGTAGCGCTGGCCGCCGGAGAACTTCACGCTCCTGGCCTGCAGGATGTCGGAATAAGGGATTTCCGGCGGATTGGACAGCTTTTCCCTGGCTTCCGCCACGGTTTTGGGGAAGGCGGAGAAGCTGAAATAGCGCAGATCGGTTTGCACCGTGCCCCTGGCGGTGCCTTCTTTTTCCCCTTCATAATAATAGGTGAGGGAATTGTCGCCGGGCACGACCTCCCGCCACAGGTAGCTGACGCAGGCCAGGGCCAGGTTCCATACGCCGTTTTTGTTCACCGTGAACATCACGCTGGCATAACCCTGCTCCTCGTATTCCTCCAGGGTGAACAGGATGGAAACCGCGTCGCCAAAGCGCAGGGGATTGCCGTTGAAGAGATAGAGGTGGTCGGAATGATGCTGGAGAGAAAAGAAGCCCTTGCCCTGGGGGATGGCGCTGTCGGTGCGCAGCACGTGCTGGTATGCTCCGTCCTTTTGCCGGAACATGTGCAGCACGTTGTGGCCCTCTTTGGCGGTAACGGCGAAGAAGTAATTGCCACCGGCGGTGTTGTCGATTTTCAATGTGGCGTCGGGGCCGATGGTATAGCCGCTGAAGGAAGCGGCGGCGAAGTATTGGGCCACATCGTTGGGCACGTCCTTGGCCTGGATGGCCGCGCCGTCGGCCAGGGCGGCGGGCATCAAGGATGCCAGCAGGCACAGGATCAGCAGCAGGGGGATCATACGTTTCATGGGGATTCGCTCCTTTGTAAACAGATACGGCGCGGCTGCCGGGCTTGGGCAATGCCGGCACTGCTCGCCGCGCCGTTCATCAATAAAGACGATCCAGCAATGGGGCTTGTTACATGGTTTCAAAAATTTTTCAGCGGATTTTTTTCACCGTCCGGGCCACCCGTTCCGCTTCGCCGCCGTCGGTGGAGCGCAGAGAGAAGCTGTGGCCGTCCTGATCCCAGGTCAGTTCCACCATGCCGTCCTTTTCCGCCCTGAGGGCCACCACGCCGTCCCACTGCACGTAGGTGACGCCGGAGCCGTCGGTGACGGGCAGGGAGGAGAGGCTGCTGCTTTCGGTGAACACGATCACGCTGCTTCCGTTGGTGAAGGAGACGGAGGATACGCCGTCCTTTTCTTTCTTTTCCCCAGGGGCGTAGCCTGCGGGCACCTGGCCGGGGAAATAGCTGCCCTGCCAGGAGGAAGGCGGCGCGGCGTCCACCATGGCCGGCAAGGGTGTCTCGGTGGGAGCGGAGGTCTCGGCGGGGGCGGGCGTTTCGGTGGGGGATGGCGTTTCGGTGGGCCTGGGCGTGGGCGAATCCGAAGGAAGTGGCGTTAAAGTGGGCGAAAAAGTCGGAATATCCGTGATATAAGGCGTTTGAGTGGGGAATAATGTTGGCACCTGCGTCGGAACGGGCGTTTCGGTGGGGGACGGCGTAAAGGAGTAGAAGGGGCTTACCGTGCCGGTGGTAACGGGGGACAGGGGCGTGGGCTCCTGGAAGGTCTGCCGCTGGAAAAGGACGATGCCGCCGATCACGATGGCCAGCGCTGCCACAGCCTTGAGGAACATGCCGGTGTAGGAGGGCTTTTTGCCGCCGCTGCGCCTGATCAGCGAAAGAACGCGGCGCCGGTGATGACGGTAGATTTCCTCGGCCTGCCGCCTTTCTTCGCGGCTCAGGCTCCGGGCAAACTGCTCTGTTTCTTCCTGGGCGATTTCCTGCATGGCCCTGCGCAGGTTTTCATCATTTCGCATCAGCGTCCCTCCTTTCCAAGCATAGCGGCCAGGCGCTTGCGGGCCCGGGTCAGCTGCACCCGGACGGAAACGGCCTGGATGCCCATTTCCCGGGCGATCTCCTCGTCGGTCATTTCCCGGAAATAGCGCATCAGCATCACGTCGCGCTCCCTTTGCGGCAATGTGCGCACCGCCTGCTTGATCTCCTCCACGCCCGCGCGGCTCAGCGCCCCTTCGTCCACCCGGAAGCCGTCCTCCAGGTTAACGAGGGCGTCGTCGCCCGCCGCGGGCTCCCGGCGGCGCTTTTTCAAAAGGGAAATGGCGGCGTGTCTGACAGTAATGACGACGTAGGAACGCAGTTTGTTACATTCAAGCGAGCGCAAAAGAGAAATTTTTTTCATCAGGGACAGCATGGCGTCGCTGACGGCGTCCTCGGCCAGCGTCCGGTCCCGGGTCACGCGCAGGGCCATGCCGTACATGAGGGTATGGTATTCCTGGTAAACGCCCTCCAGAAAGAGGCGGTCGTCTTCCCGATCGACTGTCATCAGTAAAAGCAGCGGTATCAATGGAAAATCCCCTTCCTTGGTGATACGGCTTCATTATAAGCCGTGCCGTTTGGCCTTGTCAATCAGGCAGGCCGCCGGGGACGCAAACTTTACATTGTGGGGAAACCGTGGTATAATACCGCTTGAGAAAACACGAAAGGGATTGATCAAAATGGAAAACGCCGCTGCTGAAAAGAAACAGGTGGTTTTTTCGGGCATCCAGCCCTCGGGCAATATCACCCTGGGCAATTATATCGGCGCGCTGCGCAATTTCTCTTTGTTTGACGAGGCCGACTGCCTTTACTGCATGGCCGATCTGCATACCCTGACCGTGAGGCAGAACCCGGCGGAGCTGCGCAAGCGTACCGCGTCGCTGGCAGCCATTTACGTGGCCTGCGGCCTGGACCCGGACAAGAACATCATCTATTGCCAAAGCCATGTGCCGGCCCACGCGGAACTGGCCTGGATATTGAATTGCTATACCTATATGGGCGAGCTTTCCCGCATGACACAGTTCAAGGATAAAAGCCAGAAGCACGCCGATAATATCAACGCGGGCCTGTTTGATTACCCGGTGCTGATGGCGTCGGATATCCTGCTGTACCAGACCAATCTGGTGCCTGTGGGCGGCGACCAGAAGCAGCACGTGGAAATCTGCCGCGACATCGCCCAGCGCTTCAACAGCATCTACGGCGACGTGTTCACCATCCCCGAGCCCTACATCCCCAAGGCCACGGCCAGGATCATGAGCCTGCAGGAGCCTACGAAAAAAATGAGCAAGTCCGACCCGGAGGATACCTTCATCGCCGTGCTGGATAAGCCCGAGGACATCCGCCGCAAGCTCAAGCGCGCCGTCACCGACAGCGACGGGGAAATCCGCTTCGATCCGGAAAACAAGCCCGGCGTGAGCAACCTGCTCACCATTCTGTCCGTGCTGAAAAAGGAAAGCATGGAGGATACCGTCCATGCGCTCCAGGGCCTGGGCTACGGCGCGCTCAAGGAAGCGGTGGCCGAGGCCGTGCTGGCGGAACTGACCCCCATCCAGGCGCGCTACAACGAGATCATCGCCGATAAGGACGGGCTGAACGCCATGCTTAAGCGCAACGCCGAGCGGGCGGCTTACCTGGCCCAAAAGACGCTGCGGAAGGTGTACAAGAAGGTCGGCCTGTATCAGCTGTAAAAAGGAGGAAACATGGGACCGACGATGGATCAGGCGGCTTATGAAAAGCTGATGAACGATATTTTTCCCGGCCTGATGATGCTTGTGCGGGATGCGAATCTGCCGCCCGTGTGCGCAGGCCTGTATCAGCCGGGCATGATTATCAAAGAACGGGGCATGACCGACGCCACCGTCCGCGTGATGGGCATGCTGACCACGCATCGGTTTGCTATTCTGTCCAATCACATGGCCAGCCTGGCCGCCTTTGAAAACGGCACCAACTGGGGATTGTGCGTCGCCATGCCGGGGGCTCATTTCAAGGTGATGGACGTGTATCAATGCCGGGGGAAAACGCAGATTCTGCTGCTGCATCTCCCTGACGACGAACGCTGGAAGGTGTTTCAGCATGCGGCATTCAGCATTGAAGAACAGCTGATCGCCTCCTGCCGGCAGCGCTTTGAAGCGAAGGCGTTTCTTGCGCCTGCGCCGGAGGTGGCTGCGCAGGCATGGCTGGATCGCTGCGCCGCGCCCCTTGGCATGGATGAAGCGGGCCGCCTGTTTGAACTGGACTGAGCGGGCCGCCGGCTCGCTTTGTGCTTTTTTCTGATGAACTGATTCGGAGGAAGGATCATGACAGCGTACAGAATCTGGCAGCCGGAAGGCGCGCCGCGGGCCATCGTGCAGATTTTGCACGGCATGGCCGAGCATATTGACCGCTACGAACGCATGGCCAGGGCGCTGAACGAACGGGGCGTTCTGGTGTGCGGCCGCAATCACCGGGGCCACGGCAAGGACGCGGAAACCCTGGGCTATTTTGCCGATAAAAACGGCTGGCAGACCATCCTGCGGGACGCCCACGAAGTGTCCAAGGATGTGAAAAAGCGCTGTCCCGGCGTGCCCTTCTTCGTGCTGGGCCATTCCATGGGCAGCTTCCTGGCAAGGGAATATGCCATCCAGTACGGCAAGGAATTGGACGGCCTGATCCTCTCCGGCACCGGCTTTTATGGCCGGCCTCTGTGCCTGGCCGGGCGGCTGATGGCTGCTTTGAGCCCGAAAAAGAAGCCCGCCAATTTCGTCAATAAAATCGCTTTTGCCGGCAACAACAAACCCTTTGCCCCGGGCCGCACCGGGTTTGAATGGCTCAGCCGGGACGAAAAGGAAGTGGACAAATACGTGGCCGATCCCCTGTGCGGGTTCACCTTCACGGGCCGCGCCTTCGCCGATTTCTTTACCGGGCTGGAGGCGCTGACCTATGAAAAGGACCTGCGGGCCATGCCCAGGGACCTGCCGGTGTATTTCATGTCCGGCGATCATGACCCCGTGGGGCAAATGGGCGAAGGGGTGAAAAAGGTGGCGGCGCAGTTCCGCCGTGCGGGCATGAAGGACGTGACGGTGAAGCTCTATCCCGACGCCCGGCACGAATTGTTCAACGAGCTCAACCGGGATGAAGTGACCAATGACCTGATCGTCTGGCTGGAGGAAAAAATCAAGTGAAAAGGCTGATTTGCGCGGCGGTGGTGTGCTGCATGCTGATGAACGGCGCCTGCGCCCTGGCTGAAGGGCCAGACTGGCCTGCGCTCTTTCAGGAAGCGAAGGAAGCTATCGAGCAATGGCTGGGGCTGCCGCCGGATGGGAAGGAGGCGCAGGGCGTGAACAAGCAGGCTGTGCTGGAAAGGCTGCAAGCCATCGGCATCGAAATAACCCCCGAAACCCTTTCGCGGTATGAAAAGGGCTGGCAGGCCATGCAGAAAAGGGAAACCAGGCAGACGGAAACCGATCTCTTCTTCGCCCAGAATATTCTGATTATCCAGGGTATGGGCGACTATAATTACGATACCGACGTGTGGACGCCCACGTCCTCCCAGGTGTACAGCTTCGACGCGGAGGTGTACAACGTGGGAAGCATGTACCGCTTGTTTCTCCAGGGGGTGGCCTCCATCGCGCCGGGCTTTGATTATACCGACGCGGAGGAATCCATCGAGGAAGCGGAAAGGCAGATTTTCCCCACGGATAGCGCGGAGGACATGGAGGTGTATCTGGAGGAATGGAAGGCTTTGGGTCATATGCCCGATGAGGGCGTGACCACCGTTTCCTTCCGCTTGAACGGCCATGACTACAGAAAAGAACTGGGCTTCCGCGGCGATTGGTTCAACGAGGACGCCATTTCCTGGATCAACGAGGTATTGGAGCAGGAGGGCTTTGACGGGCGTCTGTACGCTTTCTTTGACGGCGGCCAGGGCCTGATCCTGATTTACGGCAGCCCGGAGCGCGCCGGCGCTCTGGGGCAAATTCTTGAAAATACCCCTTACGGGCTTTGATAAAAACGAGGTGATAGTATGCATCCTTATCCCGGCGATATTACGAATGTGCACGGCATCAAGGTGGGCCACGCCCAGAGCGAATCGGCCCGCACCGGCGTGACGGTGGTTTTGTGCCGCAAGGACGGAGCCGTGGGCGGCGTATCCGTTCGCGGCGCGGCCCCGGGCACAAGGGAAACCGATCTTCTGCGCCCCGGCAACCTGGTGGAAAAGGTGAACGCCGTGGTTTTGTCCGGCGGCAGCGCCTTCGGGCTGGACGCCGCCGGCGGCGTGATGCGGTATCTGGAGCAAATGGACTGCGGCATGGACATGGGCGTGGCCCGGGTGCCCATCGTGCCGGCGGCGGTTTTGTATGATCTGAACGTGGGCGATCCCCACGTGCGCCCCGATGCCGCCATGGGCCGGGCCGCCTGCATGGCCGCCGACAAGGCTATGCGCCAGGGCCGCGTGGGCGCAGGCTGCGGCGCAACGGTGGGCAAATTGGTGCCCGGCGCCGTGCCAAAGGACAGCGGCATCGGCTCCGCCTCCATCACCCTCCCCGAGGGAGTTACGGTGGGCGCGGTAGTGGCGGTGAACGCCGTGGGCGACGTGTACCACCCCGAAACCCTGGAGGTGCTGGGCTGCGCCCATATGCCCGACGGCACGCCCGTTCTGGCCGAGGGCCTGCTCTACGGCCAGGCGCCCGCGCCACAGCAGATCCGCATTCCGGCCCCCGGCAGCAACACCACCATCGGCGTGGTGGCGGTGGACTGCAAACTGACCAAGGAGCAGGTGAACCGCCTGGCCGACGTGAGCCACGACGGCCTGGCGCGCACCATTCGCCCCGTGCACACGCAAATGGACGGCGACACCCTCTTCGCCCTGGCCACCGGCCGCACCGAACGGGAGGTCAATTTCGTCAAGCTCTGCGCCGCCGCCGCCGAGGTCACCGCCCGGGCCATCGCCAACGCCCTGTACTACGCCTCGCTATGATCGCGGGCGTCGGCATGGACCTGTGCGAGATTTCGCGGATGGAAAAGCTGCTTTCGGAGGGAAAATTCCTCCGGCGGTTTTTTAGTCCGGAAGAGCAGGCTTACATCAAAGGAAAAGGAAACAGCGCGGCGCAGTCCATGGCCGGCGTTTTCGCCGCCAAGGAGGCGCTGACGAAGGCCCTGGGCACGGGGATCGTGTCCGGGGCGCTTTCGGATATTTGCGTATTGCACGACGCAAACGGCGCGCCGTATTACGATTTGCGCGGCGCTTATGCCGATCTGGCCCGGGAAAAGGGGATCCAAAGCCTGTTTCTCTCCATCTCCCACGAGGCCGGCGTCGCGGCGGCGGTGTGCGTCGCGGAAAGGAAATGAAATGCTGTACGACGATTCGCAGAATGATTTTTATATCGTACTGACGCCTCGGGATATGCAGCGCATGGAGCAGAAGGCCTTCGACTTGGGCGTGCCCAGCCTCCTGCTCATGGAGCACGCGGCTATCGCCGTGGTGGATGAACTGGAAAAGGTGTTAAGCGGAAGCTGCGACGGGAAGCAGGTTTTGTTCCTCTGCGGCACGGGCAACAACGGCGGGGACGGCCTGGCCGCGGCGCGGCTGTTCAAAATGCGGGGCGGCAGGCCCACGGTGTGGCTGTATGGGACGCCCAAAACCGAGGACGCGAAAACCAACCTTGCGTGGCTCCGCGCCTTGCTGGATCAGGAGCAAATCGTGGATTTGTCAGCCCTGGCCCGGGAGGATTGGCCCTTTGTGGGGGAAAGCCCGGACAGGCCTTACGACGGCTATGTGGACGCCCTGCTTGGCACCGGCTTCCGGGGCGAACCGGACGAACTGCTTTCCCGGATGATCCTGGCCCCTTACCATGATTTTCATTTGATTCCGGAGATGCCGCCGGTGATCGCCGTGGACATTCCCAGCGGCATCGACGGGAAAACGGGGGAGACCCCGGGCGCGTTCGTGCATGCCGACGTAACCGTCACGTTTTCCGCGCCAAAGCCCGGGCTGTACCTGACGAAAGAGCGGGAAGCCGTTGGGAAAATTGTGGTTGCCGATATCGGCTTATGGGATATGATGCCCTGGAACAGCGACGCGCTGCTGCTGGATGATATGGAATTGGACTGCGAAACGCTGACGCCCCTGGCCCTGCGCCTGATGGGGGAAAGGCCCCTGAACGCCCATAAGGGCGACTGCGGCCGCGTGTTGATCTACGCCGGCAGCATGGGCATGGCCGGGGCCGCCGCCATGTGCGCCAAGGCCGCCGTCACCGCCGGGGCCGGGCTGACCACCGTGACGTGCGAAAGAGAGATCATCCCGATTTTGCAAACGCTGGTGCCCAACGCCATGTGCGCGGATATCGAGCAGGCCGTCAAAAATGTTCCTGCCTACGACGTGCTGGCCTTGGGCTGCGGCCTGGGGCAGGACGAGCGGACGTGGAAAAACATCCTGAAATTGTGGAATCCGGACAAACCCTCCGTGTGGGACGCTGACGCGCTGAACCTGCTTGCCGGGCATCCCATGAAGCTGGGCAAACTGGCTGTTATCACGCCGCATCCCGGCGAAGCGGCCCGGCTGCTTGGCTGGAAGGTTGAGGAGGTTTTGCGGGACAGGCTGCGCTCCGCCCGGGCGCTTGCGGAGAAATTTGACTGCGTGGCCGTGCTCAAGGGCGACGTGACCGTGATCTGCCGGCTGGATGAAAAAAGGAAGAAGCCGGAGTATTATCTGAACACCGTGGGCTCGCCCGCTATGGCCAAGGGCGGAAGCGGCGACGCCCTCAGCGGCATCCTGGCGGCGCGATTGCACGAAACCTACCCCCTCAACGCCGCCGCCCAGGCCTGCCTGTGGCATGGCATGGCGGGCGCCGTAGGAGAAAAGCGCTTCGGCCAGCGTGAACTGACCACCGGGCAGATGATCGATTGCCTGCATGAGGCTGAGCAATGGGGCCGGGGCTGCGCAGAGCCCTGAATAGAAAACAGCTGACGCATAGAAAAAAACCGGCATCCGTTTGGATACCGGTTTTGTTATTATCCGATGATTACAGCTTGGGGCCGGCGGCGACCAGGGCCTTGCCCGCTTCGTTGCCTTCGTACTTGACGAAGTTCTTGATGAAGCGGCTGGCCAGATCCTTGGCCTTGTCTTCCCATACCTTGGGATCGGCGTAGGTATCCCGGGGATCCAGGATGGCGGGGTCAACGCCGGGCAGCTGGGTGGGCACTTCGAAATCGAAGTAGGGAATCTTCTTGGTGGGGGCGTTGGCGATGGCGCCGTCCAGGATGGCGTCGATGATGCCGCGGGTATCCTTGATGGAGATGCGCTTGCCGGTGCCGTTCCAGCCGGTGTTGACCAGGTAGGCCTTGGCGCCGCTCTTTTCCATC
>Ga0310694_10003165_pt1 | contig 16271 bp, 13 predicted proteins | sample 174DNAGHGhighgp2_FD_203884 | JGI IMG/M metagenome (GOLD analysis project Ga0310694, IMG submission 203884) | Sheep rumen microbial communities from Palmerston North, Manawatu-Wanganui, New Zealand - 1742 DNA GHGhigh gp2 (v2) (version 2) | ecosystem: Host-associated > Mammals > Digestive system... | reverse complement strand
ATCACAGGCCACGGCGGCTATTTCAAGACACCCGGCGTAGGTCAGCGCATGCTCGCTGCAGCCCTCAACTCCCCCATCTCTGTGATGGAGACCGCCGGAGAGGGTGGCGCGTGGGGCATCGCCCTGCTGGCAGGATTCATGGTCAGCAATCCCAACAGCCTCTCCCTCGCTGATTACCTCGAAGAGGTGGTCTTCGCAGGCAACAAGGGAACCTCTGTCGCTCCTACGGCTGAGGATGTGGCAGGATTCGAGAAATACATCGCCAACTACAAGAACTGCCTCCCCGTTGAGCAGTGTGCCGTTGACCATAAGAAGTAAGCGACCTCCCCTAACCCCTCCTGTAGGTGGGGGACAGATACCAGACGAGCCTTCTGTAGTAAATGTCCTCTCCCTACAAGGGAGTTAGAGAGGGTTACTTCAACCAGCATCAATTAAACATCCACGAAACCAATGAAGAGACTATTCATCACCACATTCATCGCATCGACCATTGCCCTTACCGCAATGGCTGCCGAGAATTCCAAAGTGACCATCCACGCCGACCAGCCAGGAGCAAAGATCAACCGCGAAATCTACGGACAATTCTCAGAACATCTGGGAAGTTGCATCTATGGAGGCCTATGGGTGGGCGAAGACTCCAAAATTCCTAATATACAAGGATACCGCAAGGACGTGTTCGAGGCCCTTAAGGCACTGAAGATACCAGTGATGCGATGGCCGGGCGGCTGCTTCGCCGACGACTACCACTGGATGGACGGCATCGGCCCCAGAGACAAACGCCCCTCGATGCGCAACAACAACTGGGGCGGCACCATCGAGGACAACTCCTTCGGCACCCACGAGTTCCTCAACCTCTGCGAGATGCTGGACTGCGAGCCCTACATCAGCGGCAACGTGGGATCAGGCACAGTGAAGGAGATGGCGCAATGGGTGGAGTATATGACCAGCGACGGCGACACGCCGATGGCCCGTCTGCGCCGCCAGAACGGACGCGAGAAAGCCTGGAAGGTGAAATACTTCGGCATCGGCAACGAAGCCTGGGGCTGCGGCGGCAACATGACGCCCGAATACTACAGCGACGAGTTCCGCAAGTTCAATACCTACCTCCGCGACCAGGGCAAGAACCGCCTCTATCGCATAGCCTCAGGAGCCTCCGACTACGACTACGACTGGACGAAGGTGCTCATGGAAAAAATAGGCTCACGCATGCAGGGCATCAGCCTCCACTATTACACCTGCTCGGGTTGGGAAGGCCCCAAGGGCTCTGCCACCAGTTTCGACACCGACCAGTACTACTGGGCCCTCGGCAAGTGCCTGGAAATAGAAGAAGTCATCCGCAAGCACAAGGCCATCATGGACGAGAAAGACCCGCAGGGCAAGATAGGGCTGCTCGTCGATGAGTGGGGCACCTGGTGGGACGAGGAACCAGGCACCATCCCTGGCCACCTCTATCAGCAGAACGCGCTACGCGATGCCTTCGTGGCTGCCCTCTCACTCAACGTCTTCCACAAGTACACAGACCGCGTGAAGATGACCAACATCGCCCAGGTGGTCAATGTGCTACAGTCAATGATCCTCACCGACCAAGAGGGCACAGGCCACATGGTGCTTACGCCCACCTATCACGTGTTCGAGATGTACACTCCTTTCCAGGAGGCCACCTGGCTCCCACTCGACCTCGAGACCGACACTGTGCAGGTGAGCAAGGCCTACTTCAAAGAGAAGCAGAGTGCCAAGGATGCCGGCTATCGCCCCTGCCCCCTCCTCTCTGCCTCTGCCGCTAAAACGCAGGACGGCTCCATCGTCTTCGCCATCACCAACGTCAGTCTCGATAAAGCCCAGACACTCGATATCAGCATCGAGGGATTCCAGCCCAAAAGTTTCACAGGCCGAATCCTCACCTCAAAAAAAGCCGATGACTACAACGATTTCCAGCACCCGAACGTAGTGGCTCCCGCTGACTTCAAGGATGCCAGTCTCTCGAAGAAAGGGCTGCTGAAGGCGAGGATACCCGCCAAGTCCATTGTCGTACTATCAATCAAAAAGTAGTTGTTGCCATAATGATTGTAGTCTGCTATTCTTATAATCTACTCCACTTCTCATTATATTAGTCGCAATTTTACAATCTGGCAGCAAAGATACAACAATTTTCCGTTACTCAGATGCTAAAAGAATAAAAAACTATGCCGTCCTGGCCGTTATGTTGCAGCATTCCAATGCGTTAACATAAAAAACGGCTAGGGCGGCACAGTTTTTATCCGTTATCCAATCTCTATCTGACGGCTGACCTTCACTTTCTCTTCAACGAGTTTCGGCAGTTCGACGGTGAGAACGCCGTGCTCCACCTTCGCTGAGATAGCATCCTTCTTCACATCGTCAGGCAGGATGAGCGTCTGCTCGTACTTCGAGTAGGAAAACTCACGACGCAAATAGCGGGTAGTCTTGTCCTCGTCCTTGTGCTCCTGCTTGCTCTCCATCTTGATAACCAGGTTGCCCTCATCGTTGATATGTACATTGAAGTCCTCCTTTTTCATGCCCGGTGCAGCAAGTTCCACGGTATAAGCCTTGTCGCTTTCTTTCACATTGATAGCCGGAGCAGTGCTATTGACTCTCGGCATAAAGTCTGTGTCAAACAAATCATTGAATACAGAGGGAATCCAACTGTTACTTCTCATTACTGGCATCATAATCATTACCTCCTAATTATATTTTTAAATTGTTAAACTTTTGTTCTCTGAATCTCTGCTCTTTCTGGAGCGTCGTTCACAAAGGATGAGGCAAGAAATGTGCCAAGAGGGGTTGACCTCCCTCCCCCCTCCTATAGGATGTGAATTCGAATGTCATTCTGTCAGAATTGCACGACAAACTGTCAGTGCCGCTTCAACGGATGGTATCTCTGTGACAACCATCGAACGCTTGCCGTTGGCCTCCCTCAGATTGCATCGACGCACATTCCGGGTCAGGTAGTCGAGCACACGACCGAAAGTCTCGCTCTGATAGTAAGGACTATTGGGGCTGCTGACGAAATAGAGGTACATCCGCTGCTGCTTGAGCAGGATCTTTTCTACGCCGAGATGCCTACCAAGCACCCGAAGGGGGACGACACGTATCAGTTCCTCGGCCACTTCGGGAATGTCGCCGAAACGGTCTTTGAGCCGAGCGCGATAGCCTTCGAGCGCCGTGTCGAGGTCGTGTCGGTTGGCCAGATTGTCCAGTTCGCGATAGAGCAGCATCCGTTCTGAGTCTCTGGGCACGTAGTGGTCGGGGAAGTACATCTCGATGTCAGATTCGAGGGCGCAGTCGTCGACGAAGAACTGAGAATGGAGAGTTGAAAATTGAGAATTATGAATTGACTTGCCAACAGCAGCAGTCCCGCCCTGAGAGTAATCATAATTCTCAATACTCAATTCTCCATTCTCTATTTCATTCTCAATTCCATCCTGTTCGTTGCGCAGTTCGGCCATAGCCTGATTGAGGATTTTCTGATAGGTTTCATAGCCGAGGTCGGATATGAAGCCGCTCTGTTCGGCGCCGAGCAGATTGCCGGCACCGCGGATGTCGAGATCCTGCATAGCGATGTTGATGCCTGAGCCAAGTTCGGAGAAATTCTCGAGAGCCTCCAGGCGGCGTCGTGCCTCCGGACTGAGGGCCGCCAGCGGCGGGGCCAGCAGATAGCAGAAGGCCTTTCGGTTGCCACGTCCGACGCGGCCTCGCATCTGATGGAGGTCGGAGAGGCCGAAGTTCTGCGCCGCATTGATGATGATGGTGTTGGCATTGGGGATGTCGATGCCATTCTCGACGATGGTGGTGGAGAGCAGCACGTCGTAGTCGTAGTCAGAGAAGTCGAGCACAATCTGCTCCAGTTCCTCGGGCTTCATCTGCCCGTGTCCGATGGCGATGCGGGCGTCGGGGACGTACTTGTGGATCATCTCAGCAATATGGGTCAGGTCGCTGATACGATTGTTGACAAAGTAGACCTGTCCGTTGCGCGACATCTCAAAGTTGATGGCATCCGTGATAATCTCTGCGCCGAAGGTGTGAATCTCCGTCTGTATCGGATAGCGGTTGGGCGGCGGCGTCTGGATGACACTGAGGTCACGTGCACCGACGAGTGAGAACTGGAGGGTACGGGGTATGGGCGTAGCCGACATCGTAAGCGTATCCACGTTCGACTTCATCTGGCGCAGTTTCTCTTTCGTGCCGACACCGAACTTCTGTTCCTCATCGATGATGAGCAGCCCGAGGTCTTTGAACTTCACATTCTTGCCGATGAGCCGGTGGGTACCTATAATGATATCCACTTTCCCCTCCGCCAAGTCCTTCAGCAAGGCCGAGGTTTGCTTGGCGGAGCGGGCGCGGGTTAGATAGTCCACACGGACTGGCATGTCCTTCAGACGGGAGGAGAAGGTGCGGTAGTGCTGATAGGCAAGCACTGTGGTGGGCACGAGTACTGCCACCTGCTTGCCGTCGCAGGCGGCCTTGAAAGCGGCGCGGACAGCCACTTCCGTCTTGCCGAATCCCACATCGCCGCACACCAGGCGGTCCATCGGGCGCGGCCGCTCCATATCGGCCTTCACGTCCTGCGTCGCCTTCAACTGGTCGGGCGTGTCCTCATAGAGGAAACTGGCCTCCAGTTCGTGCTGCATATACGAGTCGTGGCTGAAGGCGAACCCCTTCTGGCGACGACGCTTGGCATAGAGGCGGATCAGGTCGCGGGCGATGTCCTTGATATGCTTTTTGGTGCGCTCTTTCAGCCGCTCCCACTGTCCGGTGCCAAGCGTGGAGAGCCGGGGCGGCTCACCATTGTCCTGCGACTTGTACTTCGACACCTTGTAGAGCGAGTGGATGGACACGTAGATGCTGTCGCCGTTCTGATAGAGGATTTTAATCATCTCCTGATACCCCCCACGCTCTTCCCCCTTTAGGGAGGAGGAAGAGGAGGGCACGGGCATACGGACCAATCCACCGAACTTACCCACGCCGTGGTCCACATGCACCACATAGTCGCCTATCTCAAACTGCTGGATTTCCTTCAGCGTCAGGGCCACCTTTCCGTTGCGCGCCTTGTCGCTCTTTAGGCTGTACTTGTGGAAGCGGTCGAATATCTGATGGTCGGTGAAGACGCATGCCCGCAGGTCGTCATCGGCAAATCCCTCGTGAAGGGTCTTGTCGACGGGAGTGAAGAGGATTTGAGAGTTGAGAGTTCTCGCTGCGAAGATGTCTTTCAGGCGCTCGTTCTGTTTCTGGCTGTCGGCCAATATATAAATATGGTAGCCTTTGAGCAGGTAGTCCTCAAACGTCTGCGTCAGAAGGTCGAAGTTCTTATGAAACAGGGGCTGCATCGTGATATTGAAATGCAACTTGGCATCCGGCTGCGACGATGGCTGATGGCCGAACTCTATCCTGCGGAACGTCTGGGCATCAGCCATGAACTGGGAGCCGGATGCCAACTGGGCGTCGCGCCGCAACCGTCGCTCGATGGCCTGCTGCTCCATCTCAGTGGCTTCAGTCATCTGCTCCACACGGGCCTGCTCGGAGAAACCGTCCTGATAGGCTTTATCCACAGCGTCGCGGACGTAGAAGAAGTCCTTTACGGCCAGCACGGTGTTCTTTGGCACGAAGGAGAGGAAGGGCACCTTGTCGGCCTCCATCGTGGTCAGTTCCGGCACAATCTCGATGCGGTCACGCCGCTCTTTCGACAACTGATCCTCCACCTCGAAAGTGCGGATGGAGTCAATGTCGTCGCCAAAGAAATCAATACGATAGGGATACTCGCTGCTATAGGAATAGACGTCGAGGATGGAGCCGCGCATGGCGAACTGGCCCGGTTCATAGACGTAGTCCACCTCCCGGAAGCCGAAAGCCCGGAGTGTCTTCGCAATGTCGGTGACGTCGACGGTCTGATCCTTCTCCAGAGTAAGCGTCTGCGAATCCAGTTTCTTCTTCGACACCACCAACTCTGCCACTGCCTCGGGATAAGTGACAATGTAGAGTTGAGGTTTGAGAGTTGAGGGTTGAGAATTGAGAGAGGAGAGGCGTGCCAGCACCTCTGTGCGCAGAATCTCGCTGGCTGCGTCGCGCTGAGCATACTTTATGGCCCTACGATAACTGCTGGGGAAGAATAGCACACCGCTATCGCCCAGGAGTTGGGTAAGGTCGTGATAGAAGTAGCCTGCCTCCTCGGCATCCTGCAGGATGAAAAGCAAGGGAGTCTCACACTTGGCAGCCATGCTGCCGAACAACATTGGGGCGCTGGAGCCCAACAAGCCTTCGAGGAAAATCGTCTGTACGGAGGACTTTCCCAACGCCTGTGCCAGTGCCGACACCTGCGGCAAACGGGCATACACTTTCTCTAATTCCTGTATATTCATCGCGAATGTAGGTGCAAAGGTAGTCAATTTTTGCCACAGATTCCGCAGATTAACACAGATTAATGGTAAATATCAGTGAAATTCTGTGAAATCTGTGGTAAAATCTTTGTTATCTTTGGCTAAAGCATTATCTTTGCAATCAAATTTCGACATTATGCATGAAAGCGACAGCATCGTTATCATTCCGACGTATAACGAGAAGGAAAATATAGAGAAAATCATCCGGGCCGTATTCGGACTGGAGAAGTGTTTCCATATCCTCGTCATCGACGACGGGTCGCCCGACGGCACAGCGGGCATCGTCAAAAGGCTGGTGACATCCGAATTCAGCGACCGTCTGTTCATACTGGAGCGCAGCGGCAAGCAGGGGCTGGGCACTGCCTATATCACTGGATTCAAGTGGGCCCTGGACCGCGACTACGAATACATCTTTGAGATGGATGCCGACTTCAGCCACGATCCTAACGACCTGCCAAGGCTCTATGCGGCCTGCCACGACGAAGGCTACGACCTGGCCATCGGCTCGCGATACGTGTCGGGTGTCAACGTGGTCAACTGGCCCATTGGTCGCGTGCTGATGTCGTATTTTGCCTCAAAATACGTTCGCATCGTCACCGGCTTCAAGGTGCACGACACTACTGCCGGATTCAAGTGCTACAAGCGGCGCGTGCTCAAAACTATCGAACTGGACAAGATACGCTTCAAGGGATATGGCTTCCAGATAGAGATGAAGTACACGGCCTACAAGATCGGCTTCAAGATCAAGGAGGTCAGCGTCATTTTCGTCAATCGCCGCGAGGGCACCAGCAAGATGTCGAGTGGCATCTTCGGCGAGGCCTTCTTCGGCGTGATGCGCCTCAGGCTCGACGGCTGGACGAGGAAGTATCCGAAAATTGAGATTTGAGAATTATGACTACTCTGCTATATAGGGTCTATCAGATAGTCGTGGGCATTCCCGTGCTGGTGCTTGCCACCATTATCACTGCTGTGGAGGTGGGCATCGGCACAAGCATCGGCGACGGCCACTTCTGGGGCTACTATCCGGGGCGCTGGTGGGCCAGGTGCATTCTGAAAGTACTCCTCATCCCTGTCAAGGTGGAGGGGCGCGAGCATCTGGAGCAAGGCCAGAGTTACGTATTCGTGGCCAATCACCAGGGGGCTTTCGACATCTTTCTCATCTACGGCTATCTGGGCCGCAACTTCAAGTGGATGATGAAGCACCAACTGCGCAAGATTCCCTTCGTGGGATATGCCTGTGAGAAGTCGCACCAGATCATGGTGGACAAGCGAGGCCCCAAGAAGATACAGAAGACTTACGAGACAGCCCGGGAGATACTGCAGGAAGGCTACAGCGTGACCGTATTCCCAGAAGGAGCCCGAACCTTCACTGGCCACATGGGAAAGTTTAAGAAAGGAGCCTTCGCCCTGGCCGACGAGTTGCAGTTGCCTGTTGTACCGCTGACCATCAACGGCTCTTTCGACATCCTGCCCCGCCAGCGCGGCTTCAATTTCATCAACTGGCATCCCCTCAGGTTGACCATTCACCAGGCCATCTATCCCGTTGGCCAAGGACCAGACAACGTAGAGGCAACGATGCGACAGGCCTACGACTCTGTGATGTCTGGCCTGACACCAGAATACCAAGGATACATAGAAAACCCTGACCAATAAAACTCAAATCCCAACCTTCTAATCTCAAATCAAAAATGATTGCAAGAGCCCCCTACCTGTTTCTCCTACTGATCCTGATACCCGACATCTATCTGGACCGGCACTATTGGCGGCATCGCCATTCGCCAGTCAAGCGTCTGATCTGTTGGATGCCCACAATCCTGATGACAGCATATACCATCATGCTGGCCTACGAGAAGAACTTCATCCCCGACAATCCCACCTTTTTATATATATACCTCTTGCTGCTGGGACTCATCGTGATTCCCAAGTTCGTGTTTTTCCTGTGCTCTGCCTGCGGACTAGCCTTCTGTAGACTGTTTCACAAGCGTAAGAACTATGGCAACATGATCGGACTTCTGGCCGCACCAGTCATCTGGTATATCCTCATCTACGGCTCGTTCGTGGGATTCAGCAAGTTGGAAGTGAATCGCCAGGTCTATTCATCCCCCAGTCTGCCCCTAGCGTTCGACGGCTACAAGATAGTGCTCTTCTCGGATGCCCACGTGGGCAGTTACACAGGCAGCAGGCAATGGATACTGCAGCGGGCCATCGACAGCATCAATGCCCAGAAGCCAGATATGATCGCCTTCACTGGCGACCTGCAGAATATGCAGCCCTCAGAACTCTATCAGCAGATGGACATTCTGTCAAGACTGAAAGCGAAGGATGGTGTCTACTCCGTGCTCGGCAATCACGACTATGCCGAGTATGTAGGCTGTGACGATGCAATGAAAGTGGCCAACTGCCGCGAGACCGTCAGTCTGGAGCGGCAGATGGGCTGGACATTGCTGCTCAACGAGCACCGCAGCGTCAGCCGAGGCAAGGAGCACATTATCATCGCCGGCATGGAGAACGACGGCGACGGCAAGCGATTCCCCCAGAAGGGCGACATCAAGAAGACGCTCGGCAAGAGCAAGGACGACTTCATCATCATGCTTGAACACGACCCATCAGCATGGCAGCGCAAAATCATCCCTGACGGGCGCTCACAACTGACGCTGAGCGGACATACTCACAACATGCAGTTAGCACTGTTCGGATGGTCGCCCATCTCACTAAGAGGCAACGAGGTAAACGGATGGTACACCAAAGGCACGCAGTCGATTTTCGTCACAGCGGGACTGGGTGGGCTTATTCCTTTCCGCTTTGGTGCAACGGGTGAGATAGTGGTGCTGACTCTGCATCGACAATAAACTCACACGAGATTAGCGGCCAGAAACCTGCGGCATACCTCTACAGGGAGTCCACGACGATGGGCATAGTCGCGAAGTTGGTCTTCTCCGATTTTCCCAACAGAGAAATAACGACTTTCTGGATGGGCCAGCATCAGGCCTGAGACGCTGGCATGAGGCTTCATAGCCCCACTCTCTGTCAGGCGGATGCCTATCTGCTTCATATCCAGCAGTGAGTCGATGACGAAATTCAGGCTCGTATCCGGCAGAGACGGGTAGCCGACAGCAGGGCGAATGCCCTGGAAATACTCCTGTTGCATCTCGCGGATAGTCAGACGTTCATCACTCGCATAGCCCCAGTAGTGCCTTCTCACCTCTTCATGCATTCGCTCGGCTGTGGCCTCAGCCAAACGGTCAGCCAGCAGTTGCATCATCATCTTCCGATAATCATCCCTGTCGAAATCAGTCTCCAGTCCCAAGTCAACTGTCGTCGCAAACACCCCCACCCTGTCCTTCTGTCCTAACGACGAAGGGCGCACGAAGTCGGAGAGGCATCGAAAGTCGCTGTCGGGTTGTTGCTGCCGGAGAAAGGGTATGCGAATATATGCTCCCCCTACCCCATTCCCGCTGATCAGGACATCGTCACCATCGCTGTTGGCATCAAAGAGTTGGAAAAGGGCATATGTGTGATAACTGCCCGCGATGTCAGCAAGTGCAGCCTCTGCCTCCTGACGGAGTTCATGCTTTTCCCCATCAGGCTTATTGTGCATCCCCCAGGCAAAATAGAAATAGGCCCAGTTGATGTAAGGTGCCACATCGGCTATGTCGTAGGTGATCTTCATCTGAATGTGAGCGGCTGGCCGATATAGTCGACATCCACCTTGCCATTGGCATATACAGTGTGCCCATTGCAGAGCGTGCGCTCCACTCGCCAGAGATACATGTGGCCCTCCATCGGACTCCATCCACACTTGCTCTGGATCAGTTCGCGAGTGACCACCCAGGCCGTGTCAGGACGAACCAGCACAAGATCGGCTTGATACCCCTCGCGTATGAATCCACGCCTCCGGATCTCAAACAGGCGGGCGGGATTATGGCACATCAGTTCGACGAGCCGCTCCAACGTCAGTACACCCTTATCCACCAGTTCCAGCATCGTGACAAGCGAAAACTGAATCATTGGCATTCCGCTGGCAGCACGTACACAACCGCCCTCCTTCTGCGAGAGCAGATGGGGTGCGTGGTCGGTGCCTATGACAGTGATACGCCCATCGGTGAGTGCCTGCTGCAGTGCCTCACGGTCGTTGGCCGTCTTAATGGCTGGATTGCATTTGATGCGGGTGCCGAGGCTAGCATAGTCACGGTCGTAGAAATAGAGGTGGCTGACCGTAGCCTCGGCCGTAATCAAGGAATTTGGGAATGGCTCAAAGAGTTCCAGTTCGCAAGCCGTCGTCAGATGGGCCACATGAAGGCGGGTCTTATATTTCCGTGCCAACTCTACAGCCAAGCGTGAACTCTCATAGCAAGCCTCCCTGCTCCTAATTTCAGGATGATGGACGACTGCCGGATCGTCGCCGTAGCACTGTCTGGCTGCTGCCATATTGCGATTGATGATGTCGGTATCCTCACAGTGAGCCATGACAGGCAGTTGGGCCATAGAAAAGATGCGCTCCAAAGCCTCCCGCCGGTCCACCAGCATATTACCCGTCGAACTGCCCATAAAGAGTTTGATGCCAGGGATGCGATGGGGATCAAGTTGGCTGAAGAGGTCTGTATTATCATTCGTCGCACCGAAAAAGAAACTATAGTTGGCATGACTCTTACGGGCGGCCAGCGTAAACTTCTCATCAAGGGCCTCGAGCGTGGTGGTCTGAGGCATCGTGTTAGGCATCTCCAGATAAGAGGTGACACCTCCTGCCACTGCAGCACGGCTCTCGCTCTCGATATCGGCCTTCTCCGTCAGTCCCGGCTCACGGAAATGCACATGATCGTCAATGACTCCTGGCAGGACGAAACATCCCGAAGCATCAATGACCTGATCAAACGACGCTTCGGGAGTCTTATTCCCTGGTATAATCTGTACTATCTGCTCATCCTCAACGACAATGGAGGCGTTAAACGTCCTACCTTCATTGACAACGGTTCCTCCTTCGACGAGTGTTCTCATTTCTGAGGAATATTAGTCAGAGGAGCATGAAGCGAGTCAGGTGCCTGTAATTGAGGTGCGGCGGGAGCAGGGGCGGCAGGTGCTGACTGAGGAGTATCGTCCACCAGTCCGTTCTGCCGGGCCTGAATCTCATTAGCGGCACGATAATACTCCTTCACGTATGCGTCCTCCTTGAATTTCTTTGTTGCCTTGCTCATGATGTCCTCTATCTGAGGTGTCAGCATCGGATAAGGATAGGCACTAGTCATCATCATGAACACACCTGGCCCCAGAACATTGTCGAAATTGTCGACGATAAAGTTGGTCACCAGACTGTCTTCCTGCTGGGCGATACGGGCCGCCTCGATGTTGAGTTGTTGATTGATCTCGTTCTCGTCAATCCCTTCGAGCAACATCTGGCTCTGCTTGTGCCCTAGTTCATTCATCTCGTTGCTCAGCCTGTTGTGCAATGTGATGAAATCGTAAAGTTTGTCGTTCAACGGCGTGCCGCTGACACGCTGCTTGGCATTGTCTATCTTGATTTCGATTTCACCCTTTTCGATGACAACCGGCATGATGCTCTCGTCATCCATAAAGATGCTGGCCATACGGACTGTATCCAGCAGACCCGCAAAGCGGAACTTGCCATGAACCACGTCACAGGAATCAATGTTTTTGAGTTCCTGGTCTTTGACAGCCTTCAGATAGAGTTTACTTCCGTCCAGTGACGAGATGGATGAAGACCCCTGTATGCTGTAGGATTCTGCACAAGAAGTCATCACCAATGAAGTCAACAATGCATATACTATTCTGTTCATATATATTTGTTTTCGTTGCAAATGTACAACGTTCTGATGAATCAAAGAAAAAAATTTGCGCATTTTAAAACAAATGCGCATTCTTTTATAGTTTTTTTTATTCTTTTTCCAGTTCTGAGCCTATTCTATGCGTAGAATACAATTGCAGGATTGCCGCGATGAGCAACGTGATAACCCACTTGTTGTACACATATTGTATATATGTAAGATGGTCAATGCCAAAGATATTGCGCTGACTGTCGAGCATCAGCAGAGCCGACACCAGAAAGAGAACATCGCTCAGTAACATCATCCTGCGCAGACGACGGATGGTAACATTAGGGCCTTCATATCGCTGAAGCATCTGCATGGACGAGAAGAAGACGGCGCCTACGGCAAATACATAAGGTGCCCCTGACCACAATAGGACACTTGCCCCTGCGCCAACTACCATCAGCACAGCCCCAACGAGGTAGAGCACGTTTTGCCAGTTAGTCAGTTGTCTCATCGGTTACAATAGGATTAGGACTTCGGTCGTCGTCACTCAGCACAAAGATGTCTTCGTCTTCAGCCTTCATAAAGTAACGTTCGCGGGCTATCTTCTCAATGGCTTTCGGATTCCTGTCCAGTTCGCGGATTTGGGCCTGGTCACGTCTATACTCAGCGTCATACCTTTCAATCTCCTCTTCCAGTTCACTGATACGATGGCGGTTCTTCAGATGGCTAAGTACACTGTTCTCGTCTAGGAACCCGACAATAAGTACACCCAGCACACAGACTACTGTGTACTTCAGCGCCTGGGAACGCCACACCTTCAGCGCAAATGACTTAATACAATCAACTACTTTCATAAATTCGATGCAAAATTACAAAATAATTATGAATTATTCATTATGAATTATGAATTATTTCGTATCTTTGCACCAAAAATTACTTCTAACAGCATGGAATATATAGTATCAGCAAGAAAATACAGGCCTCTGTCCTTCGACACGGTAGTTGGACAGGAGTCACTTACTACGACGCTGAAGAATGCGGTGAAGAGCGGTAAACTTGCCCACGCCTACCTCTTCTGCGGCCCGCGTGGCGTCGGGAAGACCACCTGTGCCCGCATCTTTGCCAAGGCCATCAACTGCCAAACCCCCACAGCCGATGGCGAGGCCTGCAACGAGTGCGAAAGTTGCCAGTCATTCAATGAACAGCGCTCGCTCAACATCTTCGAACTGGATGCTGCCTCCAACAACAGCGTGGAGCACATCAAGACACTGATGGAGCAGACCCGCATCCCACCACAACTGGGCCGATACAAAGTGTTCATCATCGACGAGGTGCATATGCTCTCCACCGCCGCCTTCAATGCTTTCTTGAAGACACTGGAGGAACCGCCTGCACATGTCATCTTCATCCTCGCCACCACAGAGAAGCACAAGATACTGCCCACCATCCTTTCGAGATGCCAGATCTACGACTTCGAACGCATGACGGTGCGAAACACCATCGGCCATCTGAAGCACGTGGCTGACAAGGAAGGCATCACCTACGAGGAAGAGGCTCTCGCAGTGATAGCAGAAAAGGCTGACGGTGGCATGCGCGACGCTCTCTCCATCTTCGACCAGGCGGCTTCATTCTGCCAGGGGAACATCACGTATCAGAAAGTCATCGAAGACCTCAATGTGCTCGATTCGGAAAACTATTTCCACATCGTAGACCTCTCTATAGACAATAAGGTAAGCGAGATCATGGTGCTGCTCAATTCTGTCATCAACAAGGGTTTCGACGGGGGACTCCTCATTCAGGGGCTCGCCAAACACATCCGGAACGTGCTGATGGCCAAAGACCCGCAGACCCTCCCCCTGCTAGAAGTCAGCGACCAGCAGAGGCAGCGCTTTGAGGAACAGGCCAAGAAGGCCGACACTCGATTTCTCTATCAGGCTCTGCGACTGACCAACCAATGCGACATCAACTATCGGCAAAGTAGCAACAAACGGCTGCTCGTGGAACTGACCTTGATAGAGATTGCCCAAATCACCCAACCGGAGGATGGGGCTAGCGCGGGGCGCCGCCCCGGAAGATTAAAATCCCTGTTTAAGCATTTGATGCAACAGCCTCAGCCGAAGAAAGCGGCCCCACAGGTAGCCACTGCCGAGACTGCCGCATCAACCCCCACTGTAGCAAAGCCCACCGTACGAACAGCCACCTCTCAACCTGCTACCCCAGCAGCAGCCCCCCAAGTCCAGTCTTCATCACCGGCCACTGCCCAGAGCACAAATCCCAAGCCTCAAATCTCAAATCTCAAATCCCTCAGTTTCTCCTGGAAGAACCTCCGACAGCAGAACAAGCCTTCAAAGATGAGCATCATTCCCGGCAGCGTTGGCGACTCAAAGGATCGCCAACAGGCCGACTACATGAACTTCACGCAGGAAGACCTTGAATTCCAATGGCTCGCTATGTGCAACAGGATGCCGCAACAGCGTCAGGAACTAAGCGGCATTGCCACAAGGATGAAGAACATGAACCCCGTCATCACCCAACTACCACAGATAGAGGTCACCGTCGACAATGCACTCATCAAACAGGAAATGGAGGACATCCTGAAGAGCATCATCAAGACGCTTCAAATCTACCTCCGAAACGCCCAAATTTCACTCAACATCCTCATTTCCGATACGCCGCAGCAGACGAAAATGCTTAGCCGTCGGGAACAATTTGAACTGATGAAAAAGGAAAATCCTGCCATAGAGAAACTACGACAGGAATTCAATCTTGAATTAGCCTGATCACCTTCAAATCAGATTCATTCCCAGCAACTTGCACTCCCTGCGCATATCGTCTGGCCAGATACTGGCCTGAATCTCTCCGATATGACCTTTATGAAGCAAGACCATACAGAGACGACTCTGTCCTATACCGCCTCCAATGCTCAAAGGCAGTTTGCCGTTAAGCAACTGCTGATGGAAGTAAAGTTGCTCACGCTCCTCCTTGCCTTCCTGCTTCAACTGGCGCAACAGCGACTCCTTATCCACACGAATTCCCATTGACGACAGTTCAAACGAACGCCCCAGGACAGGATACCAGATCAGGATATCACCATTCAGACCTGCACGACCGTCTTCCGCCACTGTCGACCAGTCATCATAGTCAGGCGCCCGACCGTCATGTTTCTCACCATTCGACAACTTGCCGCCAATACCTATTATAAATACAGCACCGTAAGCCTCACAGATAGCATCCTCACGCTCCTTGGGTGACTTGTCTGGATACATTTGGAGCAACTCCTCCGCATGGATGAAATGGATCTTCTCTGGCAGGAAAGGCTTAATCTGGGGGTATGTCTCACAAGTCAGATACTCCGTCCGTCGGATGGCGCCATAGATACGTTCCACGACATTCTTCAAGAAAGCGACCGTACGATCCTCTTTCCGAATCACAGCCTCCCAGTCCCACTGGTCCACATAGAGTGAATGCAGATTGTCCAGTTCCTCATCGGCACGGATAGCATTCATATCCGTATAGATGCCATAACCGGGTTCAATCTTGTATTCAGCCAGACTCAGTCGCTTCCATTTGGCCAACGAGTGTACCACCTCTGCCTGTGCATCACCCAGATCCTTGATAGGGAAGGTCACAGCACGCTCCACTCCATTCAGGTCGTCATTGATACCCAAGCCCTTCAGCACAAACAACGGTGCTGTCACGCGCCGAAGCCTCAGTTCTGTGGAAAGGTTCTGTTGAAAGAACTCCTTAATCAGTTTTATACCCTGTTCCGTCTGCTTCATGTCGAGCAGCGGCACATATTTCACAGGCTTAATTACTTGTCCCATATTACTGTTTATGTTTAATTTGCCTGCAAAGGTATCATATTTATTGCGATTGTGCAAGCAAAAACGGAATTATTTTTGCAAAATGACACAAATCCTTGATTTCTGCTAACATTTTGCGCATCCACCCTCATCGTTAAGAAATCATAATTCTCATTTCTTATTTCTCATTTCTCAACTAATTATTGTATCTTTGCACTCGCTATCGAGTATGATGGTCCCGTAGCTTAGCTGAATAGAGCGTCAGATTCCGGTTCTGAAGGTCTTGGGTTTGAATCCCAACGGGATCACTT
>Ga0310694_10003163_pt1 | contig 16276 bp, 11 predicted proteins | sample 174DNAGHGhighgp2_FD_203884 | JGI IMG/M metagenome (GOLD analysis project Ga0310694, IMG submission 203884) | Sheep rumen microbial communities from Palmerston North, Manawatu-Wanganui, New Zealand - 1742 DNA GHGhigh gp2 (v2) (version 2) | ecosystem: Host-associated > Mammals > Digestive system... | reverse complement strand
CCTGTCCATAGCTTTTGAGTGAGAGCAAGAAGGAAAGATCGATGGTCAACAGAGAAAGCCCCAGGGCATAGCGAACAAAGCTAAAGCGCCTAGCAACAGAAATCAAGGCGAAGCCCCAAATAGAAAGGGCTACGGCAAACACCAACGACGGGAGGCGGCCAAAGAAAAAAGCCAGCGATTCGGGAAGCAATTTCCCCAGATAGGGGCCCATCATGTTCCCCTGAGATCCGCTATAGACAGAACAAATGCAACCTAGAGCGAGAATGAATCCCAAAACGATTAAAAACCATCCGCCAACAATCGTGCCAAAACCCTGGACTTCAGCCTCAGATTCTACATTCTTGACGGTCTTTGTCGATTTTTTTGATTTTTTCGATGATGTTTTCTTCTGAGTAGCCAAAAAAGCCTCCGCAATGACCTTATAAATATAGTATTTATTATCTTTCAGTCCATGCAAATAAAGTTTTCTAAAAAGATCAAGAAAGTCCTATCGGGTTTTAGTATTTCGGCATTTATTGTGCTGGTTATCCTTGTTTTCGGAAGTACGCAAAATGACATTCAGGGTTCGACCCGTAACGGAGCCGAAGCCATGGAAAATTTATTCTACGACTTGTTTTTCAAGGCCGCTACGCACTCCGATAAGGCCGAAGATGAAGAAAACACCTTGCACAAGCGGGTCTCTATCAGCGACAGCCTTGACCCCAACATTTTCATTGTAGATATCGACGAAGCCTCGCTAACCAAACTCGGAAACTACAACGAATGGGACCGTTCCATTCACGCCAAAGTCATTCAAAACTTAAGTGAAGGCGGTGCTGCAGCCATCAGCTTCGATATTCTGTTCAAGAATGCGGACTTTGGCAAGCAAAAGACAAACCAGGTAGTAAATGTTCTGAAAAAAATATCGCCCGATGCAGAAGTGGATTCCCTTTACCCCTCCTTGCTCGCCAATTACAATTTTGATTCCATGCTTGTCAACGCAGTCAGGGAAAGCGGCAACACCATTGTCTGCTACATGTTCGACGACCGCAAATCCTACAAGCACCCATCCCAGTGGATTCCCCTCAGCACATTAGAACGTGCAGATGCTATAGGCTACTCTTCCATTTTTGACACGACCCAGGTGGACCACATCGACGACGTCGAGCCCAAGGACTTGCTGGACAACATATTCCCCGAACTTGCACAGGCCGGTGCTAAATTCGGCTCGGTGAACGCCTATCCGGACAACGACGGCGTCGTCCGTAAGGTGGCCATGCTTTACCGTTTCCCCAATCCAGCCGTAGACGTTCTATCTTTACTCGACACCAACAAAGCAAGCGACAAGAAACAATTTGAAGCCATTCTTAGCAACGACCCCGACAAGAGCTACGTGTATTCCACCATGTCGCTCATGACGATTTTGCACCTCTTCCACAGAGACCCCAAGGATGTCGTTATTAAAATGGGTAAATATATCGACGTAGGCAAACCTTTTGGCATCTACCGAGATTCTTCGGGCTCCTACCATACGACCTACCCGAATTTCAGCTACCACATGTTCCTGTTACTCAAGGAAACCCTTTCCGAAAAGAAGATCCAGTCTAAAGCGAGCAACGAACTGCTGGAAATTTCCAACAAGGTTTTCGCCCAGAAAAACGAGAACGGCAACGTCACCCTGGAAATTTCCAATGGCGGCACGAGCAGCAGCCTAGACGAAGAACAATCCGCCCTGCTCATGAAGGTTTCCACAGAGCAACTGGATTCCTTAGCCGATCACGAAACCATACGACTTTCAGATGAGTACTTCATTCGAAAAGACACCGAAGACGAAGGATTCTTCCAAATCGTCAAGGACCTTGCCGAAGACGAAGACGAGGATGACGAAGAAACGATTGACTTTACCGAAAGCACCGTCAAGACGCTCCTGTTCTACAAAGATACGCTTGCGCACATGCCTAACGGAAAGAAGCTGATTCTTTCTCTTGACATGCAAATCAGCTACAACAAGAACACGAAAAAGTGGTCTTCTAACCAAGCCATTCTTTCCGACGCCGTCATTCGTGACATCCAGGCCGTCAGCGACAAAGCCATCAACGACCTAAAGCCAGGCGAAGAAATTCGCTTCGGCAATGTCAAGCGGATTCCTATCAACCGCTACGGCCGATATCAAGTCAACTACAAGGGACGCTACAACGAAACAAACAATAGACGATTCCAGCACCTTTCTTATTATGACGTCTACAAAGGACGCGTAGACAACCTGTTCTACCAGGGCAAAATATTCATCCTAGGCTCGGCCGCGGCGGCCCTTTTCGACTTTGTTCCTGGGCCGCACGAAGAAAACTACCCCGCCGTTCTAATTCACGCGACCATCGTCAAAAACATTCTCGAAGACGACTACCTTGTGACCCTCGACGAAAAGAACCAGCGGATTATCGTCATCTTGCTCGCCCTGCTATGCCTTGTCCTCGGCCTTTATTTCAAGAGCTACATATCGGTCGCCCTATCGCTTATATTGATGTTCATCTACACCTACGTCGCCTACAAGTACTTCCAAAGCGGCCTTTATATCGGCGTTTCAAAGCAGTTGCTTGCCATGCTGCTTACAAACATCACGGCGCTAGTCGTGCAATTCTACTTTGAAAACAAAGAAAAGAACTTCATCAACAACGCATTTAAGCAGTATATATCGCCAGAACTAATCTCGGCCATGGTGGACAACGAAATTATGCCGACCCTCGGTGGTGAAAAGTCGAACATTACCGCCTACTTCACCGACATCGCCAGTTTCTCGACCTTCTCTGAAAAGATTGGCGACCCGAGTAAGCTTGTGGACCTCCTAAACGAATACCTGACAGCCATGACCGACACGCTCCTTTCTAACAAGGGAACGCTTGACAAGTACGAAGGCGATGCCATCATCGCATTCTTTGGAGCGCCGATGCCTCTGCCCAACCATGCCCAGAGTGCCTGTGAATCTGCGGTCGACATGCAGAAAAAACTGATGCAATTGCGCAGAAAATGGGAAAGCGAAGGCGAAAAATGGCCCAAGGTCGTTCACGACATGCATATGCGCATCGGTATCAATTCCGGTGACATCGTGACCGGAAACATGGGTTCTTCGATGCGTAAGAACTACACCATGATGGGTGACGCCGTGAACCTCGCCGCACGCCTTGAAAGCGCGGCAAAGCAATACGGAGCCTACATCCAGATTAGCGAAGACACTCAAAAGCATTTGGAAAACGGCTACTTCATTTACCGTTCACTCGACACCATCCGCGTGATTGGTAAGAGCCAGCCTGTCAAGACATTCGAACTTTTGGAAAAGTCCGGCTGCGAAAACGAAGCGACGCTCAAGGAACTCGTCGAAATTTGGGAGAAGGCCCGCACCTGCTACCTCAACATGCAGTGGGACGAGGCAATAGCCCTGTTCACCAAGTGCCTCGACCTGGAACCGCACCACCCCGATCGCGACCCGGGCAGCAAGACGACTCCTTCGCACATCTATATCAAGCGTTGCGAAGCATACAAGCTCAACCCGCCTGTCGCTGCAGGCGAAGAATGGGATGGCGTGTTTACCGCCACCGAAAAGTAATCGTCTTAGCAACTTCTACAAGAAAACGAGCTTGGGCATATTGCCTAAGCTCGTTTTCTTTTGCAAAGATCGCAACAGCTTAATTCAGCTCGATATTGTCAATGAGCCTCGTCTTTCCAAAGAACGCGGCAACCAAAATCACCACCTTCTCATCGGAAGAAAGAATCCCGGAAAATTTTTGCAGGTTCTTCTGGTTCACCACCTCGACGAACTGCACAATTCCGTGAGAAGCAATGATCGACTTCAAAACGATATCGCGGATCTTGCTGACGGCGCGCTCGCCCTTTGCATAGGCGTCCTTAGCTTCACGAAGTCCTTGGCTGATCGACAAAGCGTTTTTCCGTTCATCTTCGCTCAAGTATTCGTTGCGGCTAGAAAGGGCAAGCCCAGATTCTTCGCGGACAATTTTCACTCGATGAATCTGGAGGTCGAAATTCAAGTCCTTCACCATGCGTTCAATCAAGAATACCTGCTGGTAATCCTTTTCTCCAAAGTAGGCATGGTTGCAGCCCGAAATCAAGAAAAGCTTCGAGACAACCGTCAAGACGCCACGGAAATGCCCCGGACGATAAGCGCCGCAGTACATGCTTTCGAGGGTTTCATCGCGGACCATCGTAAGCGGGTCGCCATCAGGATACATTTCTGCAACACTCGGAGCAAACACATAATCGGCTCCCAGCGATTCAGCGAGTTTCGCATCGGCTTCCAGGCGCCTGGGATACTTGTCCAAGTCTTCGTTCTTGCCGAACTGGATGGGGTTCAGAAAAACACTCACCACAGTCACATCACAATTCTTGACCGATTCCTTAATCAACGCACCATGCCCAGCATGAAGCGCCCCCATAGTGGGAACAAGACCAATTGTTTTCCCCTGCCTAGAAATCGGTTTAAGAATTTCACGCAGAGAATCAACAGTATTTACGATTTGCATCATTTACCTTCTGGAACAAAATAAGTCGTCTGCTTTGGGCATTGCGCGATAGCGTCGAGCACCATTTGCAAATCGGCTTCGTTATGGACAAAATCGATATTATCGGTATTAATGATAAGGACCGGAGCGTAGGGATAATTCCAAAAATGGTTGTCGAAACGATCCATCAAGCCCTTCAGATAAGCGCCTTCAATACTCTTTTCCATTGCACGACCACGGCCATGAATCCGTTTCAAAAGAGTCGGAACCGAGGCCTGCAAGTAAACGACCAGGTCTGGTCTAGGAATGTCATGATTCAGGGCTTTTGCGACCTGTTCATACATCGCATATTCACTTTCAGAAAGATTCTGGGCCGCAAAAATTTGGTCTTTGTCGTAAGTGTAATCGCTGACCAACAAATCATGGAACAAATCACTCTGCAAGGCGGAATGCTGCAACTGTTTCAGTCGATCAAGCAAAAAGAAAAGCTGAGTCTGAAAGGCGTAGGCTTCTTTGTTCTGATAAAATTTTTCCAGGAAAGGATTCTCGACAAAGTTTTCTTCGATAAACATGGCCTTCCAACGCTCGGCAATCATTTTTGCAAGCGAAGTCTTACCAACGCCAATAGGGCCTTCTATAGCCAAAAAATGCACGCCTTTTTCTATAAGCATATCAGGGTTCCTCCGAAGAAATCACACGGAACGGAATCTTTTCTTCTTTCTGCAAAAGATTTGAAAGCAAATCCTGCACCTTTATCCCCAGCTGAGGGTCTTCCCATTCGGGAGCAATATCATTCAGAGGGACAAGAACGAACTGTCTATAGACGACCTGCGGATGTGGCAAGGTGGGGCGGCCCTCACGCACTTCTTTACCGAAATAGAGAAGATCCAGGTCGATTTCCCTCGAGTTCCAATGTCCACGGGGTTTGCGTCCTAAGACAAATTCGGCACCTTTTAGGTAATGGAGTAAACGAGTCGACGTTCCCGAATACCAGAAACTGACCACTTGGTTGAAATAGGGACCCTGCCCCGCCGGTCCAACCGGAGGTGTCTCATAAATCGGGCTTTCCTTCCAGCCTCCCGATGAGACTTTTCTGAGCATTTCCCGCCCTTCACTCAAATGCTTTGAGCGATTCGGCAAATTCGAACCCAGCGCAACAAATACTCGTTCTAAAGAATCCACGACATAAATATAGATATTAATTTCTATATTTACACCCGAAACAAATCATTCACCCTTTTTCAAGGTTTATTATGAAACTTTCTGCACTTCTCATCACCCTTTCCTCCATCGCCGCCTTCGCCGAAGAAGCAGCCCCCGAACAGCAGCCGAGCGCTCTCGGAGGATTCCTCCCCATCATTCTCCTGTTTGTGGTAATGTGGCTTTTCTTCATCCGCCCGAAGAACAAGGAAATGAAGAAGATGGAAGAAATGCGCAAGGCCCTTAAGAAGGGCGACAAGGTGATTACCACCGCAGGCATCATCGGTACCGTCACAAGCATCGACGAAACCGCCACCACCATTACCGTTCGTACCGGTTCCACCACGCTCATCGACTTCGAAAAGGCAGCAATCCTTCGCGTCCTGAACGCAGAAACTGCCGCCGACACAAAGACCGAAGAAAAGAAATAAGGATTAGCCCATGGCTCTTCTCCCGATTAGAATTTACGGTGATCCGGTGCTCCGCAAAAAATGCACCCCCATCACCGAAATCACGCCCGAACTCAGGCAGCTAGCAAAGGACATGCTCGAAACCATGTACGATGCCCCGGGCTGCGGTCTTGCCGCACCTCAGGTCGGAAAGAACATCCGCCTGGTCGTGATCGACACGGCTATTCCCGGTGAAGAAGACCCGCGCCCCTACATCATGTTCAATCCCGAATGGGAAGCAGAACCTGATGCAAAGCCTGTTCCTTACGACGAAGGCTGCCTTTCGGTGCCGGACATCTTCTGCAACGTGGTTCGCCCGGACAAGGTGTGCGTGCGATTCTTCGACATCAACGGCGAGCCGCAAGAAATCCATAACTGCGACGGTCTCTTTGGCCGCTGCATCCAGCACGAAACGGACCACCTGAACGGAGACCTGTTCGTCGACAAGATTTCTACAGCCGACCGCACCATGAACCAGTCCAAGCTCAAGAAAATGGCGAAGGATACGCAGGCGAAACTGAAGAAAAGATAGAGCTTAGAACTTAGCAGGCAGAACTTAGAGGATTCAGAATGGATTGCAAAAACGTCATTGCGAGGAGCGAAGCGACGAAGCAATCCATTTTTCATTCTTCTTTATTCATTCTTCCTATTCTTGCTTTCGGCACCGCGCTTGCATTCGCTGCCGACGATTTCGACCTGCCGGATGACGTTCAAAACGCCGAAGTGGTAAACTTCAAACCCATCGAGGCAACATCTACCTGCGATCCAGGGGATTCCTCCGAAGCCCCCCAAGAAAAACCTATCGAAAACAAGTCCATCAAGGACATCGTCGATAGCTATATGCCCGCTGCAAAGGAGCAGCCCGTAGAAAAGGATTCCTTGGCGGCATTTTCGTCGCACAAGATTCCAGAAGACCTGAACAGGCCGCTGCGAGTCGGAGTTTTCACCGGCGTCAAGGAGCTCTACCTAAAATACCAGGGTGAAACCGTACGGGTCACCCCACGCGGAAACAAGGTGAAGTTTGAAGCAGGCGAAAACTCCACCGAGGACATTTCACGAGAATTCAACAGCGAAGAAGGCGGATGCATTGCCGTTGCAGCCGACAAGAAGACCCTTGGCAAGGCATGCTACCCCGGAAGCATTCTTTTTAGAGCGGTCAACGGAAAGCTCGATGCCATCAACTCGGTAGATGTCGAAGACTACCTGCGCGGAGTCGTCCCTTACGAAATCGGAAAACTCGACAGCAGCCGCATCGAGGCCCTGAAGGCGCAAGCCGTGGCAGCTCGCACTTACGCCTACAAGCATTTCAATAGCCGCGAAACGATGGGCTTTGATGTCTACGCCGACACCAAGGACCAGGTGTACAAAGGACTGGAATCGGCAACGCCCCTTACCGACGCAGCCGTCAAGGCGACCGCGGGTGTCGTGATGACTTACAACGGTGAATTCATCATCGCCTATTACCATTCCACCTGCGGTGGCATTACCGAGACGCTTGCCACGTGGAACCGCGCCGATCTACCCTACCTGAAGAGCAAGCCCGACAAGCGTGCTAGCGGAAAGCCCTGGTGCGACGAGTCGAGTTATACCCAATGGGAACGCCGCTTTGCCGACAAGGAACTCGTAAAACTTTTCAAGACAAACGTAAGCGAAGCCAAGGCCGTCTTCAGCGAAAAGAGCGGAGCCGACTTCAAGAAAATCAAGTCGATCAAGGTGAAGGACAAGTTAAAGAGCGGGCGCATCATGACGCTGCGCGTCGAAACCGACAAGGGGCACTTTGACGTTCTTACCGATAGAACCCGTTGGCTATTTAAGAAAGCGGGAACCATTCTTCCGTCATCATTCTTTAGCGTGAAAAAAAATGGCAAGGAATGGGTACTCACGGGTACGGGTTTTGGACACGGCGTGGGCATGTGCCAAATGGGAGTGCGGGCTCGTGCCCAGGCCGGGCAGAGCTACCAGGAAATTTTAAGCCACTACTATCAGGGAATCACCCTGGAAAAATTCGAGCGGTAAGGTAATGGATGGCTCCGCACAAAAGCCGCTTTTAGCAGTCATCAGTCAAGGTTGCAGCGCCAACTTTGGAGACGGAGAAAAAATCGCCCGCCTTTTTGCCGACGACTACCGTGTCGTTTTCAAAATACCCCAAGTGCATGCCGAGAACCGCGAAAGCGAAACACCCGCAGCATTCGTACTGAACGTGTGCACGGTTAAGGGAAACGCAGGTGCGTTGAAGCTGTTACGAGAAGCGATCAGCACGGCCCCACAAGCCAAGCTGTTTATTACGGGCTGTGCTCCGAAAGACTTTAGAGACGAAGTCGAAAGAATTACAAACAAAGTTATATACACAAATTTGAAGGATTTGCGAGGTATCGTCACCCCAAAGCATTGCGATCAGTTTCATAAAGACAATCGCATCCTGCGCGAATCCCCATTCGTCGGTATCGTGAACATCGAAGAGGGGTGTCTAGATGCGTGTAGCTACTGTTCCACTCGCCTTGTGAAAGGCCGCCTAAATAGTTTCCCCGCCACGGATCTTGTGCAACAAGTGAAAAGCCTTGTCGAAGACGGCTGCGTCGAGATACAGCTAACCGGCCAAGACTGCGGCTGTTACGGGTTCGACTTCGGAACAAATCTCGCCGAGCTCGTGCAGCAGATTCTAGCAGATGTTCCCGGCGACTACAAGCTGCGACTCGGCATGGGAAACCCGCGCCACATGCTGCAGTACATCGACCTTCTTCTCGACTGCTTTAACGATGACCGAGTCTACAAGTTTATCCACCTCCCCGTCCAGAGCGGAAGCGACGCCGTTCTTCAGGCGATGAACCGCAAGCACAGCGTGCGAGACTACATCGACCTTGCCGATGCGTTCAACAGCCGCTTTCCGCTATTCACCTTGAGCACCGACCTGATTGTCGGATTTCCCGGCGAATCGGAACACGACTTTCAAGACACCTTGGACCTTCTCGAAAAGACCCGCCCCACCGTCTGCAACATCACGCGTTTCGTAGCCCGCCCAAACACCCCCGCCTACAACATGCCCGGCGCCGTTCCCGACGAAACCAAGCATCTTCGTTCTGCAACCCTAGCAGGGGCTTTCCAAAAGATTGCGACCGAAAACAACTCTCGCTGGATTGGCGAAAAAGAAACAGTCACCATCGAAAAGCAAGGCTACCGCCAAGGCACCTACATCGCCCGGAACGCCGCCTACCGCCCCGTCGCCATCGCCAGCGAAACACCGCTGCGGCCGGGCGAAAGGTTCACTGTTACAATAACCGCCGCAGAACCCTTCGCCCTTATCGGAACAATAAACTAATTCTAGCGCTTCGCTTGGTCGAGAAAAGGCCCCGGCTTAACGCCAGGGCCTTTCAAGTTCATTCAAGCAAGCCGCTTAGTTTGTCTTTGCGCGCTTGTAACCACGCCTGTAAGTTTCATTCGTTCTGGTGTAATACATCGTGTGCATCCACGCAGAAGAACCTTCCTTAATGCAGGACTTGTAGAATTCCTGAACGTAGGTCACCTGATAGATGTAGGGACCCGTTGCCACCATGCGACCCGACTGAGACACCGGATACATCTTGATAGTCATGAAGCCGGCACCCGTCTGACCATACAACGGATATTCCACACCCTTCTCAGAGCAAGCAGATTCCGCCGTGTTGATTCCGCCCAAAGCAGCATGAAGTTCTTCTTCATTCATGCTCTTCTGATACTGGCTCACGAAATGGCCCAAGTGGTCGAACACGCGCACATTGATGCGGAAGGGGCCCATCACCGGGTATGAAATACTGAAGCAGCTTTCGACGCCGTTAGAGAAGCACATGGCAGCGCCGGTAGCTTCATTGACGCCATAGACCTTCGTATTGGCTGCAGTTTCACCACCAAAGCCAGTCTGCGAGAAGATGAGCTTTTCTTCGTTGGTCAAAGCAAGCGGGTTGCCGTTCTTACCCACACCGCCAGGAACAGACGTGAACAGGAGGTCCGCGGTCATGTCCAGCGGAAGTTCACCGTCATTGTTTTCAGCAATCTGAGTCAGGACGTTAGCCTTTTCGCTGAAGTCCGGACGCGTAATGGCGGAGTCCAAAACGAACGGAGATCCCTGCGTAGGAGCCTTAAAGTCAGCCACCGGCCATTCGCCCGGATCGTCGGGGTAACCGACCACGGACTTGCCCGAAGAAGACGTTATCTTGAAGGAGAGCTGAGTGTTCCAAGCAATCAACTGGTTCCAAGTTGCTTCGGCATCGGTGTAACCCTGACTGGTCAGCCAGGCAATATACTGGGCCTTCTGCTGCTGGAATTCGTCACTGGCCAAGAACTGTTGATCGGTCGGGAAGTTGAAGGCAACCAAGTCACCACCAACCACAATCGAATTGCTCAGCACCTGGCCGCTAGCGTCTCTCAATTCACCCGTAAAGTTGTACTGCACGCCGCTAGCACCCTGGTTGGCACCTTCCGAAACAGAATTCACATAGTATCCATAGACTTCCATCTTCTTGGCGCCCGTTGCAGGATCGGTGACAGAACGCATCACCACGATGGCGGGCTGCGTCTGACCCAAGCTCTGAATAGCCTCAAGGGTAGCCTGATCAAGCGTCGTGTTCATAACCATCGTCACTGTCTGGTTACCTGCAGAGTCAAGCTTTGCTAGCACACCACCAACGGCCGGCTGGCCATAACGCGACGGAGCAAGTTCCGAAAGGGACGTGCGGATATAAATGTTAGAACCATCGGTCTGACGGTCTGCGTAGAAGAAGTGCAAATGGTGCCAAGTATTGTCGGCCCAACCAGTAGCATCGGATGCACCGGTGCAGTTCGTATACTGGGAAAGAGGTTCACCGGCATGGCAGCCATGGTTGTTCTGGGCAAGAGTCAGAATGTTCACGCTACCCGGAGCAGAAAGGTGGGTGCCGCCCAAGTCAACGGCAAGCACGCCATCCACAAAGATCCACATGTCGTCGTCACCCGCGAATTCGAAGACTTCGGGAGTCGGGACCTGGTTCGATGCACGATACTTGAACTTCGCATAACCCATCATTGTGAAAGCATAGTTACGCAGATGCTGAAGTCCCAGAGCTCCATTAGATGCAGCGGCAGGCCATGCGGCACTGGAATAGACACCGTTATCCATTACAGGACCCACATAGCGGGGACCACCATTCTGGAGCCAGGCTTTGCATAGTTGGTAAGTGTTCTGCTTGGTATAGTCTTCCTGGGTATTTGCATATTCATACTCATACGGCGGGCAGAAAATGGAAAGACTCTGCGGACCGTACTGTTCGCAAACACCGTTGGGCTGAATAGAAGCGTTGCAGGGCTTTTGAGAAACCCACTGTTTAGTAATGGGGTCAATCGAGTCAAGCGGAGAATAACCACCGTTGTTGAAGTTGTAGTCGTATACGAAGTACTTGGAATCTCCATCCTGTGGAATATCCATCGTCGTATTCGTTCTCAGGTTGACTCGAGCGCCACTTTCGTCCACAGCGTCTGTATACCACTGGTGGAAGAACTGGTTGTCGCAAAGCTCGTTGGCCTTCAAAATACGGACGCTATCGTACATATCGTATTCGCCTTCGGCAGTAGGATGGAATTCCAGGTAAGTTTGGACCATGCCCGGAGTGTAATACACTTCGTTAGACCAGTTTACCGCATCACCCTTGTCATTCTTGCCCTGACAAACGAAGCCCTTCACATCGCCAACGACCTGTTCGTAGCCACGCTGCGTAATGCCCGGAACAGTGGATGCTCCACACTCGCCATACTTCAATTCGGGCAAACTCGACGTCGTGCGCAAGTATGCCGGCAAATACAGGTTCTGTGTCTTGGGGAAACCATCCTGACCAATCATGGCACCGGCCTTAGAAGCCTTGTTACCGCAAGTGGTATGGTAAGGCGCTTTTGCCGTATACCAATTATCATCATAACCAAAATAGCCCTGGTTTACACCCGGAACCATGTAGTTTTTCTTGGGTTGGCCTTTTCTTTCTTTCAGCGCACTCAAATCGTCTTTCGCGTATCCATCATATTTACCGGAAAATTCTTCCGAGAAGTTTTCGAAGTCCGGATGACTCGGCTGGAAGTCACGGATCACAATATCCAACTGGCGAATATCACCACCGGCGTGCAACAGCGCCGCACAACCAAGCACTGTTCCGATTAAGTATTTTCCTTTATAACCAAACAGATTCATAAAAAATAACCTCACCTAAACGTAGGGTAAGAACACTCTCTCCTAAATATAAACCTTTTTATTCCCTTTATACATGTAAAAATTCGAAAAAAGCCCTTTAATTGAGTCTTTTGTCCTTTTTATGTGACCTAAAGTACCGTTTTTAGGCAAAAGATTTCTAAATAGTAACACGTATGTCGCTATCTACCCTATTTACCATCGCTATCGTCATTATCCTCTTGCGTGTTTTTTGGCTAAAAATCAAAGATGCCAACCTAAAAAGCGAAAGTTTCAAGAAGCTTCCCCCCAAAGACCAGCTGGCAGTCCTCAAAGAATGCCTTTTGAACAACCCTACAGAGGGGAATCTTTCTAACCTGAAAGACTTTTTTGTTCGACAAGGGACAGACCTCGATGTGGAGTCCTACCGCCCCTTCATGAAAAAACAACTGGAACTCACCCGACGCAAGGATGCCCTCGCCGAAGACAACGAACTATTTTGCAACGAAGCTGCCTGGCTCGACAAAATTCGCCCCCTTGAATTTGAAGAAGCGAATGACGCACGGTGCGAAAATCGGCAAGAAGATTACATATCCAACTCCTTGGAAGGTATCGCGAGGCTCTACTCCGACGAAGCAATCCTCCGCGAGCTGGAAGCTCTTGCTCCTGAATACCCCAAGGCAAAAGACCTCGCAGAAGACTATCGAAAACTGATGGAGCTACGCGAAAGCAGCGGTGCCGACGACGACTCACTCGCAAAGCTTCGCAAGGCAAAAAACGCCTGGGAAGATAATTTGTTGCAAATCGACCTTGTTGCCGAAACAAAACAGGGTTAGTATTCGTGATTTTACTCGTCGCCGAAAAACCGTCTGTCGCCAACCAGCATTACCGTCCGATGCTCGAGCGGATCGAAGGTGAAAAATTCACCCAAGGCGACGGATGCCTTATCGGCAAGAACCACTGCATTACTTGGTGCGTGGGCCACTTGATCACGCTCGCCCCCCTTGACGCCTACCCCGGTTACGAGGGCGGTTGGCGGCTTTCAAACTTGCCGCTGCTGCCTGAAAAATTCCGCCTGATGGAAATCGAAAGCACCAAGAAACAGCTGAACGTGGTTCGCCAAATGATGGAGCAGGCAGACGTTCTGGTGAACGGAGCGGACGCCGGTCGCGAAGGCAACCTGATTTTTGACCTGGTACTCGACTACACACCCTCTTTTAAGCAAAAAACCATTAAGCGCCTGTGGGTGAACAGCTACGTGGCCAAGGATCTAGACAAGGCCTGGAAAAATTTGGAGGACGCTACCCAGCGTCTCAACTTGAGCTATGCGGCCCGCTTAAGACAGCGAGCCGACTGGATGGTAGGGCTAAACGCAACGAGAGCCTACACACTCACCGCCGGCCGCGGCAAGATGATCTCGGTGGGGCGCGTGCAGACACCGACCTTAAACCTGATTGTAGAACGCGACAGCATCGTAGAGCAGTTCAAGGAACTGTTCTACTATAGCGTCTTGGGCTCATGGAAAGGATTCCAGGCGCAAAATGTCAAACGTGAAGAAGACGCCAAGGGCGAAGCAAATCTTAAAGTCGCCGTCTTTGAGAAGGAAGCCGAAGCGAACGCCATTGTAGAGCGATGCACATCGCCCACAGAGGCAACAATCGCCAAGGTCGACACGCAGCAAAAGAAGCAATTTCCGCAAAAGCCGTTCGACCTGACTGAATTACAGAAAGAAGGAAACAAGCGATTCAAGTTCAGCGCCCAGCAGGTGCTTGACTGCGCGCAGAACCTATACGAAAAGAAACTGCTTACCTACCCGCGTACCGATTCGCAGTACCTGCCCGACACCATGAAACAAGAGGCTTATGCCCTTGCGCAAAAATTGGCAACACCCGAACAGCAAAAGGTATTCCGCACCCTCGATGAAAATTTCGTCTTCATCAACTCGAGCAAGGTGACTGACCACTTTGCCATTATCCCTACCGGCGAAACTCCGAGCGATTTGCCCGAAATGGAGCAGAAAATTTACGACCTGGCCAAGGAACGCTTTGTGCAGGCATGGCTCAAGCCATACGTGTGGGATGAAATGGAAATCGTGCTCGAGACGGGAGAAAAGAAAGATTTATTCAGATTGAAGCTCAAGCGTAACGAAGATTTGGGATTCCGCGCTCTCGTAAAAGAGACGAAAGACGACAAGAAAAAGGCGAAGGGCAAGAAAGGCGAAGCCGAATCTAAGGACGCCGAGGGCAAAGGCGACAGCGACGAAATTACGAACCTGGTGGAATTTTTCCCGGAATGGGCTGTCGGCGAGCACGCTCCTTTTGACAGCGTAGAGCTACAAAAGAAGAAGAAGAGCAAGCCCAAGTACTACACCGAGGCAACTCTCCTTGCCGCGATGAAGACCGCGGGTAAGCAAATCGAAAATGAAGAACTGGCCGAAGCCATGAAGGACCGCGGACTCGGAACGCCTGCCACGCAGGCGGGAATCATCGAGACACTCAAGAAGCGTGGATTTATCGAGGCCCAGAAGAATTACCTGGTGAGTACCGCCCGAGGCCGCGAAGTGATTGCCTTGATGGACGAAAAGGTCAAGTCGCCCGAGATGACCGGCGAATGGGAATACAAACTTTCTCAAGTAGAAAAAGGAACTTTATCGCCAGTGGAGTTCCGCAACGGAATCGTTGAATACGTGAAGCAGCTGTTCGCCGACTTGCACGCGCGATACGGCTGCCAGTTCGAGCGCGAGACCGCCACCGAAACAATTCCTTGCCCCAAATGCGGGAGCGCGCTCGAAGTAGCCCCCTGGGGCTACGTGTGCCCCAAAGCCGAATGCGGATTCAAGTTTGGGCACACCGTGGCAGGCCATATGCTTGCCCATGGCGAAATCAAGGCGCTCCTCGCCGGTGAAACCATCGGCCCAGTTTCTGGATTCAAGAGCAAGAAAGGCACCGAATTTTCGGCGAAACTTTCGGTTGATAAAGATTTCAATATCCAGTTTGAATTCGAAAGCGACGGCAAGTTCCACGGGCAAAAAACAGAATACAAGTGCCCACTTTGTGGAGCCCCGCTGGAAGAAAACAAGAACGCCCTATTCTGCACCAATGCTACCGATGGCGTCGACTGCAAATTCACGCTATTTAAGACCGTCGCAGGCCACACGCTTACGGCAAACGAAATCGAGGAACTATTCACCAACGGACACACTCCGCTCATCCAAGATTTCAAGAGCAAGAAGGGCACCGAATTTGCAGCAAACCTCAAATGGGGCGAAGGTGAAAACAAGGGCCGCACCACCTTTGAATTTCTGCACCGAAATTTTCCCTGCCCCGTTTGCGGAGACCAATTGCGTTTTCGCGCCGGGACATCGAATCAAGGCGCAAACGAGGCTACATACGCCGCTTACGTGTGCATGAACCCGCAATGTGGCTTCGGTATTCCACAGGTATTTTATCAGCGCAAATTCACCGACGAAGAAGTCGAAGGACTCCTAAAAAACAAGTGGACTCCCGTACTGGAGCCGTTCAAGAAAAATGACACGACATTCCGTGCAGCCCTAGAACTCCGCGACGGAGGTAAGCTGGGATTCAACAAGCTGACCGTCGAAGTCACCTCTCAAAAATAGACCATATCGCGCATGACCGAGGCCCAGAACATGCTTTGTTTCGTGACATCGAGTCACGAAACAAAGAAAGGGTCCTCGCGAGAGGGCCCTTTCCTAAGAAGGAGAAAATATGAATCGGTATGTGGAACCTTGAACCTACCAGGAGGGGAGCAATGATAGAGTCGTTTCAGGATTTACCCTTCTACCGTTCACGATTCTAAATATATCCTTTTATTTTTGCTCAAGAACTACCAAATTGCTTATTTTCTTAATCCGTATCAATTACATTCTCGCCACAAGTAAACTAACATTTACTCTTCGCGGAATATAATCTTGCACTTCGGAACAAAACGGAATCCACCACGACGCTGACGTT